>Ga0116135_1001810_pt1 | contig 10273 bp, 5 predicted proteins | sample June2015DPH_20_1_FD_89738 | JGI IMG/M metagenome (GOLD analysis project Ga0116135, IMG submission 89738) | Peatland microbial communities from SPRUCE experiment site at the Marcell Experimental Forest, Minnesota, USA - June2015DPH_20_10 | ecosystem: Environmental > Terrestrial > Soil > Wetlands >... | reverse complement strand
TTTTTTAGAACGCAAGCTCTATTTTACACCCACGCCTCCGCGTCACGACCGCTCACCGCAGTGTTGCCGCAAGGTCACAGAGTAGAATGGACAGTGTTATCAGGCGCTGCTGTCCGTCAATGACCTGAAATTTGGGCGCGCTGGCGCAGCTCGGGTTCACTCGGTTGGAGCCGGTGAGCCCCGATCTCCAGGGGGAGTACGATCTCGGCGTCAAGACGGCGGCGCTCGGGCTCACCACGAACTGGCTGCCAGCTTCGGAACTCCGTGGCGAGGGGGTGTTCATCCAGCTGGACGAGGCGGCGGTCCGAGCCTGGGAAGACCGGGCCGTGGTGAAGGAGCGGGCGAAGGCGCTCGCATCGGGATACGAAGCGTGGAGCCGTTCGGTCGATGCCCCGCCGCCGTTTCCCGGGGCGCGGTTCTACTTGCTCCACTCACTCGCCCATTTGCTCATGTCGGCGATCTCGCTCGAATGCGGCTATGCGGCGAGTGCGCTCCGAGAGCGCATCTAGGTCCCCGACGTTCCGGTCGCGAGCAGGATCGCGGCCATCGGCGTCGGGTCTTTCGCCGAGGGCCCGCAGTATCGGGATGAGTCCGTCCGACGAGAGGCTCGGTCGGCCCAACAACAACGAAAGGGTCACGCAATGAAAGCTCAGGAAATCACACTTCAGGGTTTGCTTGGTGGCGCGGTCCAGTTCGTCATCCCAGTGTTTCAGCGGTACTACGAATGGAAGAAGACAAACTGGAGTGAGCTGCTTGATGACGTCCAAGGCCTGACGGACGAAGACCCCACGCGGAGACACTTCCTGGGAGCCATCGTGACCGTCCCTCTCAACGCGATGCCTGGCACGACCTCGCGAAGCTTGGAAGCGACCACCACGCGTGCGACGCCCGCCGGAAGACCGTCCTTGATCTTGGCGACCCGCGCAAAGAAAGAATCCTTGACGGCGGGCCCATCCCCGGCGACTTCGGGCTTCGATGCCGCCAACTGTTTGAATTCGGCCGTGCGAAGCGGGCCCGACGTGAGCGGGCGATCGTCCTGGATCGCCTTCACGGCTTGCATCGCCGCTTCGTCGGTGAAGCCCTCGAGTGCGATCCGCACCTTCTCGATCTGCCGGAACGCGGGCAAAAGTTCCTTGGTCGCGTTCTTGAGAACGTCCCACACGGTGCGGACCTTGTCCTGCAGCTCGCCCGCTGGGTCGGGGATCGAGAGCGCGCTAATAACGAGAGGAAAGTAGGAATTGCTGGCGGTACGGACGAGCAATCGAACGGGCTTATTGGGTTTCGACGGCTCAGAAATCAGGCTGCACGGTTCGACGCCCTCCGGTCCGAGCCAAGGCCGGGCGCCTTCGCACTCGAAGTAATAGCCGTCGGTCGCGTTCAGGTTCGCGGTCGCGCCGCACGCGCAGCTGACGCGGATGTCGCTGAAGTCCCCCGTGGCGCCTTCGTCGAAGGTGAGCGACGGCCCATGGCAAATCGGGCTCCCGTGAACCTTGTGAACAAAGCGGATCCACGGGAACTCTCCGATATGACCGTTCTTGCAAGCCATGACGAAGCGAACCGGTACGCATTCGACCTGGGTCGTGCGATCGCATTGATGCCAGTAGCGGTGGCTCTTGAACTCGAGGCCCTCCCGGCGGACAAGCGCCCGGCACCGCGGGTTCTGGCACACGAACCATTGGGGAAACAACAAAACCTGAATGCCCGCGAACTTGCTCGGCTCACGGTCGTTGCCAACGGGCGGTGCGCGAAACGGTTGGTCCTGGCTGAGCTCGCGATTGAGCTGGCGGAAGCGCTCGACGATGGCATCGCGAAGCCGCGGCTCCGGAATGCTCGGGATGGCGAAGTTTCGGTCGTAGCTCCAGAAGTCCAAGCCGCCGACGAGGACGGCGTCGCTCAATAGATCGACCGTCGCTCCAGGCCCGAACGTCGTGACGACCTGACTCTGCCGAACGCTGCCGTCCGGTTGCTGCTGCGCACGCGCACCGTGGAAGCCAGCCGCCATGGATCAGCGCCTTCCCCCGAGCGTTTGTCGCTCGACCCACAAGTGCACTGACGGTTCGACGTCCCGCATCGACGTAGGAGCGATGAAGCGTCCTTCGTCGGAATTTGGATCGGGACGGTTGTCGTCTACCGCGGTCACCAGGAGCGGTCGGCCCGCGCCCTTATCCCGGTCGTATGGCGAATACGATCGCTTAGCCGCGGCCTCCTGCCGAGCCTCTTTGACGAGCTTCGTCCAGGCCTCGACGATCTTCATTCCGCGCGCCCGCAGGTCGTCTCTCGTCTTCGTGACGTCGTCCTGCTCCCAGGCCAGTCGTCCGCCGCGCTCGGCCAGCACCTCGATGCACCCCTCGGCGATGGCGTGATGGGTCTCGATGTCCATCGCCGCCGCCGGCGGGGTCATCCGGGCGTCCCCGAGCCGTGTCATCGCGACGAGGGTCGCCGACAGGCCGCGTTCGAGCGCCGGCGTCGAGAACGGGGTGAGGCTCGTGGCTTCGACGTAGCGGTAAAAGCTCTGGTGATACGCGACGAACCGCTCGTAGTGCGATCGGTCCCGGGGCCTTCGCACATTGAAGCACGTGACGACGAGGCCCGGGTGCTGACGGCCGACGCGGCTCGAGGCCTGGATGTATTCGCTGGTGGTCTTCGGCTGGCCGGCGACGACCATCAGGCCGAGCCGATCGATGTCGACGCCCACGGAGATCATGTTGGACGCGAGCAGCACATCGGCGTGGTCTTTCGCCGTGTGCGGTCGGGCCAACCGGTCCTTGGCGTCCTTGATCGCTCCCGCCTTCTCGCGCGACGTAAGTTCAATCGGCATTTGGATGGTGCGGCTCTGACCCCACGGGTGGCCTCCGACCGCATCGATGGGAAGGCGCTTTTCGAGCTCGCCCAGGCGCGTACGGACGTCGTCTTCAACGAGCCGGCGCATGCCGCCGAGTTCGCGCAGGCTGTTGAAGTAGCCGGCGAGCGTCATGTACGCGTCGGCCGGTTGATCGGGTGGACCTTTGGGATTGAAGTGCTTCTGGGCGGCCCCGAGGAGTGCGATGTACGTTCGGAGAAGAATGGCCTTGAGCGGTCGTCCGGGCGCGGCGACCCCGACGTAGAGGCGTCCCGCCGAGCCCGCGTTGACGGTCGCAAAGAACGTTTCGCCGGCGTCGACGCCCGGAGGCGGAAAGAGCGACATCTGACTCCGTCCGAAGAGCGATCGAATTTGCTCACGAGCTCGGCGGACGGTTGCCGTCGACGCGAGGATCTTCGGGCGGATCGTCTTCTCGCCCTCGCTCCGGCACGACAGCCATTCAATCGCGGTCTCGTAGAGGCCGACCATCGTGCCGAGGGGTCCGGAAATCAGGTGGAGCTCGTCCTGCACGATGAGCTCCGGCGGCCGAAAGCCGCCCGGCGTGAGCGTCGCCCCCTTGGGCGCCTTGTCCATCGGCCCAAAGCACTTCTTGCCCTCGCGTCCGGCGACGCGACCGAAGAGCATGCCGGTCTCGCCGCGCCAGGGCAGCATCGCGAACTTGTCCACCGTCGCGACGACGAAGCACGGCAGCTCGCGGTAAATTTGCTCGTCCACGAAGACGACTGGGAGTCCCTCGCGGTTGTTCCTCGGGCTGAAGTCGCATGTGCTCGGTGGCTGTCCCGCCGGCGACACGCAGCTGACCACGACCTCTTCGGGCGAGGTGCGGCTCGGTCCGAGGACGAGACTGTCTCGCCCGAGAGCGCTACCGCACCAGGGGCAGTTGGAAAGCGGAAAGGGCGATGACGCCGTCTTGGACGCGCTGTTCTTGTACTCGAGGACGAGCTTTTTGACTTGCTCGAGTGTGTTGGCCGTCGCGGATCGACCCACCCAGAGACCAACCGAAAAGCGCACGTCCCCGAGCTTGTTCGGCTGCGCTTGCCGGATCCGCTCGAGCGCGCAAATCAGCGTCGCCGCGCGGCCGAGTTGATCGAGCGTGAGAAGGCGCAGCGTGTAGCGAAGCAGGACGGCCACGCCGAGACCCGCGTCGGAACGCTTCTGGCCGCGGAGGCGCCGCAGAAGAAGGGTGAAGCCGATGACGCCGAGGTACGCCTCGGTCTTGCCGCCGCCCGTGGGGAAGAAGATCAACTCCACTTCTTCGCGATCGGGGTGACGGTCGTGGGCGATCCCGGCGAGGTTCAGGAGAACGAACGCGATCTGGAAGAGGTGCCATGAGGGTCGGACGCCCTCCGTGTAGCGTTGGGGGCTCCGCTTGCGTGCGGCGGTCGCCATCGCTCGGTTCATGAGCTGGAACGCTTCGCGCACGTCCTCATCCTCGGCGAGCAGCCGGATTCCCGCGCGCACGCGCTCGTTGGCGCGCCGGGCGTTGTCGGGAAGCTTCTTTCGGCGCTGACGACGCGCGTCGCTATCGAGGTCGATGTCGGCTTGCTTCCCGATCCACGTGCCATAGGCCTCGACGAGCGGCGTGAGGCGGCGGACGAGATCGTCAGGTGCGAGCTCGGCGAGATCCTCCATCGCCGTCGCAACGGCCGGTTCCTCGTGTGTACGCACGGCCCGAACCTTGGCGGTCGGAACCCATGTCGTTCTGATCCGGGTGATCCTCTCTTGCGCCCCGGGCTCGTCGACGGCGATTCCGTGTCCGACGGCCCACTCGAAGTGGTTTCGGAACTGCAAATCTGCCGTTTCGTCGTCCGGGTCCCCCGAGCCTTCGCCTTGCCGATTCGGACGGGGGATGAACCCCCGTTCGAAGGCGATCTCCATTTCCACCTGGAAGATGAATTGCTCGTCGAGTCGTCCCTTGTCGCCGGGGGTCCGCTCGTTGACGACGAAGACCGCAAGCGCGCGGGCTTGGGCCGGCAGCCCCGGAGCTTCGGCGGTCTCGAGCTTGCCGCACACGCGGATGCCGGGGGTGTCCGGCAGCGGGCGGCCAGTCTCGATCGCGTCCTCGGTCAACTCAAGGGTAACGGAACGGGCCGGCTGGGGGACGCGACGCCAGACCGCCTTTTTCTTCTTTCCCTCCCCGGTCTCGCGATCCTCGCGAACGTATTCGGCGAACGACACCGTGACTTCGATGCTCTCTACCGCGGCCACGGCAGGCGGCAAGAAGACGGAAAGCCCCATCGACGCCGGAAACGTGTTTTTCTGCTTCGGTTCGGGCTCGGCGGCGGGTTCGTTCTCGTCTTCGTCCGCGAGAGTCGTGCCGGCCGCGTCGTCTTGATCGTCCGGGTTGTGCGTCTCACGATCGGCTTGCGGCGCGAGAAAGCCCGTGAGGTACCAGCGCGACGGCGCGATCGGCAGCGTCTCCGCGCCCGAGCCCTTCGGATCGAACGGTCCGACGAGATCGGCCTGCAGGGCCGCGACCAGAGACGCTCGGGTGTCGATCGCAGTCCCCACGCATTAACGATCGCCCGGGCCAACGGTCGGACACAAGAGCATTGCGGCGTCGCTGTCCGAGCCGAAGAGCGGGAAGAAAATTGGCGCTAGGTCGGTTGGTGTATGCTGAACCGCTTGTCCCGCCGACTAAAGGACCCCCCCATCGTCGAGGTCGTCTGCGGCTTTTTCTTCTCGCCGCTCGCACGCCTGGATCCCATCACGGTCGGGAAATATTGGTCCGAGAAGAAAGAGCGCGCCTTTCCGAAGACCCAGCTCCAGCCGCCCGTCGCCGACCGACCCGGTGTGCGTTTGGGCGACGGAATCGGGCCGTTACGCTGCTGGCTCATTGGCGAGCACGACGAATACCTCCTTCAGATCCAGCCGGACCGCTTCTATTTCAACTGGCGCAAGCGCGAAGGCGAGTATCCGCACTTCAACGATTATGGGGAAAAAACCGGGGTCCTCAGTCGGAGCCTGGCGGAGTTTGAGCAGTTCGCCGAATTTGCGTCCGCGGCGCTGGGCCAAACGCCGAAGCCTGGGCGACTGGAGCTCGCGAAGATCGACCTGCTCACGAGCCCGAAGCACTGGGAGCATTACTCGGACCTACAGTCCGTACTGCCAATGTTGGGCAAGTTGCCAAAAATCACAGAAGATCCGAGCGTGACTGTGTCGTTCGAGGGTGAGCGAGAGGGCTTTCAACTGCAGTTTGGCCTCACGAACGCAGTTCTTGCCCCCGACATGTCGGCTGCGGTTCAGATCGAGACGAGGGTCACGACCCGACATGCCGTTTCTGACGACAGAGAGACATTCGTGAAGATGAATGCGCTGGCAAACCAAGTCTTCTTCGAGAGCCTGGCGGATGCCGAGTACGCGCGATTTGGAGGGCTCATCGAATGATGTTTGCAGAATCCTCACCTGCGACCGAGACCCGGTCGGAAGGGCGTGTCAGGCCAAGCACGTCCCCGAAAACGTACCGCGCCACGCTTGCCATTCCGACAACCCCGGAAGAGGCGAGCAATCTTCTGACTCGGGTCGAGCGAATCGTCGACAAAGGCCGAGTGACGAACGAGCTCCTGCTAGACCTCGCGCGCTTTCTTGGTGCGAACAGCGCCGCCTGGACGCCCGTCAATCGCGCACGGCTCCGACGAGCGCTGGCGGGCTTCGACGGGACGGCGGTGGTCGATGCGATTGTGGCGATGATTCAGAGTCACCCTCGGACCGACATTCTCGACGAGGCCGAGCTCGCTCTCCGAGGGCTCGCGCCCCATTCGGCCAGCCGCATGCGGCGTCTTGTGCTCGAACCCGGTCTCGATGCAGGGGTTCGCGTTTGTATTCTTCGGGCCGCTGCCCGGTTGGACACTAGCGGTTCCGCGGAGTCCGTACGCCTTGCGCTGAGCGACCCGGAGACGGAGCTCCGCGATGCAGCCATCGCTTTGCTGGCCGAGCTTGCCCTACCGACCGGCCGCGCCTGGCTCCAACAGCGGCTGGACCGCGAATCCAGTGCGATGGTCCAAGACGCGATTCGAGACGCGCTCGCGTCGTTTCCGCGGTAGCGCTCGCAGGGCGCCATGAGCTACCTGCTCCGGCGTACGCGCAGAGCGGTTTGGGTGGGTGGTACGCGGTCACGCGATGCGGCGGTTCGCGAGTTTGAGCGAACAGACGCGGACACGGATGGGCTCTCCGTGTTCGAAGTGGAGAACGACGAACAGCGATCCGCGGTCGTTGCCGCAATCGCTTGCGAGCGCCAGCGCATGAGCCGTGTTGACCTTCTCGAAGTCGAGCGCGACGTGATCGAGCGCTATGGGGTCGTTCAGAACACCCCCGACAAGGGCACCACTCCGGTGCCCGCTGCCAACGCGCTGCACTGTTCGCTCGACTGGGATGCCGAAACGCTCCGGCGATTCGCGGAGGACCTGTTCGCCGAGGGGCGTGCACCGCGAGAGCATTCGGCCGCCGCTGTTCGCGCGGTAGTACGGCGGCTCGATCCGGACGGCGTGCTCGGCGACGAAGCGCAAGCCTTTGTGCGTGCTGAACGGGCGAAGTCTGCGCCGTCGCACGAGAAACCCTAAGGCTCCTCGTCCGCTCCCAGTTTGAGCTGGTCCTTCTCGGCTTTCTTCGCCCGCCGCGGTTTCTTCTCGCCGTCCTCGCGACTCGCGCCCTTCTTCGCAGGCCCTTTTTTCTTTCCGTCGGTCGTGCCAAGCCCTCGCAGCTTCTCCTCTTCGGCGCGCTTCGCGTTGAGCACGAAGAGGCGACCGATCACAGCCTGCTCGAACGCAGCCAGCTTCGCCTTGTCGTCGTCGTTCATGGGGCAGAAGGGCGAAACCTCCACGTCGAGCCACCGGCCCTCCGGATCGCCCTCGGCGTACGCTTCGAGAACTTGGCGGTCCATTTCTTCGTGAAGCGCTCGGAGTTCGAGGATGCGCGCGTCGGTGCACGCCGGATCCTTGAGTCGGTTGTACGCGATCGTCAGGCCAACGTTCTCGTCGACCATGTACTCGGCGCGCAAGTCATACAAGCGCTCGCCGATGTCTTCGAGTGCCTGGATGATGGTGCGCGGATCGGGCTTGGGGAACGGGAACGTCTCGAAGCAGTCGGAGACCGAATAACGCAACGCGACACCGAGAGACGACGACAAGGATCGGGCCCACACTTCGTGAACTCTGGATTGCAGAATGGCCAGATCCGTGAGCCGGGAAAAGGCGAAGACCGCGAGCTGGTCGGAGAACACCCGGCCCGCGGGCTGAAATGAAACGGCGAGGTGGGTCGTCACGCGTGCAGCGACCATGCACCGCTCGAGGGGGGTCAGGGCCTTGCGCATGTCCTCACGCGAGTTTGCGAACTGCCACCAGCGCCACTTGTGCGTCTTGTCTTGACCGTAGTCCTGAAGAGATTCCCGATATGGCTTCACATGTTCCAGGATGTGGCGGAAGGACATCGGGTAATCGCGCTCGGCCTGCTCGGCCGACATGCCGGTGAAGTCCACGACGTAGCGATGAAACGACTGACCCGGGTCCGTATTCACCTCCTCGCCGCCGAGGAAGGGGAGGACGACGCGTCGCTCGTGGGGTGCTGCTTCAAGGATTTCGAGTGCGCGCTCGGACGAAAGAACAAAGCCCTCACCACGAAGAAAATTTCCGACGAACGCCAGATGACCGTTGCTTCCGAGAGGCCGCGCGTCGTGTCGCTCCGTGCCCTCCCGAAGGTGACTGTCGACGGCCTCGACGGCCTGGCCATCGAGCCGCAACGGGGTACACCCACTCCGGGCATTTCCCTTCGCGAGGTGGACGGTGGCGACCTGGACGTTGGCCTCCCCGGGCCATGGGACCGAACGAGTCGCGTCGTAGATTTGAAGTCCCGCAGCGACCAGTCGCTGCAACCCGTCACGGCGTGTCTCTCCCTGCCCGATGGCGTGCGTCGCGATGAACCCCATCGTTCCATGCGCGCCGAGAAGGTCGTTCGCTCGCAAGAAGAAGCGACTCACCAGGTCCGCATTTTTCGAAGTTCGCCAGATGGCGCTGAGCCAATCGGCGTACCGATTGCCGAGCTCGGTTGACGTGCGCTTCCCGCCCAAAAACGGCGGGTTGCCGACGAAGGCGTCCATATGCGCGGGTCGATGGTCCGGCTTTTCTTCGAGGGGATCCCGTCTGCCGGCATGAAAAACTTCCGGAAACTCCACCATCCAGTGAAATACCGGCAGGCGCTCCCGGATCTCGCGCTGCATCGCGAGCAGCTCCTCCGTGGGTGGGCCCCCTACCGCGAGCCAGGTTCTCACGATCTCCTCTCTCTTCACGCGTTCCGCCTCGCGGGGCGTGATCCTGTCGTGCGCAAAAAACGCGCCGACGATGACGTCGGCGATCAGTCGCACTCGGTCGAGGGCGTCCTGCGCGTCCCAGAGCAGTCGTGCCTTCTCGCGATCGTCGATCGGCAAATCGCCCAGACTTCCGATCTTCTGGCGGATCAGAATGGCCTCATCGAGCGCCACCGCAATCTCACGGCCGAAGAGCTGGAGCTGATTCGACGGATCCTTCGCCGGGGGCGTCCAGTGAAAGGTCCGGATCTGCTCGAGGTCGAGGCCCACGAGCGAATCTCCGTGCCTCAGACAGTGATCGAGAAACGTGAACGGGAGCGTTTTCGACAGGGTCACAAGCCAGAGCGACAGCTTTGCGAGCTCGACGGCCGCTTCGTTCTTGTCGACGCCGTAAAGACAACGCTGCGCCACGAGCCGGCGTGCATGAAGAAGCAGGTCGCCATGCGCCGCCGCGATCGCCTCGACTTTGTCCTCCCGCGTCCATGCGGCGAGCACGCGATCGCCCAAAAAGCGGCAAGCTTCGACGAGAAATGCGCCCGAGCCCATCGCTGGGTCGCACACGTTGAGACTCAAGATCCGCTCGGACGCGGGCGCGTCGCCCAACACCACAAGCAGTGGCTCGAGGGTCCGCCGGACGATGGGTTCGGAGAGGCTCCGCGGCGTATAGTGCGAGCTCGTGCGTCGGCGCTCGCTACCGGGTTGAAGCACAAGTTGGCCAGATCGTGCCCGGCAGAGCGAGGGATCGGCCTGCTTGCCCGCCGCCGCGTACGGGCGGAGCACTTCGAGCACGCCTTCGGTGTCCGTCACGCTCTCGAGCTCCGTGGCCAGTTTCGTACTCTGCGCCGCGTTGAGGCCGACCGTCTCCCGGAGCCACTTCGCGCGTCCCGTCGATTCGACCTCCGTCACTTCGTCGGCCGTTACCCACAGGTGCTGTGGCTTCAGGCATGCCGCTGCGGACCGAATCCGCTGGACATGAAAACCCATCAGCGCCTCGTAAATGCTGCCGATCTGTTCCACATCGAGCGCCCGGTACGACAAGCGCTGCCCCTCGAAGACGAGGAGCTTCTCGAGCACGTGAAACACCGTTTCGTCGTCGACGCTCGGGACGTTGACGG
>Ga0116135_1001809_pt1 | contig 10280 bp, 2 predicted proteins | sample June2015DPH_20_1_FD_89738 | JGI IMG/M metagenome (GOLD analysis project Ga0116135, IMG submission 89738) | Peatland microbial communities from SPRUCE experiment site at the Marcell Experimental Forest, Minnesota, USA - June2015DPH_20_10 | ecosystem: Environmental > Terrestrial > Soil > Wetlands >... | reverse complement strand
ATGTCGACCGTTACATTTGCTCTGCGATAAGGAGTGGAAGAGTTTTGCGTGGCGGCGAAAGTGAGTTCCGCGAGGCCGTCGGCGGCGTGTTGTAACGTGGCGCCCTCGACATGCGCGATGGGCCAGTCGGTTTTAAGATGCACGTGCGATACGCGATCCGTGGGAACATCGGCGGCGATTGTGAGGGTCTTTCCTTCAAAGTGAACATCGACGATGTGGACACCGGTACTCGTATCTCCGAGTTGCAGGGCCGGCGCGTCTTGAATGATCGAGATGCCTCCGCGCCAGTCGAGTTGAAGTTCGCTCTTGCCTTGCGGGATGTCTGCGATCACGGTTGCACTGGTCTGCTCCTCGTGGTTCTCTGCTTTGGCGGCGATGGCTTGATGATTGAAGAACGCAATCTGGACAGTGGCTCCAAGCGGAAGGTCGGGAGAGAATTCAAATTTGAACGGTTCGCCGGCATTTTCGACGGCAAGTGTGAGGTGGTTTGCATCGCGATGCAACACGAGGGAAACCGATGCGCCGGCTAGTTGAATGCGCTTGATCGAGACGTCGTTCCATTGTGCAGGCAGACGCGGCGCAAAAACGAGACGCCTGGCGAGCGAATCAGTTTGCAGGCCCAGCAAGCCATGAATGGTGAGATCGAGAAAGCCTGCGGAGGACCAGGTCTGCTCGGGGACCGACTCGATTTGCGGACGATAGAAGTTGCCGGCCATCACTTCAGGAAAATGGCCCGGGGAATCAAGAGAGGCGAGAGGAACGAGCGATTGCCAGATTGCCAGAGCGGTAACGGGGCGATGCTCCGACCAGAAAGTTTGCGCCATGCCGGCAGTGCCGAGCGGCCAGACACTGCCTTTGCCGTAGGACTCGGGATCGAATCCTGCTGACCCGGCGCCGATGCTCCGTGTGCCCCAATCCGTTTGAAAGGAAGCGGACGCAAGCTCGTCGAGCATGTGGTTGGTCTGTTGCGGGCTGAAGAGATTTTGCGTGAGCGCATCGCTGGGGCCGCTTACGTGCTCCTCCATTTTCTGTCCAGCAAGCGTGTGACCGGTGATCCAGAAGGATTGGCCCGTATCCCAGAATCGTCCGGGGATGGCTTCGCGTGCGCGTTGACTGTCGGTGGTTGCTTCAGCCGCGAGCGCGGCGTGACCGGTGAGCGTCGCGAGTTGCGCCACGGCTGCGCTGGCAGCGACCCAGCTCGCAGAGAGGCCGAGGTCGTCAGACATGCGGTCCTGCTCATCGCCGCCTTCCTTGTCGGGCGGAATGCGCGGCAAGGCAGTGGCCGGATCGATGACGGATCGGCAATAGCCGTAGGCTGATTCAATCGCAGGCCAATGCTCGCGGAGGAAGGCTACATCTCCGGTTGCGGCAACGTACTGTGCGAGCTCGCCGAGGAACTGGAACGTGATGTCGACGTGGACGAACATGTAGGGATACTTGCCGGCCCAGTCAATGAAAGCTGCGCTCTGCGAGAGCTCGTGCCAGATCATTCCAGTCTTGCTGTCTTGATAGTGAAGGATGAAGGCGAGCTCTTCGCGGGCATGCGCGAGATCGCCAGTGCTTTCGGCGGCGTTGGCGGAGACCAGGCCGTCGCCGGCAAAGAACCACTCGTATTGCGGACGCCGCGCTGCGCGCGATGGGCCGTAGCCGGCGACATAGGCGCAGCCGAGGTCGGGGTTGCAGACCCACGCCTGCGCAAGAGCGATCTCCGCCCATGCGATCGCTTCATTCACTTTGGCATCGGGGGTTTCGATGTGCAGAGATTTCTCTTCCACTTCGCGGAAGTGCGCGGCGGACTCTGCTTCAAGCGACGCGCGATCGTGAATAAGCGAATGAAGGAGAAGCCCGAAGTCAGCAGCATGCGGCGGATTGAGGGCTATGTAGAGACGTGCGATGCCGGAAGAGTTGGGGTGCAGGGTAAAGCCGATTCCTGTTTCGCCTGTACTGCGCGTGGTGCTGTTCGTGGGAGGGTCGTGCGCAACAAGATCGGGTGAGCCCACTGTGGCCGTGTAGCCGTGCAGCGGCTCGGCCAGAATGTAAGCCGAAAGCGCTGAGTTCCACTCAACGTATTGGCCACCGATGCCAGCGGGCCACATCAGGTTCATGATGGGCGACGCGTGGACATCAATCTCGATAGACTTGTCGCCTTCGATGGAATAGGTGAGGATGGCTCCGGGCTGGTTCAGCGGGACGAAGAGCTTTTCATGAACGATGAAGTTGGGGCCGATGTAGACGCGCGTTACCGAATCGGGCTGGTAAACGATGCGGCCAAGAATATCCTTGCCATCGATGGGCGTAGTGCTGCCGGATGCGCGAAAGGCGATCTGGTAGCCGGAGAGAATCTGGAAAGGGTAAGCCCACACTTCGAGAGTTCCCGCGGCATATCCCTGAATGATGGAGCGGCGGCCGTGGGCGGCGATAAAGTGCCGCGATGCGAGTGCCTGGGTTTCAAGAGCATGGACAGAGGCCGACTCTGGGAGCGTGGGTTCCTGCTGTGCGGAGATGCTGATGGCAATCAGGCTGAGGGACGCAACTGCGGCGGTGAGGATGAAGGTTCGAAGTGGATGAGTTCGCTTCTTCATGATGATGCTCTCAAGCCTTTGCCGCGGTTAGAGCGAATCTTCTCAACCGGATGGAATGTGGGTGGGTCGTGCTGTCCGCGATGCACTGTGAAACACGGCTGCCGAATCCGGGTTGCTCTACCAGGAGAATGTTACCGTCTTTGTTGTGTAACCAGCAGCAGCGGGAAATTCAATGCTGACAGGGCGCAGTCCAAGGCGAGCCGTGCCCAGACTCGCGCCTTCGGCATGGACATTGAGGTTGGCAACATTTTCGCGGAGGAGCAATTCATATGTTGCTCCTCCAATTCCAGACAACGTGACAGTGCAGTTGTGCGCGGAGGTTTTCTGATCGAGGACTTTTAGCTGGAGCGTCTCGGCGCCAAACTCAGGCAGTTCGCTTTTCATTGCGACTTCAACCGGGGGCAGAGGGATGCGAAGCGTGTTGGCCTGCACGCGAGCGCCGGCCGCCTGCGAAGTGAGGATCATTCCTGTCGGTGCATGGATCGCTTCCACAACAAGCTCTGAAGCGGAGCGCGTGAACTTGAGATCAAGGCGCTGATTGCCGAAGGGAACATTGCGGACCGTGGCGTCCTGCCAATCGGCGGGTAGATGCGGGGTCACGCTGAGGGTGTGGCCGGGCGCATCCCATGCTAGTCCGAAGAGGCCGCGCACCACAGGAGAGATGACCATGGCGGAGGACCAGAGCTGATGAGCGGAGCTGCGGCCGAGCGGCTGGAAGAAGCGGCCGGAAAGGAGTTCGGTGACACTGCCGAGATCCTGCGACCATGTTAAATCTGCGTTCTGCATCAGGTGGGCATAACCTGAAAGCTCGTGTCCGGTGCGATACTCGGCAACCGAGACCCATCCGGTGAAGAGCGGCCACACAGAACCCTGATGATAGCTGATCGGATCGTAGAAGCTGGTGCGGTCGCTGGTGGGACGTGTACCCCAGTCGGTTGAGAATTCGGCGGAGGCCCAGCGGGAGAGCATTGTGTCGCTATGCTTCAACGCATAGTCGCCGTCCCACCATGCGACTGAGGGAAAGATGGTCGGAGTGGTATCGATTGCGCCCTCGCCATTCCAACTAAATGCATAAAAATCATCTGCCGCGACGAAGTATTGCTTTTCAATGAGCGCACGTATTCGGGCTGCGCGCGCATCGGCCTTTGCAGCGAGATCGGTGTGGCCGGTGGCATGCGCGAGGCTGGCAAAGGCGAGGCTGCCCTGCTCATCGAGCGCGGCGAGATAGATCTCCTGGCGAGGCATTGCTGGCACCCAGGATTCGACCCATGCCGTGCCTTCGGAGTTGCTCAGAATTCCGTCGCCGTCGGTGTCGTGGGAGCACTCGAACTTCCATGCCCGTTCGAGGTTCTCCCAGTGGGCAGTGATGAATTCCTTATCACCGCTGATATGCAGATAGTCGTTCATGGCCATGGGGAGGAGCGCGGTTGAGTCCGCTGCCCTGTACTCATAGGGCAGGCTTTTCCAATCGACGAGATTGGCGGTCTGCGACCACTCATGCATGATTTTGCCTTCAGGGCTTTGCCGGTTGAGCAGAAATTCAATCGCTTTGCGCGTGGTGTCAAAACTGCCTTCGCTGTTCAAGGCGAAAATCGTCCACAATGCGTCGCGGCCGAAGTACCATCCGAACCCTGGACGCACTGAATCGCCCGAACCAAGAAAGCCTGCGGTGAGGCCTTCTTCGTCGTGATCCGGCGTGGTCTCCACGCGGAGCTGATCCATGGAAACCTCTGCCCATGCGAAGGCGTCATTGAGTTTTGCATTGGGAGTCTCAATGCTCATGCTGGAGGCAAGCAGGCTCGCATAATACGTTTGGTTCGATTCATAGATTGAACGAACGGAGCGGTTGACTGCGCCGAGCTGATCGGACAAAGCTTCCCTGGTGGAGGTTGCGGTTGTGTTGCCGAGCGCGACCAGCAAGGGAAACAGGGTATGCGCATCGCTGGCCGGATCAAAGTGCAAAACGAACTGAAGCGGATACGAAGCTGCGCGCTCCTGGTATGGTTCCATGATGCCTGGCTTGGCGGTGGGCATGGCGATGGCCGCGGCATGATCGGGAAAGTTGAGGTGCAGCATATAGAAGCCGCTGGATCCGTCGGTGCTTACCCATTCTGGAGAAGGGCGATCATCGGACTCAGCGGGCCACATGCGCTGCATGTTGGGCGTGAAGCTGAAGGTGAGCGTCATGGGACGCACTGCTTCAATTTGATAGAGAACCAATGCGCCCGCACTGTTGGTTGTCCGTTTTGGAGCGAGAATGATTTCGCGCACAGTGAAGTTTGCGTGAGAAAAGGTAATGATCGTCGCGTAGGGGCGCACTTCGATGGACGATGCACGATCGTTCACGTCGATGGGGACGGGGTAGTTGTCCATACGCGCCGTGATGCGCACATCGCTTAGCACCTTCCACGGAAACAGCCAGATCTCGAAAGATCCATCCTGCTGGCCGAGGACTGCGCCGCGCGGGCCGACAACGGAGAATGGCCGCGAGGGCAGGACCTGGTCCTGGATGACAAGTTTGTCCTGCGGGGAATGCAGGGGGAACGAAGGCTGTGTCGCGAGCGGCTGTAAAGCGGACTGTGAGAACAAGACTTCAGTCGTACAGAGAATTCCCAGCATGAAAAGGGCTCGTATAATCCTCCCTCTCATGCGAGATTCAGACCCTATCGACCGCGTTTGTGCTTCGTTCTTGTGCGTACGCTGCGGTCGATTCCTTACTCCCGTCGATTCCATTTTCTATCCTGAATTGCGTAGGTCGAGCATTCGTTCCCGAATCAACTTGTGACCCTGAAAGTGGGTCACGTGGACACGCCGGGATCTCAAAAGGCGGAGGGATGGCGAGTGTTGACTCGCCACCCCTTTGTTCTTAGTTGAAGTTTAGAAGCTGAAACGCGCTGCGAACTGCAGCCGGCGCATCGTAGTTCCATCGAATTGCGATTGGAGGGTGCTCTGGATGGTGCCCGCATTCCCGCCGCAATCTACGCAGGAATTCGGGTCTCCGAGGTTGGCGTGGTTGAAAACGTTGTATGCCTGGAGCAGGAATTGCAGTTTGTATCCTTCGTGGAGGTCGATGGTCTTGGTGAGAGAGGAATCGACGTTGACGAGGCCTGGGCCCCAGAGCGCATCGCGTCCCAAGTTGCCCCAGGTTCCGGCGGCCGGACGAGCCCATGGACCCCAGGAGTTGTCAGCAGTTCCGGGAGGTGTGAGCGGGTAAGGAGATTCCGGCATGAAGGGCACATCGTCTCCCACCGGGTCAAATTTCGCCTTGTGGAGATCGATTTTTGTTCCCGGAACGTGGTTCACGAAGGAGGGTCCGCAACCGTCAGCAGCGGCTACGTCGTTGTCGAGGCCGATTTCGTTGTAGCAGGCGGTGAATGGGATTCCGCCCTGCCAACTGAAAGCCGCATTCAATTGGAATCCACCGATGATTTCCTGGGCGGCATGTGAGAGGTTAGAGCCAATTGGCTTGCCTTTCCCGAAGGGCAGATCGTAATCGCCCGCCCAAACGAAGGCGTGGCGGCGGTTGTAATAGCTGTTTCCACGTCCAACGGCGGGGTTGAGCAAGAACTGGTACGCCTCATGACTTATGGCATGTGACCAGGTGTAGTTGGATGTGAAAGAAAGGCCGGAGCTGATGCGCTTGACGAAGACCGCCTGCAAGGCACTGTAGTTTTCAGTTGCCGCGTTGATCGCATAGTCAATGCGCTGGGTCCAGCCGAAGGGCTTTCCGAACTTGACGCCGAGCTGCGACTGCGCAGTGCCATCATAGTAGGGCGAGCGTTCAGCAGCGGTGTAGTCAACACCCGTGTTCGGGTTGATGGTCTCAAATCCGGCGAGGGTCTCTTCGTTGGTGTTGAAGGTGGGTGAAGAGTCAAACATGTTGTGATAAGCCTGAGCACCTACAAACGCCACCTGGAACGTCGCTGTCGGGCTAAGCTCCTGCTGGACGGTCACGTTGTAGCCGTTCACGCTGGGCAGCCGTACTTTGGTGGTGCGGGTGTCTTGATAGATGCCGTTCGGCAACTGATAAAGGCCGCTGCTGGGCGTGGCCGGGAAGGTATAGCTTGGGGGGCCGGCCGGGACAACGGTGACGCCATTCGACAGGGTTTCGGCTTTGGTGAGATTGAAGTCGGCGCCAAAGCTCTCGTTGGAAAGCGGAACCACGTTTTGCTGAATCTGGCTCGGGAACGAACCGGTCATGTCTTCGCCGAAGCTGTCGCCTGCCCAGCCCTGGCCAAACGCGAGGCCATAGCCGGCCCGAATGACGGTTTTAGGCAGGACCTGGTAGGTCACGCCAAGACGCGGAGCGAACATGCCGAGGTTATTCTGCACGTTGGCTGCGCTGTTCACCTGACCAACGCCAGTGATGTTGACGTTTCCGGTTTGCAAGTCGAGCAAGCCGCCCGCGCCCGGAGCGGTGACCGTCTCAGGTGAATAAATCTCCCAGCGGACACCGTAGTTGATGCTGATTTTCGGGGTTGCGCGCCATTGATCCTGCAGGTAGGAGAAGATGCGGTTCTGCCGTGACTGAGCGTTGACGTTAGCTGTCTCGGTGCGCCAGAACATGGTGGCATCGCCAATGAGGAATGTGGCAAAGCCGAGTCCGGTCGATTGAACACTCCCAGTTACTCCGGAAGTTCGTGTGTTGTTTGCGAAGTAAGTACCGGAACGAAGGGCGTTGCTCTCGACGGAGACGAGCCACGCCTTGCCGTAGCGGTAATCGACGCCGAACTTGATGTTGTGGTTGCCGATGGTATGTGACCAGTTGTTCACGAACTGGAGCTGGCTGATCTGCTCCAGGCTAGGGTTCGTGTTTTGCCCGTATTCCAGATTTCCGCCGCCGTTGGCGCCGGTGGCCGCGGGAGCGGTGATGTTGAATTGCGGCAATCCGCCATAAAGGGACAGCGGAGTGCCATTGGCATTGGGAATGCCGAGCTCGTTGCCGAGCGCCTCATTGGAGTTTTGAGCAACCGTGTTGTTGTAGATGCTGTAATAGGCAAAGCGGAAGTCAGTGAGCCACTTTGCGGTGAGCAGGTAGTCGCCGCCTGAGGCGATGCTGTTGTAGTGGAAGGCATCTGTTCCTGCAATCGGTCCGATGGACCCGCCGCCGGCTGCTCCAAGCTGGGAGGGGCCGGACAGCGCACCGCTGAACCGCGTATAGCGCCCGAAAACATGCAGCTTTGAGGTCAGCTTGTCGTCCCCGCGCACGTCGTACTGGTTGTTGTTATAGATGCCCGAGCCATTGTAAGAATAGTTGTTAATCAGGCCTGCTCCGGCGACATTCGGCGCGGGAAGCAGCTTGAAGTAGTTCACTGCGGCTGCTGACAAGTCGGATGCCGGAATCTGGTTGTTGAGGTAAGGGGTATTGTTGGCATTGGTCGATTGGTCAAGATAAACCGGCTTGTATACTTGCTCGCCAAACGCCAGGTAGTCGCTCAAATCGCATGTGCCACCGGAGGTGCAGGTAGACAAAGCGGTTGCAGTAGGAACGGTGGTAAGGCCTGCGCCGCCGGTCTTCTCGCGCTGTCCCTGGTAGTCGAAGAAGAAGAATATCTTGTCTTTCTTGATGGGGCCGCCCACTGTTCCGCCAAACTGGTTATGGAGAGTGGAGGCCAGGTACCTGCCGGTGAGGGGGTTGATGGACTGGTTGGCGAATGGATCGCGCGCCTGCTGCGCATCGGAGCGGCGATAGTCAAACGCTGTGCCGTGGAAAGCATTGCTGCCAGACTTGGTTTGCACGGTCACCAGGCCAGCGACAGCCTTGCCGAACTCGGCGTCGTAGTTTTGCGCGTTGACCTTGATTTCCGAGATGGCGTCCGCATTGGGGTTGATGATGGCAACGCCATCAATCGGTTCCTGGTTGTCGGTGCCATCCAGCTCGTATCCAGTTGCGAAGGGGAGCTGGCCATCGACTTCGATCGCCTCGCTGCGCTGCGGGTTATCGCCGGCCTCGCCAGGCCCCCAGCCGATGTAGCTGGTGCCCGGGGTCAAGAGCTCGAATGCCGTAAAGTTGCGATTGAAGTTGGGGAGGTTCTCGACCGCGCGCTCGTCGAGGATTGTGCTTACTTCGGCACGGTCGGTTTCAAGCAGCGGAGCTTCGTCCGTGACCGTCACGGTGTTGGAGACCGCGCCTACGGTCAACTGGATGTCCACTTCGGGAGCGGTGTCCGCATAGACAACCACGTTGTCTACGAGCGTTTTGCTGTAGCCTTGCGACTCAGCTTGAACCCGATAGGTATCCGGAATGAGGTGCTGCACGCGGAACAGACCGGATTCATTCGATTTGACACTAACGGAGATTCCCTTGCTGATGTCTGTCACGGTGATGGTGACGTTGGGAACGACGGCGCCGGATTTGTCGGTCACCGTTCCAAAGATGGCACCATAAACCGCCTGGGCGTTTGAGGGGAGACTGCCCGCCAGCGACCAGAATAGTAAGGCACAGAGCGCCGGCAGTACAGCCCTGGGGCCAAAGTGCCTTCTCGAAGACTGACTTCGTGAGTTAATCATAAGATCTGGCTCCTGAATCAAATCCATTTGGTTAGGGCGCCTGCGAGGAAGGACACCGTCTGTTTTTGTCACCCCAAGGTTCCTCGTACAAATTCTCAGACCCTGAGTGCTGGCCTCGAACATACGCCGACTGCACTCGATTTGGAATTCCGGGTGCTGCGCCTGTTTCCGGCAAGAGGAGAAGGCCAGTTGAACGCACATCTCCTTGTTGCCCGCAAGCATCCTTAGTTGATGCGGCACCTGGCAACGTTTTTCACGGTGATTTCGCGGTTTACCCGCGTTCTCGGCAGGCATTTGACCCGTTAAATGACGCAGTGCTAGACTGGCCCGCAACATGAGGCGTGTGCAATTGTGACTTTACCCGTAGCAGAAGCGCCTAAACACGAAACCAGCCATCGCAGCGACGCACGATGGGGAGTCGTGGAGAGGATTGCGGCGAGCCAGCACTTTAAATCCTCGCCCCGGCTCTGCCAATTTCTATCCTACGTGGCGGAATGTGCGATTCGGGAAGCGCCTGAAGAGGCCACTGAACAGCAGATCGGGATTCGTGTCTTTGGCCGCCCGCCAGGTTACAACTCCAGCGAAGACAGCATTGTACGCACGCACGCACGATTGTTACGGCAAAAGCTTGAGGCCTACTTCGCGGAAGAAGGGATGGCGGAGAAGATCGTTGTAGAAATGCCCAAAGGGCATTACTTGCCGGTCTTCGTCGAGCGCGCAGCAAGTGCGCACACCGCGTCCAAAACTTCGACCGATCAATCAACTCAGACGGTGTACATTGCCGAGCCGGATGCAAGGATCTCTCGTTTTTGGAATTGGAAGAAGGCCTGGATACTTGTTCCTGTAATCGCTGTGGTGGGAATTCTGGCATGGCACCCGTGGACCAGACCAACGGTTGCGGAGACTCCGATTGACATCTTTTGGCGTCCATTTTTGACGGGTGAACCGCCCATCGTGATTTTCAGCAATGCGCTCTTCAAGGGAGATTCGACCAACGGGCTTCGTTACGCCACTCCCAAGGCGGCCAATGAAACATCGACAGAGCCTTATGTCGATACGTACACGGGGATAGGCGAACTGGCGTCGGTTTACAACCTGACCAGGCTATTTGACGATCGCCATGCTTCCTTCATTCTGAAGCGCAGCTTGCTGGTTACGTGGGATGAAGCGCAGATGCGCAACCTGATT
>Ga0116135_1001808_pt1 | contig 10285 bp, 6 predicted proteins | sample June2015DPH_20_1_FD_89738 | JGI IMG/M metagenome (GOLD analysis project Ga0116135, IMG submission 89738) | Peatland microbial communities from SPRUCE experiment site at the Marcell Experimental Forest, Minnesota, USA - June2015DPH_20_10 | ecosystem: Environmental > Terrestrial > Soil > Wetlands >... | reverse complement strand
CGGCGCCAGCGGCTGGCAGTCCTTCGAGCGGATGGTAAACGACGTTGCGCACGAGATGGTTGACCCTGAAACCGGCAAGACGGTATGGGATCGGCAGAAGGCAGCCCAGCTCGTGGGCCGCGGCCGCGGGTCTCGCGAAGCCGGTGGCAGCGAGCGCAAGACCATCGAGTTTGGGCCGGCCGGCAGCGGCTCCGATTTCGCCGGCTTCATCGACCACCTGGGCGTCGCATCCATCAACATCGGCTACGGCGGCGAGGACCGCGGCGGCACCTACCACTCCGCTTACGACACGCCGTGGCACTGGGACAAATTCGCGGACAAGGACGAGGTCTATGGCAAGCTCTTCGCGCAGACCGCCGGCACCATTGTGATGCGCATTGCCGACGCGGAGGTGATGCCCTTGAGCTTCACCGAGTTGTCGCTCACCATCGATGGCTACGCGGCCAGCCTCAAAAGCGAGCTCAAGCAGTTACAGACAGACGCAGCCACGCGTGCGCGCCTGTTGAAGAGCGGCGCTTATGAGTTGGCGAATGACCCCAAAAACCCGCTTGCGCCGCCGCCCGCGCTGCCCATGCCGCCGGCCATGGACTTCGCCGCGCTCGACAGCGCATTGCAGAATCTGAAGACCGCCGCCGCTCACTACGCCGAGGCCAGCGCCAAAGCGCCTGATCTGTCCGAGGACAAACGGAAGCAGATCAATGACGGCCTGGCCGTTGCGGAGCGGAAGCTGATCGCCGCCGATGGCCTTCCCGGACGCCCCTGGGTCAAACACCTCATCTACGCTCCAGGCACCTACACGGGCTACGGCGCAAGCACGCTGCCAGGCGTCCGCGAGGCACTGGAAGCGGGCCGCTTCGACGAAGCGAAACAGCAGCTCGATGTGCTGGTGAAGGCGCTCAACGATGAGTCGGCCCTTATCAACGGACTTGCAAACCTGGCTGGCGAGTAGAGGCGCACCGGGCATCGTAAGCATGCAATGCGCGATCGAACAAAGAAGGGCCGGCGCAATCTGAAGCAGCAGCCTGCACCGGCCCATTGGAAAATAGATATCGCACCCTATCGAGCCGAGCCTGCGCCTATCTGGAGTTTCACTCCTTATCGGTAAGAGAAAGTCTTCGCTCAGAATGACAACCGATCGATCATGACAACCGATCTAGCGGGTGATTGCCTCGAAGGGGAGGAACATGGTGAAGGCCGTGCCGCGGCGGGCTTCTCTCTGGCTGCTTCTGAAGCGCAACGTCCCATTGTGCCGGGAGACGATTTCATCGCTCACCCATAGCCCGAGGCCGGTTCCGCTCACGCCCTTGGTGGTGTAGAACGGCTCGTAGATGTGCTTCATCACCGCGGCGGGCATGCCGGAGCCGGTATCCGCGATCGTGATCACGAGCCCCGGCCTCCCAGTGGCCCAATCCCTGCCATTGCGGCTGCGAATGAGAAGGCGCCCGCCGGTTGCCTGCATGGCGTCAATTGAATTGCCCACCAGGTTGCTGAGCACCTGTCGAATCTCGCCTTCAAAGCAGCGCACCGGCCGGCTGGCGCTCATGCGTTCTTCCACCTCGATATGGTTGTTCACAATGCGGCTCTGAAACATGGGAACGACGCTGTCGATCAGCTGTTCGGCAGAAATCTCCTGCGGGCTGCTCGACTGCTTGTGGAAGCGAAGAGTCTGATTGGCGATCACCGTCACGCGGCGCAGTTCGCGATCCGCGGCATGAATGAACTCTTTTGTCTCCGTCATGCTTTCGCTGATTCCGGCGAGATAGAGCAGGTTGGTGATGGCCTCAAGCGGGTTGTTGATTTCGTGCGCAATGGATGCGGCGAGGCGTCCAACGACCGCCAGCTTTTCACTCTGCAACAGGGCCCGTTCCGTCTTCTTTTGCTGGGTGATTTCAAGCGAGGCCGCGGTGATGGCCCGGATTGTGCCGTCTGCTTCGACCACGGGAAAATAACTGACCGTCCAGTAACGATGCTCGCCCGGACGCGTCACCAGTTCTCCTTCCAGCGGGTAGTTCACCACCGGCTCGCCGCGCAGCACCTGCTCAAACAGTTCCTTGAGGCCGGCGATAGGAGCCATCTCGGTGAGGGTGCGGCCAACGACATCTTCGGGCTTGAGTCCGAAGAACTCGGCCTGCCGGTTGTTGAGCCGGAGATAGCGAAAATCCTTGGTGTCAAACAAAGCCAGGCCGATGGGCGCGGTTCTGTAGACGGTTTCGATCTCGGCCAGCTGGCTTTCCACCTGCTCCGACTTTTGTTTCAATCTCGCGCGGGCAAGTCTTTCTTCAGTGACGTCGCGGGAAAAGGTGACGATTCCCTCGGGTGTGGGGTAGACATCAATATGCAGCCACATATTGAGCGGTTCAGGATAATGCGCATCGAAGCCGCCCGGAATCCTCTCGTTCATTGCGCGGTTGTAGTGTTCAACGTACGGAGACCCTTCATAGAACGCGTTGGGGAAGGTTTCCCACACGTTGCGGCCGAGAATGTGCCGGTTTGAGGAATAGAGCTCCTCGGCTTTCGGATTGAGATAGGTCATGATCCAATTGCGGTCGACGCCGACAACCGCATCCGTGGTGGCGTTCAACACCTGGCGCAGCCGCTCGGTGATTTGCTCTTTTTCGCGCTCCGCCGCGCGCCGCTCTCCGATGTTGCGGAAGACCAGGACGATCCCGATCATCTCTCCGTTGTCATCGAAAATGGGGGCGCCGCTATCGTCGATCGGGCTGACTTTTCCGGATTTGGAGATGAGCACAGTGTGGTTGGCAAGACCCACGACCGATCCGGTGCGCCTCACTTTATCGGCGGGGTTCTCAACCGGAAGACGAGTTGCTTCATTGACGATCTGAAACACATCGCCCAGCGGCTTGTTCCTGGCTTCATGAATGCTCCAACCGGTCAGGCGCTCCGCAACGGAATTCATGCGAATCACGCGCGTGTCGGCGTCGGTGACAATCACCGCATCGCCAATGCTCTGCAACACACGCGACGCCTGGGCCTCACTCTCGCGCAGATCCTGAGCCGCCTTCTTCTCTCGCGTCACATCCTGGCAGATCACAAGCACGCCGAAAACCTCGCCGCGCGGGCCAAAGATGGGACTGTAGTTGTAGGTCCAGCGGATGTCCTGCATTCTGCCGTCGCGCATGATGGGGACAACGGCGTTCTCGTGGTAGACGGTCTCGCGGCCGTCCATCACCCGACTAAGGTTGGGGCCGACAATCTGCCAGGCATCGGCCCAGCATTCATCGGCTCTCTGACCCAGGCCTGAGGGATGCCGCTCCGCCAGCAGCGGAATAAAAGCGTCGTTGTAAAACTGGATCAGGTCCCTGCCCCAGAACACCAGCGCAGGGAAGGCGCACGCGAGCATCAGATTGACGGCGCAGACAAGATTCTCCGGCCAGTCTTCAATGGGTCCCAACTCCGTTGATTTCCAGTCGTGGTCCCGTATGAGCGTGGCCATTCGACTCGTGCCGAGAATTGGCCCATCCGAACCGTTTTTGATTTTGTCACTGCCTGTCTTTTTTTCTGGCATTTGGCAAAAGAGCGACGCGAACAGGGCAACTTTGACTGCAGAAACCGACGGGACCTGGTGTGGAACAGGCGCTGGGTTTCAAAGATTCTACGAAACTTTCGGCGGGCAGGTCTCGAAATACTTTATTTCCTGAAGCTATTCCTTGCGGGGCCTGCGCGCGACCTCAAGACCCTTGGATGCGGAAAATCATTCCGAGGCTATCCGCGGGATTTCCGGTCTCGTAGCGGCGTCTACCCGACCGCAGGCGTTTGCAGATTATTTCACGAAGCGCGCAGGCGGGTTTCAGGAGTCACTGCGGGCCCCGCAAGAATTCCTTGTAGAAAGCTTTGCGAAGGACTATTGTGCTTGCACACCGGCGCCCGCAGTGCCATAGGACCTGAAGATATTCGCCTTTTGGCCCGCGCCATCCAACGGAGGTTTGTCCCCGCCCGCTTCCGACGAAGAACTCGTTCATTGGCAACGGGACGTTGAAGATGCAATCAATTCCCCACAAGCAAGGAGATCCCCGTGCGAATCAATCTGTTTTGCAAGCCCACATCTGCCTCAACCGCGGCCTCGCTGCCGGCGGCGCCCGCGCTCAACCTGTGGATGAAATCAACAGCGCGCCTGGCGCTTCCCGTGATCTGCCTCCTCCCGGTGCTTCTGTTCACCTCGGTCCTGGCCGCAGGCCAAAGGCAGGATGAACGGCGTACGCCGGACTACACATCGATCGTCGTTTTCGGCGACTCGCTTTCCGACACCGGCAATGTCGCGGATCTGTCGGAAGCAAAGTACGGGGTGCGGATTCCCGGTCCAGTTGCCGATTACACCGATGGCCGCTTTACCGACGGCGCGGACACGGAGCCTTCAGCCCAAAACTACTTTGGCGTGTGGGTTGAGCAACTCGCCGAAAGCTTCCCATCGAGGCCTGAGGTCAAGGCCTCGCTTGACGGTGGAACCGACTACGCATACGGCTTCGCGTTCACCGGGAGCGGCACGTCGGTATTCACCTTCGGTCCCTCCGACTCGCTCTCGGTCGACGTAAACAACATCGGGCAGCAGATTAGCGACTATCTTGCGACCCGCCCCAAAATCACCGACAAAACGCTCTTTGTCGTCTGGGGCGGCGCGAACGACTTGCTGAACGCCACCTCGACCGACGACGTGATCAACGCGGGCATTAACCAGGGAATCAATATTCAGCGTCTCATCGATGCCGGCGCTACACAATTCATTCTTCCCAACCTGCCTCCGCTGGGATTAGTGCCTCGACTCAACGGCTCCCCAACGACCTCTGTTCCTGCAACCGAGGCGGCCGAGCTCTTCAACGAGGTTCTGGCCAGCGATGTTGCTGTGCTGCGCGATTTCTATCATGACAAGCACCTGCAACTATTGCAGCTTGACGTGTTTGCTCTTTTCAATCGGATCATCGCTGCACCTTCCAGGTTCAAGCTGGTGAACGTGACGGCAAGTTCCCAGGGCACGGCGGTCGATCCGGACACGTATCTTTTCTGGGATGGCCTGCATCCCACCACGCGCGGCCACAACATTCTCGCCGACCATGCCGGGAGGGTATTGAGCCGGGGCGAGAGTTGGGATGACGTCGATCAATACGGAGCCAGTGCGAATGAGTTGCGCGACGATGTCGCAGCCGATCCGATGGCGCCGATGCACTAAACGGCTAGATCGGTTTCGATTCACATGTTGACATGTGTAGATCGAGCAAGGTGGCTTTTTCTTAAGGAAAAGGCCACTTGGCATCCAGGCTTCTGTAAAGAGCAGAATCGAAACCGCAGCAGTCCAAAAAACGCATTGCGGATTCGGATTTCGGTACACACGCGGGCACCGAGGTCCGAATCCGCCTGAAAAGCCACGCTTAGTTGTTGCGCAGGGCGACCATGGGGTTGATGCGCGAGGCGCGGCGGGCGGGAAGGTATCCGGCCAGCAGCGCAACTACACCGATGAGAAGGATCATCGCGGCGAAGGTGACTGGATCGCCGGGCTGGGTGTTGAAGAGCAGCGCGGCAATGGCGCGGGAGACAGCGAGAGAAGCGACCGCTCCCGCGACGATGCCGATGAGCGCAAGGCGCAAAGTTCGCTTGATCACGCTGAGCTGTACGTGCGATGCGCTTGCGCCGAGGGCCATGCGGACGCCGATCTCCTGGGTGCGCTGGGTAACGGAGTAGGAGATGACGCCGTAGATGCCGATGGCGGCAAGCAGAAGGCCGAGACCGGCGAAGGCTGCGACAAGCATCATGAAGAACTGGCGCGACGAGTTGGCGTGGTCGACGAGGGTCTGGATGGGCCGGAACTCGGCGGCTGGCTGGCTGGGATTGAGTTCTCTGAGCGCAGTCATCACACTGGTGGCCAGGGTGGCGGGAGGCAGCGTGGTGCGGATGACGAGCTGAGCTGCGTTGGGTCCGTTTTGTGTGGCGGGATAGTAGATTTGCCAGCCGGTTTCGCCTTCGGTGGTTTCTTCATGGACATCGTCAACGATGCCGACAATGCGCGAGCCGTCCCCACCGGTATCGAGCATCTGGCCGAGGGCTTCGCCGTTTGGCCAATTGGCATATTTGGCTAAGTAAGTGGCGAATGCCTTGTCGATCATGACGACGTTCGCGCTCTTTGGGCCGTCATCCCAGGTGAAGTCGCGGCCGCGAATGCCGGTGCCCATGGCGCGGAGGTAGCCGGGTGTGACGACGTAAACGAGCGGAGAACCGGGAGTCGTGTCGGGTCTCTTGACGCCTTTTGGGAAGGGCGTTCCCCAGGCTCGATTCTGACCGAGCGGCAGGTAATCTGAAATGCCGGCAGCCTGGACGCCGGGAACGGCGCTGACGCGCGCGAGAATCTGCTGGAAGATCACGGTGCGTTTCTGCGCGCTGGCGATGCCTGTGGGCGCGTTGTCGTCGTAGTCCACCTTGATGGCGGCGGCGCGCTGGGGCTGGAATCCGAGATCGACATCGAGGACTTTGAGAAAGCTGCGCAGGAGCAGGCCCGCGCCGACCAGCAGCACGCAGGCGAGAGCAACTTCAGTGACGACGAGGATGGAGCGGAGGCGCTCATGTTTGCGACCCTGTCCGGAGCCGGCGCTGGAGTCCTTGAGTGCTTCCTGGAGATTGCCTGAAGCCATGCGGAGTCCGGGGACAAGGCCGAAGAAGACGGCAGCGAATACGGCGATGAGGACGGTCCAGCCGAGAGCGGCGCCGTCGATGTGCAGCGTGCTGAGGAGGGGAAGCGCGATAGCTCCCTGATGGCGCAGCCAGGCGATGAGAACGGCAGCCAGGGCCAGTCCGCCGATGGCTCCGAAGCCGGAGAGGATCAGGCTTTCAATCAGCAGCTGGCGGATGATGCGCAGACGGGTGGCGCCAAGGGCGGAGCGCATGGCGAACTCCTTGATGCGGGCGGCGGCGCGGGCGAGAAGGAGGTTGGAGAGGTTGACGCAGGCGATGAGCAGGATGCCGCCGACCGCGGACCAGAGAACGATCAGGGAGCGGTGGAGTTTTCCGCTGACGTAATCCTTGAGGGGGACGGGGACCACGGAATCTTTGTACTGGCCACAGCTGGCTGGCTGCTTATTGTTCCAGCACATCACTTTTGATGCGGCGGCCGAATCGCCCACCGCCTGGGCGAGTGTGACGCCGGGTTTGAGGCGGCCGATCATCGTGATGATGTTTCCATAATCACGCGGTGGACCGTAGAGGTCGAGGGGCGTGATGGCGTCGACTTTTGTGCCGGGCGCAAATACTGCGCCGAAGTCGAAACTCTGGGGCAGTACGCCGATGACCGTGGTTTGCTGGCCGTTCATGTCGAATGCTTTGCCGACGATGTTGGGGTCGGCGTTGAACTGACGACGCCACCATGGGTCGGAGAGAATGATGACCGGGGCTGCACCGTGACGCGCGTCATCCGGCGTAAATGCGCGGCCCATGGCGGGCTGCACGCCGAGGAGTTGAAAGAAATTGGCGATGACGTCGATGCTGGTGGCGGGGGTGGGCGCGCCATTGCCGATCTTGAGGTTGAGATTGTCTGCGGAGGAAAAGGCGAAGTAGCCGGTTACATCCTGAAAGGAGCGGGTTGCGGTGCGGAATTCGTCGTAAGCGTCGGTGGAATAGGTTGCGCACGAGAGGCCGCACTTGGTAGGCGGCGGCGCGATCCAGACAAGTTGCTGCGAACTGGGAAAGGGAAGCGGGCGCAGGAGCAGCGTATTGACGACGCTGAAGACGGCAATGTTGGCTCCGATGCCCAGAGCGAGGATGAGGATGGCGACGAGCGTAAAGCCGCGATCGCGGCTCAGGGAGCGGAGTGTGTAGCGGAGATCCTGGAGAAGAATGTCGAGATTCATAAGTCCTCGCGCTTCGCGCTGCTGGAATTTTGCGGTGTCGATGGCGCCGAAACGGACCAGCGCCTGGCGGCGAGCCTCAAGGGGAGTGAGGCCGCGCTGCATGTTTTCTTCAATCGCCAAATCAAGATGAGCGGCGATCTCGGCTTCGAGGTCCGCGTCAAGAGGAGCCTTGTGGAAGAAAGAATGGACGCGCGCGCGAGCCTGCTTGAGCGCGTCCGCAAGGGTTGCGGCCATCAGGCGCCTGCCTCCTGCGATTCCGACTCTCCGGTCATGGAGAGCACGCGTCCCATGACGTCAGAGAGGCGCTGCCAGTAGGCGGCGTCCTTTGCCAACTGGCGGCGGCCGCTGCGGGTGATGGAGTAGAACTTGGCTTTGCGATTGTTGTCGGAGGTGCCCCATTCGGCGGCGATCCAACCGCGCTGCTTCAGGCGGACCAGGGAGGCGTAGATGGTGCCCTGGTTGAGAAGTACTTCTTCGCCGCTTACCTGCTCAATGCGGCGTGCGATGCCGTAGCCGTGCTGCGCGCCGATGGCAGCCAGGGTTTGCAACACCATCAGATCAAGCGTGCCTTGCAAGAGATCGAGTTTTGATTCTCCCATGGGGTCTCCTGTGTTGATGCCACATAAGTATTGCAGAAGATATGTGGTATTACCACAGGGAAATTTTTAACAGGTGAGCAGAGTCGTTTTTCAAGCAAAGAAAACGGGGCAGGACGCGTGCTGCGTCCTGCCCCGTTCCTCATGCGGAGTTGAAAGTTGGTTTAGCGCGGGCGATGGCCGCCGCCACCACCCCGGAAGCCGGGCAGGGCGTGCTCATTGCCGCCGTCATGCGGAGCCGTGCCTACATGGCCCTGTCCGTCGCGGGCTTCGTTGGCATGGAAGTGGTTGAAGCGAGCCTCACCGCGGCCGGGCAGCGGGCCGTTGTAACCGTGCCGGGGGTCGAAGCGGTTGTCGACGTGGCCATAGAAGCCATGTGGGCCATGGAACCAGGGACCGGCACCGATAAAGACGCCGCCCACGAACCAGTCAGGCCCGTAGTAACCGTAGGGCGCGCAGTCGTACGGGGGATAGTCGAAGTAGCCGTAAGGGCAAATGGGAGCCACGCCGACGCCGACTACAACCTGGGCATGGCCCAGGGATCCGCCACTGATGGGAGCGCCAGCCAGCAAAGCCAAAGTGAGAACTGAAAGCACAAGGAACTTTCCGTGGGACATAATCCCTCCTTGTCTCGTTTAGAGAGAGAAAAGGTGCGGGAAGTTGTCTTAAGCGAGAGGCAGGATTGAAGGAATGTGCAAGTTGGTCAGGAAATCTGGCGTGTGCAAACCAAAGGCACCCGCTGAATGCTATCGGCGGATTCTTTCGTAATTGCGCTTCCATTCATTGGTAACAATGGCACAAGTTGTTGTTGCAGAGGAGGTTGCGGTTCGTGCTAAGCTTGGCGCAGATGCCGGAATCCTGGAAACCGCTTACGGGACTCGGGGAGCTTGAAGACGCCGCGAATGAGCAGCAGCGCAAGCCTCGCGCTGCCGACAGCGTGTATGCCATCAAGTCGGAGGCGCCGCGGTGTTCGCTGTGCGGCAGCCCCATTATCGATGAGTTTTACCGCGTGAACCTGGAACTAGCCTGCGCCAAGTGCGGGGTGGCGGCGCGAAGCGGAAGCCCGGTAACGAGCACTTCTTCATATACCAATGGCCTGTTGTCCGGGATATTTGCGGCCGGAGTTTCCATGCTGGCGTATGCCGCGTTCACGATTGCGACCCATTTCTACCTGGGCTATGTGGCGGTAGGAGTGGGATGGATCATCGGCAAAGCGATGATGAAGGGCTCGGAGGGAGTGGGCGGGCCGCGCTACCAGGTGACCGCAGTGGTGCTGACCTACCTCTCCATCTCGCTGGCGGCGATTCCAATTCGCGTTTTCACTTTTTCATCGGCAAGCGACATGAACTGGGCGCATGAGCTAATGCCGCTGGCGCTGTGGGGTCTGGCATCGCCGATCCTCTACCTGCAATACCCGATCTTCGGATTCATCGGGCTGATTCTGCTGTTTGTGGGCATGCGCACGGCATGGCGCCTGACGGCGGTTCGCAGATTGGTCGTCGACGGACCGCACCCGGTGATCATCGGCTGACGGAGCTGGACGTTCCGCCAGCCGATTCGGACATACCTCAATTACCAGGGCAGCGGCTAGCAACTACCAGGGCAACGGTTTACCGAGGTGGAAATATCCGCCGGTGGGGCCGTCGCTTGGCAGCGTGGCGAGCGCGGCGCTGGTCTTGCCGCCTTCACTCAGTTCCATCGGCGCCTGATCGCCTCCCATGTCGGTCTTCACCCAACCGGGGTGGGCCGAGTTGACCTTGATGCCGGTGTCGCGCAATTCATAGGCAAGGTGAATTGTGAAGGCATTGAGCGCCGTCTTCGAAGCATCGTATGCGAACGACT
>Ga0116135_1001805_pt1 | contig 10298 bp, 7 predicted proteins | sample June2015DPH_20_1_FD_89738 | JGI IMG/M metagenome (GOLD analysis project Ga0116135, IMG submission 89738) | Peatland microbial communities from SPRUCE experiment site at the Marcell Experimental Forest, Minnesota, USA - June2015DPH_20_10 | ecosystem: Environmental > Terrestrial > Soil > Wetlands >... | reverse complement strand
TCAAAGTGTTGGTCTTGGCTTAGGAGTTGCAGGCCGTGTTGCCGGCAGAGTGCAGCGATCCAGAGATCATTTGAGGGGATGGGCCGACCAGCCTTTTTGAGTGCTGCTCGAATCCCGGCATAGTGCCGTGAGGTCTCTTCCTCTACCACGAGGACGCGTGTTGCCGCGATAAGCTCTCGCAGCCACTTTTCGTACTCATTCCGCCGTCGCGATTGCCCGATACCAAAACGATACTCGCCGAGCACAATCACGGGTAGTTCCATGCTTGCGGCCTGGCGATAGACGCGAACGACCGCGGGCTCATCATCGGCCACCGCGGAGAGTGCGTTGGTGTCGAGGATCACTCCCAATCCTCGGGCTCAATCCGCGCGAACTCACTTTTGATGATTCGATTGATACGCACCGTCTCTTTGTGGAGGTGTTTGAGACCTCCGGCAAGCCTCACCCAGGGCTTTTCTTCTCCTCTCGAGCTAGCCTCAAGCTTTTCCGTGACGGCTTCGGTCACAAAGGCGCGCAGTGGGATGCCACGCTGGGCGGCCACCGATTTGGCACGGCGGAAGATGGGGTCGGGAATCTCGAGGGTGGTCTTCACCCTTTTAGAGTCCCATATTTATGGGAGGCGGTCAATCCACGCTCTGTTGAGAAATTCATAGTCAGCAAATTCAGGTATCCCACGATCAAGCCAACCTTGAACGAGTTCCCCTCCTGCTTTTCCTGATGTTTATTTGCAAACCCTCTGGACACCTCTCTGCGCGCATATTAGCGTGTTCGCAGGAATACATGAGCTGCATGGGAGCTAACAGTGCGGCTCCGCCATAAGAACCGTATGTCCTTGTAAAATCGCCACCGCTAGGGAACAGCAACCACCCAAGAGAAAAGCAAGATACTCAAATAATTGATCGAAAAATTTGAGCACCTTCATGAAACAAAGGATTTACACGCAGTCGGCTACACGCCTGCCGAAGGGAATACAGCATAATCCACTTGAGAGAGGTAATCGATCTATGGCGGTTACCAAATAAATCCTCTTCTGCTCTGGACGACCTCCCAAAACCGTACTAAGGTAGGACCAAGTTCCACACGTCGGCGCCGTCTTGCTACGACGGCCCTGTTTGGCCTTGCACCGGTGCTTTTTGCCCTGCATCCGCCGCCCACCACCCGGAAGCATCAGCGCTCGCCAGCCTGATGACTTGGGTAGCAAAGCATAACGTACCATCGAAGTGACCGATTTACGCCTGTCCGCAGCATGCCGCCTGTCCCGGCTAGCCGTGGAGCGCCCGCGAGGGCGCGCCTGCGGAGAACAGAAATCATCGCATTAAGCAGGGTGCGCTCAGTGCGTCCTCTTGATTGAGTAGTTTTGACAACTTGGAAGACACCTGGCCCGAGATCATTCCAGGCCAGATGAAACGGACGCCCGCATGAAGACGGGACGTTCGCCAATCCGTGGAGCACAGGCGAATCGTCCCGTCACTGGACTGAAGGAGCAGAAGTGTCCCGATCGGCAACGGATCGGCAAACCAGCACATGGGAAAGAGACTTATGCCGCTTATCGCACTTTTCGCGCACTTGAGTCGGCCAAACATCTCCAAGCGTCTGGCCTCCGCCGTCAGAAAACCAGTCACCCACGAGGCAAGATGACCAAATGAATTACATGAAATTTTGAGCACCTTCGTGAAACAAAGGACTTATTCGCCAACCTTGCCGGCGTACTAGACATCAGCTAGGCAAAACTGAGCCGTGGTGCGGCGGCTTGGCACCATGATGGTGACGATCGCTCGGAACCAAAAGGAACAGCGGGGTCCATCAGATCGGGAGGGCAAGCCCGTTCGAGGCAGGGATGGTGGATTGCGCACCGCTTATGACTCCAGAAGCACAATTGATTGGACGCCTGCTACCCAGTGTCCTAATATCCATTTCACCCGGACCGTTCACCTCATTTCAACCGCCTCCTTGTTGAGCAGCGCAATAGGATCCCTGTCTGATCCATAGGCCATACGTGGATTCCAGCGCCTGTGTGTGTCCTTCGCACCTGGGCCCTACCTCGACATTCAACCTTTGGAGGCGTCTCCTCAAATGAAGGCTACTCATCAAGTAGGTCACTCGAGCCTCGTCCGGCGTGGACAGCGAGATCGGATTCGCCGCAACCGGTCATTCAGCTTCGCTCTTCTCGCACAGCTCCTGATGATTTATTGCTGTAGTAGCACCGCGGCCCTTGCCCAGTCTACCTACGGCAGTATCTTGGGGACCATCACGGATCAGCAAGGCGGTGTCGTCACCGCCGCAAAAGTCACGCTCAACGATCGCGGCAAATCAGTGGAGCGAACAGGAGTCAGCAATCAGTCCGGTGACTACGGGTTTACCAATGTTGGGCCAGGACTTTACGACCTGACCATTGAAATGAACGGCTTTCAGTCCGCCCACTTTGAGAACATCAACCTCCAGGCCAGTGAAACCAAGCGCGTCGATGCGACCCTGACAGTAGGTTCTGCGCTCCAGTCCGTGCTCGTACAGGGAACGGCAGGGGCCGTCATCAACACGGACGTATCCAGCATTGCGCAGACCAAAACCGGTCAGGAACTGGTCGACTTGCCGGTTGCGATCACCAGCCGATCTCTGGGATCAACCAGCCCCATGTCGACCTTGACGACGCAGCCAGGTGTGCAAACAGACTCCAGCGGAAATCTCTCGGTGATGGGCTCCACCCCCAAAATGTTTGAGATGACCATCGATGGCATCAGCACCATTGGCGCCTTCAACTCGGCCCCAATTACCGAATTGTTTCCCTCGTTCAACTCGATTGAAGAAATCCGGGTCAATGAGGTCAATGCGAGCGCGGAATACGGCGGCGTGGCAAACATCTCCACCGTTTCCAAGAGCGGGTCGAACGCTTTTCATGGCGGGGCTTTCGAGAATTGGCAAAACCAAAGTCTCAATGCACAAAATCCGTTCAGCCTGACTAAGGCGGCACTCAACCTCAATGACTACGGAGGTTATGTAGGTGGTCCGGTGTTGATCCCCAAACTCTACAACGGTCACGATAAAACGTTCTTCTTCGGTGCCTATGAAGGTCTCAGGCTACCCAAGGAACAGACCGAAGTGGAAAGCGTACCAACCCAGGCCATGCGCAACGGCGACCTCTCCGTTTATCCCGGTCCTATCTACAATCCCTACACCGGAAATGCGTACGCCGGCAATCTGATTCCGCAAAACCAGATCACCGCGTTGGCGGCCGGCGCGCTTAAATATTTGTTTCCTCTCCCCAATACGGGAGGCGCGGGAGCCATTGCAAACAACTACGTCATCAATTTTTCGACTCCCATCACCAGTACCCAGGAAGACCTTCGCATCGATGAAGTGATCAGTCCAAAACAAACCTTCTTTATTCGCGGCAACTTCAAAAACCGTAGCGTGGCCGAGGCACCTATTTCTGCCAATGGTTACAACGCCTCACCGCTGGTCGGAGCTTTCTCGGTGCCAGAGCAGGATTTTGGAGCGACCGCCGCCTATAACTACATCTTTACATCGAACCTCCTCAACGAATTGCGCGTTGGGGTAAGCGGAAATAGAACCTGGGTGACCTTCGGACTATCCGCAGCCCAGATTGCCAGCGACCTCGGGCTCACCGGTCTCTCTGTACCACAAGGCAATGCGGTTCCTGACTTCGAGATCAGCGGCTTTCAGGGCACTGGTGGCAGCAATTCTTCCTCCACTGCAGGCGCTAACCGAACCATACAATTGCTCGACAATGTGAGCTGGACGAAGAGCAACCACACCCTGAAGTTCGGCGGCGACTACCGGCGTATGTCCGGTCTTCAAACAAACGTCTATGCCGGCCTGCGCTTGGGTGTCTATAACTTCAATGGCAGCGTCACCGGTAATCCTATCGGCGACAGCACCAATCCATACATCGGCAACGACTTTGCCGCGTTCCTGCTCGGCATTCCGGACAGCACATACCTGGATTCCGTCATAGCGCCGGATTCACACGGCTATGCCAACGGCTATGCGCTCTTCGCTCAGGACGATTGGCGGGTCAGCCAGAGGTTGACGGTGAACGTCGGACTGCGTTGGGAATATCGCCCCATGTTCAGGGATCATCTCCTGAATAGCACTCAGTTTCTTCCCGACTACAACACGATTCAGGATGGGGTCTATGTGCACGGCGCGGTTGTGATTCCGAACCAGAAAGCTTTCGGCATCCTGAACCCTGCGTTCGCGGAATCCATCGCTCCCACCCCCATTTACACGGCCGCGGAAGTCGGCATTCCCCAGAGCCTGCGCTTTTCAACCAAAACAGACTTCGAGCCGCGCCTGGGGCTCGCGTGGCGCCCTTTTGGAAACAATAAGACGGTGATCCGCGGAGGATTCGGAAGGTTCATCGCCGTACCCTTGGGCGCACTCCTCGGCGCGACTTACGCCATTCATAGCGCGGACCAGGGTCAGTATTTTCAAACCATCACCAACGGCACACCGTCCCTCGTGTTTCCCCATCCGTTTCCCGCCAACCTTGCAGTACCCGGGTCGCAGTTCTTTCAACAAGCGAGCAACATTCACTATAAGGACCCGGGTGTCTACCAGTGGAACGTCACGATCGAGCGAGACCTGGGATACAACACTGCTCTCCAGTTGAGTTATAGCGGGAATCATGGCGCCAATCTGGAAACGCAAATCAACTTGAATCAACTTCCAGTGAACACGATTGGTTATGAGGCCGCTCTCCCATTCACCCCCTACCCGTTATGGGGAGAGGTAGAGCAAATGACCAACGGCGGCCGGAGCAACTACAACTCCTTTAGCGTGACTGCACAGAAGCGTCTTAACAATGGCCTGCAATTTCAATCTAACTATAGCTTCACGCGAAGCCTTACCGATGCGCAGGGAGGTGCCCCCACCAGCTTCTCGGCCGACTTCAATGTCTTTCGCACCAATGTGCTGGATCCACATCTTGACTATGGCAACGTCGCGTTTACCCGCCGGCAGCGTTTTCTCACGACCGGTTTGTACCAGCTCCCGTTCGGCCGGGATCGCGCATTCTTCAGCACCGCAAATGGCGTGGTCAACGGGTTGATTGGGGGATGGGAACTATCGGGCGTTCTCTTGTTCCAGTCCGGTCCTTTTCTCACCATCACCGTCCCTGGATCGGATCCATCCGGAACAGGCTTCGACAATCTCAATCCGGTGCGGCCTGACCGCGTTCCCGGAGTGCCCCTTACCGTTCCGAATAAAGGCCTGGCCCAGTGGCTTAATCCCGCCGCGTTTACGGTGCCCCCCAACAACATCGGCCGCTTCGGTAACTCCTCGGTTGGCAACGTCCCTGGAATAGGTACAGAAGCTATCTCGGCTTCGCTGATCAAGTCCGTCAGTATTCGAGAAGGTGTACGTGTCCAGGGCGGAATGCAGGCCGCCAATCTCTTTAACCACGTGAACTACGAGCAGCCGAGCACTCTTTTCAACGCAGGCGGCTTCGGCCAGGTCAGCAATGTGCAGAGTGCGGAAGGCTCTGGTCCGCGCGCGATTCAGGTTACAGCCCGCGTTACCTTCTAAGGGGACAACGAAGAATGAACCGGCAAAGCGTATCACTGTCCATCGGAGTTTACCTGCTGTTGTTTGTGGCGACCGGTATGGGTGCGGCCCAATCCACGGTCGAAACCGAGCAAGGGATCCCCGTCAACGATCCGCTCATCATTTCCAAGTGCGCCGGGTGTCACGCGCGCGATGCCAATGGCATGATGCGCCGCATCTCTTATATCCGGACCACACCGGAAGTATGGGAGCAAATTCTCAAGCGCATGGTTCGCCTCAATGGCCTGGTCACTACCCCGGAAGAGTCGCGGCAGATCCTTCGCTATTTAAGCAGCAACAACGGCCTGGCGCCGCAAGAGGCCAAGCCGGTCTTCTGGGAGGTGGAGCACCGCCTCTTCCGCACCCAGGAGGAGGAAAACGGTGTACCGGCGCCGCTGCAAATGACCTGCAATCAATGCCACACCATCGGCCGCGTGCTGTCGCAGCGGCGCACTGCCGCGGACTACGTCAAGTTGGCGAATACCCACATGGCCCTCTTTCCCGGCGCTGAGCCCATGGTGTTTCGCCCGACCGAGCAATACGCCCACCCCGAAGACATGCCGGTCACCACAACCCAGCTGAATGAGTACGAGGACGCGCTGAACTATCCGCCGGATCCTCCCAAAGCCGATACGGGCACAAAGAAGTATCCCATCGACGCGGCGCTCGAATACTTAGCGAAGAATCAGCCGCTGATTACGCCCGAGTGGGTGGCATGGAAGAGCACAATCCACTCGCCCAAACTTGCCGGCGTATGGCTGGTCAGCGCCTATCAGAAGGGCAAGGGGAAAGTCTATGGCGAGATGACCGTCGAGCCGGCCTCTACTCCCGATGATTTCTCAACCAAAACCGTACTGCATTATCCCGACGGCGAAACAGTCACGAGAACCGGCAAAGGGATCGTCTATGCCGGCTACAGCTGGCGTGGTCACGCGACAGCAACTCCGAATGCGGGTCCCAAAGATCCGGCCTTTCCTGCCGATACCAGGGAGGCCATGTTGCTCTCAGCAGACGGAAACACCATGGACGGCCGCTGGTTCTGGGGTGGCTACCAGGAGTTTGGCCTGGATGTGCAGCTGACACGGTTGCAGAAGAATGCGGTGATCCTGGGCTTTGACCAGTTCGCCGTGAAGTCTCCCTCCTCTTCGGACCTTCACATTTACGGTGCTAACCTACCGGTCGGCTTGACGCCGAGTGACTTCGATTTAGGCAAGGGCGTGCAGGTGAGCAAGGTCACTCGTTCAAGCCCAACCGAGATTACGCTGCAGATAGCGGTCGCTCCGGGTCTTCCGGCGTCGCCGCATCCGGTATCGGTTAAAGGGGTCATGGCGCCGCAGACGTTGACTGTCTATCAGAAGGTCGACTACATCAAGGTAAGCCCCGACGCCAATTTTGCTCGCCTGGGAGGCACCATCGCTCCCAAACAGTATGCTGAGTTTCAGGCACTTGGCTTTGCGAATGGCGAGGACGGGAAGCCCGGAACCGCGGATGATGTGTCTCTTGGACCGGTGCCGGCAGCCTGGTCTTTGGAGGAGTTCTACTCCACTCCCAAGGACGATGATGTCAAATATGTGGGCTGCATCGCCGACTCAGGTCTCTTCACTCCCAACCTGGAAGGGCCCAATCCAAATCGCAAAAAGCAGAGCAACAACTATCCCACGGAGAATTGGGGCGACGTCTGGGTGAATGCCCTCTACAAAGCTCAAGACGGTGAAACATTGAAGGCGCGTGCGTATCTCGTGGTGGCTGTTCCTGTATACATGCACTACGATCAGCCGGAAGTAGGCCAATGATTCAGGTTGGACTTAGGGTTCAGAGCGCAACTTAACCAAAAAAAGGAATCGATGCATGGCTTCATTGCGGGCAATCAATCGCAAGGCGAAACAAGTTGCACAACTCCATGTGGCGGAAAAGGGAGACCTGGTTGGGTTGGCCGATCCATCTGCCGCGGCCGGTAAGGTGTATCACCCAATGGGGTGTACCTTGAACTTCACGCCGGGCTGGGAGATCGATATCTCGGGCGGTACCGCCGGCCTTTGTCAACCGGTCGAGCGCGATCTCTTCGACTGCTATCTGGGCTGCGGCTGGCCGGCACAAGTACCAGACCATCTCAATAACGCGCCAGACTGGACCGACAAATGCTCATCCGGCGCAAACGATTGGCGCAAGATAGACATATTGTTCCCGTAAGGGATGCATTAGTAAGTAGACCGAGGAGAAAAAGCCCCGTGATTCAATCTGCGCGTGGAAAGATGTTAATGACGCTCGCCCTATTCGTGACGCTCGGATCTTGTGGAATGGTTCGCGCAGCCGACGGTGATACAGGCACCGCGCATTTCATGTATGTGGGTACACTCGATCACAAGCTGCTGGTATTCGACGAAGAGAAGGAAGCAGTTGTGGGCGAGATACAACTGGGTGGGGTTCCGAGGACAACCGTACTCTCCGCTGACCAGAAGACGCTCTATATCGTGAATACCAAAATGACGATTGAGATCGTCGACCTTGCGGCGAGAAAAGTCGTGGGCACGATCGACCTTGCCGATGAACATAATCAGCCCAGCATTTCCACTGACGCCCGCAACTGGATGATGGGCGGCGACTCGGTCCCACGCTTCTCCGGCGTCGTCGTGGATCCGGGTGGGCACTACCTATACGCGACCATCCGGGTTGTGCGGAAAGACAAGGATGAGTATCACCTCGAGCCGCCCAAGTTCGTCGTGATAAACCTGGACACCAAGTCGGTTGAAAAGACATTCGACTTTCCCAAGGGATATGATCAGGGCTTTGGCTTCTTATCCACGTTCAAAGTATCGCCCGATGGAAAGTATCTTTATGTATTCGATGAAGATATCAAGATAGTCGATTTGTCTACCTTCAAGATAGTCGACAGTATCCCGTTGTCTAAGCCGCCCTATCCCGGCGCGTCACCCTACCGCCTGGCCGCGGTGAACGATCCCTACGATGACAAGACAACCGTCAGCTCGGTGTTCGTGTCCGTTGATCCCATCGTGCGCAAGGGGACGCTCGGACTCGCATCGCTGAACATGCTGACACGTGAGGTGAAGTACATTCCGATCGGCCCTGCGCTGCCCATGATGGGCTTTATGCTGTCGCCCGACCGTAAACTCGGCTACTCCGTGATGTACACCGGCTCCAGCGAGAACAGGCTTACAGAATGGTGGGTGTGGGATATAGAAACCCACCAGGTAATTAAGAAAGCACCTTTTGACTCACGCCCGACGTTTAATTTCGGTATCAGCGGCGACGGAAACAAGTTATATCTCTACGGTTCAGGATCGACGATCGAGGTATACGACGCTAAGACACTGACCTCCGACAAAGTACTTTTCGTTAATAAAGACTTAACAACCGACATTGTGACGTTAGCGACCAGGGATAGGCCCTCCCCCTCCGCCGTAAGCGGGGCACAGTAACTGTGGTGGATTGAAAAGGAGACACACCATTGATCATTGAACCAAAATAGGTTCACCCATAACCGGCCGACCAAACCTTCTGGCCACACTCCACTCTGGAATGTGCTGCCGAGGCCGTTCCATTCCGCTGGAACTCAAAACCTGTTGCGTCTTCCGTGAACTGAGTGTTACGATCAGCCAGCCCAATGCTGTTTTGGCCACGCCGGGCCCGTGCTGGCCAAAGCTCATCTATCGCGGAATCTAAGTCGAATCCCAGTTGAGGGGTTTCCACATGGACTTGATGCAGCTTGAGCATTTTCTGGCCGTTGCCGACGAACGTACGTTTACCCGCGCCGCGGAGCGTGTGTTTCGCACCCAACCAGCTTTGAGTCAAAGCATCAAGAAGCTCGAGAGGAGTGTGGGTGCTCCCCTCTTTGCCCGAGACATGACCGGCGTATCGCTGACCGAGGCAGGCAAGTTTCTCGTGGTCTACGCGCGCAAAATGGTCAAGATGCGAGACGAAGCCACACGCTCGATATCTCAACTGCAATCGCTCAAGCTTGGAACGTTGTCTATTGCCGCACACGAGACTGCGGAGAGCTATCTCCTTCCAAATCCGCTCAAACACTTCGCCCAGCTCTTTCCGCAAGTAAAGCTGTCTGTGCAGCGCGGCAGCCTGGACGAGATTCCCAGACAAGTGTTGGATCGCGAAGTACAAGTTGGATTTGTGCGAGAACCTCCGGCGTTTCAGGAGCTTGAGTCTCTGCAGGTCTATACCGATGAGATGGCGCTGATCGCCTCTCCGGAGCATCGTCTGGCGACGATGCCTTCGGCGTCGATTCAGGACCTCAATGGAATCTCCTTGATCGTGCATAAGTTTTGCAAGTGGACGGAGGATACGGTGTTGCACCTCTTCCAGCAGCACTCGATTAGTTATCGGATTGCCGCTGAGCTTTGTAGCGTGGAGAGTATCAAGAATATGGTCGTTGGCGGCGTCGGAGTCGCGCTTGTGCCCCGCATTGCGGTGCTGCAGGAGTTACGCGAGAAAAAGCTAATCCAGGTGTGCATTCCGGAAATCAGGTTGCCGCTTCGCAGCGTGATGGTCTTTCGTAAGGACTCGAAATCGGAAACGGCGACCCAGCTGATTGAGATCATGCGCAATAAACTGTTTGTTCCGCGTCTGCACCTGGATCGGGTCGAAGCAACTAACTGATCGGTGTGCCCATCGATGACTACTGGAGTGATGGTTCGCGGCGATGGCGTCGCGGCGGCCTGCTGCGTACGCTCGCTTGCGGCGCATCCGCTGCCGGTTGCCATGGT
>Ga0116135_1001804_pt1 | contig 10305 bp, 10 predicted proteins | sample June2015DPH_20_1_FD_89738 | JGI IMG/M metagenome (GOLD analysis project Ga0116135, IMG submission 89738) | Peatland microbial communities from SPRUCE experiment site at the Marcell Experimental Forest, Minnesota, USA - June2015DPH_20_10 | ecosystem: Environmental > Terrestrial > Soil > Wetlands... | reverse complement strand
GGATTTGATCCGCGTTTCTGCCGGGATGGCATCCGGGAAAGGCCGTACCGATGGTTGACGTGGGAAAGCCCGGGTTCGATGCCGCGGCCTTTTTGATGAATGCCGGGCTGGGACGCAGAATCGTCCAAATCGCGCCCAAGAAGGCTTTCTTCTCTCAGGGAGATCCGGCGGATTCAGTCTTCTATCTGCAACGCGGGCGCGCCAAAATCACCGTCGTTTCCAAGGCAGGAAAAGAAGCAACCATCACGTTGGTTTCGGCTGGGGAGTTTGTTGGAGAAGAGGCGCTCGCGACTGTCATGGGGTTGCGGCTGGCCACGGCCACTGCCATTACCGGCTGCACTGCGATGAAGATCGGCTGCGACGAGATGATTCGCGCCATGCACGAGGAGCCTGGCTTTTCTGACCTGTTTCTGAAGTTTCTGCTGGAACGCAGCATGCGTGTCCAGGCCGACCTGGTGGATCAGCTCTTCAACTCCAGTGAAAAGCGGCTGGCGCGGATCCTGCTGCTGATGGCCGAGTTCGGCAAGCCGGGCGAGCCGGCGCACTACCTCCCCAAGATCTCACAGGAGACGCTGGCGGAGATGATCGGCACTACGCGCTCGCGCGTCAGCTTCTTCATGAACCGCTTCCGCAAGATGGGTTTCATCGAGTACAGCGGGCGTATACGCGTCCACAAATCCCTGCTCAACGTGATTCTGCACGATCAAATGCCAGACGAGAACACCGACGATACACCTCTTGCCGATGCTATAAATGATTGATTAAATTAATCTTATTGCATTGTGCCGAATTGAACAGCGCCGTCTGTGCGCAAATGGGAAACTGACTCCGGTTCAGTAAATGAACCATTGGGCGGAGTCAGAGATGCCGGACACGAAAGCAAAACTGCTGATTGTCGACGATGAGCCGTCGATTCGAACATCGCTTTCGATGGTGCTCAGTGAGATCGGCTATTGCGTTCGAACGGCGGGAGACGGCCTGGAAGCCCTGGCCCAGCTTCGCAACGATATTCCCGACATTCTGGTTTCCGATTTGAACATGCCCGGCATGTCGGGCTTTGAACTGCTTTCCGTGGTGCGCCGCCGCTTTCCTTCAGTCCAAGCCATTGCCATGAGCGGCGCTTTCTCCGGCGACGAAGTGCCTTCCGGCGTTGCTGCACACTGCTTCTACCAGAAGGGCAGCAGCGTGGGCTCCCTGATCAAGATGATGAATGCGCTGCCGCGGCAGGACCGAAGTGCAGCCAGCCACACCACCGAATCGGAGCCGATCTGGATCCAGCTGAGCGGGGCGGGCAATTCCGATCGTTCAGACAATTCCGATCAAACCACCGTCACCATCTCCTGCCCGGAGTGCCTGCGCAGCTTCTCTTCCCCATGCAGCGATGTGAACAGCGGCGAGGTGCATACGGCGCAATGCGCGCATTGCAAGGGGCTGATTCGCTACTCGCTTGTCGACCCCATTATCGAGAAGGCAAAGCAGGCGCGCGAATCCGGCAGGGGCCGCTTCGAAGGGTCTTTGCAGCCTTCCGTCACGCCCCCTTTTTCCTGTTGACCCGAACCCTAAACCAACCCTGAACCAGACCAAGGAGCTCTTCCGATGCGAACAATTGCCGAGCTGAACTTGCTTTTGCACGAACAGATTCAATTGCCCGACGGCCTCAAGCTTGAGACCGAGGAATTTCGCGAGGGCTGGAGCTTCGTCAAGCGCAGCAACGCACGACGTTTGGAGAAGCGAGTTCTCAAGAGCGGGTGGAACTTCATCCGCATTGGCGATGGATCGCTGCGGAGCGGAGTGGGCGATACCTCTCAGGAAGCCATTGCGAGCGCGCTCAACCAGGCGCTGCGCCGCGTGAGCACGCACTTCAACGCGGTGGAAGTGAAACGGATTGAACTGACCCGCTATCCGTGGTTTTTTCTGGCCAGGGTGAAAGTGAATCCCTACCGCATTCAGGAAGAGGCAGAGATTGCGGCTTCCATGATGGAAGTCTGCGAGGCGGAGGCGACTCGCACCTCAGAAAATCGCGCCGGATTGTCTTCTGAATTTACGGGCGCCATGCCCATGCTGAAGCAGATGCTGATTGGTGGCGCCGGTTTGGAGAGCGCGGCGCAATGAACGTCTCTGGCGTTGCGCTGGTTTACAGGCTGGTGCGCGGGCTGCGAGGTCCGGCCTTGACTCGCGCGCGTTCTCGCTGCAGCTCGCGATAGACGTCGCTCTTTGATTGACCCAGGTCCCGCGCCACGCGCTTCAGGGCTTCCTTTTCATCGATGCCGGCTTCGGACTGAAGACGGGCCACACGCGCGGCGATGCCCTCTTCACCGACGGCTCTTGACTCGGTGGATCGGGGCAGGACCTCGACCAGCAGCGTGATCTCTCCGCGAACCCGATCGCGGGAAGCAAGATCGCGGCGGGCTTCAGCGACGGTCGCGCGCAGAAATTCTTCGTGAATTTTTGTCAGTTCGCGCGCCACGACGACGCGCAACGCAGATCCCCAGACAGACTCAAGGTCGGCCAACGTGTCGAGAATGCGATGCGGAGCCTCGTAGAAAATCAGCGTGCGCGTTGAATCGCCGGCTTCTGCTGCGAGGGATTCCAGGCGGGTGCGGCGCGCGCCGGCCTTCTCTGGCAGAAATCCGATGAACTGAAACTCGCCGGTGGGCAGGCCGCTGGCAACGAGCGCGCTAAGCGCGGCGTTGGCGCCGGGAATTGGTATCACCGGGATGCCGGCGGCGATGGCTTCGGCGGTGAGCCAGGTTCCGGGATCACTGATACCGGGCATGCCAGCATCGGAGACGACAGCGATGCGTCCGCCGGCTTTGAGCGATTCGATTAGCTCGGTCGCGCGTTGGTGTTCATTGTGCAGGTGAAGACTTACCGTGGGTGTTGCGATCTGGAAGTGGTTGAGCAGCTTTTGGGTTTGGCGAGTGTCTTCGCAGGCAATGCGGTCGACGGCGCGAAGGACTTCGAGGGCGCGCAGGGTGATGTCGCCGAGGTTGCCGATGGGTGTGGCTACCAGGTAGAGGCCGGGCGCGATGGGGTCGTTCTGGTCCATAGAAGTGTTCGGAAAACGGATGAGAGATCCCTGGTTCGAAAATCCGGACCAGGGGCACCCAGATAGGTTGCCTAGCTCGCTTCTTCGCGCTCCAGGCGGCGCTGCTCGGCCAGCAGCGACATGGAACTCATCAGGTTCTGCACGCTGACGATGCCCACCACGCGGCCGCTGTCGGTGACTGGAATCAGCGCGAGGCCGTGACCGGCAGTGAGGCGGCGGATCGTGGTTCCCAGCGTGTCTTCAGGGCGCGCCACCTGAAATGCCCGCGACATGACTGACTGCACGTAACCGTTGCCATCGCTGCGCAGGGCGTCCACGATGCGCTGGCGGGAGATGATGCCGACCAGTTGCAGGCCGCGCACCACGGGAAAGTCCTCCTGCAGGGAGTGGACGCAGCGGACCAGCGCATCGGACAGCGTGTCAGAGGGTGAGAGAGTGGCGAAGTCGGTGAGCATCACTTCGCGCATGCGCACCGTGTCAACGACGGACTGGAAGAAGACGCCCTGATCTTCAATCTGCGCGCCGATCATGATGAAGAAGCCGGCGATGATGAGCCAGTAATTGTGCAGCACCATGCCGCCGATCATGGCGGTGAGGGCCAGAACCTGCCCCAGGCCGGTGGCGGCGCGACCGGACGGCGCAAAGCCGTGCTTGCGAGCGAAACCGCCGCGGATGAAGCGGCCGAAGTCCAGCGGATAAGCGGGCATCAGGTGCAGCGCGGCCAAGCCCACCTGCATCCAGACCATGCTGCGCAGAAGATAGGCCGAGGTGATGAAGGGCGGGTTGAAGAGCTGGATGTCGCCGCCGGCGCCGAGAAAAGTGATCGCCAGGGTGAACGCAGTAGCCAAATTGGCCAGCGGCCCGGCGAAGGCCATGGCGAACTGGCCTTTGCCCTGGTTGGCGTTTTCCTGGCTCTCGGGGTTGGCGTACGCGTAAAGGCCGCCGATGGGCAACAGCAGCACGGCGCGCAGGCGCAGGCCCAGCCACGCGGCAACGACGAGGCGCACGGTTTCGCGCGCGGCAACCGCGGCAACAACAACCAGAAAGAGCCCCAGGCCGCGGGCGATGCCGTCATTGGTGGCGAGCACGAGGCAGATGACCGCCAGCAAAGGAAAGAAGGCGTGGACGCGCAGTTCGACGCCCATCCAACGGCCCAGCGGGATTGACCAGCCCCTCATAGAACGATTGTAGCGTGTGGGTCATGAGGGGGGGGATGGATCCGGCATGAGTCGGGTATGCTGGGCTGGGCTGGATAGGGATGCGCATCGTTGCAGGAACGTTTCGTTCGCGAAAGCTGGAAGCTCCGGCAGGGCTGGCCACGCGCCCGACCAGTGACCGTCTGCGCGAGACGCTTTTCAACGTGCTTGCGCCGCGCATTGAGGGCGCGCGATTTCTGGATCTTTATGCTGGGTCGGGCGCGGTGGGCATCGAGGCGCTCAGCCGCGGAGCAGCCGGCGTGGTGTTTGTGGAGCGGGCGCCGGCGGCGCTGGCTGCGGTGCGCAAGAATCTGGCGATCCTGGGAATCGGCGTGGGGACCGGAATCAGCGCGGGGATCAGGATTCAACCGGTGAGTGTGATTTCGTGGCTCCGCAAACCGCAGCGTGGGACGCCACTGCATGGAGCAGGCTTTGCGTCGGCTGGAGTTGGTGATCCGTCGGCATTCGATTTGGTTTTTCTCGATCCGCCGTATGAGGCGGTCGAGGAGTACTCGGCTGCGCTGGGGCTGCTGGGTGGCGCTGCGGCCGGTCTGCTGGCGCAGGGCGCGCTGGTGATCGCGGAGCATAGGAGCAAAGCGGGGCGCAAGGAACGGCTGGAAGAACGATATGGAAGTCTTCAGCGGACGCGTTTGCTGGAGCAGGGTGACGCGGCGCTGAGTTTCTATGCGGTTTTGGAGGCGCAGGTCTAGGGCAAATCCTGAGAAGGCATGTCCTTTGGGGCGTTGTGCAAGGTTGCCTCTCCCGGATGGTCGCGTCAACTTCAGTATCGTGGTTTCGGGTTACAGCATCTCAGGATTTGCTGTAACGGCTCTCTGCGAGGGCCGGAACTCCTGAAAACTCGACGGTGACCACGGTGATGTCGTCTGTCTGGCCAAAGAGGCGGGCAGCCTCGGCAATTTCGGCGGCGGGCCGCAGGCTCAGATCGCGGGTGCGGTCAAATCCGAAGAGGTCAGTGGATTTCCTGGCGGATTTCGGATGAGCTTTCGACTGGGCTTCCACGACGCCGTCGGAGACGAAGGTGAGCCGATCGCCGGGGTTGAGCTGCACCTGCAGGTTTTCGTAGCGGACGCCGGGCAGAATGCCCAGCGGCAACGATCCCGGGATATCGATCTCCCTGCCGTTGAGATAGGGCGGCAGATGGCCCGCATTGGACAGGGTCAACAGGCCGTTGCAGGTGAGGTGCGCGGCCATGCAGGTGGTGAAGCCGCCGCTGGAACGGCCCATCATGCGCTGGTTGAGCGATGTGAGCATGCCGGCGGGGTCGGAGCTGTGCGTGGCTTCGGCGCGGATGGCGCCCACCAGCACGGAGACCATCATGGCCGCGGGCAGTCCCTTGCCGCTCACGTCGCCCACTACGATCAGCATGCCGCCGCGGGAGTCTGCCATCTGCTGAAAGAAGTCTCCGCCCACCTGCTCGGCCGGCTCGTAGATGCTCTCCACGGTGAAGCCGGGACACTGGTCGAGCTGGTCGGGCATCAGGATCAGCTGCACCTGGCGCGCGGCCTCGAACTCGCTGGCCATGTGTTCCTCCTTGCGCCGGGCCATTGAGAAGCGCCGGATGAGGAAGACCAGCAGCGCCAGCAGGAAGACAAGGTGGAGCAGGATTCCGCTGCGGATCGCGAAAGGTGGAATGGGTATCGACGTTTCCAGTACATAGGGCGCGGTGATCCATCCCGCCTGGCCGAAAACGATGGCCACATTGTCGGCGAGGTAGTAGCCCAGGTCGAGCAGGGTAGGAAACAGCAGCAGCCGCGCGTCGAGATTGCCGGTGATGGACCGGGCGATGAGGATGTAGAGAATCCAGGCAATTGCGGGGATGAGGCAGCAGATCTGAACGGCGGAGGAGGCCGCGCCGTCCAACCAGCCGGGCCAGTAAAGGATGGCGGGAATGGGACTGAAGGCTGCCAGCGCGACAAAGATTCGGGCTGCCAGGCCGATGCGGACCTTGAGAACGATGGAGAAGAAATACAGAGCAGAGATGATGGTGACGGCAACGAGTATGCCATCGGTCAAATCGTAGGTGATCAGCGACGGCCAACTGAAGACCTGTTTGGCGACCAGCAGGGCGATATCGGCTGCCTGGGCCAGCAGCATGAGCGCGAACCAGAGGTATTCGAATTCAGCGGGCCGAAAGAAAAACAGGCAGAGGATGGCGATGCCCACCAGCGTCGCGGTGATGGTGTACGAGTAGGCGTCGACATATGCGGCGTTACGCGTGATCTGGTGGTGCCGCTGCTCTTTCTCAAGCAGTTTCGGGTCGCCGGCAAGATGGCCTGAGAAGAACGGCCCTCCGCCCGCGTAGCTGGCCCAGAGGGGAGAGTGCCAGACGCGAATGGCGACATGGACGGTCCGGTAGACGGCGCTGCCGGATTGGGTGAGCGGGAAGAGGTGGTAGCTGATGAGAGTATTGGGAAAGTTGGTGGGCATCTTGCCTGAGCCGCCCACCAGGGTTCCGTCCACATAGACCTGATACGAGGTGATGATTGGCGCGAGCAGCAGCGAGGTGGGTTTGTCCCCGGCGGGGATGGTGACGGTGAAGCGATACCAGGCATAGCCGCTCAGGCCGCTATAACCCTGGGAGGAAAAATCCCGGCCGCTGAGGAGCAGAGGCCATTTGGAATCGTCAAAGCCGGGCTGGGCCCAGAGCAGGGCCTGCTTGCCGCCGGGCTGTTTTTCGCCATCCTGTTCGTTGGCTGGCGGGGCGGCTGGAATTTGGGGTGAATCGCCGGGCTGGAAGCGCCAGAGGCCATCGAGGGAGACAACCGGCTCGCGGCCGCGATCAAGGTCGAACGACTGCGCAGGGAGCCAGGCCGCGGATGCAGCTACGGCGAGCCAAGCCAATCGGCGAAGAGTTGAGCACTGTCGCATGGATACGTTTCCCGGTGGGGAACCGGGAGATTGGAACGTGGATTGATGCTAACGCAGCGGGGGCGGCTTTGCCCAACTGGATAAAGATAGAGCAGGTTACGGCATAAAGATAGTACAGGCGGTGTCCAACGCGTTTAGAGTGTTGTCCATGAAGATTTTGGGATTGATCAGGCGGCGGGGAGCTGGATTTGCCCGAACGGCAATAGTTGCCGGGGCGGTAGCTGGGTGCGGGCTATTGGCTTGGGGCGGCCGCTCGATGGCGGGGCAGACGGCGCCGGCTCCAGAGAAGCGGTTGGTGATTCTCGATACGGATATCGGCGACGACATTGATGATGCGTTCGCGCTGGCGCTGGTGCTGAAGAGCCCGGAACTGAAGGTGCTGGGGATCACTACGGCTTATGGGGATACGGAGTTGAGGGCCCGGTTGGTGGATCGGTACCTGGCGGCGGTGGGGCGGAGCGATATTCCGGTGATGGTCGGGGTGCGAACGGAGGCAAGCAACGTATTTACGCAGAAGGCATACGCGATCAATAAAGGTGCGACGGCTATAGATTTCTGTTCTTTGCGACTGCTCTCGGGTTCACAGATTCCGGTTCCGAAGCGCGAACAGGACCGATACGACGCTTGCGAAAAGGATCGCCACGATGCCGTCGGCTTCATCTTGCGGAGCGCACGCGAGCACCCCGGCGAGATCACACTGATCGCGATAGGGCCGCTGAACAATATTGAAGAGGCCATCAAGCGCGATCCGGAGACGTTTCGCAAGCTGAAGCGGGTGGTGATGATGGGCGGCAGCATTTATCGCGGGTATGACGGCCCCAACGGCGAGCACAGACCGCCGGATGCGGAGTGGAACATCAGCCGGGACCCTGCTGGACTCCGGGCGCTGCTGGGATCTGGAGTTCCGGTGTTCATGATGCCGCTGGATTCGACTCAAATTCACCTGGAGGCAAAGGAGCGGGAAGAGATTTTTGCGCATGGGTCGCCGCTTACCGACCAGTTGACGCTGCTTTATCACCAGTGGAAGGCGGGGACGGAGGGGCATCCCGAGGCGCCGACGCTCTACGACCCGGTGGCGGTGACGTATGCCATCCGGCAGGATTTGTGCCCGGTGACGCCGTTGCGGCTGGAAGTGGATGATAAGGGGTTTACGCGGCCGGTGGAAGGCGAACCGAATGCGCACATTTGCCTAAAGTCGGATGAGAAGGGATTTTTGGGGTTGTTGTTGGGACGGATTTTGAAGAATGGGGCGGAGTGAGTCATAAGGGGAACCGGGTTTGGCAGGAAGCTTGGCGGGTTCGCTCGGCTGCGCGGGGTTGGCAGCGTGGCGGGGTGTTGCGGGTTCAGGTTGATGCTCCGAAAGGGTCCCGACCCTGGTTTTTGCGGGATTCGAGGGATTTTCCCGCGCGACGGGCAAAAGATAAAGAATTCGCTGCAAGCGAAGCGAGAATTCGTTGACCCCACCCCGGTTTCTTGCTATTGTTAAAAGGTTCGGCAAGAGCGCCTCCGTCCGTGTGTCTTAAACGATGGTCGCGCATGGGCAGCCCGCACCGGGCGGTTAAGGTGCGAGTTGGTCCCCAGGGCCAGGTGCAGTTGACCGGCCAGACAGGTCCCCGGAGTGGCTCTCTTCTTGCGGAGGGCAGGGGCAAAATCGCTACGGCGCCTGCGCGTTCTTCACCTTGAAGGGCTATGCGGGCCGGAACCCGGAAACGGAGTTGGCTTTCCAGAAGGTGTGGAAACGCCCGGCCACCGTCCCGGTTCTCGTCTGAGATTGGGAACGAAGACAGACGCGAAGCAGCAACCAGGGCTTCTCTGCGTTTGAACGGCAGTAGCCGTTTAAAGCGAGAACAGCCCGAAGGGTCTGCGCGCGGCTGGAAATTGTGAAGTTTTACGGCATTTGGGTAAGGAGTTTCGGTTTGCCTACTTTTAATCAGCTTGTCCGCAAGGGGCGTACGGCCCCCCGTTACAAGACGGCGTCTCCTGCATTGCAGGCCTCGCCGCAGCGGCGCGGTGTCTGCACCCGCGTGTACACACAAACGCCCAAGAAGCCGAACTCGGCCCTGCGTAAGGTGGCGCGCGTGCGGTTGACCAACGGGATTGAGGTCACCACCTACATTCCCGGCATCGGCCACAACCTGCAGGAGCACTCGATTGTGCTCATTCGCGGCGGCCGTGTAAAGGATCTGCCGGGTGTTCGCTATCACGTGGTGCGCGGCACGCTGGATTCGGTGGGCGTGGCCAACCGCAAGCAGAGCCGTTCGAAGTACGGAGCCAAGCGCGCCAAGGGTGGCGCAGCGGCGGCGAAGGGTAAGAAATAGGGATCAGGCTTCAGGGATCAGGGGTCAGAGAAGCTTCAAGCCTGATCCCTGAAACCTGACAACTGGATTGGTTCCGGGGCGGAGTATTGGACCCGGACTAGGGCAACAGAAGCAGCGCGAGAGCGCAGAGGACTTTTAAGAACATGCCGAGAAAAGGGCACATTGCGAAGCGGGAAGTAGCGCCGGATCCGGTTTACGGGTCGACGCTGGTCACCAAGTTTGTTAACTCCATGATGTGGGGCGGCAAGAAGTCGACCGCGCAGGGTATCTTCTACCAGTCGATGAAGAACCTGGAAGAAAAGGGCGGCGGCGACGACGCGCTGAAGCTTTTCAAGAAGGCGGTCGAGAATTGCAAGCCGCTGCTTGAAGTGAAGACCCGTCGCGTGGGCGGAGCCAACTACCAGGTGCCGATCGAGGTGAATCCGGAGCGGCGTACGTCGCTGGCGATTCGCTGGCTGATCACCTACGGCCGCAACCGCGGCGAAAAGGGCATGATCGACAAGCTGAGCAATGAGCTGCTGGATGCGGCCAATGGTCGCGGCGCGGCCATGAAGAAGAAGGAAGACGTGCACCGCATGGCTGAGGCCAATAAGGCCTTCGCGCACTATCGCTGGTAGCGTCACGGTGATCAGTGGTCAGTAGTCAGTGATCATTGATTCGCGCGATTCAAGTAGTTCGGACTTTACTGACCACTGATCACTGACTACTGATCACTGGTACTCAACCGCGGGTAACACGCCCGCAAGGAAGAATTGCCGTGGCTCGCACCATACCTCTGAATCGTTGCCGGAACATCGGAATCATGGCGCACATCGACGCCGGAAAGACGACAGCGACAGAGCGCATCCTGTTT
>Ga0116135_1001802_pt1 | contig 10306 bp, 6 predicted proteins | sample June2015DPH_20_1_FD_89738 | JGI IMG/M metagenome (GOLD analysis project Ga0116135, IMG submission 89738) | Peatland microbial communities from SPRUCE experiment site at the Marcell Experimental Forest, Minnesota, USA - June2015DPH_20_10 | ecosystem: Environmental > Terrestrial > Soil > Wetlands >... | reverse complement strand
CGAACTTCATGCCGAGTTCGTGCTGGGCGGAGGCGACTTCGTGATGGTGCTTCTCGACCTTGACGCCCATCTTGGCCATCGCGCCGAGCATCTCCGAGCGCATGTCCTGCACCGAATCCTGCGGCGGCACCGGGAAGTAGCCGGCCTTGGTGCGGATGCGGTGACCGAGATTGCCGCCCTCATATTCGGTGTCCGAGTTGATCGGCAGTTCCGAGGAATCCAGCCTGAAGCCGGTGTTGTAGGGCGTGGTCTGGAAGCGGACGTCGTCGAACACGAAGAATTCGGCTTCCGGTCCGAAAAAGACGGTATCGCCGACGCCCATCGACTTGACCATCGCCTCGGCCTTCTTGGCCATGCCGCGGGGGTCGCGGTTGTAGGGCTCGCCCGTGGTCGGCTCCAGCACGTCGCAGGTGATGACCATGGTGGTTTCTGCGAAGAACGGATCGATCGTCGCGGTGACCGGATCGGGCATCAGGCACATGTCGGATTCGTTGATCGCCTTCCAGCCGGCGATCGATGAGCCGTCGAACATCGTTCCCTCAGCGAATATCTCCTCATCAATCATGCTGATGTCGAAGGTCACATGCTGCCACTTGCCGCGCGGGTCGGTAAAACGCAGATCGACGTATTTCACGTCGTTGTCCTTGATTGATTTCAGGACGTCTTTGGCGGTCTTCATGAATCCCCCCTTAGGATTTTTGGTTGTGTTGAGCCGGCCGCGGCCAGCGACCATGGACAATGGTCAATACAATTGGGGGATGTTCAATACAATATCAGAGTGTCGGCATCAAAATGCCGGCAGGTTCCGGTCAAATGGCATCGAGCCCGGATTCCCCGGTTCTGATCCGAATGGCCTCTTCGATGTTGGATACGAAGATCTTTCCGTCGCCGATGCGTCCGGTCTGGGCCGCCCGCCTGATCGCGTCGATCGCCCGATCGACCAGCTCATCGGAGATCACGATCTCGATCTTCACCTTGGGAAGAAAGTCTACAATGTACTCGGCGCCGCGATAGAGCTCGGCATGGCCCTTTTGCCGTCCGAACCCCTTGGCTTCGGTGACGGTAATGCCTTGCAGTCCAACTTCCTGGAGCGCTTCTTTGACCTCGTCGAGCTTGAATGGCTTGATGATGGCTTCGATTTTTTTCACTGAACGCCTCCCGGGCACTTCATATTTCGGACTTCAGGGTTGCTTCCACATTGCGCGAGGTGCGCAGCTATTCGATCGTTTATCCCGGCGCGCGGCTACGCACACATCTATCGTTTACCGGTCAGCACGATGATCCGGAGCTGGCTTCCTCAAAAGCAGGGTCTATGCCAAGTTGTTAAGATGCCTGATTTCGAAATGTTATCAGGCTTTTAACGGGCATTCGCAGGGGGGTAGACCGAAGCCGTCACCATACCCAAGCCTAGGAAATAGGCAACTAGATCAATCGGCGTGCAGTCGTCGAGGTCGAACTGCATACGAAACAAGAAATGCCTCAGGAAAAGGCGATTCTGACAGGGGATTGGCATGGAAGTTCTAACCGCTGCTGAGATGGAGCGTGCCGATCGGCTCGCCATTGCCGCCGGTACGCCGGGCTTCGCGCTGATGCTGAGTGCGGGCCAGGCCGTCGCCGAGGCCGCGATGAACCTCGTGGAGGAGGGGCCGATCGTCGTTGTCGCCGGCCCCGGCAATAATGGCGGCGACGGCTTTGTGGCAGCGGCTGAACTGGCAGCGCGGGGCCGCGAGGTCTCGGTCATCCTGCTGTGTGAGCGCGATAGCCTGCAGGGCGACGCGGCTTCAGCGGCCCGGGGCTGGAAATACCCGGTTCTGCCGTTCAATCCCCAAGCTATCGGCCGGCCGGCACTGATCATCGATGCGCTGTTCGGCGCCGGTCTCGATCGAAGCGTCAAGGGAGAGCCGCAACAGATGATCGAAGCGATCAATGCCAACGGCGCACCCGTCCTCAGCGTTGATCTGCCGAGCGGTGTCAACGGCACCACGGGTGCCGTCATGGGCGTCGCGGTCAACGCGACCGAGACCGTCACCTTCTTCCGGCGCAAGCCGGCGCATTTGCTGTTGCCGGGCCGGATTCACTGCGGTCGCGTGCGTGTTGCCGATATCGGGATCAATCCGAATGTACTCGGAGAAATTCAGCCGCAGACCTTCGAAAACATTCCCGCGTTTTGGCGCCAATGGTTTCCGGTGCCGCGGGTCGACGGCCATAAATACAGCCGCGGCCACGCGGTTGTCGTCTCCGGCGACATGGCTGCGACGGGCGCGGCTCGGCTGTCGGCGCGCGGGAGTTTGCGGGCGGGAGCAGGGCTGGTCACGCTCGCATCGCCCCGCAATGCGCTCACGGTCAATGCCTCCGCGCTGTCGGCGGTGATGGTTCGCGCCGTCGATACGGTGGTCGAGTTCGCCGAATTATTGACCGACAAGCGCTTCAATACCTGCGTCATCGGCCCGGGTGCCGGCCTTGGCGGGCGAACCCGCGATCTGGTCCTGACCGCCCTGTCCGCGAAACGAAGCCTGGTGCTGGACGCGGACGCACTGACCAGCTTTGCCGAGGCGCCCGATCACCTGTTTGAGGCGATCAAAGCATCGCCGGAACCTCAGGTGGTTTTGACGCCGCATGAGGGAGAATTTCCGCGGCTGTTCAGCGACATCAGCAACAAGCATCCGCTGCGCTCCAAACTCGAGCGGGTGCGGGCAGCCGCCGAACGCTCCGGCGCCATCGTCCTGCTCAAGGGACCGGATACCGTGGTGGCGTCAACCGATGGGCGCGCCGCCATCGCCGCCAACGCGCCGCCCTGGCTGGCCACGGCCGGCGCCGGCGACGTGCTGTCGGGCATGATATCGGGCCTGCTGGCACAGGGCGTCCCGGCGTTCGAGGCCGCCTGCATCGGGGTTTGGATGCACGGCGAGGCCGCGCGCGAGGCGGGGCCCGGCTTGATCGCGGAAGATTTGCCGGAGACCATGCCCGCGGTGTTTCGGCGTCTCTATGACGAGTTCGGCGTCGACTATTGAGCCGTCTTTAGCGTTCACTCGACATTGTACCAGCGCACCGATCGAGGCGCCGCCCAGTCGGCCGCGACAGACTCCATCAGCCAGCGTCCGGCATTCTCAGCGGCGAAGGCGATGCGCTGGGTCTGTCCGGCGTCGACCGCCAGCGTATCCAGCCAGAACGGCTTCCAGCCGTCGTCGAGCCGGTCCAGCAGCCTGAAATGATGCCCATGGAGGTGGAATACCCCGGGCATATCGGCGCGATTGGTCAGGGCCAGTACCACGGTGCGGCCGGTCCCGGCCCGGAAGGCGGGGGCGGCCGAGTTGGCGAAACTCGCGGGCGCAGCCCAATCGGCTGATGGTCCGCCGAGCGTTCGTCCACTGAGCGTCAAATCGACCCGCAATGCGTTCTTCAGGTCGAGCCGCGCCGGAAGGCCATTGGACGGCAGCGGCGCCGCCACCGGCAGCGGCGCATCCCGGATCGGCGGCTCGTGTGAGGCGACCAGCCGTGCGATGGGACGAGGCGCCTTGCCGTCATGCAGCAGGATGGACGATGTCGAGCCCGGCGGCACCGTGGCGTCGACGAAGGCATCGACGCGGGTTCCCGGCGCCAGCACCAGCGTGCCGTCGCGCGCCAAAAACGGCTCGCTCGGCTGGCCGTCAAGGGCCATGACACGAACGTCGTGTTTCTCCATTTTTATAGCAATAACATTACGCTGAAAGCCATTGATGAAGCGAAACCTCAGGCGCTCATGGGTCCGCACGGGGACATCGAGCATGGTCAGTCCGTTGACGGTGTAGACCGGCACCGTGTCCTTGGGGTCGATGCCGGGGGCGATCGCGGACCCGTCCGGCCGCAGACGCCAGTCTTCGACCAGAAACACCTCGTCGCGGTCGACGGCGACCGGCTCGCTCTCGCCGACGATCAATGGCAACGCCCGCGATGGCCGCGCCTGACCGTCGCCCAGCAGTCGAACGTCACACAAGAGGGTACCGGCGTGACGTAATGGAATCACTAGGCTTTCCGTGGCATTCGATGCGAGGCGGGTCCGTACGGTCAGCGCTTCGGCTGCCGGGACACCTTCGATCCCGTGCCAGTTCAGGATGGTCGGCACCGGCAGTTCGTTTCCGAGCGTGATTTCAACCGAGTCACCGCGCGTGAAGCGTGGGCCGGGCTTTGCGTCCTGGAGTGACCATATCGGCGTATCCGGCTGTCCCGGACGCAAGGCAAGAACATCGGCCTTGGCCTGCAACCTCAGCGAAGGGAGCCCTTGAGCGGCCGCCATTCGCGGCATCGCCTGGCTCAGGGCCACGGCGCCCAATCCGGCCATCAGCTCGCGTCGGCCCAACCGGGAAATTCGATCTGCCATGGGATCGATGCGGACCATTTTCTGCTGGATATGTCCAGCTGCCGCAGCTACGTCCAAGGAGACTTCTGAGCAGGCTTTAAGGAGGCTTTTGAGCAGGCTCCGAAACGGCCATTTTTTTGCTGCGGACCGGTGGGCTCATGTTATAAGCCCGCCGCTCGCGGCATCGCGGCCGGACGTGATGCTATCAGCGGGCGTGGCGGAACTGGTAGACGCGCTGGATTTAGGTTCCAGTGACGAAAGTTGTGGGGGTTCGAGTCCCTCCGCCCGCACCAAGCGCCGATAGCGTTTGCATGACGATTGCTGGAGGGCCATTTCCAAAGGGCGTCTGCCCCGGGAAACGGTCCGCCGAACCACCGGCGCAGGCTTCCAGGCCGCGCGTCGACCAGATTGACAATGTCCGAGCCTGTTAGGCCGGACCAAGCGGGAAGAAGATTGACGCCATGCAGGTCACAGAAACCCTCGCCGAGGGATTGAAGCACGAATTCCAGATCAGCGTTCCCGCATCGGACCTCGATGCCAAGGCGGACGCCCGTCTGGTGGACCTCAAGGACAAGGTCCGTCTCAACGGATTTCGTCCCGGCAAGGTGCCGGTGAGCCATCTCAAAAAAGTGTATGGCCGCTCGGTCATGGCCGAAACCATCGATCAGACGATCCGCGACACCAACTCGCAACTCTTCACCGAGCGCGGGTTCCGTCTGGCGACCGAGCCCAAGGTCACGATGCCGACCGAGGAAAAAGCCGTCGAGGACATCCTCACCGGGAAATCCGACCTCACCTATACGGTGGCGATCGAAGTCGTGCCTGTGATCCAGCTCGCCGATTTCAAGAGCTTTACGGTCGAGAAACCGGTGGCTGATGTGACCGACGCCGAGGTCGACGAGGCCATCAAGCGTATCGCCGAACAGAACAGAACCTTCGCCGCCAAGGGCGAAGGCGCCAAGGCCGAAACTGGGGATCGGGTCACGATCTCCTTCAAGGGCTCAATCGACGGCACGCCGTTCGAGGGCGGTGCCGGCGAAGACATGCCGGTGACGATCGGCTCGAATACCTTCATTCCCGGCTTCGAGGAGCAGCTGATCGGCATTGCAGCGGGCGAAACCCGCACCCTCAAAGTGAGCTTCCCGAAGAATTACGGCAGCGAGAAGCTGGCCGGCCAGGCCGCCGAGTTCGAGACATCGGCGTCTTTGGTGGAAGCGGCGCAGGAAACCGTTGTTGACGACGAGTTTGCCAAGACGCTCGGCCTGGAATCGCTCGACAAGCTGAAGGAAGCCGCACGCGAGCGGCTGGCGTCCGAATTCGCCGGCGCCACGCGCCAGCGGGTCAAGCGGACGCTGCTGGACCGTCTCGATGAGACCCACCGCTTCGAGGCGCCGCCATCGCTGGTTGAAGAAGAATTCGACCAGATGTGGAAATCGATCCAGTCCGAGATGGAGTCCGGCGGCAAGACCTTCGCCGATGAGAACACCACGGAAGAGGCGGCCCGGGAGGAGTACCACAAGATCGCCGATCGCCGCGTCCGGCTCGGTCTTGTGCTGTCCGAGATTGGCGAGAGGAACAAGATCACGGTCACCGACGATGAAGTCAGTCGTGCGGTCATCGAGCGCGCGCGCCAGATGCCCGGTCGCGAGAAGGAAGTCTGGGACTTCTATCGCAACAATGCCAATGCGCTGGCCCAGCTTCGCGCGCCGATCTATGAAGACAAGGTCGTCGATTTCATCCTCGAGCTCGCCAACGTGACCGAAAAGAAGGTGACGCGCGAGGAGCTCTACAAGGACGACGAGGCGGAGAAGAGCGCCGCCTGACCAGTTAGCCGGCGTTAAGGATGCGCAGCGAAAGGCGCATGGCGGCGGTGTGCGTCGCTATGCGGGGCTGTGCGAATCAGCTTCAACTGCGGCGGATTAAGCTCGTATTGGCTCCGGTCTTGTCACCGGAGAAATGGCCCATATCTGTGAGCCCTGTCTTTTAAGTCCTGCATCACGGGACGTTCGTCCGTGCCCGGCAAATTTCAGCTCGTTCTGGCTTGCCGATGGATGTTCGCTTCCGCCAACTTGTCTACTAACCCTTGGGTGACTAATGCGCGATCCGGTGGAAACCTACATGAACCTCGTGCCGATGGTGGTCGAGCAGACCAACCGCGGCGAGCGTGCCTACGACATTTTTTCGCGCCTGCTCAAAGAACGAATCATCTTTGTGACCGGACCGGTCGAGGATGGCATGTCGACGCTGACCGTCGCCCAGCTTCTGTTTCTCGAAGCCGAGAATCCGAAGAAGGAGATTTCGATGTACATCAACTCGCCGGGCGGGGTGGTGACGTCGGGCCTTGCGATCTACGACACGATGCAATTCATCCGTCCGCCGGTGTCGACACTTTGCACCGGGCAGGCTGCCTCGATGGGCTCGCTGCTGCTGGCCGCAGGCCACAAGGACATGCGCTTCTCGCTGCCGAATTCGCGAATCATGGTGCACCAGCCTTCCGGCGGGTTCCAGGGCCAGGCCACCGACATCATGCTGCACGCCCAGGAAATCCTGAACCTCAAGAAGCGGCTCAACGAAATCTACGTGAAGCACACCGGTCAGACCTTCAAGGCGATCGAGGATGCGCTGGAACGCGACAAGTTCCTCACCGCCGAGATGGCCCGCGATTTCGGGATTGTGGACAAGGTCATCGACAAGCGTTCGGAAGAGCCGACGGCGAAAACCCCCTGATATTGGCGGTCCGGCGACGGTCGAATTACGGTCGAACAGACGGTTAACCGTTGCCGCCGACGGCGTTTCTGGCCGGCCGGCAGCGCCTTTTTGCCCCGCCCGGGCAGAAAGTTCCGCTTTCGTGCTGGTCTGAAAGCGTGGCAATCGCGCAACGCCGGGCCGATTTCGACCATTCCGCCCCGTGCGAAAGCCGCAAATCACGGTATTGTCACGGATATCGGATGGCCGCCTGATTAGCGAATTCTTGATAGTCGGGTGCGACCATGGTTGGCTAGGTCGAATAGGTTATGCTCGCGGGAGATTCGAATGAACCGCGATTCGTGTGGCATCTAGAGCGTAGGGTCTTTTTTGGTACGGATTTTGCTCTATCTAGAACTCTGTGCCGGTAATTCCCGGAATAGGGCGATCGAGCGTACGGGATCGAACGGCGGACGGAGATAAGAATGAGTAAGGTCGGCACCAGCGACTCCAAGAACACGCTGTATTGCTCGTTCTGTGGCAAGAGCCAGCATGAAGTCCGTAAATTGATCGCGGGCCCCACCGTATTCATCTGCGACGAATGCGTTGAGCTGTGCATGGACATCATCCGCGAGGAGAACAAATCCTCGCTGGTGAAGTCGCGTGACGGCATTCCGACCCCGAAGGAAATCTGCAAGGTCCTCGACGATTACGTCATCGGCCAGAGCCACGCCAAGAAGGTGCTGTCGGTTGCCGTCCACAATCACTACAAGCGGCTCAATCACCAGACCAAGCACAACGATGTCGAACTGGCGAAGTCGAACATCCTGCTGATCGGACCGACCGGTTCGGGCAAGACGCTGCTGGCGCAGACGCTGGCGCGGATTCTCGACGTGCCGTTTACGATGGCCGATGCGACGACCCTGACCGAAGCCGGCTATGTCGGCGAAGACGTCGAGAACATCATCCTGAAGCTGCTGCAGTCGGCCGACTATAATGTCGAGCGCGCGCAGCGCGGCATCGTCTATATCGACGAGATCGACAAGATCAGCCGCAAATCCGACAATCCGTCGATCACCCGGGACGTGTCCGGCGAAGGCGTGCAGCAGGCGCTGCTGAAGATCATGGAAGGCACGGTTGCGTCGGTTCCGCCGCAAGGCGGCCGCAAGCATCCGCAGCAGGAGTTCCTGCAGGTCGATACCACCAACATTCTCTTCATCTGCGGCGGCGCCTTCTCGGGCCTCGAGAAGATCATCTCCGCGCGGGGACGTTCGACCTCGATCGGTTTCGCCGCCCAGGTGCTGGCGCCGGAAGATCGCCGTACCGGCGAAATCTTCCGTCACGTCGAGCCTGAGGATCTGCTGAAGTACGGCCTGATCCCCGAATTCGTCGGCCGCCTGCCGGTGGTCGCGACGCTGGAGGATCTCGACGAAGCTTCGCTGAAGAAGATTCTGACCGATCCGAAGAACGCGCTGGTGAAGCAGTATCAGCGGCTGTTCGAGATGGAGAACATCGAGCTGACCTTCGCCGACGAAGCGCTTGGTGCGGTCGCCCGCAAGGCGATCGAACGCAAGACCGGCGCGCGCGGCCTGCGCTCGATTCTCGAAAGCATACTGCTTGAAACCATGTTCGATCTTCCGGGTCTGGAAGGGGTCGAAGAGGTCGTGATCTCGCGCGAAGTGGTGGAGGGGACGGCTCGCCCGCTCTACATCTACGCCGACCGTTCCGACCGCGCCGTGGAAAGCAGCGCCAGCGCCTGATCGTATCAGCCGCCGGCGAACAGCGTATCGGGTGAAGACGGCTGCCGGGCCTTTCGGCGGCCGTGTTTGTGCAGATCGTTCGCCGCGTTTAGCCCCAATTGGCGGGCCTTTTTCAGCGACTTGACACCTCCATGGTCGATAGCCACCTAATGCTGTCGGCGGTGATAAATCTGGTTTGAGATTCGCCGTAACAACGATCCGGGACGCCGGCCAGACGCGGCCACACGATCCCGGAGCATCTCGGCACCTTGTGGCGGTTGCGCACAAAGCGGACTGCGTGCAAGGGGGCACAACAAAAGGAAAAGGCCATGACGACCCCAAAACCCCGGCCATCTATCGTTCACGGCGAAAGCCATTCTTATCCGGTGCTGCCACTGCGCGACATCGTCGTTTTCCCGCACATGATCGTGCCGCTGTTCGTCGGTCGCGAGAAATCGATCCGCGCGCTCGAGGAGGTCATGAAGAATGACGCCTTGATCATGCTCGCGACGCAGAAGAACGCCTCGGATGACGATCCGACCCCGGATTCGATTTACGAGACCGGCACGCTGGCGAGCGTGCTGCAACTGCTCAAATTGCCCGACGGTACCGTGAAGGTGCTGGTGGAGGGGCTTGAGCGCGCCCGTGTGCAGAAATATACCGGCCGCGCTGAATACTACGAAGCCACTGCGACCGCGCTTGCCGATACCGATGCGACCTCCGTCGAGGCCGAGGCTCTGTCGCGCTCGGTGGTGTCGGACTTCGAGAGCTATGTGAAGCTGAACAAGAAGATCTCCGCCGAAGTCGTCGGCGTGGTGCAGGCCATCACGGATTTCGCCAAGCTCGGCGACACCGTGGCCTCGCATCTGGCCGTCAAGATCGCGGATCGGCAGGCGATCCTGGAGACGTTGTCGGTCACCGCGCGCCTGGAGAAGGTGCTCGGGCTGATGGAGAGCGAAATTTCGGTGCTGCAGGTCGAGAAGCGGATCCGCTCGCGCGTCAAGCGCCAGATGGAGAAGACGCAGCGCGAATATTATCTCAACGAGCAGATGAAGGCGATCCAGAAGGAACTCGGCGACGACGAAGGCCGTGACGAGCTGGCCGATCTGGAAGAGAAGATTGCCAAGACCAAGCTCTCCAAGGAAGCACGCGAGAAGGCGCAGCACGAATTAAAGAAGCTGCGCCAGATGTCGCCGATGTCCGCGGAGGCCACGGTGGTGCGCAACTATCTGGATTGGCTGTTGTCGATCCCGTGGAACAAGAAGTCCAAGGTCAAGAAGGATCTGGTCGCGGCGCAGTCCACGCTCGATAACGACCATTACGGGCTTGAGAAGGTCAAGGACCGCATTGTCGAGTATCTCGCGGTGCAGTCACGCGCCAACAAGCTGACCGGACCGATCCTGTGCCTGGTTGGCCCTCCCGGCGTCGGCAAGACCTCGCTCGGCAAGTCGATCGCGAAGGCGACGGGACGCGAATTCGTTCGCGTGTCGCTCGGCGGCGTGCGCGACGAGGCCGAGATCCGCGGTCACCGCCGCACCTATATCGG
>Ga0116135_1001799_pt1 | contig 10311 bp, 6 predicted proteins | sample June2015DPH_20_1_FD_89738 | JGI IMG/M metagenome (GOLD analysis project Ga0116135, IMG submission 89738) | Peatland microbial communities from SPRUCE experiment site at the Marcell Experimental Forest, Minnesota, USA - June2015DPH_20_10 | ecosystem: Environmental > Terrestrial > Soil > Wetlands >... | reverse complement strand
GGCTCCGGCCACGCCGCCCAGAATGATTTGCAGCAAGAGCGTGGGGTTGCTGGCGTGCGTGAACCAGTGCGCGCCGCTGCCGATGAGCGAGACCAGAAAGCCGAAGACAATATCGGTGCCGACCACTTGCGCCGGCTCCAGCGGCGTCAGGCTCAGCAGTGCGGCGCTGCCCAGCGCGCCCGCTCCCGCCGACGAAAAACCCACCTCCGCACCTACGGGGAACATCAGCCACGTAAGCCATGGGCTGCGATCGCGCGTGGCGAGATTTTGCCGCATGGGGCGGAAGGAATAAAAAATCTGCCAGCTTGCGGTTGTCACAAGAATTACGCCCAGAATCGCGTTCAGCAGATTGGACGATCCGGTGCTGACCAGGTGCTTGAGCAGGAGCGAGCCCACAAGAACACCCGGCACCCCGCCCAGTAGCATATAGCCGAGCGTGCGCCACGCCACGTTGCGACGCGCAATCTGCGCCGGCGCCAGAATCAACTTCACCGCAGCCGAATACGTGAGCCCGATACCCACAGCCACTGGCGCAGGCACGCCGAGAAACAGCACCAGCACGGGCACGGTGATGGTTCCTGCGCCTACGCCGGTGAGCGCGATGAACATGGCAATCAAAAATCCAATAATGTACGCCATTCCTGGTCCTCAGTTCCGTTTCCCGATAAAGCGCAAACTCCGCTAGCTCGCCGCCTGTATGTGAATTCCGCACTCCACCTTGTGCCCTGCCCAGCGGCCCGAGCGCGGATCGTTGGGATCGAGCGGCAACGTGGTGCACGGCTCGCACCCGATCGAGGTATAGCCGCGCGCATAGAGCGGCAGCAAGGGAATGCCAAGCTGTTCGCACGCGTACCACACGTCGCGGGTAGTCCACTCGGTCAGTGGCGCCAGCTTCAACACCTGTTTGCCGCCTGGCAGTGTGAACTGCGCTCGCTCCTCGAGCGCCGCACGGCTCCTGGCCTGCTCGCGGCGCAGCCCCGTAAGCCACACGCGGTACCCGGCAACCGCTTTGAACAGCGGTTCGACCTTGCGCAGCCCGCAACAACGGTCGGGCGCGGACCGATACAACAATCCGTGCTCTGCCTCTTGCTCGGCTACCGACTTTTCCGGCAGCAGATTGATCAGGTTCAGATCCCAGTCGCGCGCGATGCGGTCGCGATACGCGTAAGTCTCGGCAAAGTGATAGCCGGTGTCGAGAAACAGAATCGGAATCTGCGGATCGCGCAAAATGGCGAGCTTCGTCAGCAATACGTCTTCAGCCTGAAAGCTGCACGTCAGACAGACGTCTCCCTTCCACCCCGCGGACATGGACCCGTCCGCGGGGGCCCCGGTTTTGCCTGTCACCTCGCGTTCAAGCGTGGCCCGCACCGCGTCCAGCTTTGCATTTACTTCGGCAGAAATTTCCGCAACACTCATCACAAATCCGCCCCCTCTGAAGAAATGAAGATGCCCGCGCGCCGCAGCAGTTGATGCACTTCCGTCACGGCGTGCATGCGATTGTCCGCATCGAGCGTGATATCGAATCCGCCTGCGCTCACCGTCAGTGCGGCCTCTTGTTTTACGCGAACCACCAGCGCAATCAGCCCCGACTGCGCTTGCACGTCCGTCACGGCATCGAGCAGCTTCGGGTTCTCACGAAACGCCTGCTCGCTGGCATCGATGCGGCACGTGACCGCGCCCACGGCAAACAACGAGCGCTCCACGGCGTCAATCAGCTCCGCCGGTCCGGTCAGTTCCAGCACGCCGCCGCGATGCCCCCACCGCGCCTCGCGTTCGCCCGCGGTCACGCGGCCCCACGCCGCGGTCTCGTCCTCTTCGCCGGTAACTGCCTGGCCCTGCGCAGCCGTCACCATGCCTGCCGCCACAGTGGCATTGGTTTCTGGATCAATGAGAATCAGCGCTCCAGTGGAGCGATTGTCGCGATAAAGATCAACAGCGATGGGTCGCAGCAGATGCAACGTTACTGCGCCGATGTCGTTCATCCGCAGTGACGGCGCAGGCTCATGCCGGAACGCGCTCAGGTCCACGCGATGATCGACCGAGGAAACCACAGCAGGCACCGTGTGGCTGGTGTGCTTCAGCAGGTAGCGGCGATTGGTATCGAGCGGCCGCTGATCCATCCACACCAGCGACGCCGATACAGAGCGCGCCACCACGGGAGCTGATCGAGGTCCGTCCCCCAGGGCGCCGGCAATCAAGTCGCCACGGCTGATGTCGAGCTCGCGATCGAGCACCAGCGTGACCGAAAGCGGCGCGACGGCCTCGTTGAGGTCGCCATCGAACGTCACAATGCGCTCGATCTTCGCTTCGCGTCCCGACGGAAAGACAGTGATCCGGTCGCCCACGCGCACCACGCCGGATGCAATTTGCCCAGCGAAGCCGCGAAACGTGTGATCGGGCCGCAACACGCGCTGCACGGGAAAACGGAAGGCTGCGCTATGCGTCGTGTTTGCCGCAGGCAACGCCTCCAGCAACTCCAGCAACGAAGGTCCTTCGTACCACGGCATCGCGCTCGATGGACCCTCAGCTCGGTGCACCACGTTATCGCCCTTCAGCGCGCTGACCGGAACAAAGTGCGCTTCGACCGGCGAGCCCGTACCTTTCGCGATCTCTTCGAGAATCGCGCGGAACTCCGACTCGATCGAGAGAAACACCGCTCCGTCGTAACCAATCAGGTCCATCTTGTTCACGGCCACCAGTATGTGGCGCACGCGCAGCAGCGATGCGATGTAAGCGTGACGCCGCGACTGAATCTGTACGCCCTTGCTGGCGTCGATAAGCACGATGGCCGCGTCGGCCGTCGATGCCCCCGTAGCCATGTTGCGCGTGTACTGTTCGTGGCCCGGCGTGTCCGCGATGATGAACTTGCGCTTGGCTGTCGAAAAATAGCGGTAGGCCACGTCGATGGTGATGCCCTGCTCGCGCTCCGCGCGCAAGCCATCGGTGAGCAGCGCGAAATCGATCTGCCCCGGCGCCGTAGTGCCCTTGCCCTCAATCGACCGCACCTGGTCCTCGTAGACCGATTGCGTGTCGTAGAGCAGCCGCCCAATCAGCGTCGACTTGCCGTCATCGACGCTGCCCGCGGTCGAAAAGCGCAGCAAATCCTTCTCGCGCTCCTGCGCAAGGAACTCGCCGATAGAAAATACGGAGGGTGCGAGAGCGGCCATCTAGAAATATCCCTCCCGCTTCTTGATCTCCATCGAACCTTCCTGGTCGTGATCAATGACGCGGTTCGCCCGCTCCGATGAGCGAAACGAAATCAGCTCCGCGATAATCAACGGAAGAGTGTCTGCATCAGAGCGGATGGCGCCCGTGCACGGGCTGCAACCCAGCGAACGCAGCCGGCTTTTCACCATCTGGGGCTCCTCGCCCTTTCGCGCAACGAATGCCTGTTCAATAGGGAGGAGCGCGTCACCTCGCACATACATGCGCCGCTCTTTGGCGAAATAGAGATCGACCACGGGAATGTTTTCTTCGTGGATGTACTGCCACACATCCATCTCCGTCCAATTCGAAAGCGGGAACACGCGAATGCTCTCACCGGGATGGATGCGCGCGTTGTACAAGTTCCACAACTCCGGCCGCTGATTCTTCGGGTCCCACTGTCCCGCCGTGTCGCGGAAGGAATAAATGCGCTCCTTCGCGCGCGATTTTTCTTCATCGCGCCGCGCTCCGCCAAAGGCCGCGTCGAAGTTGTAGTGGCGCAGCCCGTCCAGCAGCGCCTGCGTTTTCAGCAGACCGCAGCAGCGTTTGGTGTCGAGCGCAATGGGATTGGTACCCGCCGCGATCGCCGGTTCGTTGCGCCACACCAGCAACTCCGCGCCGATCGAGCGCGCCATCTCGTCGCGAAACGTGAGCATCTCGCGGAACTTGAAGCCGGTATCGATGTGCATCAGCGGAAAAGGAATCGGACCCGGATAAAACGCCTTCTGCGCCAGCCGCAACATCACCGACGAGTCCTTGCCGATGGAGTAAAGCATCACCGGCCGCTCGAACTCTGACGCAACCTCGCGCAGGATGTGCATGCTTTCGGCCTCCAGCAGGCGCAGGTGATTCAGGCGCTGCGGCGGGAGCGCGCTCGCGGGCGAGTGGGAGTTGGTGATTTCAGGTGCGGCGACGTGCATCGTGACCTCGGGGATTCAGGGCTTGCGCTGAAGGTCCGAGATCCAAATAGACAGACCCGGCGTTCAGCTACGGGTGCGTCTTCTTTGTCGATTGTGCTGAGGAGAAGAGACTAGCGTGTACACCCGTCGGCAATGTGCGACAGGCAACAACAACCAGCGATTTGCAGGGTGCAAACCATGAGTAAAACAATCATAACAAAAGGCGAGCGGCAGCGCAATGGACTGCTTTGGTCCAGAAAGCACCTGGAATCAAAGCGGTACCTCTATTTCAGCCGCGAACCCAGCGGGACCTCTTCCAGGAACCCGGCCAGCACCGGCGCGCCGCCCTCTAGCGAGGCCGCCAGCAGCATACCGTTCGACTCCAGGCCGCGCATCTTCCGCGGCGCCAGGTTGGCCACAATCACGATCTTGCGGCCGACGAGCTTTTCGGGCTCGTAATACTGCGCGATGCCAGCCAGAATCTGCCGTTTCTCGTAGCCGAGGTCGACTTCGAGCCGTAGTAGCTTGTCGGCCTTGGGCACGCGCTCGGCCACCAGGATCTGCGCCACCCGCAAATCCACTTTGACAAAGTCATCGATGGTAATATGCTGCGGCTCCTGCGCCACCTGCGGTGGGGCAGCCTCTTGGACGGGAGCTGTAGAATCAGCTGCCGGCACGCTCGCGGCCGCGGCTGGCGCCGGAGGTTCAGTCGCCGCCTTTGCGGCAGCTGGAGCGGCGGGTTTCGTCTCGGCAGCGGGCGCCTGGGGCGCGGCAGCTTTTGTTCGTGTGGCAACCGGAGCGGGCGCAGGCGGCGCAGTCTTCGCCGCGTTCACTTGGCCGTTGCTCGCGGCCTCTATGACCGTGCGGCTGTTCTCGTCTTCAAGGTTTTGCATACGTTCAATCGCTTCCTTTTCCGCGCGGGGAAACAGCGGCGAAGGCTCGCCAAACGTCGTGCCTGCCTTCAATCCGCCCCACGCGAGATTCTTCAAAAATCCCTTCTTCGCCGCATCGGCCAACTCGCCGTGCCCCAGTTGCCGCCAAACTTTCGCCGCAGCGTCGGGCACAATGGGATACGCGAGCGCCGTGATCACGCGGACAGCCTCGGCCGCCGTGGTGAGCACGCGCGCTTGCAGCGCTGCATGATCGGCATCGTTGCGCTCCGGCGGCTTCTTCCACGGCGCATTTGCCGTCAGATAGCCGTCGGTCTCCGCAACCAGTGCCCACAATGCCTTCAGAGCCTCAGAGAAGTTCAGCTCATCGAAGGCCAACCCGAATGCTGCCATCGCATTCTCGGCGTTTTCGCGCAGGCTGCTCTCCCCGAGAGTCTCCGCGCCCGTTTCCGGCGTCACACCGCCAAAATACTTGTGCATCATGTTCACGACGCGGCTCACCAGGTTGCCGTAGCCGTTGGCGAGATCTCCGTTGTAGCGCTGTACCAGAGCATCGAACGAAAAATTCCCATCCTGCCCGAAGGGAATTTCGCGGAGTAAGAAGTACCTCATCGCGTCAGAACCCAGAACGGTGTGAACCGTTTCAGCGCGCACAATGTTTCCACGTGACTTCGACATCTTGCCCTGGTCAAAGAGCAGCCAGCCGTTCGCACGCACAGAGCGCGGCAGGGGGATGCCAGCCGCCATCAAAAACGCCGGCCAGTACACGCAATGGAAGCGACTGATCTCTTTGCCGATCAGGTGAATGTCCGCGGGCCAGAATTTCTTGAATTTCTCGTCGTCGTCCGAACCATATCCAAGGGCAGTAATGTAATTCGCCAGCGCGTCCAGCCACACGTACACCACGTGCTTTTCGTCGCCGGGCACGGGAATGCCCCAGGAAAAACTGGTGCGGCTCACAGAAAGATCCTTGAGCCCACTGCGCACAAAGCTCATCACCTCGCGCCGCGTCGACTCAGGCCCCATGAATTCCGGATTCGCCTCGTAAAACTCAAGTAGCTTTCGCTCGAAGGCAGAGAGCTTGAAGAAGTAGTTTTCCTCGCTCACGGTTTCGGTCGCCCGGCCGCAATCGGGGCAAAGCGTGCCCGGCGGCCCGTCCACATAGGCCTCGTCGGAGACGCAATACTGCCCCGTATACGAGCCCTTGTAGATGTAGCCGCGGTCGCGCAGCGTGGCAAACAGCTTCTGCACGCCGCGCTTGTGCCGATCTTCCGTGGTCCGAATGAAATCGTCGTAGGTGATCCCCAGCAGGTCCCACAAGCCGCGAAATTCGCCGGCGATTTTGGTCGCAAACTCCTGCGGCGAGCATCCCGCCAGCTTGGCTGAGCGCTCGATTTTCTGCCCGTGCTCGTCCGTCCCCGTCAAAAACCACGTCTCGACACCCATCGCCCGCTTGCGCCGCGCAATGGCGTCGCACACGATGGTCGAGTAGGCGTGCCCCAGGTGCGGTCGCGCATTCACGTAGTAAATCGGCGTGGTCAGGTAAAAACGAGCAGGTTGGGATTCCGGATTGGCCATGTGAAGAGTGCCCGGCGAAGGAGAAGCGCTCAAACCCGAGCCGTGATCCCCTTGCTATTCTTCATTCTAAGGCATCAAAACTGCTTCTATTTTGGAGCAGATCGCATGGCTATCAAGGCCGCGAGATGGTAACAGCACGCCTAACCTCCTAATATGGGTGTCAGAACCGGCCTGTGCGACGTGTCACAGACCGATTTCAATGAGCTATAAGAAGCTTGGCCGCATGAAAACTCAATTCGATCCCTCTGAGTTGCTTTCCGCTACCACCTTTGCAGTAGCGCTCGGGATCTCCTCATTTTTTGGGCATCAAAAGTGGCGCAGTCTCGGCCGTGAGGCGTACCTGGCGCACTACGCGCAGAATTTTGATAAGCACTATTCTCATCAGCCATCGGCGGTTGGGTCAGTGATCGCCGCCGTCATCTTGGTATTGATCGTGCTCGCGATGTTTAAGGGCCTCGCATTCGTTTATTCCAAAATACTTTCCGCGTTCAATAGCAATAGCGCATCAAGCACAACCTAATTCAGCTCTCCGGGTCCCTCACTGCAAGCGTAAAGCCGGTGTCCGATTTTGGTGTGTCGTATACACCGTAGTCGCAACTGAACACCGTCCATGCTTCGCTGATGTCAGCCGCGTCTGTTGTTGAGGTCCAATAGAACTGGTAGCCGATGAAGCTGAGGAAAATTGGCCCCTGGTAAACAGACCCATTTGGATTCAGGTATGTGAAGTCCAGGTAGTCGGCTTCGTTGTTCTGGTTTCGGTCCGCCAGGGACTGCATCTCGTTCCGGTTCGGCATACGCCAACTTCCGGCGGCCGAGCCATCGGTCAATCCGCATTGGCCGCTGGAAAGATTGCCCACCGATGCTACGGCGGTTTTCCAGTCCCCTTGGATGCAGTTGGCCTGCTTCAGCCACACCAGGCCGGTCATCGTGTCGACGACCGTCCCATTTCCTTTGTCGATAAAGCGCGGAGAAATCAGCCCCACGCCCATTTGCAGGGTTCCGTCGTCGCCGGCCTGCAGGGGAGGTTGGAACAGACCGGTTGCCTGCAGCCGCCCGGCTCCGCTGCCTGCGCCGCGAACGGCCCAGATGCCGTTTTTCGAAACCGACTTCACATTCTGCACGCCGTCGTTGATGTAGCGCCCGTCGCTCATGCTGATGGCCCACGCCGTCGGCGAGCCCAGATCGCCTCCAAAGTAGCCGGTCGAGGTCCAGTAAACAATGCCGGCAACATTTGCGAAGTGGCTTCCCGGCGTCACGGCAGGATTGCTCGAGGTAATGTCGACCACGCTTTCCAACTCGTTCACGTTGGGCAGCCGCCACTGGCCCGCCGCCGAGCCGTCACTCAAACCGCACGCGCCGCTCGCCAACTGATTCGCGTCGGCCAATGCCGCTGGCCACGTGTTCGGAGCAAAACAACTCGCGTTCTTCAACCAGACCAACCCCGTCAGATTGTCGGTCACTGTGCCGTTCTGGTTGTCGATAAACCGAGTCTGGGGCCAGACCAGGCCCTTATGCAACGCGCCGTCGTCGCCGCTCGAATAGCTTGTTTGCTGCCCCGTCGCTGCAAGTTGCACCGGCGGATTCGTGCCGTCATAGGCGGCGAAGTTGGCGCCGGAAAGAGAAGCATTCGGAAGTGAGATGAAATCAATGAGCGTGAAATACATGGGGATGCCGGTCGTTTGCGACCCAAGAAACTGTCCGGTGTGATCGAAACGCTCCACCTTGGCATTGGCTCCGCTCACCGATGGATAAAAGCCGTAGCGCGCCTCATTCACCCAGATTTGGTAATCCGCCTGCGCATCGCCGGAGGTCGTCAGCCTTGAAAAACTGTAATCCCCGTTGGCATCCGTCGTTGCCGTCGAGACAACGGTATTGTTGTTGGTGAGCCAAAGGGTCACGGTCGCGCCGGCCAACGGCGCTCCCTTGAATGTGACCGTGCCGGTGACGGTGTTGGTTTGCGGCGGCGAGCCGGGATCGGTCAGGCCCGGGCTTCCGGCATTTCCATCATTGCAACCGCTCAAAAACGCTCCGAGAACAACCGCGATCGACAAGAGAATCCCGCGCATGAATGTCTCCTTCGGGGACATGCCATAGCGCAACACTTCTCCCTGGCAGCAATCTCAGCAATGCGTCGGGTCGTTGTCGCGAATGGCTCTGTAAAGGACTCATCGGCTCTGCCGGGGGGGCGCGTGAGAGCTTCGCGACAACAAGACTCTCTTAGGTAATGCACGAACCGGCGCGCGGTGAGCCTGCAGGCGCGCTCTGCTAAAATTGCTTGGATAATCAAGGATTTTTGAGGCTCTCGCGTGGTTTTGGAACTGGAAAAACGGCTCGTCGATCGACTCCGCGCCGTCCTGAATGAAAAATTCGCGCTCGACGTCGCGAACATCCCACTGGAGACGCCGCCCGACTTGCATCTCGGCGAAATTGCCACGCCCATCGCCCTGCAACTTGCGCGCACTTTGCGCAAGGCACCCAAGATCATCGCGCAGGAGGTTGTCGCTTCTCTCGGTCCCGTCGAAGGCTTTGCCCGTTTCGAAGTGGCGGGTGCCGGATACGTCAATGCGTTCCTCGACCGCGCGGAGGCTGCTCGAATCGTGGCAGCCCCCGAGACACAGACTTCGTCCAAAGGCTTGCTCCACGCGGTGGACCGCGTGATCGTAGAGCACACCAGCATCAATCCCAACAAGGCCGCGCACATCGGCCATCTGCGCAACGCGATTCTCGGCGACACCTTTGTGCGTCTGTTGCGCGCCGCCGGCAACAAGGTCGACGTGCAGAACTACATCGACAACACGGGTGTGCAGGTAGCCGACGTCGTGGTGGGCTTTCTGCATCTAGAGAAAAAATCGGCCGCGGAAGTCCGCCAGATCGTCGCCGATTGCGAACAGCGCGCTGCCGGTCCCGAAGGCCACGATGCTGCCATCGATTACTACTGCTGGGACCTCTACGCACGCACGTCTCAGTGGTACAGCGAAGGAACCGCCGCCGAGCAGGCCGCGAAGAAACAAGTCCGCCTCGACACGCTGCACGAAATCGAATCGGGCGGCAACGAAACCGCCGAAATCGCCGACCTCGTCTCGACCGCAGTCCTGCGCCGGCATCTTGAAACCATGCTGCGCCTCGATATCGAATACGACTTTCTGCCGCGCGAGAGCGAGATTTTGCACCTCAAGTTCTGGGAAGCCGCCTTCGAAAAGCTCAAGCAATCCGGCGTCCTCTATTTCGAAAATGAAGGCAAGAACAAAGGCTGCTGGGTGATGAGTCGAGCTGGTTCTTCCACAGACCCAGTCCAAAACGACGACGGCCCGAAGGGCACCGATGAAGATGCGAAAGTGATCGTCCGCTCCAACGGCACCGTCACCTACGTCGGCAAAGACATCGCCTACCACCTTTGGAAGTTCGGCCTGCTCGGCCGCGACTTCGGTTACAAGCCGTTCTTCAAGTATCCAGATCATGAATGTTGGATTTCGTCCGTCCAAGGCCAGGAAAATCATCCGAAGTTCGGCAACGCCACCGCCATCTACAACGTGATCGACGCGCGCCAATCGGATCCGCAGTCGAATGTCATTCAGGCACTGCGTGGCATGGGCTACACCGAGCAGGCCGATCACTACACGCACTTCAGTTATGAGATGGTTGCGCTCACGCCCCGCTGTGCTGAAGACCTCGGCTACGCCATCTCCGATGAGGACAGGAAGAGGCCCTACATCGAAGTCAGCGGCCGCAAGGGCTTCGGC
>Ga0116135_1001797_pt1 | contig 10313 bp, 10 predicted proteins | sample June2015DPH_20_1_FD_89738 | JGI IMG/M metagenome (GOLD analysis project Ga0116135, IMG submission 89738) | Peatland microbial communities from SPRUCE experiment site at the Marcell Experimental Forest, Minnesota, USA - June2015DPH_20_10 | ecosystem: Environmental > Terrestrial > Soil > Wetlands... | reverse complement strand
AACGCTATGACTCTATCTGGAGTGACCCGGCGCGGGACAGTCCGGGAGTGGCGGAATTTTGAGCGCCGGGTCACTTCGGATAGAGACGTTTGAAGGAAGCCGCCCGCGTTTGCGGCGGACGCTGCTGGGCTATGGGTATTGAATCGACTTTGGTGGTCCCAGCGTGAGGCTTGGATCGATCCTGAGAGATCGAAAACCTGTTGGGCAGAGTTCTAACAACGGTGCAAGGGTGGCTGATCGTTTCATCGGTGAAGATTTTCGGGGCGGTTTTGTGTGTTTTGTGAAGGTCGAGACACACGTCCGGCGTGCGTGCCCGAGCCAGCGAATGTTTCGGCGATGCAAGTCGCCTAGGATGTGTCACAGAAGCTCTCCCGCCGAACGGATCTCAGGCGGATCTGTTGAGCAGTAAGCTTCTCGATCAGCACCATTGCGCCGCCGCAATGCGGACAAAGCCAAAGGCACTGGGATATCGGGGCAGACGCTGATTGCGCAGCAAAATGCAACAGCGGATCAGGTTTCAGTAGTTCTTGGCAGAGAGGCAATAGCGCGCCGCGGTGCCGGTTTGCGAGAAAGCCGCAGAAGCGAATGCGGACAAACCCACGAGGCAGTATGTGGAGCAGGAACCGCCGCAGGAACTCCTCGGCGGTGATGGTCATCAGTCGCTGCTTGCCGTGGTGGGCATAATCTTTCCAGCGAAAGGTGACCTTGCCATCAGCAACGTTGATGATCCGGTGGTTGGAGATAGCGACGCGATGCGTGTAGCGGGCCAGATAGTGGAGGACGTGCTGAGGCCCTCCGAATGGGTGCTTGGCGTAGACCACCCAGTCGTGATGAAACAGCGGCCGTAGAAAAGCATCAAATGTTTTCTTGTCGGCAAGCCGCTTCGCACTGCCAGGAAACCTCAGTTTGTTTTGCTTGAAAGCGCGTTTCAGACCAGCAATGAACTTGCCGCGAAATACGCGGCTGAGCACTTTCACCGGAAGGAAGAAAGCGTAGCGCGGGTGAATCCAACGTTGATGATCGGGCGAGAGACCGCCGGCCGGAATCACACAATGGATATGCGGATGAATCTGAAGATTCTGCCCCCAGGTGTGGAGCACGCTGAGGAAACCGATCTCAGCGCCGAGATGCTTGGGATCGGCGGCAATCTCCAGCAGAGTCGCCGCGCTGCAGTGAAATAAGAGGTCGTAGACGACCTTCTTGTTCTGCAGAGCAAGCCACGATAGTTCATGCGGGATGGTGAACACCACGTGCACGTACTTCACCGGCAACAGTTCCTTGCTGCGCTCAGCGAGCCAAAGATTACGAGCGTTGGTCTGGCATTTTGGACAATGCCTGGAGCGGCAGGAGTTGAAAGAGGTAGCTTCGTAACCGCATTGACGACAGCGATCCAGGTGTCCACCGAGCGCGGCCGTGCGGCAATGCTCGATAGCGAAGAGCACGCGGAGGTGAAACCAGGTCAACCAGGATCGGTTCTTTTCAATAAAACTGTCGCCATACGCGCGAATGATATCGGCCACCTCAAAGGGTGGCGGTTTCATTTCTTGTGCAGCTTTCGGGACCGTTTCACTTGGTCCGGGCTCGAAAGCTCCACGTTGTCCAGCGGCGTGCCCGCCGCCTTGAGATGGCGCTCGGAAAGATGAAGGTAAATGGAAGTGGGCTTGAGGTCGGCGTGCCCCAGCAGTGCTTGCACTGTTGGTAGATCAGCTCCTCCCTCCAACAAATGCGTGGCGTAACTATGCCGCAGTAGATGCGGGCGCACTGATTTAGTAATGCCGGCACGCTGGGCTGCTTCCCGGCAGGCTTCCCACAGCATTTTCGCCGTGATCGGTTTGTCTGCTCGCGAGCCGTTGATTGTGCCCGGAAACAAGTAAGTCTTCGGCCTCATCCACAGCCAGTACTGGCGCAATGTCTCCAGCAGTTTCGGACTTAGCGGCACGTCTCGATCGCGGCGTCCCTTGCCCTGACGGATATGGATGAGCATGCGCTCGCTATCGATATCTTCCACCTTCAACTGGCACATCTCCGCTCTGCGCATTCCCGTCGAGTAGACAGTCATCAGCATGGCGCGATGAAATAGATTGCTGGCAGCGTCGATCAGTCGGACCGCTTCGTCCTGCGTGAGAATCGTCGGCAGACGTCGCGGCGCCTTCGGATAGGGCACTTCTTCAATCGGGTAGGCTCGCTTCAGGGTTTTACAGAAGAAGAAACGCAAAGCTGCTGTGTGGTGCCCGACTGTGCGCGCATTCAGCTTTCTTTCGGTGAATAGATACACCTGATACGCGCGGATCTGCTCCGGTCCGAGCTGATCGGGAGAACGATGAAAGTACTTGGCGAAGGCCTCCACAATCTTCAGGTAGCCCTTCACGGTAGTCTGAGAGTAATTACGACGCTGGAGTTCCTCCAGCATCTGTTTGCGAAGTTGGGTCACAGGGACCTCCTTGTGACCCACACACTATCCCGGTGACAGAGAAATGTTCAACCTACGGACACGCGTAGCGTCCGCCGCGCGGGCGGCTTCGTTCAAACGGCGCAGTGTTTAGCGACTGCTCCGAGCGGATCGTTGGCCATTCGAAGAATCCACGGGCGGCGGAAGCATCGGTCCTGGTAAGTCGCCTACACGTCACGTGGCCGGTTTGGCTTCGCCGTCCGAACGTTACCGTTCGTCTGAAGGACCCGAACCACGGTCCCAACGCCGATGCCAATCTGGCCCGCGATCCGCTCGATCGAGAGCCCTGTTTCACGAAGCCGTACCACTTCGTCGCGATTGAAAATCCGGCGCGGGCGCCCAATTGCGTTGCCCGTCTTTGTGCCGTGTGCCCTGGCGGCGCGCATGCCGGCGCTGACGCGCTCGCGGATCAATTCCCGCTCGAACTGAGCCACGGCAGCGAGGATGTGCATAAGGAGCTTGCTGGCAGGATTTGATTCGTCCGTGTCGAGGCCTTGCGAAGTGGCAACGAGGGAAAAAAAACTTCTGAGTGGACCCTGCCGAGGACGCGACGTGAGATTCAATACATCTTGTTCACTTGGACTGGCGTTTGCGCTTACTGCGGTGCCACAGCGAGAGGCGCTCGCAGTCCTTAACACTTAACGTAGTAATATTAAGGCGGCGTGGGAGAACCTTCGCGATAAGGCAGGGGTGTCTTGCCGAATGCACGATCTGAGGCACACGGTCGCCACCAAACTGGCAGAAGCGGGAGTTCCTGAAAGCACCATGCTTTCGCTGATGGGGCACATGAGCCGGGCGATGTTGGAGCGTTACTCTCATATCCGGATGGCCGCAAAGCGGGTCGACCGTTGAGGCCCTTTCTACGAAGCCAGAAGTGGCAAAAAGAGGTGCGGTCTCTGCAGTTCCCACTACACTAGAGCACTTGGAGCAGGTTCAGTGATCCGCAAATTATTGGTTTAATTGGTAGGCGCGGCTGGACTCGAACCAGCGACCCTCAGCTTAGAAGGCTGATGCTCTATCCACCTGAGCTACGCGCCCGCGATTAACAAGGCTTTCAAAATCGAGTTTACCGCACGGACGGCGGTCGAAAGATCAGTGGGCAGCTAATGCCGTCCACGCGGGTGGGTCGCTGGCGGGAAACGATTCTTCGCCAGCCTCGTCCACGGGATCCTCGGGTTGATCCTCCTCGGAGCTTAGCCTGGGGGTCGTCGGCAGTATGGCGTGGCGAGAGATTAAGCTGAGGACGTGGTTTCGTTATAGGGATTCTTCCGATTCACGAGACGCGTTTCATCTTCGCAATCTTTCCACGTTGGCAACCAGAGCTTTACCTTGCGGACCTTATTCCTGCAGCCCCTACAGCTAGTTTTGTAATTTTGCCAAGTAGACGCTCCAGAGTAGTAGAGCGTAAATTGGTCCCCGTGCGATAGTTCGCCTAGCGGAGCTTCATCACCTGGTCCAATCGGATCGAGAAAGTAGCGCTTATATTTGCCATCGGATTTCCTGTCTTCGAATTGAATGTCGTATGCTGTTCCTCGTCCAACGTTCCTTATCTTCCAGTTCCAGTCGGGGCGTCGCATGAACACTAGCGTTGGAACAGTCGCTCGCAAATGCGTGATCCACGCTACCGTAGCAGAGACGACCGCAGAAATTACGACGGTCAACAACGATGGGTTAACGGTTGTCAGCCCATTGGTGAATAATTCCAACATGGACCTCAGTATAATCCATCTGCGATTAACCTCATTGACGCCGTTCCGCCGGCTTTATCGAGTTACTCAAAAGCATTTGAATCCAGCGGCAACACTATTAACTTAGGCAGGCTAGAAATTTGCAAGGTCAGTTAGCGTAGAGACCCGCTTATAGGATGGCGAGAGCTACTTTGGCGTGTAGAGCCTCTCGGAATCCATAGGCATGGATGCAAATGTGGAAGGCTGATGCTCCATCTACGCGAGGAACGCGCGCGCGAGATCAGTGGGCAGCTAATGCCGTCCACGCGGGTGGGTCGCTAGCGGGAAACGATTCTTCGCCGGCCTCATCCACGGGATCCTCGGGTTCATCCTCGTCAGGGCTCGGCGCCGGTAGCTTTTCTTCGGGATCCACAACGCCTCCACCCTACTGGATTACCCGCGTCCAGGAAAAGTTTCATGGCTTCGCGATTTCCACCGCCTGGAACAGCCCCTCGGCCATCCAGTCGCGGAACCACTCAAATAACTGCTTCTCCTTGACGGCCCTGCGGAACTTGCGCGTCATCACGCTGACGATGGCATCCCCGACCGTCTCGCCTGAGGCCAGAGCAGAGAGCAGTTCATAGGCTGGCTGGGTCAGGTCCATGCGATGGACGCTATAGTTGCTGCGGTAGGCCACCACCCAGGTCTTTTTCCTTGCCAGGCGCGGTACTGGATTCTCTTCGTCCACAAATCCAAGATACCGGCTCACGGGATAATTGAATTCGAGCAACCGAAAAGCCTCAATCGGCTTCAGCCGCACGGTTTCCCAGGCATCCTGCGGAACCGCTTGCACGGCCTGCGCAGTCAATGGCGCGGTTTCGCCTGCATCGAAAACGCCGGTCAGCGCGAGTTCCAGGCGCGCCAGATCGCGACAGAAATCCGGCTTGGGAAGATCACCAATAGTCGCCAGGAATTCCAGAAGGTGATCACCCAGCCGGTTCAATGTATAGCTGCGCGATGGGTAAACCTCCACATAGCGCGCCACCATGCGCATGAATTCTTCGTCGCCCAAGTAGTGTTTGAGCGCCGGATAGTCGCTCGCGAGCGCCTCTTCCATGCGCAGCAGATACATTTCGCGATAAATGTCCAGGCGTTCGAACGAAGAAAGTGTTTTGGAGGGAAGCACCACGGTGCGCGCCTGATCCGCGGGGATCTCAACCTGCGCGCGTTCGGAGGCGATGGCTTCTGCGCAGGTACCCTGGTCCTGGATCAGGGCTTGCATCCAGCGCTGAACGCGGTCGAGACCCGGAGGCGCTAGCCGATCTCCCTGGCGCTCAGTCGCCATACGCGGGAATCTCTTCCAGTTCCGGCGCCGGCATTTGCTTGTCTTCTTGCTCGCGGAACTGGCGGGCCTTCAATGCCTCACCGTGGACCACATCGAAACCGGGAATATTGGCATCCCATTCCAGCAGCGTCGCCACGCCGCCCAACCGGCGATGGGCATAACGGTACAATTCCCACACGGTGTTGATGACGTAGTCGCTGTGAGTATCCAGAATATGTGTGCCTTTGTTGGTGTGCCCGGCCAGATGCATCTGCACCACGCGATCTTTGGGAATGTTGTCGATATATTTTTTCGGATCGAATCCGTGGTTGAACGAGCTTACATACACGTTATTGACGTCCAGCAGAATGCCGCAATCGGCCTCCTCCGCCAGCGCGGCGATGAACTCGCTCTCCGGCCATTTGGAAGCGCTGAATTCCAGATAGGTGGATGCGTTTTCAAGCGCGATGGGCCGCTCCAGAAAATCCTGGATGTTGCGCACGCGCTCAATGGTGTGGCGCAGCGCTTGATCGGTATAGGGCATGGGCAGCAGATCGTGCGTGTTGAGGCCAGTGACGCCGGTCCAACATAAATGATCGGATACCCAGCGCGCGTTGGTCCGATTGCCCAGCGCTTTGAGCTTCTTGAGGTAATCGAAATCGATGGGGTCGGTGCTGCCCACCGATAGCGACACGCCGTGCAGCACCACCGGATACCGTTCCGCAACCTGATCCAGGACGTGCAGGGGACGGCCGCCCGTGTCCATGTAGTTTTCCGAGAGTACTTCAAACCAATCGATGACGGGATTGTTCTTGAGGATGTGCTCGAAATGCACCGAACGCAGTCCGATGCCGAATCCAAGGTCCGGATATCCCCACCGATTGTTCGCCATCTACTTCGACTCTCCGGTCTTGCCGTTTAGCCCCAGCCACTTGCTCAAGAAGTAGTCGATGCTAATGGGGCCGGGTCCGTAAAGGACCAACCATATTAAGAATAGCAAGTACGTGAATGAGGCGATGTCGGTGAGGTCGCCCGGGAACTTTTCAATGAACGTGGGGCGGTCGGCGGTCAGGACAGCGACCAGCATAGTGCAGGAGAGCAGCGCCGCGAAGATGCGCGTTCCGAGACCAAACACCAGACAGAGACCACCGATGAATTCCAGCCCGGCGATGAAGGCGGCGTTGGCGCCGGGGAACGGAATTCCGAGGTCGGTGAAGAAGCTGGTGACTTTGTCGAGGTGATGGAGCTTGCCAAGGCCGTCTTCGCGGAGACCCATTCCAACCACCAGGCGCGTCACGAGCGGCGCCAGGAACGCGAGTGCGCCCGTGATGCGCAGTCCGAGGGCTGCCAGACGCTGAATTGGTCCTGCGTTCGCTTGTGGCATTCGACCAGTATAACCGGGCTGCGGGCTTGGGACTCGGGACTCGCGGAAAACGCTGTGGCATTCTGGACATAAGAAGTAATGCGTACAACGGGGAAGGCTTCCGCGCGTCCAAGGATTGTGACGCGCCGGCGTTTCGCAAGCACTGGGATCTGGGCGTGTGCGTTACTAGCGTGCGTGGCTTTTGGGCAGCGCCAATTCCGCGATTATCCAGGTTGGGAATACAACGATTTTCCGAAACCGTCCGATTGGAAAGTGCCCGGAGAATGGACTTTCGCGCGGTTGATGTATCCCGACGTCCGGTTCAGCAACCGGCCGTTTGGGAACTGGCTAGCCGGTGGCACGAATTGGACCATCGATTATCCGCGTTCGGACCGGCATCTCTCGGCCGCGCTTCGCCGGCTGACGCGCGTGCACGCTCGCTCTATCGAGCAGCCGGTGAATCTGGATGACGGCGACGATGTCTACAACTGGCCGTGGCTATACGGCGTGGAAGTCGGGCATTGGGCTCTGACCGATGAGCAAGCGGCCAAGATGCGCGATTTTTTGCTGCGCGGCGGCTTTTTCATGTGCGACGATTTCCACGGCACGCATGAATGGGACGTTTTCATTTCCGGCATGAGCCGCGTGTTTCCAGATCGGCCGATTGTGGAGATCGACAACAAAGACTCGATCTTCCACACCATCTTCGACCTTGACGATCGCTACCAAGTGCCCGGCGAACAAGTGCTGTATCCTCCCTACCAGGTTTGGGAGCATGATGGCTACGAGGCTCGCTGGCGCGGCATTTATGACGACAAGGGACGGTTGATGGTAGCCATCTGCCACAACATGGACCTGGGCGATTCCTGGGAGCACGCCGACAATCCGCTGTATCCGGAACGGTACTCCGCGCTAGGGATTCGGATCGGAGTGAACTACATTGTGTACGCGATGACGCACTAGGGAGAAGCCAGGCGGCAGGCGGCAGGGGGCAGAAACCAGCCACCAGTAACCAGCCACCAGCAACCGGCCACCAGCCACCAGCAGCACGGTCGCATTTATGCGCCGCGTGCGGATGTCCGGCAAATCCGAAGAGAAGGCCGTGGAACTGGTGTCCACTATCGACGAGGAACGCGCCACCTTTATCCAGAAATACTTCGGCAAGCAAATGAGCCCACCTCTATCAATTGATGATCAATTCCAAGATTGGAGACGATCTTGTGGTGCGGGCGATTCTGAATCAAATTTCGGCTTTGTAGCGCCACCGAATGACGAATACAGCGCCACACTCGCAACCACGAGATTCGCCACCACTACAGGGAAAGCGTGGATGATCAATCCGTAGATCACCCACAACAACGCCGCCCCGGCCTGCACTTTACGAAGAGCATTCGGCTGCTTGAAGAAATAGGAGCTCGCGAAGAACGCGGTCGCTACCCAACCAATCCATTCCAGCTTCACTGGATCTCCAAGCTGGCTTCGGCATGCGCGTGGCTCGATACCTTCGAGATGGTCAGCGAATCGGTGCGGACCTTGTCCCATTCCTGCAGCAGGAATCCATGCGCTTCAAAGAAGGCCCGGATCTGGGTAGAGTTCCAGCCGAGGATATCTTCCAAAATCGGGATCAGCACGCTCAATCCATCCTCGCTAAGGATGGTCCGCCGAGCGATCTGCGTGATGTATTTGTTTTCCGACACCGCGATGGTAAGCCCATCCAGCCGGTTCACGTGCAGCATCACATGGACGTCGGAGCTTCCGTCGCCCACATACACAATGCGATCGTGGCTGATGGGAAGCTTTGAGCGAAGTTCCTCCAGAACGGCCACCTTGCCGTAGCCCGCCGAAACACTATCGATGGACTCAATCTCGCCGCTGGTTGAGTGATAGCGGAAGCGCGCTCCGAAAATATGGTCCGGCGGGACAATTCCTTCGAGCGCCGATTGGATCACTTCCTCCGGCGCCGCCGAAACAACATAGAAAGTGAAGTGATGACCATCCAGGTCGTCCAAAAGCCGCGACAACTGGCGTATGTTCTGCTTCAGGCGAATGCGCTTTCCCACTTCCGTGAGATCATGCTTTCTGACGCGCCTGAATTCCGGATCGTGTAACAGCAGGTACGCCAGCTCTCCGCCTTGTTGCACAAGGTGGATGTTCGAGAGTCCGGCGATCTTTTCCTGAAAGCCGGGGATGCCGAGCATCTCGGCGAGGACAATTCCCGAATCATTGAAGCTGAGCGTTTTATCGAAATCACTGATTAACAAATACTGTTTCATAGAGACACTAATCCTTTCGATTTCGGACTTGCTTGACCAACGGGGAATGCCCGGCAGACTCGGCCGAACTCAAGAGGAGTTATCTACTAGTATAGATGGTTTCGAGGCGCGGTAGTTGCGCTTAACAACAAACCTACGCAGATTCAATAAGATATCTTGGTTGATCGAGGTATGATTCTGATTTGACGCCACCGCGATTCATCGCCAGACCTTGCTTTGAGCCCGAAAGCGAGGAGCTGCGCTTTCTCCCGGAGGGGCCTCGTTTGCTGAGGAATCATCCTGCCGGGGGTGTGCTGTTAGGGTGGGTTGCCATCCAGTATGGGGCCGCCGCCGAGACAGGCAGTATCAATGTGTTGGACCTCGCATCCGGCGAGAACACGACGTTTCCTCTACCCGGCCGCCCGGGTTTTTTCGCCGAGACGACTAAGCCGGGTGTCGTCCTGGTTGGACTCGAACGGCAGCTGGCATATTTCGACTTGTTGACCGGTGTCCTCGAAGAAACGGGGCCGACAGTTACCAGCGACAAACGCGTGATCATCAACGATGGCTTGGCTATCGATGGCGGCGTCCTGTTCGGCACGAAGCATCTCGAGTTCAATCAGCCTCTGGCCGCGCTCTATTTCTTCGATTGCGCTACCGGAACCGTGAGGACCGTTATCGGCGGACAGTTCTGCTCGAATGGCAAGTTTCTAAGCCGCGATGCAGAGGGTCTGACGCTGATCGACATCGACTCTATTCCCAAAACCATTACTGCGTACCGGTTCGACTCCAAGCTCGAACGGGTGCTGGGAAGTTCGCTCATCACCTCGCCGGATTCGCTGCCCGGCTTTCCTGACGGTTTGCGCCCCGCACCTGCGAATGCCGGCGGCGGCGAAGGCGAAAGTGTGATTGTGGCGTTTTACAATCCGGAGTCCGTTGCTGACGGGGTAGCACAGCAAATTCGGCTGGCTGATGGGAAGGTTTTATGTGAGTGGCAGATTCCGGGTGCTCCACGGGTGACGTGTCCGGAGTTCGTCCAGCTGGATGGCGAAGTGAAGCTCGTCTTCACTACCGCTGTTGAGGGAATGCCGGCCGAGACCAGGCGGTTGGCTCCGGGCTCAGGTTTCCTATATGTTGCAGATACTCCGTTTCGAGACCTGCCCGCGCCGCCGCCTTTGATCCCATTGTAGCTTTTTCAACGCGCAACTTTCCGGTTGCATAACGAGCGGCGTTTCGGTTATCATGCAACCTGGAGGTT
>Ga0116135_1001796_pt1 | contig 10313 bp, 10 predicted proteins | sample June2015DPH_20_1_FD_89738 | JGI IMG/M metagenome (GOLD analysis project Ga0116135, IMG submission 89738) | Peatland microbial communities from SPRUCE experiment site at the Marcell Experimental Forest, Minnesota, USA - June2015DPH_20_10 | ecosystem: Environmental > Terrestrial > Soil > Wetlands... | reverse complement strand
CCCCAGAAAAGCCGTGCCCGCATCTGCACCGGCAGGTGCCGCTCGTCGTCCGTGTACCAGATCCAGATGTTGCCGCGGTTCTTCACCACGCCCGCGTCGGCGGTCGGCTGCACCCGCAGTGTGTTGAACGTGCCAAGCGTGGTCTTGATCGTCTCGCGCCCCTCCACCTTCATCGTTACCGGCACGGTGTGCATCGCGTCCACCACCGGCAGCACAAAGCTTTTGCCCAGCTCCATCGGCTGCGATGAGGCATAGAACACGCCCGTCAGCAGGTCCGTCAGGCAGCCCGTAATCGGCATCTCCAGGTGCTTTGACTGGCCCGTAACCAGGTTCTTCTCGTCCAGGATCGATTTGGCCTGCGTGTAGTCCAGCTTGAGCGTCGAGTCGATCTTGCGCCGGCCCTCCACCGTCTGCTTGTCGAACTCCTGCGTGCACCCGCTCGTCCGGTCAAAGGTCGACTGGAACTTGTCGCTCACATGGAACAGCAGATTGATCGCGCTCACCGTGTCGGCGCTGGCTGTGAGCTTCTCGCGGTCGCCCGCAGCCTCAAAGTGCAGCACGGCGGTTCCGGCCGGAAACACCCGCCAGTCCACGGAGTACGTAAGCGTTTGTTTTTGAGGGAAGCTATACCCGGCACGCGGCGGCGCCAGCGGAGCAACCTGCTGCCCCTGAACCAGGGGTCCCAGGGCAAGGGCGCAAAACAAAGGGATTGCGGAACTGCGCGTCTTCACCAGCAGGCAAAACTCCTTCAAAAAACGGACTTTCAGTCGCGAAAAATGCTCATCGCAGCCCATGCGCAAGCGCGGCAAGAGCAGGCCTTAGGAAGATCAGGCTCAGGTAAAGCAGCGCGGCCCCTATAGCTGCATTGTACTCGCGGTGGCGAAGGTAGAGCCCAAACGAAAACGCCGCGCCCTCGCCGCCTTTTCCCTTTAGACGCGGCTGAGGAATGATTCGCGGAATCAGCCGCGGAACCCGCCGGGAATACTCGTCGAAATCCGGAAAAGTGGAACGCAGAAACCGCTCCTCGGATGCGATGACCGGCACGTAGATGACAACAAACCCGATCGCCAGCACCAGCGCCACCGGCCAGCTCAGCAGCGCCACGACAAACCCGGCAGCCAGCAGCATCGAGCCTAGATACAACGGGTTACGAGTGTATGCGTAAGGCCCCGTCTGGGTCAGTTCCCGGTTTTTCTTCACATATCCGGCAGCGTAACCGCGCAGCCACAGCCCCGGCAGCACCAGCGCCAGGCTCCACTCCACAGCCGCCGGATGTGGTGCTCGCCGCCACAGATCAAACAGGTAAAGCGCAGCCGCCAGAAATCCCAGTGGAACCCGAATGCGCCGGGCAATTTTCTGCCACTTCGCAATCCAATCGCGCTGATCGGGCCCGGTCATTTTGCCGCCCCGGTGTTCAGCAGTTCATCTGCCGCCAGCAGCACGTCTTCAGGCTGAATGGTCAGCAGTCCGGCCTCGGGCGTTTCGCGGCGTGTGTGGTCGCGCCGGCTCTCAGGGCTGCGCAGAACCTTGAACTGAGTTCCGTAGGGCCCGTTGCGGCTCGGATCGGTTGGCCCGTAAATCCCCACGACAGGTTTTCCCAGCGCGCACGCCAGATGCAGCGGCCCAGTGTCTCCCGCAATCACCAGCGCCACGCGCCGTGTGAGTTCAATCAGCTGTCCAAGCGAACAGCTAATGCGTGTGGCCGCGCCAGCCTTCGCTACGATTGCGTCCGCCAGCGGCTCCTCGCCCGGCCCGGCGTTCACCAGCACGCGGAATCCGCGCTCGACCAAACCCTGTGCCACACTCGCATAGCGCTCCACCGGCCACCGCTTCGCTCCCCACCCTGCGCCAGGGTTAATGAGCACCGCCTTCTGACCTCGGCCGGAAGCCAGAATCTGCCCTGCCCAGCTTTCCGCTGCCGGGTCAATCGGCAGCATTGGAAGGATCATCGCAAGCTCGTCTCCAGCGACGGCAGCAGCCAACTCCAAATCCTGCTCAATCACATGCGCGCCGTGCGTAGCCACCTGCTCGGTGAAAAACAACCGCGCGATCCCCTCCCGCGGCTTGGCCTCGCCAATCACTCTCCGGCAGCCCGCGAGCCTGCAAACCATGGCCGACCGGATTGCGCCCTGCAGGTCGAGCACGGCGTCATAATCGCCGGCGCGCAAGTCACGCCGTAAAGCTCTGATTTCATGCAGAGTCTTCACGCTGAGAACTCGGTTCCGCCACTGCCTGGTCGCCGCCAGGTGAATCGCGTTCACGAGGGGCTGTGAAGCAGGACGTCCGAGGCTGTCTTCGGCGACAAGCAATGCCCGCCAGCGCGGTTCCACCACCCAGTCAATCACCCACGATGGGTGCGCCAGGCGCAGCGCCGTCACCGCCGGCAGCGCATGCAGAATATCGCCCATGGCGCCCAGTCGGACCACTAGCAAGCGAAACTTGGTCTGCGTTTGCAAGTACTGATTTTCTCACAGGGCTCGTTGTTGCGCCGCGAGGCTAAGCCGGTCGATGAGCAAGTCCATGGCTTCCTCCTCGTGTTCGATCTCGATGCTGAGCCGGACGACTTTGAGCGGAAGCGATTCTGGGAAGGCCGCTGAAAGCGTCCCTAAGCGGACTTGGTCCTTCTCGGTGGTGATCAATGCGATAGCTCGCGTTTTGCCGGCTGCGGTCACCAGGTGCTTCAGGTCGGTGGGGCTGAAGCGATGGTGGTCAGGGAAGGCGATTCGGACGGCGATACGCAGACCCGCCGCTTCAATTCCTGCAAAGAACTGCTCCGGCCGGGCGATGCCGCAAAAGGCCGCGACGGGACCGTCTACAGCCGGAACCTCCATCTTGCGGTGCAGTCGCCAGATCGGCCCCTCAAAGCCCCATGCGCACAAAGCGGCCTCAAGCTCCGGAGCCCCGTCAGGCGCTGGAATGGCAATGACGGTTGCCCTTCGCGCGGCCGCAACCGGTTCGCGCAGGTTGCCCGACGGCAGCAGGCCCTCTTTGAGCCAGTCGCGACCATCAAGCAGCAAAATGTCCACGTCGCGGTGAAGCTGGCGATGCTGAAACCCGTCGTCCAAAAGGTGAACGGCAGGCAGCCTGGCAAACGAAACGCAAGCGGACGCTTCCGCCTCGGCCAGCAGACCGGCTGCAATGCGCTGCCCCGCCACATAGACTGGCACAGTCGCCTGCCGGGCAATCAAGAGAGGCTCGTCGCCAAACTCATCAGCGGTTCCATCCGGGTCAACGCGGGCAGGGCGCTGGCCGCGGCGTCCAAACCCGCGGGAGAGCACGTCCACTGGCAGCCCGCGCTGCGAGAGTGCCCTGGCAAGCGCGATGGTGAGGGGCGTCTTGCCGGACCCGCCGGTGGAGAGATTGCCGATGCTCACCACCGGCCAGCGAAGGCGTTCGACCGGCTCAAACCGCGTGCCCAGCCTCAGTTCGCGTAGCAAAAGCGCCAACCGGTAGGCAGGAACGAGCGGCCGAAGCAGCTTGCGCGTGGAACCGGACTTCATTGTAAGCACCCGTGAATCGAAGCAGGAGGGAGCAATGTGCGCAATGCGTCCACGCAGCGTGCCGTCGCTCCGGCCTGCTGGTCGAAGACCTGCTTGCCCCGCATTCCCATGCCCTCCGCTGCAGCACGGTCGAGCACCAAATCACCCAGGGTTGCTGCCAGGTCCTCTTGTGTAGCAATGCGAACAGCATCGTGCGCAAGCAGATCGTCGGTGATCGCCCGGAAGTTGGAATAATGCGGTCCCATCACAATCGGCACGCCAAACTGCGCCGGCTCCAACGGGTTATGCCCTCCCGCAGGAATCAGACTCCCTCCGACAAACGCCGCCGCTGCCAGCGAATAAACCGAAGCCAACTCGCCAATGGTGTCCAGAAGCACGACCTCTCCACCGGAAAACTGCTTCAACGCCCCTGGGGGATTTCCCTTCCACGCAGAGCGTTGAACCCACGGTATGCCCGACGATTTGATCAGCGCCGCAACCGCCTCGAACCTCTCCGGATGCCGGGGGGCAATCACCAGCACGAGCTTTGGATCCGCTTCCAGCAACTGCGGCCATGCTTCCAGCAGGGCAGCTTCCTCACCCTCCAAAGTGCTCCCGGCTACGACGAATCGCAGCTCCGCGCCACGAGCCTTCAACTGGCGTGTCGCATCAGCTTCTTCTGCCGCCCGCACATCGAACTTCAGGTTTCCGGCCACTGAAACCCGCTGTGGCGCACAGCCCATTGCTTTCAGTCGCTCTGCATCCAACTCGCTCTGGGCCAGCACTTTGCTGAGCCTCCTCAGGAACGGTGTCCAAAGTCCGCGCAGCCTCAAGTAGCGCGGCCATGATCGATCAGAGATCCGCGCGTTCACCACTGCCACCGGAATTCCGCGCTGGAAGCAGCCGCTCAGAATGTTGGGCCAGAACTCCGTCTCCGCCAGCACAAAAAGGCTCGGCCTCAGCACATTCAGGTAAGCCCGCACAGCCCAGGGAAGGTCCAACGGTCAATAGAAGACGCGATTTGAGCCGAACCGTTCACGGGCCACCGCCTGACCGGTGCGCGTTGTTGTAGAAACCATGATCCGATACCCACGCATGCTTCGGTCCAGTTCCGCAACCAGCCGGCTAACAGCCAGCACTTCGCCCACTGAGACAGCATGCAGCCAGATCACGGGCTCGCCGCCATCCATCCGGACCCGCACCCTCCCCAGCCGTTCCAGCAACCCTTCGCGGTACTTCTGCGTGGTCGCCATCCGCCACAGCCACCACGGCGAACCAATCACCAGGGCCGCCAGCAGCGCAACGTTATAGAAAAACAGAGTCATGCGTAACGGAATCTTTCGTCCCCCGGTCTAACCCTCAAATGATACAAGCAGGTCTCCCATGATACCTTCGAGCACGATGAGGACTTCGCGGGCAATTCCGCTCTCCCTGCTCTGGCTGGCACTGCCGGCCCTGGCCAGCGATCACGTTCCGCCCCCCGTGCAGCCCGCCACCACTTTTGCCGCGGTCGAGGTCCACGACGAGGAAAAGGTGGCCATCGCCGCCGAGCCTTATGACACCAGGGAAAAAGAAGCAATCTTCCACGTCGACTACCTCAAACACGGCGTGATGCCCGTTCGCCTGGTTGTCACCAACAACGGTGACCGGCCCATCAGCTTGCGCGATGCCAGAATCCTCTTCATGACCGCCGCGGGAGACAAGATCCAGGCCGCCGAGCCCGAAGACGTGGAGCGGCTGATGTCCAAAAAGGAGCGCCAGGGCGGAAAGATCCCCATGCCCGGCCCCATCCCCAATATCAAGCTCAAGCCCAAGGCCAGCGACAAGGAGGTTGAGCAGGACTTTGACACCTTCGAGTACCAGGCACTGGTGGTCGAGCCGCACACCACGCGCGCCGGTTTTCTCTTCTACGACGTCTCTCAGCTCGATCACCCGCTCATGGGCGCCAAGCTGCATTTGCATGAAATTCGCGACGCTGACGGCAAGGAGCTCTTCTACTTCGAGATTCCCTTCGACAAATATCTCCGCTCAAAATCCAACCAAATGAACTGAACCAGATGAATTGAAGCAGCCACCCGTCTACTCGTAATAAGTAGCCGTCGTCGTATCCGTCTCCCAGATCGTGCAGTCCTTCACCCGCACCCGCCCCGCGGTCATGCTGCTCAGCTGTTCATTGGTCTGGTCGTAGAAATATTTAGCAATATTTTCGGCCGAAGGATTCAACACGGTGAAAGGCTCAAGGTCGTTGAGCATCTGGTGGTCGATCCGGTCAATCACCGGGCGCATCACGTGCTTCAGCAGCTTGAAGTCGAGCAGCAGGCCTGCCTCGTCGAGTTCCGTTCCCAATAGGGTGACGCGCACTTTATAGTTATGCCCGTGCGGGTTCTCGCACTTGCCCTTGTAATTGCGAAGATAGTGGCCTGAGCTGAATCCGGCCTCCACGGTGACTTCGTACATCGGTGTCTGCTCGATCCTGGCGGGAAGAGTCCCTGCTTCTATTTTAGGCTGTTATGTAAGATTCAGGGTTTCTGCCCGCCGCGGCGCTTGTTCCGCGCAGCCAACCGGGCCTGTTCGCTGCGCCGGTCCACCTGCTCAAACAAGTGGCTCATCACCCCGATCAGCGCCGCAATCAGCCCAAGAAGCAGCAGAAACAAGGCCACTGTCCGCCACAGCGACCCATTGGCCGGCAAACCGGGCTGAAAGCTCGAAGGCACCAGCGACATGCCCGCCGAAAAGAGCGCGAACAACCCCAGCGTGCCGGCCAGAATGTAGAAGTTGCGGGACATAGGTGTGCAGGCGGGAGGTCCAACGCGCCTGCAGTGATTCTACGCGGGCAGAGGCCACCCCTATCCCACGATCGCCGAGCTCTCGATCAACTGCACCCCCGCGTCCGAGAACTGTCTCTCGATCTTTTCCACCGAGCCATTCAGGTCGATGGCACGGCAAGCATCGCGCAAGATAACCGCCTCCAGCCCAAGACGCCGTGCGTCCAGCGCCGAGTAACCCACGCAATAGTCATACGCCAGCCCAGCCAGAAAGACACGCGTCAGTCCCCGCTCGTCCAGATACCCGGCCAGCCCGGTAGGCGTCTGGCGATCGTTCTCAAAAAATGCCGAGTAGGAATCGATCTGGGTTCGAAACCCCTTGCGCAGGATCAGCTCAGCCCGTACCAGGTTGAGCGCAGGATGGAACTCCGCGCCTTTGCTGCCCTGGACACAATGATCAGGCCACAAAGTCTGTGGCCCGTAGCTCACCTCAATTTGCTCAAACGGTTGCTTGCCCGAGTGTGCAGAAGCGAAGGAAGCATGCCCAGCCGGATGCCAGTCCTGGGTCAAAGCAATGTGCTCAAACCGCTCCGCAACGCGATGAATCGGCGCAATCACCGCATCTCCATCCGCAACCGCCAGCGCCCCGCCCGGGCAGAAGTCATTCTGCACGTCGATGATGAGGAGTACGTCGCGGGAGTTGATTTCCATGGTTTGTCCCCGCATTCAGTTTCGCAGATCAATCACTTTCTGTGCTCATACCCCGGTGCGCTACTATGGGTCGAAGATTCCCCAGATCGGAGACCGATCCAATGTCCAGGTGCCGCACCGTCGTTCTGTTCGCACTCCTTGCAGCGTGTTCTCTCGCGTCTCCGGCCTCATCCCTGGCGCAGGCTCCGCCCCAGGCAATGGATCCCGATTACGCCGCGCGCGTCAAGGAATGGACCACCAAGCCCGAATTCCTGAGCCCCCTCGTAGACCATCTTCCGGCGAGCGCCGGTGTCCCTTCCCCCAAGGACGTTCTCGGCCATCACATCGGCGCGCCCAAAGCACTCACTTACTACGCCGATGTGCTCCGCTATTACGACACGCTCGCTGCCCACTCCCCGCGGGTCAAGGTGCTGCGCATTGGCAAAACCGAAGAAGGCCGGGACTCCGTCATCGTTTTCGTTGGCTCAGAGGATTCCATCTCTCACCTTGATGAGAATCGCAGAAATCTCGCCCGTATCGCGGACCCGCGTGGCCTTACCGATGCGCAAGCCCACGACCTGATCGCAAACACGAAGCCGATCTATACGCTCTCCGGAGGACTCCACAGCGCCGAGCTCGGGCCGCCCGAAATGCTCATGGAGCTGGCTTACCGACTGGCGACGGAAGACTCGCCGCTGATTCAGAAGATTCGCGCGAACGTCATCGTCGCCATCATGCCGGTGGCCGATCCCGATGGCCGCGACCGCTCCATCGACTGGTACTACGCACACAACGTCGACATTACCGACTACGAAAAAATGACGGGCGTCCCGTATTGGGGCAAGTACACCAAGCACGATGACAACCGCGACATCAATTACGCGGGCATGGCAAACCAGAACTTCTTGAAGTGGTACCTCGACTGGCATCCGCCCATCATGCATGACCTGCATGAGTCGGTACCGTTTCTCTATATCTATAGCGGCCAGGCCCCGCAAAACCCGCTCTGGGATCCGATCGTGTATGGCGAGCTGCCCATGCTTTCCAACTGGGATATGAGCCGGCTCACCAGTTACGGCATGCCCGGTGTGTGGACCCACGGCTACGTGGATGCGTGGTCGCCTGGTTACGTCGCCATCATGGCCACCAACCACAATGGCCTGATGCGCTTCTACGAGATTTTTGGCAATGCCGGCGCCACCACCATGGACCGTACTCTCTACCAGTCCAACCCGGCCATCCAGGGTGGCGGCGGGGGCGCATTCGGAGACATCACCAAGCGCCAGTGGTATCGCCCCAACCCGCCCTATCTGCACGTTCTGTGGTCCATGCGCAACAACACCAACTACGCCGAGACCGGCGTCCTCACTTCGCTCGAATTCGCCTCCGCCTTTCCCCAGGTATTGCTTGAGAACTTCTACGCCAAGAGCCGCAATGCCATCAGCGCTGGAACCAAAGAAGAGCCCTACGGATTTATCCTGCCTTCGGATCAGGAAGACCCCACCCGGGTTGCGTTTGTCATCCACATCCTCCGCATGCAGGGGATTGAAGTGGGCCGCACCAAAGCCGCGATCAAACTCAGCGACGGAGAATATCCCGCCGGATCGCTCATCGTGAAAACCAATCAACCCTACGGGCCGCTTGCCAAGACCCTCCTCGGCAAACAGGTTGATCCCGATCCCGATCTCACCACCTACGACGACAGCGCATGGACCATGAGCCTGATGACCAACACAGTCATCAAGCCCACCAAAGACATCGCCCTGCAAGCCCTCGCCGTCGACCCAGTCGATCAGTACGCCCCAGTGGGCACGCTGAAAGGTGCGTCCGCAGCCGCTGTCTATGCCGTGCCGGATCACGGCTCGCCCAACATGGTCACACTGCGCTATGGCCTTAAAGACTTCTCTGTGCAAATTGTAGAGAAGCAGTTCACCGCGGAAGGCGCCACGTTCTCCGCAGGCACGTTCCTTGTCCCGGCAAATGCTGCCTCAACCCTGAAGCCCCTCGCTGCAAGCCTGGGTCTGGATGTCGTTGGCCTTGCAGTCTCTCCGAAGGTTGCCGCGCACGATGCCACGCTCCCGCGCCTTGCTATCTTCAGCACCTGGGCCGGCACGCAGGATGTGGGCTGGGTGCGCTACACCTTCGACCAGTACAAGATCCCCTACGATCTGATCTACAAAGAGCGCGTGCTTCAAGGAGATATCGCCAAAGACTACGACCTGATTTTGATTCCAAACCAGGTGCGATCCGCGAAGGCGCTCGTCGTCGATATCCCCAAAGAGGACAAGCCGCTCGCGTACAAAAAGACAGACAAGTTCAAGTTCCTCGGAGACTACGGCTCATCCGACGATATCTCCGGAGGCATGGGCGCCGCCGGTGTCGTCGAGTTGCAGAAATTCACCGAAGGAGGCGGTCTGCTCGTCACCCTGGGCACGTCCAGCGCATTTCCTCCAGAGTTTGGCTTCACTCCCACGATTGATACCAGCAATACCGGAGCCAAATTCTATGCACCAGGCCCCATTGTTGAAGCGGACATCCTCCGTCCCGAAAACCCAATCTTCTACGGATACTCGGCAAAGACCGTGCCCGTCCGCTATGCCAACGGGCCATTGTTCAGGCTGTCGGAGGAGATGGATAAAAAGAACGTGCTGATGCGGTTCCCGGGCGGCGAAAAGTCTGTGCTCAGCGGCCTCTTCAACGGCGCAGACGACATCAAGGGCCGAGCCGCAATCGTGGTCACGCCAGAAGGAAAAGGAGAAGTCGTCCTGTTTGCCACCAACCCCGCATGGCGCTGGCAGAACATGGGCGAGTACCGCATGCTCTTCAATACCCTCATGAACTTCCGCAACCTGGCGCCGGCACTGCTGCCTGCATCGCCGCTGTCGGGGGCTGTGGCCAAAACCTCAACCACCGCCGACTGAGTTTTATCAACGGATAGGCCTCAAACAGCCTCTTTACCAGGGTGGGCTTCGAAAAAGGCCTCCACGTCGGTTATCGTAGCCGTCATACGATACGGCGGCAGGCTGGCCAGGAATGTCTGCCCGTATCTTTGTCGCGTAATCCGCGGGTCCAGCAGCACCAGCACGCCGCGATCTTCCAGTGACCGGATCAGCCTTCCGAATCCCTGCTTCAGCGTGAGCACGGCGGCCGGAACCTGGTAGTCGAAAAACGGCTTGCCGCCCGCCTCTTCAATCGCCTTCATTCGAGCGGAAACTACCGGGTCGCTCGGCACTGCGAAGGGCAGCCGGTCGATGATCACGCAGCTCAGCGACTCACCCTGCACGTCCACACCCTGCCAGAAGCTCGATGTGCCGAAGAGGACAGCGTTGAGAGTCTCGCGGAATTGCTCCAAAAGAGCCTTACGCGGAGCCGTACCGTG
>Ga0116135_1001795_pt1 | contig 10315 bp, 5 predicted proteins | sample June2015DPH_20_1_FD_89738 | JGI IMG/M metagenome (GOLD analysis project Ga0116135, IMG submission 89738) | Peatland microbial communities from SPRUCE experiment site at the Marcell Experimental Forest, Minnesota, USA - June2015DPH_20_10 | ecosystem: Environmental > Terrestrial > Soil > Wetlands >... | reverse complement strand
GCTGGTCGAACTGCCGGACGACAACTACCGGCCGCGTTTGGACGATCCACGCGCCGGCTACGGTGGCATGGCGTTTGTGGATTACAGCGTGCCGATCGGCGAGCCCATGGTGCGGCGATACATTCACCGGCATCGCCTGGAGAAGAAGGATCCCACCGCCGCCATCAGCGATCCCGTGAAGCCCATCGAATACTGGGTCGATCCCGGCGCGCCGGAGGACGTGCGCAATGCCCTTATTGAAGGCGCGAGCTGGTGGAACCAGGCATTTGAAGCCGCCGGATTTCGCAACGCATTCAAAGTGGCTGTCCTGCCCGACGGCGCCGACCCCATGGACATTCGCTACAACATGATCAACTGGGTGCATCGATCCACGCGCGGCTGGAGCTTCGGCGGCACGGTCAGCGATCCGCGCACCGGCGAGATCATTAAGGGGACGGTCACACTCGGCTCACTGCGCGACCGGCAGGATTATCTGATCTTCGAAGGCCTGCTGTCGCCCTACAAAACCGGCAGCGAAAGGCCCGATATCCTCTATCAAACGGCCTTGGCGCGCATACGGCAGCTCGCCGCGCATGAGGTCGGCCACACGCTCGGGCTGGGCCACAACTATTACGACAGCACGCAGGGTTGGATCTCAGTAATGGATTACCCGCACCCGCAGGAGAAGCTGCTGCCCGATGGCACAATCGATTTGTCGCAAGCGTACGCCGCGCACATCGGCGAATGGGACAAGATATCCATCAAATACGGCTACAGCCAGCTTCCGCGGGGCGATGAAGCCGCGGCGCTCGCGCGCATCCTCGACGACGCGTGGGCGAAGGATTTGCGCTACATGACGAATCAGGATCTCGGCATTCGCCCGGGGGTGGATCAGTGGTCCAACGGTCTGAACCAGGCGGACGAACTGAATCGCATCATGAAGATTCGCCGCGCCGCGCTCGACCGGCTGGGTGAGCATACCATCCGCACGGGCGCGCCCATGGCTACGATCGAAGAGCCGCTGGTGCCCATCTTTATGTATCACCGCTACTCGGTGGAATCGGCTGCGTCGAGTATCGCCGGTCAGGATTACATCTACGCCATGCGCGGCGATGGCCGGACGCCCGTCAAGTGGGAATCGGCCGCTAATCAGCGCAAGGCGCTGGAGGCGTTAGCCGACACGCTGAAGCCGGCCGAGCTGACCGTGCCCAAGCAGGTGCTGGATGCGATTCCGCCGCGGCCGCCGGGCTTTGGCCGCCACCGGGAACTGTTTCCGCGCACCACCGGCGACGGTTTCGATCCGCTCAGTCCGGCTACGGTGGCCGCGGATGTGACTATCGGCTTCGTTCTGCAGTTGGACCGGGCGGCGCGGATGGTGGCGCAGCATGCCGTCGATCCTGGGCTGCCGGGCCTCGAAGAAGTGATCGACCGGTTGACGAAAGCGACCGTCGATGCAACGGCAGCGTCGCCCTACGAAGCCGAAGTGCGCCGCGCCGAGGAGCGCGTGCTGGTGGATCGCGTGATGTGGCTGGCCACCGGCGCGTCCAACAGCCAGGTGCGCGCCATTGCGTCGTGGGTGCTGTTGAAGCTGGCGGCGCGATTTGAGGGCGGCGAGGTCGTCAGGGACGAAGCCGAAAATGCGCACCGCTTGCTGCTGGCCGCCGATATCAAACGCTTCCTGGAGCGGCCAGCGGATCCGGCGCAGCCGATGCCCGCTCCCGGGGCGCCGCCGGGGGCGCCTATCGGCGGGGATTCGGGGATGGATTGGCTGGCTCCGGCGCCAGGATGCAATTGGACGGGCGAGCAGCCGGATTGGTGGGGTACGGTGGAGGGGCCGCTGTAGACACGTTGGGGCTGATCCCGGTTCGCCGCAACTTCCTACAACCCGTTTCCGTACCCCGTGGCCCGTTGTTGGTGGGCTGTTACCGCCAGGAATGGTGTACCAGGCCAACCAGACGCGACTGCGCAGTCAGGATCGCCTCAGTTGGCATGATTGGGCGTTCTGCCGATCAGCCGCGCGGATCTCGACGGGGGCTGGCACAGAAAACAAAACGCCTTTCCGATAGACTGAAGCAAGGCCCACGGCCCAAGGAATTTTTAAACTGCAACGCATTGCCATAGCGGGTGCTACCGGATATATCGGCGGGAGACTGGTGCCGCAACTGCTCGCTTCCGGCTATTCGGTGCGATGCCTCGTGCGCTCTTCTGCGAAGTTGGCAGGCCGCGCTTGGGCCTTAGACTCGCGCGTTGAGATCCGCAGAACCGATCTCGCCGAGGCGCCATCGCTCACGCGTGAGTTGGAAGCGTGTGGCGCGGCATTTTATTTGGTGCATTCGATGATGTCGGCCGGCGACGAGTATGCTCAACGCGACCGGCAACTCGCCCTTGCATTCGGACAGGCTGCCTACGACGCCCGAGTGGGGCGCATCATTTACCTTGGCGGCCTGGGTGAAACCGGTTCGCATCTAAGCAAGCATCTGTCTTCGCGCCGTGACGTGGAGGGGGCGCTTGCCTCTGCGGGAGTGCCGGTCACGGTGCTGCGCGCCGCGATGATCATCGGCTCCGGCTCGGCGTCTTTCGAGATTCTGCGGTACCTTGTGCACCGGCTGCCAGTCATGATCACACCGAAGTGGGTGAGCACTCCGTGCCAGCCAATCGCGGTCCAAAACGTGATCACGTACTTGGTCGGCGTGCTAGCAGTGCCAGAAACCACGGGTGGCGTTTTCGACATCGGTGGGCCTGAAGCGCTGTGCTACAGCGACATCATTCGCCTCATGGCGGAAGAACTCGGTCTTTCCCGACGCTGGCTCATACCGGTTCCAGTCCTGACGCCTCGCTTGAGTTCTTATTGGATTCATTTCGTGACTCCCTTGAGCCACAAGATCGCGATACCGCTGGCCGAAGGGCTAAAGAACCCAGTCGTGTGCCGTGATGACCGGATCACGCGTTTGGTCCCGCAGAAACTGTTGAACGTTCGCGAGGCCATCCGCGCCGCACTCAGTCAAGTTACGGCACGTCAGGTGGAGACGAACTGGTCGATGGCTGGCCCGATGCCCGGCGATCCGGATTGGTCTGGTGGCACAGTCTTTCGCGACACCCGCGAAGTTGCCATCGACGCGCCGGCCGGGGCAGTATTCCGCGCCGTATGTCGCTTAGGCGGGCAGCGTGGCTGGCATGGCGCCAATTGGCTCTGGATCATCCGCGGCTGGCTGGATCGGCTGGCTGGCGGCCCTGGACTGCGCCGCGGCCGCCGTGATCCCGAGGCCCTCAGCTACGGCGAGGCCCTCGACTTCTGGCGCGTCGTCGGCATGGAACCGGACCATCGCGTCTCGTTACGAGCCGAAATGCGATTACCGGGCGAAGCCTTGCTCGACTTCCGAATAGAACCTCGTAACAAGGGGCACTGCACCCTTCACCAAACAGCTCTGTTCCGGCCACGCGGGCTGCACGGTTTGATCTACTGGTACGCGGTGCTCCCGTTCCATTACCTTGTGTTCCGCGGGATGCTGGCCGGCATCCAGCGCGATGCCGTTCAGATCGCTCTGCTGCCTCAGCCATGACCCTCGCCCAACACCGCTGACGGCGGAAGCCTGCACTCCTGTTGCGAAATCCCCTTCCCACAAGCAGCCGCCCCTGAACTCCGGTTCTAGTCCATGACGACCAGCCGACTGGCCTTGTCGCTCCAGATCTCCTCGATTCGCCGTATCCGGACCCCCTGAGCCGGCAGAAGTCCAAGATGGCTTTTCGTTCATGTGGATTCCTTCCGGATTCGCGAACATCCTCCGGTACTGTCGCCGATCCGAGCGCAGCGCGATGCACCAGAAAGCAAGTCCACTGCATTGACCCCGGAGGCACAATCGGCGACACTCAGTGGTAGAGATTCCAAAACGGAAATCTCGGATGAGGCTTCGCATGCGCTTTCTCTTGCCCGCCATCGTTATCTATACCGCAGCGGTATTGCCGGCCATCGCCGCTGACCGCGTCAAGACCTCCAACGGCATCCTCGAATCCACCACCGCGCCCCAAGCCGGCGTGCGCAGCTTCAAGGGCATCCCGTTCGCACAGCCGCCTGTCGGCGACCTGCGCTGGCGCGAGCCGCAACCCGTCAAGAACTGGACCGGCGCCCGCAACGCCGACCAGTTCGGCCCCCGGTGCATGCAGCGCACCTCACCCGGCGCAGACTATTGGTTCCGCAGCAACGGCATGAGTGAAGATTGCCTCTACCTCAACGTCTGGACCTCCGCCAAATCGCGTAATGAAGGACTTCCGGTTCTCGTTTACATCTTCGGCGGCGGCTTCCAGAATGGCGATGGCTCGGAGCCGCGCTACGACGGGGAGAGCATGGCCCGCCGCGGCATGGTCGCGGTATCCGTCAACTACCGCACCAATATCTTCGGCTTCTTCGTCCATCCCGAGCTGACCAAAGAGTCTCCGCACCACGCCGCAGGCAACTACGGTCTGTTGGACCAGGTGGCCGCCCTCCAGTGGGTACGGAGAAATATCGCGGCCTTCGGTGGCGACCCCAAGCACGTCACCATCGCCGGCGAATCCGCGGGTTCCATCTCCGTCAGCGCGCTGATGGCTTCGCCGCTCTCCAGGAACCTGATGGCCGCCGCTATCGGCGAGAGCGGCGCCGCCTTATCCAGCCTGCCACCGCAGCCTCTTGCCGATGCCGAACAGAAGGGCGTCAAATTCGCTACCGCCGCCGGCGTCAACACGCTTGCCGCCCTTCGCGCAATGACTGCCGAGCAGATTCAGGATGCCGCCGCCAAAGCGCAGGGTGTCCGCTTCAGCACGGCGATGGACGGCTACTTCCTTTCGAAGCCCCTGGCCGAGATCTTCGAAGCCGGCGACCAGGCTAAGGTTCCGCTGCTTGAGGGGTCGAACACTCAGGAGCAGCCGGCACGCTCCGTTCTGGGCAGTGGCGATTCTACGCCGGAAACGCTGGCGAACGCCATCACCAGGTTCTATGGGGATAAGGCCGGGCCGGTGCTGAAGGCCTACACCGCCGGCACCACCGCTGAGGTTTACGAAGCCGCCACCCACCTGGCCAGCGCCCGCTTCATCTCGTACGGCACGTGGAAGTGGGCTGAACTCCAGATGAAAACCGGCGGCCAACCGGTGTACCGTTACCTATACGCCCGTCCCCGGCCGGCTTATCTTGGTATGCCGGGTGAGTCTTTGCCCACAGCGCCTAATGGCGACGGCGCAGCCAACGCCCAGCAAACCGCGCCACCCATGGGTGCGGCGCATTCCGCCGAGATCCAATACGCCATGGGCAATCTGGATCTCGACAAGCGCTACACTTGGGAGCCCGCCGATTACGAAGTATCCAAAACGATGCAGGCCTACTTCGTGAATTTCATTAAGACGTTCAACCCGAACGGCTCGGGTCTGCCGGACTGGCCGGCCTACCGCGCCGACGATGGTTACCAGCGCATGCGCATCGACGTGAAGTCCCAAGCCGAATCCGAAGGGGATCGCGAGCGGTATCTCGCGCTGGAAGCAGCCACGGCGCGATAACCGTCGCTACGCTAGCTGGAAGTTATGCACTTGGCCCTATCACGCCCACGCCAGCGAAGTAGCATGAAGGGGCCCTGGAAGTCTGGTTCGAGGAAGTTTGGAACCGAATATTGGCGGGCGGATCGCACGCGGCGGCTGGCGCCGGCCACTATATGAAGCCTAACTGCGCGCCCGCAGCAGCCGAGGCTAGCGCGCCTTCCGATCAAGAGATTAAGAGCGGACCGCACTAGAAAGAGCGCGGCCACGGTTCGCGCGGACGAGGGCGTCCGTTCTACTATTGCGGTTTCCCAACCGGGAGCAGCACCGTCCCCATATCCGACGACTGCACGCGTATGGTGCCGGCGGGGGGCGGGGGCAGGCCACTCGAAGGCGCTATTACCGGGAGCGCTTGCGCCTGCCGGGCCGCCGGCCTCGAGACCGCGACTTGGTTTGCCTGCGCGGTGCGCATCTGCTGCAATCCCGCGCGCACCTGCGCTTCCGGTACGTGCAGCGAGAGCAGAATGTGTTTGCCGTTCATCCGATATTTGAAAGCTTCCAGTCCGCTCCCGGCTTGGCCGGCCATCTTCGCTTGCGACTGCACCATGGCCGACAGCGAGCGCAGCCCATCGGACAGTTCGGCGGCCCCTTTTACCGTGCGCATTTCAAGGTCGGCGGAAAAATCGAAATCGGGGCTGAAGCGCAGCCCGCCATTCAATCCTGCCACCTTTTCGATGAACTGCGCGAGCTTCGCGCCCGCCGGGGACTTGGTGGCAGGGGAATCCGGCAACGGCCCCGTCAGGATTTCCGTCGAGGCCACCCAGATGTCATCCCCGTCGTACTTCGCCGCCTGCGCCGCCAGGGCCTTCGGCAATCCCACATGTTGGCCGCGGCGGTGAATGGCGGATTTCACGTCGCGCATTTGCCCGATGGCTACGATGCCGCCATCCAGAAAGGCGAATGCCATGTTGCCGGGCTTCGCGGAGGCCAGGATGGGCACGCCTTCGTACTCCGACGCCTCGCCGCTGAACCCCTTCACCGCTTGAATCCGCGCCGGATCGAGCGAGGTTCGTACCAGCATGATTACTGGCCGGGGCGCGCCGGGCCCGCTGGCGATCACAATATCCCGAACTTCCCGGCTCCAGTCGATGTGGGTAAGGCCCGCGATCAGTTCCTGAAATTGCGGCTGGGTCTTCACCGCTTGGGCGTTTAGCTGCGTCGCGACCCCCTGGTGAACCGCATCCCGCATGGCCGATCCGATGGGCGAGGCCATGATATTCGAGAGATTGACCTCCATGACCATGCTCGCGTCCGGCATCACCAGGTTCATCATGTTGGGGTCGGCGGCGGCCGCCAGGCCGGCCACCGCTATCAGTGCCAATAGGTTGCGCAAGACAGTCACACACTACTCCTTTCGTCTCTCTTATCGGCTTAACACCGCCGGAGAGGACAGCACAAGTGCTCCAAGGTTAATCGGCCTGGATCTGAAACTGAAGCTATGGTAGAGTAAAGTCCGGATAAGGAGGCCCGCAATGAGGTATCCTCGCCTATATTTCGCGCTTCTGCTGCTGCTTGCGGCAGCCCACCTACACGCGCAAACCGCCGCCGCCGGAGCGATTGTGGAAGGCGAGGTGGTCAACGCCGCCACTGGCGCGCCCATCGCCGGCGCACGCGTTAAGCTCGACCCCAGGCACGCTGAGCCGCTCTATCTGAAGAGCGATGCCGGGGGCCATTTTCTCTTCCGCAACCTGCCTCCGGCCTTATATCAATGGAGCGTGGAAGCGCCCGGTTTTCTGCAGCCCGCGCAGCCGGCGTTTCTGGATCTGACGGTTCCGCCGGCGGGACCGATTTGCGTCGGGCCGGGCGGCGTGCGGCCTTCCACCGGGCCATCCACTATAGCCACCGACGCCGACGGCACAACGCACGCCCGGATCGCTATCCCATTAACCGCTTACGGAGTGCTCACCGGCAAAGTGACCGACCCCGATGGCGTTCCGCTGGAGGATTGGGACGTTGGTATCCTTGTCAAGCAGGTCAAGCAGGCTACGCCGAAGACCGGCAACTCCGGATCATTTGCCCAGCCGCTGCCCGACGGACACTATGAAATCACTCGGAGGACTACCGTCCGCACGAACGATAAGGGTGAGTTTCGCGCCGCACGCCTGGAGCCGGGGACCTACTATGTCATAGCCAACAGGCCCAGCCTCCCGGGAACAGCAGAGAGCAGCTACCGCGCTACATACTACCCGCGGGCGATTGACTTGGCATCCGCCAAACCGCTGGAACTCGCCGCCGGCGATCGGGCGCGCGCCGATATCCGGATCGTCAGCCAGCCCGGCATCCGCATCGCCGGCCGTCTGGTCAGGCCGGGGGCCGCGGAGGATTCCGGCGATCGACTGCTCTCCACCCAGATCGTTCTGGCGCCGGAGACAAACCTCGTTAACGCAAACGGCACGTCCACGGTAGCGAATGACGAATACGAATTCAATGATGTGCTTCCCGGCAGGTATACCTTGATGGCGGTCACACATGAAACAAGCGACCTGTTTGGCGGCCACCAGAAAGCTATCTTCGGATTAATGCGTCCGATTGAGGCTGGCGACAGCGATATGAACGGCGTCGATCTGGTGCTGCAACCGCTCCGCGATCTTGCCGGCGCCGTGACCTTCTCCGAGGGCTGCGCACCGTTCCCGTTAACTATCCGCACAGACTCCTTTAGCACGCTCTCAGGGGGACAAGCGGAAACCGTCAGCGGAGCCGATGGCAAATTTGTGCTGCAGGGACTCGGCCCGGGTAAGTTCACGGTTTCGGTCTTCAGTTCGAGCCTGATGGTGGGCCCGGTATCCATACGGCTGGGGGAGCGCGACGTTGAGAAGGATGGCTTCGAATCGCCGATCTCCGGCGACGAGCCACTGCTGATCGAGGTAGGCTGTGCCAATTCGAGGAGGCCAACATGAGACCGTACGTCCTTCTATTGGTGTTTTCGGCGGCGGCGGCCGCGCAGGTGACGGAGGGCGACGTGGTGAACGCCAAGACCGGCGCCCCGGTAGCCGGAGCGTACGTCTCCGCTGGCGCCGCCATGGGCGGCGAACCGGTGACTAAAACGGATGTGGCTGGACATTTCCGATTACCGGGTACGTCTGCCGCTTATGCCCCGCTGCAGGTCGTTCACGCCGGATTCTTGCGCAGCGACCGGCCCATTCGGAATAAAACCGGGCAAGCCGCCTCCACGGTTCGGATTGAGTTGACCCCTGCCGCGGTTATTTCAGGGAAGATCCTGGACGAAGACGGCTTGCCGGTTGAAGCGACGGTGTGGGCAGTGCGCTCCCGCACGGTGGACGGGGAACGGAAATTTGAACCGGTCGCGACTGCGCAATCCGACGATCTCGGCCAGTATCGCCTGGCGAATTTGAAGGCCGGCCGTTACTGGGTCCACACCGGGTCGGGAGGCGCGGGCTTCTGGGATCGGCGATACGTTGCCAGATACTATCCGGGAACGCTTCGGCCGGACGACAGCGGCCAGATAGAGGTCGAGGCCGGCCAGGAACGGGACGGGGTGGATATCCGCCTGACCAAATATGAGGGCGTGACTGTCTCCGGGCATGTCGAAATGCCTGCCACTATAGCGGCCACACGGCGGCTATTGCCAATTTATCTGGAGCCGGACCCATCCAACTTGGAGACGTTCTACAGTCCGCAGCGGCCTGACGGCAGTTTTGTCATTCGACATGTGCCGCCGGGAGATTATATCCTCCGCGCAGATTTCGGCAATGGCGCGCCCAAGGCCGGGGACCTTCTGGCGGAACAGAGATTGCGAGTTGGCGATGCCGATGAGCGGGATATCGTTCTGAAACCGCATGAGCTGCGGGCTGCGGATCTGGCGGGTACGCTTCTCATGCAAGGCGGAGGCAGTCCATCGCCTATGCGCATCCAGCTTCGCGCCAGGAACGGCAGCGGCCCCTCGACGCGCTCGAACGAAGACGGCACGTTCGTCCTGCCAGGAATTCTGCCGGGCCACTACGAGATACAGGTAGTGCCGGACATGAAGATCGTGAATGGCGCCATCGATCTCAGTTCTATGGCTGGCGCGAGTTATCCCATTTCGGTGCAGCTTGGCGAGAAGGAAGTGCTCGAGACTGGATTCGATCTGGATGGCCCGGTTGCCGGCCCTCTCCGCGTCACGGTCGGTTCCTTCATCGGAATCGAGGGTAAGCTTTTGGATGCTTCCGGCGAGCCTGTAATTGGCGCGGCCCTTCTGGCAATTGCATCCGGCGCCGCGGCCAGCATGGGCGGGGTCGCGATCACCGAGGCGAACGGGACCTTTCGACTCATGCTGCGCAAGCCTGGCGATTATCACATTTACATGGCGGACGATCAAACCGATTGGGAAGACCCCGATAACCTGAAAAAGCACGAGGGCGATTTCCCCCTGCTGAGGGTCGCCGACGGGGCCAATCCACCGGTATCGTTGAGACTGACGGCGCTGCAAGCAAGGTGACCAAAGCAAGCTGAAAATAAACATTGCCGGTATATGCCAAGAAGCTAATCGAAAGGAGTAACTGGATGCCACTTTTCTGGGATGCAACAGCCGAAGCTTTGGCCGGACTAGAACGCCTCGTCGAAGATGACATCCCCCTGGTGCAGCGCACTATTGTTGGAGACGACAAGGATGTTAGTCGACCGGACCGGGGCGCCCACCAGCAGCAGATTGCCGGGAGCAAAGTTCTGCTAACAATCGCGCAGCAGATCCCCGAGGCGCTCCAAGGACTTGGCGTGTTTGATACCGGGAACACCAATCGGTACCAGGGGATTGGGCGCATCTCGACGGGCCTCGGAT
>Ga0116135_1001794_pt1 | contig 10322 bp, 8 predicted proteins | sample June2015DPH_20_1_FD_89738 | JGI IMG/M metagenome (GOLD analysis project Ga0116135, IMG submission 89738) | Peatland microbial communities from SPRUCE experiment site at the Marcell Experimental Forest, Minnesota, USA - June2015DPH_20_10 | ecosystem: Environmental > Terrestrial > Soil > Wetlands >... | reverse complement strand
TTCTGAGGGTGACGAAAGCGAAGGCGTCGCAACCGCAAATCTTTTCCTGAACCACGGCACGATCACATATCTGCAAGGCCAAAAATATCCCCGTGAAGCGTTTAACGCCGATCCCGCCAAAACCATCACCTCGCTTCCTGTCGCGGTGCTGGTAAATAAGGGCACAGCGGGAGCGGCTGAAGTTGTAGCGGCGGCCATTCTGGAAAATGCCCGCGGCGACGTGGTCGGCGACAAGACTTTCGGTGACGGGTCGGTGCAAAAGACAATCGATCTGCCGGATGGAGGCGCGCTGATTCTTTCAGTAGCCAAATATTATTCGCCGAGCGGCAAAGCCATTCAGGATAATTCGGTAACCCCCAACGTCCTCGTAGCCGATGACACGGATAGTGTGATCTCCGACGACGATGAAGAGCAGGAGCCTGCGACAACCGAGCCCGAATCCAAACCAAAGAACATGCAGGACGATCAACTGCACAAGGCCGTTGAGGTATTGAAGAGCCGGACCAGCTAATCGCTTTTAAGTTGCAATCGATCGCGCATCTTAAGGATGCGCGATTTGTTTTATCCTCTCAAACCGGTTACTTCTGGCATACGCTCATGCTATCGAAGCTATTTGCGCGCCTGCTATCCTGAATTCATCTCGCCATGAAATCGCTTTATGAAGATCTTCCTCCGGTAGAGATTGCCGGCCGGAAGCTGGTAGGCCGCGTTCTATTCGGCCTCCTTGTGCTGATTTCCGCTCTGGTGGGAGCTACCGCCGGCCTGCTGCTCGTCTACACGACCGATCTGCCACAGGTGGAAGCCCTCGAAGCCTATCGCCCGAGTTCAATCACCGAGCTTTACGACGATAATGGCCGGGTCATCGGCTCTTTCGCGCTGCAGCGGCGCGTAGTGGCGGGATACGATGACTTCGCGCCAGTACTTCGCGATGCTCTGGTCTCCATCGAAGACAAAGATTTCTACCGCCATTCGGGCATCAACTTCTGGCGTATCATCGGCGCTGCCTATCGAGACGTCGAATCCGGCGGCAAAGTGCAAGGCGCATCTACGCTGACGATGCAACTGGCCCGCAATCTTTTTCTTTCCCCTGACCGCTCGTTCCATCGCAAAGTGCAAGAGACGTTGCTGGCGATTCAGATTGAGCGCCGGTTTACCAAACCGCAAATCTTCGCCCTCTACGCCAATCAGATTTTTCTCGGTCATGGCGTCTACGGCTTCGAGGCTGCCTCGGAGTTTTACTTCGGGAAGCCTGCCCGGAAACTCACTCTGGCGGAAGCCGCACTGCTGGCCGGCCTACCGAAGGGCCCGGGCGTTTATTCGCCGATCAACCATCCCGATCGCGCGCTAAAGCGCCGCAACCTGGTTATCAACGCCATGCTGGAAGACGGGAAAATCACGGCAGCGCAGGCAGCTGACGCGCGTTCTGCGCCAATTAGCCTGCATCTTCAACACGACCCCAACTCTCTCGCACCTTATTTTGTCGAAGAAATACGCCGCTACCTCGAGAACAAATACGGGGCCGATCAGGTCCACGAAGGCGGATTGAAAGTCTATACCTCACTCGATGTCGATATGCAAAAAGTGGCCAATCAGTCGGTATTGGACGGATTGGCGACCTACGAACGCCGCCACGGATGGAAGGGCCATTTGGAGAATGTGATAATCGAGGGAAACCAGATAGACAAATACGATCATCCCGATTGGGATGACGAACCGGAAGTGGGAGGATATGTTCACGCTCTCGTGACCTCATCCGGCATCGGCATTGCTACGTTAAAATTCGGCCGCTACTCCGCCGCCATCAGCCAGGCTGACGTAGCCTGGACACAAGGCAAAATCCAGAATTTATTGCGAACCGGCGATGTCTGCTATGTAAGAATCCTTTCCCTGAACCCAAACGGCGCAGCCCGCGTGAGTCTGGAGCAGGATTCTGGAGCGGAAGGCGCGCTGGTTGCCATCGACAACACAACTGGAGGAATCAAGGCAATGGTCGGCGGGCGCGACTTCAGCGAGTCGAAGTTCGATCGTGTGACCCAGGCTCTGCGGCAAGTGGGATCATCATTCAAACCCTACGTCTACACTACCGTAATCGACAAGGGAGGAAATCCGGACGACACCATTCTGGATGAGCCAATCACTTTCGAAACCGCTTCCGGTCCGTATTCTCCGCACAATTACGATGAAAAGTTCGAAGGCATCATCACGCTACGCCGCGCTCTGGCGCAATCGCGGAATATTCCAGCGTTGAAGTTGGCGAATAAAGTCGGCATCAAAAATGTAATCGACTATGCCGAGCGTTTCGGAATCACGGCCAAACTTCCACCCTATTTGCCGGTGGCTCTGGGTTCGGCGGAAATCACTCTCATGGAGCAGACCTCCGCATACAGCGTCTTTCCCAATGATGGTGTTCGTGTCACTCCGCGCTACATCACCCGCGTCACCGACTACGAAGGCCGCGTGCTGGAAGAAGATTATCCTGAGGTGAAAGATGTGGTAAGCGCTCGTACTGCGCGAATCATGACAGCCATGCTGCGCGAAGTGGTTTTGCACGGTACGGGAATTGCGGCAGCGAAGATGCCTTTCCCGGTTGCCGGAAAAACAGGCACCACGAACGATTTCACGGATGCGTGGTTCGTGGGCTTTTCGCCAGCCGTCACGTGCGGCGTTTGGGTTGGATTCGACGAAAAAAAATCTCTGGGCGCAAAAGAAACGGGCGCGCATGCTGCGCTGCCCATCTGGATGAATTTCATGAGCGGCGCCATGGCGGGAAAAGATCCCGGACAATTTCAGTCCGCGCCGGAAATGGCGGCAGCGGTCGCGCAGAAACTGGATACTCCAGATTCCACGCCGGGTATTGATGAAACGCACTAGAATTCTGAGAGGCGAGCTGTAGCTCTCTTCTTGTCATGAAAACATTGTTATGAAATCGTTCTTTCGTTTCGCGATACTTGCCCTGACGTTAATTGTCGTAACGCTGGTATCCGCGCTAACCGCGATGCGATTTGCTATTCACGGACAGGAGGTGGTCGTGCCCGCAATAATCGGACTCACTCCAGCCGAAGCTGGCCGCATGGTTGCGAACCTAGGCCTTCAGTTGGAGGTGGAGCGGCAATATTACAGTCCGCAAATTCCCGAAGGACGCATTATGACGCAACTTCCCCTGCCGGGAGCAAAGGTGCGCCGTGGCTGGCAGGTACGCGTAGCTGAAAGCATGGGCCCGCAACGCGTAGCGATACCGGACGTAACGAATCAAAGCGAGCGCGCCGCCGAATGGAATATTCGCCGCCGAGGGCTGGATTTGGCTTCGACAGCGGAAATGCAGTTGGCTGGGACACCCGCCGATCAAGTGCTGGCGCAAAGCCCGCCTGCGAATGCAAACAGCGTGGCCGCGCCAAAAACCAATTTACTGATCAGCGTAGTAGCCGATCCGCCGGCTTATGTCATGCCAAATTTTGTTGGGCAGTCTCTAGGAGTCGTCAGCCGTACGCTACAGGATGGCGGCTTCAAACTCGGAAATGTTGCCATGGCCCCGGTACAACCAGCAAATCTTGCGCCGCCAACCCCAACTCCTCAAGGCTCAATCTCCCCACCGCAACCTACCCCAGCCAGCATCATCGTAGTTCAGAATCCACCCGCTGGACAAAAAGTTCTAATCGGCGCAACCGTGAACCTTGAAGTTCGGTAATGAAGTCTTTCCGGTTCGGAGCCTACGAGGCCGCGATTTAAGCCTTTTCCAATGTAGCCGCGAAGAACCCATCGCACGGATGGACTCCCTGCAATGTGCGCAGATAAAGGCCGCGAATTGGAGACATAGATTTTGATGAAGTGAATTCGCCTTCATGCCGAAGCCTTTGCAGCTCAATTGCACAGTCAATCACGCGAAACGCAGGCTCCTCAGCCAATGCTTTTTCGACGACATCTTCATTCTCCTCCGGCTCCAGCGAGCAGGTGGAATATACGATGCGCCCACCGGCGCTAACCTGTGCCATGGCCGAACGAAGAATTGCAATTTGGCGCGCTTGCAATTCGAGCAGATCATCGCACTTGAGCCGCCATTTGATCTCCGGATTGCGCGCCAATGTTCCAGTGCCCGAGCATGGTACATCAGCTAGAACACGATCGAATTTTGCCGCGAACGGCAGGCTGCGCGCATCCGCTGCCACGACATCAATCTGGCTTTTTTCTAAAGCTTCCGAATCCGGCACGAGCGTCAATTTCCTCAGCAACCGCGCCCGATGGGGATGAAAATCGATGGCTGTAATTTTGGCGTCGGGATTGTGATCGGCCATCACTAAGGTCTTTCCACCTGGAGCCGCGCAACAATCGAGCATGTGTTGCCCTGTGCCGACCAGCGCAGCCACTAGTTGCGAAGCCTCATCCTGAATCACACACAAGCCTGATCGAAACGCGGCGGTCTTTGTAATATCGCCATGCGTAACGCGCCTAGCCGAAGCAAGAAAAGCTCCCGGAGCAAGCTCAATTCCCTCGGACCGCAGCCTGCTCTCTGCATCAGGATGGCGAAGCCGAATCACCGTGGTGGGCGCAGATTGGTTGTACCGGCAAATCTCCCGCGCTGCTTCGTTGCCATAATTCTCAAACCAGCGCTCCACGAGCCACAGCGGGTTTGCGCTATACAGTGCCAGTTTCTCCACCGAAGCTACTTCAGCTAAAGAAGGGGAATTAAAAGCAGCCGCCGCAAGCTTGCGCAAAACGGCGTTCACGAACGAGGCCGCCGAACGCTTGCGCGCTCGTTTGACCAACTCCACGCTCTCGTTGATCGCAGCTCGTGCGGGGGTTCGATCGAGATACAGAAGTTGATATAGCGCAAGCCGCAGAGCGGTCAAAATTTCTAGATCGAGCCTGGCCAATGCTTGCGACGAGCTTTCGGATATCCGAAAGTCGAGCAACGATCTCCAGCGCAGAACTCCCATTACTAATTCAGTCGCCAAAGAGTGATCGGCTATCGTGAGCGAGGCGTAAGTTCGCGAATGCAGCAATTCGGATGCGTAAGAAGACTCGCGCTCGACGCGAAGCAGAATGTCAAAAGCAGCCGCGCGAGCGGGAGAAACTTTCGAACCTCGATCGTTGGCTTTCACCGTAGACAAGTATTAATTAACAAAATAGGATCGAAGCAGAAAATTACCTCGCTTTTAAGTCCCAAGCATCTCGCCACTCAGAGGACGGTACCCGCGAATAAAATCCGGCGCAAAGGTTCGTTTTTTTCCTTCCATCTGTAATTCGGAAATTTCCAGGCATGTATTTCGGCCACATCCGACAAAAAGACGATCGCTTTCAATTCTCAATTCCGCCTCGGAAACTGTCGGATCCGCCGCCGACGCCCGCCACACCTGTAAATTTTTCTCACGAAATTTTGTAAATGCACCAGGCCAGGGTTGAAAACCGCGTAATCGGTTCACAATTTCAGCCGCAGAGCGGGAAAAATCAATCCACCCGTCTTCCTTCTTCAAAATTGGCGCAAGCGTCGCCTGGGAATTGTCTTGCTGCCGAAGATGAACCACTCCAGCTTGCAAATCACGCAAAGTCGCCACGACGAGATTAGCTCCCACAGTCGCCAGCTTCGGCGATAGCGTTTCCGCCGTGTCGGCGGAATCAATCGGGACTTCCTGCTGCAAAAGAATGTCTCCAGTGTCGAGTCCGGCATCAATTTTCATTGTGGTAACACCGGTCATGGTTTCGCCCTGCGCGATTGCCCATTGAATCGGCGCGGCCCCGCGATATTTCGGCAATAACGAGGCATGCAGATTGATATTACCCAGCAGCGGCAGATCGAGCATCCACAGCGGGATGATTCGGCCGTAACCAACAATGACGATCGCATCCGGCTTAAGTTCGCTAAGTTGCATTCGGAACTCGGCATTATTTTTGATAGTTAACGGCTGAACCACGGGCAATTTGCATTTCAAAGCACATCGTTTGACCGGAGAATAAGTAAGCTCCAGCCCGCGTCCCTTCGGCCGGTCCGGCTGCGTGACCACAAGCTGAAAATGGAATCCAGCCTCGACGAGCCTCTCCAACGTTGGTACTGCAAAAGCCGGCGTCCCGCAGAAAACCAGATTGAGAGGGGAGGGCATTAGGAATTACGAGCTGGGCCACGGGATAACTTAGGAGTTTTCATTGAGACGCGGGCTCCGCAACAGTTGCCGTTACAAATCGTTTCTACCACTCTCCCGCTTTCACCAGCTTCTTAATTTTGCGCTTAATCAAGTCGCGTTTGATCGCGCTAATGTGGCTGATATAAAGCTTGCCGTTCAAATGATCGGTTTCGTGCTGGAAGGCGCGCGCTAACAGATCGTCGCCAGTTCTTTCAAAAACTTTGCCTTCCACATCCTGCGCGCGAATGGTAACTACCTTGGCGCGGCTCACATTTTCCCGAAAATCCGGAATGCTCAGGCAGCCTTCACTCTGCGAGTGCCGTCCTTCCTTGTGAAGAATCTCCGGATTGATCAGCACCAGCTTCGCATTCGGGTCTTCCTTGAAAGTCACGTCCACCACGGCAATGCGGCGCGAGATTCCAATCTGCGGCGCGGCTAATCCCACGCCGCGCGCCGCATACATCGATTCAAACATGTCCTCGATCAGCTTTTTCAGTTCTTCATCGAAAACCGTTACCTTTTCGGCTGGCTTGTCGAGTACGGGATTTCCAAATTTCACGATGGGATAGATCATTTAATAGTTTTCCAATTGTTCGCGGTAACCGTGAAAGTTGCGCATCGTTTCTCCCATGGAGTCGCCACCAAATTTCTCGAGAGCACAGCGAGCCAAAGTGAGCGCCACCATCGCCTCGGCTGCCACTCCCGCGGCCGGCACCACACAAACGTCAGAGCGCTCATATGCGGCGCTCACCGCTTCGCGTGTGGAAAAATCCACGGATTGCAGAGGCCGCCGCAATGTAGAGATAGGCTTCAGATAACCGCGCACGCGAATCTCTTCTCCATTGGAAACACCACCCTCAATCCCGCCGGCATTGTTGCTGGTGCGAGTGAATCCGGTGAAATTCGCTTTCTCGCCATAGCCGATTTCATCATGCACAGCAGAACCAGGAGAAGTTGCAGCAGTGATACCAGCCCCAATCTCAACCGCCTTCACTGCCTGCAATGACATCACCGCAGATGCCAATAAAGCGTCTAAACGCTCATCCCACTGCACATAAGTTCCAAACCCCGGCGGCACTCCGTGGGCAACCACTTCAAAAATCCCTCCAAGAGAATCGCCAGTCCTGAGAACTTTATCGACTTCGGTTTTCATCAGTTGCTGAATTTCCGGATCAGCACAATTCAGCAGAATTTCTTCCTGAACGTAAAGATCGTTAATTTGTCCCCAGGAAACATTATTTTTAATCGCCACCTGGCCCACTGCAACCACATGACTCAAAACCTCGATGCCCAACTCGCGCAAGAATATCTTCGCTATCGCACCAACTGCGACGCGCGCTGCCGATTCACGCGCCGAGGCCCGCTCCAAAACATATCGCGCCTCGGGAAAATTGTATTTCAGAGCGCCTGCCAAATCGGCGTGGCCGGGCCGCGGCGATGCTACTGGCTTATGGCGCTGCGGATCTCCCTCATTCACCGGCAAAGATTCCTGCCAGTTTTTCCAGTCTTTGTTTTCGAGCTGCAAAGAAATCGGGGAGCCAATCGTCGTGCCATGGCGCACGCCGGAAAGAATATGAGCGGTGTCCCGTTCAATCTTCATCCGCCCGCCGCGGCCATACCCTTGCTGCCGCCGCCACAACTCCCGATCGACAAATGACTGATCGACTTTGAGCCCAGCCGGCAAGCCCGAAAGAAAAGCGACCAGAGCTTCGCCGTGAGATTCTCCCGCTGTGAAGTAACGCAGCATAAACGGTCGATTTTACCTGATGCTGCGCATCTTTGTAGTCTTGCCGCGAAAGAACTTTAGCGCGCCGATTTCTAAATACGGAAATTTTCAGAATTTGAAGGGAACAGGCTGATATCGCTGCTACAATGAGGCTTCTGGTTTTCGAGTTTCTCCGGTAACACTCTTTCAGCGGTTCGCGTCACTCGCAGAATTTCTGGCCAAATTAACTCAGGAGGATCTGTGTGCCCCCCGCACAGGTACAAAACGAAATATCGAGCGGAAAAATCCGCTGCGTGCTGGTGCATGAGCACCTATTGTTACGGCAAGGTCTAAGGCGTTTGTTGGAAGATGAGCCCGACCTTGAGTTCGTAGGCGAAGCCGGAAATTTAGCCGGCTCATTGCGGACCATTCTCGAATCACGTCCTGATGTGGTCATCGCAGATGCTTCGACGTTTGGCTTATCTGCCTCTGAAGCCGAGTTGCTTTTCTCCCGCGAGTCTCCTCATACGAAATTAGTTTTCCTGAATAAAAATGGACGAGCCAGCTCGGTTTTTGGCGAACGGGATGGAGTGGAAGACTCTCCTGCGCAGCAAACACCCATGGAAGAGGTCGTGAAAATGGTCCGGAATGTATGCGGCAGGCCGGATTGGCAATCACGATTGGACCAGGATTCGGGCAATACCGAGTCGCGTAGCGAGGAACTCCCTTTGACCACGCGTGAGAAGGAAGTTCTAAAGTTGTTAGCTGAAGGAAAAACCGTGCGCGCGGCAGCCACCGATTTAGGCCTGAGCAGCAAAACGGTGGACGCACACAAATTCAACCTGATGCGCAAGCTCAATATCCACAACAAAGCCGGGCTTGTGATGTGGGCAATTCAGAAGCGGCTGGTAAAAATTCCCGCGAGCTTTTAGAGCTGTTAGAGTTGTTACGACTGGCGTTGGGGAGCCAGTGAATCAGAGCATCGCGTAGTCAGCCAGTTCGGCCACGCTGTGAACCTCCAAATCCGGGCGTCCTTCAGCAGCGCGAACCGCGCCGACTCCCTTTCTCGCCGATGGACGGTTCACCCAGACAGTCGCCAACCCAAGAGACTGCGCCGGAATCACGTCGTGGTAGAGGCTTTGCCCCACGTGCAACACGCGTTGCGGGGGAACGCCAACCCGGCATAACGCGAGTTCAAAAATTTTCAACGACGGTTTATAAGCTTCAGCTTGCTGCGCCGTTATGACCTGATCAAACTCGATTCCCAACTGCGGTTTGGTGGCCGCGAAAAGATCATCATCTACGTTAGAAATGATGGCCAGCCGAAAGCGCCTATGAAGCTGCCGAAGCGCCGGCGTAGTATCAGGCCATGGTTTCCAGCTCTGCAACGATTCGGGCAGTGAGCATACTTCCTGTTCCGCAGGCACGAACTGAAATTGTTTTCCAAACTGCCTCACCACAGACTGAAGGACTTGCCGATAGCAAATAAATTTGCCTTGCTCCGCGCTCGCTTCAAAATCCCCATATAGCTGTAACAACGAAGCGGCGTCTACATTCTTGTCATGAGCGGCAAGAATACGCTGAAGGCAACGAAGAATTCCTTCTTCCCAATCGATAAGTGTCCCATAACAATCAAAGGTAAGAACTTCGAACCTGCTGAAATCGAGCATATGCGATCAGGATTGTCTGGCGGGAAACTTAAGATTTCAGTTCTGGAAGTACGTGAGCTTCGTCATTGGATTCAGCCGGCGCTTCCGTCTCTCCCGCGGCAGAAGAGCTTTCCGTGTGAACACTGTTCTTCGGCGTAAGAAACTTTGTGCTATTTAATAAAGGCCGACCCAGCGATGCATTAAAACTCGTCCACGGACTCTCCATGTCCGCTTCGCGCTCAAAGTGAGCGCGCATAGCTTCCATCTTCGAATCCAGATCGTCCATGTAGTGCAGCAGCAGCGCCTCGGGAAACATAGGCAGTTTCGGCGAGCCAAATTCATATTGCCCGTGATGGCTGATGATCAAGTGCTCCAGCAGCGTTTTGAGCTCGGCGGGAAAATCCGGCACCAATGCAAGCTTGGCTTGCAGCATTTCTAGCTCAATTACCATGTGCCCGAGCAACTGCCCACGCGTGGTGTACGAAAACGAGCGATTGTAAGCAAGTTCGTGAATCTTGCCGATATCGTGCAGAAAAACGCCGGTCAGCACCAAATCGCGATTGACTTGCGGATAATTACGGCAGACCAGATCGCACGATCGAAAAAGCGACACCACATGATCGAGCAGCCCGCCAATGTAAGCATGATGCAGGGTTTTGGCCGCTGGCGCGTTTCGATACGCGGCAGCAATTTCCGCATCAGCCATGAAAGCCCGCACCAAAAATTTGAGATGCACGTTCTGGAATGAAGAAACAAAATCCGTCAGCGTCTGCCACAGTCCGTCAATATTTTTGGTGGTTTTCGGAAGGTAGTCGGCGAATTCGATTTCCGTGTCGCCAAGCTTGCGCAATTTGT
>Ga0116135_1001793_pt1 | contig 10325 bp, 7 predicted proteins | sample June2015DPH_20_1_FD_89738 | JGI IMG/M metagenome (GOLD analysis project Ga0116135, IMG submission 89738) | Peatland microbial communities from SPRUCE experiment site at the Marcell Experimental Forest, Minnesota, USA - June2015DPH_20_10 | ecosystem: Environmental > Terrestrial > Soil > Wetlands >... | reverse complement strand
CTGACGGCAGGCTTTGGCGCGACATAAACAGGAGGTTTTCGTGGCTGTCACCGTCTTCATCCGCTACCAGCTCGACCCGTTCAAGCGCGCGATGTTCGAGGAATATGCAAGGCGCTGGCTCATCATCATTCCGAGATGCGGCGGCGATCTCGTCGGCTACTGGATGCCGCATGAGGGCACCAACAATATCGCCTCCGCGCTGATTTCCTTTGAAAGTCTCGCGGCCTATGAGAGCTATCGCGCACGGCTTCGCACCGACAGCGAGAGCATGGCCAATTTTGGTTTTGCCGAGGAAAACAAGTTCATCCTGGCGGAGGAGCGGACGTTTCTGCGCCAGGTGACCGCATAGGTTCGGTTATCCCCATTGAAAATCAAGGCTGTTTATCGAGTTATCTGGTGTAGACGCTACGTACGGTTGTTGAGCTGGGGATAAAGCAGTGCTGCTGAAGCAATGTGTTCGGCGAAATTCGGCCGCTGCAAACACCGATGATCAACCTGACGTCAAATCGACACACGCCCGTCATTTGCCGCTGATTATAACTCGCCCCGCGTAATTTACTTTTTTTGAAGGGGCGAGATGAAGATGAAGAAGAACCTGCTTTCTACGGCTGCGATGTTCGGTGTCGCGGCTGCCGTGGCCTGGAGCGGTCTGGTTGCCGCTGATGATTTCGATGGCCGCGGACCGGATTTCGGCCGCGGACCGGACTTCGGTCGGCACGACAACGACGGACATCATCGTAGCCCGCAGAACGAGGCGCAGACCGCGACCCCGATCAAGCATGTCGTGGTGATCTTCAACGAAAACAGGTCGTTTGATCATTACTTCGCCACCTACCCGACCGCGACCAATCCCCCGGGCGAGCCGGTCTTCAAGGCGGCCCACAACACGCCGGCGGTAAACAATCTGGCCGCGAATCCGTATCTGCTCAACAATAACGGCAACTTCACCAACCCCGCCAACGGCGCCGGCGCCGCCAATCCGTTCCGCATCGATCGCACGCAGGTGAATACGGCTGGTCAGAACCACTCCTATACGCCGGAGCAGCAGGCCAATGACAATGGCGCAGCCGACCTGTTCCCGGAGTTCACGGGCAACGCCACCGCAGGCGGCGCCGGCGCCTTCGGCACCAAGGGCATGGTGATGGGCTATTACGATGGCAACACCGTCACCGCCTTTTGGAACTACGCTCAGCATTTCGCGATGAGCGACAATAATTATACCGGCACCTATGGTCCATCGACCCCTGGCGCGCTCGAAGTGTTCTCGGGCCAGACCAATGGCGCCAAGGCCATCGTGGGTAGCCCGTCGATGATCCCCGACGGCCAAGGCGGCTTCACGCAGAACGGCGATACCGATCCCGCTTATGACACGTGCTCGAGCACCACGAGCCAGGTCCAGATGACGAGCAAGAACATCGGTGATCTGATCAACACGGCCCATCTCACCTGGGGTTCGTTCGCGGGCGGTTTCAACCTGCAAACGGTCAACGCCAACGGCTCCACCGGCTGCACGCGCACCACGGCTTCAACCATCATCGGCGCCAACATCACCGACTACACGCCGCACCATATGTGGTTCCAGTACTTCGCGTCGACCGCCAACCCGACCCATGCCCGTCCGAGTTCTACCGAGGCGATCGGCTACAGCACGGTGCACAATGGCGGAACGGCGGACCCCGCCAATCATGCCTATGACCTGAACGACTTCTACGCGTCGGTGAAGGCCGGCAATTATCCGTCGGTCTCCTACGTCAAGATGGCAGCCTTCCAGGACGCTCACCCGGGCAACTCCGATCCGCTCGATGAGCAGGAGGGAACCACTACTCTGATCAACTTCCTGCAGCAGCAGCCTGATTGGAAGAACACCGCTGTGATCATTACCTATGACGACTCGGACGGCTGGTACGACCACGCCTATGCCACGCCCACGAGCTCGTCCTACAATGCTACGGCCGATCAGCTAAACGGTCCCGGCAAATGCGGTACCGGCACTCAGCCCAACGGCGTCAACGGTACTCCCGTTAACGGGCGCTGCGGTCCCGGCGTGCGCGTTCCGTTCATCGTGATCTCGCCCTACGCCAAGCCGAACTACGTCAGCCACGAGCGGATCTCGCAGGCCTCCGTGGTGCGCTTCATCGAGGACAACTGGCTGAAGGGCGAGCGTCTCGGTGGGGGCTCCTTCGACGCCAGCGCCGGTCCGATCGACGACATGTTTGACTTCGGTCAGGACGTTGATCGCGACGGCATCCGCAAGCTCATCCTCGATCCGACGACGGGCACCGTGGTTTCGAGCTCGCCGTCGAATGGCTGGGGCCACTGAGCGATAGAGCATATGCACAGCCGCACACTCTTGTGGCTTTTCAGCGCCGGCCTCTGGGCCGGCGCTGTCTTCGCGGCTGAACCGCAAGGTTTGCCTGGCGAAAACCCACATCCGATCCATCTCGTCCGCCGCCCTGTCGCGCCGCTTTCCGCGATGGCGCAGCTTGGCCGGGAGATGTTTTATGACCCGAGCCTGTCGTCGTCGGGCAAGATGTCCTGCGCGTCATGTCACAGTCCGGACCATGCCTATGGCCCGCCGAACGACGGACCCGTCATGCTCGGCGGCCCGGCGCTGACGCAGCAGGGCGCGCGTGCCGTCCCCTCGCTGACTTATCTTGAGCGGCAACCGGACTTCAGCATCGGTCCGGATGACCGGGAATCCGAGAACGTCAACCTGGCGCAGCAGGCCGAGATCGGCAAGACCGCGGACCGCGCGCAAAAGACCGCGACGCAGACTTCGCAGAGCGCCGCCAATATCGTGCCGCAGGGCGGCCTGTTCTGGGACGGACACGCCGACACGCTTCAGATGCAGGCGTCAGGTCCGCTGCTCGATCCGCGTGAGATGGATGGCGGCAGCATGGAAATCATCGCCGAGAAACTGCGCCACGCGCCTTATGCCAAATATTTTACGGGATTGTTCGGCGAAAACATTTTTCAAAACACCAAGCTGCTGATGAGCGAGGCGATGTTCGCGGTCGCGCGCTATCAGATCGAGGAGCCGAGCTTTCACCCCTACACCAGCAAGTACGATTATTGGCTGGAAGGCAACGCCCGTCTCAGCGAGAGCGAAATGCGCGGCCTTCGCTTGTTCAACGATCCGGAAAAAGCCAATTGCGCCGGCTGCCATAGTTCGCAACCCTCGCGCGATGGACTTCCACCGCGCTTCACCGACACGCAATATGAAGCCTTGGGTGCGCCACGCAATCTCGCGCTCGCCGATACCAAGGATCCCGGCTATTTCGACCTCGGGGTTTGCGGACCCATTCGCAAGGACATCGCCGAACAGACCCAATTTTGCGGCATGTTCAAGACACCGACCTTGCGCAACACTGCCGTGCGCCGCGCCTTCTTTCACAACGGGGTGTTCCACACGCTGCAAGAGGTGATGGATTTCTACAATTTCCGCGACACCAATCCAGAGAAGGTCTATCCGGTCGGCGCCGACCGGAAGGTGCAGAAATACAACGACATTCCCGTGCAGTATCACGCCAACGTCGATGTCAGCGATCCGCCCTTCAACCGCCATCCCGGCGAACCGCCGGCCATGACGGTCCAGGACGAGGCCGACATCATCGCATTCCTGAAGACCCTGAACGACGGCTACAAGCCGGAGTGACGCGCGATCAACGCCGTCCGGCCCGGGAGCGGACGTTCTGCGCGGGGTGAGCGGCTGATGCGGGTCCTGCGCACTGGCGCGCGCGGGCAGGCGTGGCTATTCTCGCCGCCCAAACAGGAGGAAACGGGATCATGCCGGCTACCGCAGCAGATAAACGCATGACGTTCCGCAAGATGCACGAGGCCGGATGCTTCGTGCTGCCCAACCCCTGGGATGTCGGCAGCGCCAGGGCGCTGCAACAGATGGGCTTCAAGGCGGTCGCCTCGACCAGCGCGGGCTTTGCGTGGTCGATCGGAAAACCCGACAACCGCGTCACGCTCGACGACGTCTGCGGCCATCTGACCGCGCTGTGCAGCGCGGTCGATCTGCCCGTCAATGCCGATTTCGAGGGTGGTTTCGCGCACAAGCCCGAAAAAGTCGCCGCCAATGTTATCAGCGCCGTCCAGACCGGCGTCGCCGGATTGTCGATCGAGGATTCCACCGGCGATGCCGCCAAGCCGCTTTACGAGCGCGCCTTCGCCATCGAGCGCATCAAGGCGGCGCGCGCCGCCATCGATGCCGACCACAGCGGCGTATTGTTGACCGGCCGCTGCGAGGGTTTTCTGGTCGGACAAACCGATCTCGCTCTGGTGATCGATCGATTGGTCGCCTATGCCGAGGCGGGCGCGGATTGTCTCTATGCGCCGGGGATCAAGATCCGGGAGCAGATATCGGCGGTCGTGAAAGCCGTGCATCCCAAGCCGGTCAATTTGCTGATCGGGGCGTCCGGTCTTTCGGTCGCGCAGGCGGCCGATCTTGGCGTGCGGCGGATCAGCGTCGGTGGGTCGCTGGCGCGCGCCGCATGGGCCGGTTTCATGCGCGCGGCGCGCGAGATGGCGGAGCAGGGAACTTTTACCGAACTCGGCAATGGCTATCCCGGCGGCGAATTGAACAAGATGTTCGGCTGACGCGCGAACGGGGCGGCGGGCAGGGAGCTGCCCGCAGCGCCGATTGCTGGATCAAAAACGCATCAATCGCTATTCGGTCCCGCCTGACGGTGCCGGAGCCGGTGGTGCCTTCGGATCCGCGGATCTTGGGGTCAGGGGTTTAGGATTCGAGGACGCGGGGTCCGGGGAAGCCGCACCGGTCGTCATGCCCGGCGCGCTATTATTGCGGGGCGTGACGTCACGCATGCCCGGAGGCGCCGCAGGCGGTGACATTGGCGCGTTCTGGGCCGTCGCCGCCGGGGTGGCCGCCGGAGATGTACTGGCCTGGTTGATCGACGAATTGTTCAGGCCATAGAACACGACGCCCAATATGACGGCGATACCGACGGCGAACAGCGCCATTCGACCGCCGCTCGTGGGTCCCTCGCCAAGTTCGGGATCGACCTGCAATTCATTGTCGAGCCGAACTGCGCGGTGGGCGTCTTCGTCGCGGCTACTGGAACGCGATTTGGTACGATAGGGATCGTCCGCCGGATTGGAATCGCGATTGGGACTGGCGCGATAGGGATCGCTGGCGCGATAGGGATCGTTCGGATTGGGTTCGTTGGCCATGACGGGATTCCTCCATTATCCCGATCACAACCGCGGCTGGCCGCGGAGGTTCCGGGAACCATCCGCTGTTTCTGAAACGGGACAGACCGGCCAGCACGCCTTTTTCAATCTGTTCAGAATGGAACCCGCGACGTAGGTTCAAAGCCGCTCGAAAATCCTGTTCGTGAGGTTGCGATGTGGGGCCTGCCGCCCAGCGATTCGGTCTTGCAAATGCTGTCGTTCGTGGCGGTCGCAGCCCAGGCGATGACGGCCGCGCTGGCGGCGGGCAAGCGCAGCATGGACTGGGCCGGCGTCTGTATGCTCGGCTGCATCACCGCGCTCGGCGGCGGCACCATTCGCGATGTCCTGCTCGGACATTATCCGCTGGTTTGGGTGCAACACCCCTCCTATTTGCTGCTGGCGGCCGGGGCCGCGCTGGGGACCATTGTGATCGCCCGCCTGGTGCACCGGCTGTACGCGGCGTTCCTCGTTCTCGACGCGATCGGCCTCGTGGTCTTCACCATGGCCGGCTGCGACGTGGCATGGCAGGTCGACGCCTCATTGCCGCTGGTGGTCGTGGTGGTGGCGGGGATGATCACCGGATGCGCCGGCGGCGTGCTGCGCGACATCCTCTGCAATGACGTGCCGCTATTGTTTCGTAGCGAACTCTACGCCAGCGTCTCCGTCGTCACCGGGCTGTTCTACGCCACCGCGTTCGGGCTGAGGCTGAACGACGAAGTCTGGACCGCGCTGACCTTCGTGCTCGGCCTGTCATTTCGTCTGCTCGCGATCCGCTACAAATGGGAGATGCCGAAATTCGAGTTCAACGAAGATCGGCGGTAGCGTCGGATCGTCTATCGCCGCGCGTTCTTGACTTGCCCTGGCGTCACCGCGGGCGCCGCATTGCCCCAGGAATTGCGAATATAGGTCGCGACATCCGCGATCTCCTGATCCGATAGTTTCGCGGCATAGGCCGGCATTGATCCCTTGTTGGGCGCGCGTGGCGTGGTCACGGTCTCGGCGCCGTCGAGGATGATGCGAAGCGTGCTCAAGGGATCGGCGGACTGCAAATTCGCGTTGCCGGGCAGTGGCGGATAGATACGCGGCGCGCCGGATCCGTCGATCTCATGGCAGGCGACGCAGGCTCCCTTGTACAGCTTTTCTCCCCCAGTCATCTGCGCCGGCGGGGGCGGCGACACGGCGGGCTCGGGCGCGCCGGCCGGCAGGTCCTTCAGATAGACCGCGATCGCGCGGATATCCCTGTCGCTCATCTTTGACGTCGAATTGACCACGACTTCGGCCATCAAGCCGTCGGCATGGCTGCGGCCGTTGCGGCCGCTCCCTAGGTACTCGACGATGTCATCGGCGCTCCACGATTTCAGCCCGCTGCGCTCGGCGCTGTCGAGCCGGGGCGCAAACCAGCCGCCGACTGCGCCGCCGCCATATTTCTGGCCGCGTTTGTCGGCGCCCAGCAGGTTCTTCGGCGTATGGCATGCGCCGCAATGCGCGACGCCTTCGACCAGATAGCCGCCGCGATTCCATTCGGCGCTCTTGTTCTGGTCCGGCTCGAAAATGCCCGGCCGGAAGAACAGGAAATTCCAGCCCCGCATCACCACCCGGAAATTCAGGGGAAAGCGCAGTTGCGGCGGCGGTGCCTTGTTGGGAAGTGGCGTCAGCGTCTCGAGATAGGCCCGGATCGCCGTGATGTCGTCGCGCGTCAGCTTGGTGAAATTCGCATAGGGGAAGGCGGGATAATAACGCGAGCCGTCGGGCGCCACGCCCAGGCGCAAGGCGCGCCAGAAATCCTGGTCGCTCCAGCGGCCAATGCCGGTATCGAGGTCCGGCGTGAGGTTCGGCGAATAGATCGCGCCGAACGGCGTGTCGATCCGTTTTCCCCCGGCGAAGGGTTTTTGGGGATCGGCGGTATGGCAGCTCGCGCAATCCCCCGCCTCGGTGAGCGCCTTGCCATGGGCGATGATTTCGGCCGACGGCGGGGCCGCCCGCGCCGCACCAACGGCGAACGCACTGCACAAAAACAAGCAAAAAAACATACCCGTGAGAATCGTCCGCATCGGTGGATGTCTTTCCGGCGCCTATTCGCCCTTCACGGCATTATAGGATTGTTATGTCGTTTCGCGATACCGCGTCGTGGCGACACAAACCAGATTGGAAGCGGGCTATTCCCGCACGAAGTTGCGATTTTCGAATGCCGGGCAGGCTTTCCGAGAATTGTGGTGCGCGCGCTGGAAAAACCGACATAGACTGGTGCCAACGAGTTTGCGTCATTAGCTAAAAAGAGCCGGGGCGACCAAAGGCTTAAGAGGGTGGAATGGGAATCAACCAGGGTCCGATCAGTCTCGACCAGAAATACACCCAAGGCTCCGGCCACGTCTTTCTAACGGGTATTCAGGCGCTGGTCCGCCTGCCGATGGCTCAGATCCGGCGCGACCGCGCCGCCGGCCTCAATACCGCGGGCTTCGTGACGGGTTACCGCGGTTCGCCGCTCGGCGGCTATGACCAGCAACTGATGGCGGCGCGAAAGCATCTCGAGCAGTACAACATCAAATTCCAGCCCGGCGTCAATGAAGACCTCGCGGCGACCGCGATCTGGGGCTCGCAGCAGCTCAATCTGTCGCCCGGCGCCCGGCACGATGGCGTGGTCGGCATCTGGTACGGCAAGGGCCCGGGCGTCGACCGTTGCGGCGACGTGTTTCGCCACGGCAATGCCGCGGGCTCGGCCAAGAACGGCGGCGTGCTTTGCCTCGCCGGCGACGATCACGGCGCGAAATCCTCGACCGTGCCGCATCAGTCGGACCACGCTTTCATCTCGGCGCTGATGCCCTATCTCTATCCCTCCAGCATCCATGAAATGATCGAGATGGGACTGCTGGGGATCGCGATGTCGCGCTATTCCGGCTGCTGGGTCGGTATGAAGGTGATCACCGAGACCGTGGAGACCACGGCGGAGATCGATCTCACCGACGAAATGAAGCCCTTCATCATCCCCACCGATTTCGAGATGCCGCCGGGCGGACTCAATCTGCGCTGGCCCGATGACCGCTACGATCAGGACCGCCGCCTGCAGGACTACAAGGGCTTTGCCGCGATTGCCTTTGCCCGCGCCAACAACGTCAACCGCATCACCATGGATTCCCCGAACGCGCGCTTCGGCATCATGGCCTCGGGCAAGAGCTACGAGGATATCCGGCAGGCGCTGCGCGAACTCGGCGTCACGCCCGAGGTCGCCGCCAAGATCGGGCTTCGGCTTTACAAGATCGGCATGCCGTGGCCGCTGGAGCCGCAGGGCGTGCGCGAATTCGCGGTCGGCCTCGAAGAGATTTTCATTATCGAGGAACGTCGCGAGATCGTCGAGAACCAGGTCAAGCAGGAACTGTTCAACTGGCGCGACGATGTCCGCCCGCGCATCGTCGGCAAGATGGACGAGCACGACAAGCGCTTCCTGCCCTTTGCCGAGGAACTCAGCGTGGCGTCGCTGGCAAGCTCGCTGACCGAGCGGCTGCTGCGGCTCAACCTGAACCCCGAAATCGCGGCGATGCTGCGCGCCAAGGCCGACTGGTTCAACGGCCGTCAGGCCAGCCAGATGCAGGCGGTGGCGCCGATTACCCGTACGCCCTATTTCTGCTCCGGCTGCCCGCACAACACCTCGACCAAGGTGCCCGAGGGCAGCCGCGCTTTCGCCGGCATCGGCTGCCACTTCATGGCGCTGTGGATGGACCGCAACACCGAAACCTTCACCCATATGGGCGGCGAGGGCGTGCCTTGGGTCGGCGTCGCGCCCTTCACCAATGAACAACACGTGTTCGCCAATCTCGGCGACGGCACCTATTTCCACTCCGGCAGCCTTGCGATCCGCCAGGCGATCGCCTCCAAGGCCAACATCACCTACAAGATCCTCTACAATGACGCGACCGCGATGACCGGCGGCCAGCATGTCGATGGCGATCTCTCGCCGCAGCAGATCACCTTCCAGCTGCACTCCGAAGGTATCCGCGACATCTATTTGGTATCGGAAAATCCCGATGCCTATCCGGCCTCCGACATCGCGCCGGGTACCAAGACCGCGCACCGCGATGAGCTCGATGCGGTCATGAAAACGCTGCGTCAGGTCAAGGGCGCCTCCGCGATCGTGTTCGTGCAGACCTGTGCCGCCGAAAAGCGCCGCCGCCGCAAACGGGGCACGATGGAAGATCCGGCGCGCCGCGTGCTGATCAATCCCGCGGTGTGCGAAGGCTGCGGCGATTGTTCGGTACAGTCGAACTGCATTTCGGTCGAGCCGCTGGAGACCGAACTGGGGCGCAAGCGCACCATCAATCAATCCTCCTGCAACAAGGACTATTCCTGCCTGAAGGGCTTTTGTCCGTCCTTCGTCACCGTGGACGGCGGCAAGCTGCGCCGCCGCGCGCCGGCTGACCTCGGCCAGATCGGCGATCTGCCGGAACCTGTCTCGAAGCCCTCGCTGGAGCGGCCCTACAATGTCGCGGTCGGCGGCGTCGGCGGCACCGGCGTGCTGACGATCGGCGCGCTGCTCGGCATGGCCGCGCATATCGAGGGCAAGGCCAGCATGATTCTGGATATGTCGGGGCTGGCGCAAAAAGGCGGCGCGGTGCTGAGCCATGTCCGGCTCTCCGAACATACCGCCGACGTCACCTGTTCGCGGATCGTGACCGGCACCGCCGATCTCGTGCTCGCCGCCGACGAAGTGGTGGCGGCGGCCAAGGAAACCATCACGCTGTGCGAATCCGGCCGCACCCACGGCGTCATCAACACCCATCTCATTCCGATCGCGGATTTCATCATGAACCGCGATTTCAATTTCCAGAGCGGCAAGGTCAACGCCGTGCTGGAAACGGCGCTGCGCAAGGATTCGTCGTTTTTCGATTTCACCAAGCCCGCGGAAGTGCTGCTTGGCGATTCCATCGCCACCAACATGATGATGATGGGCTTTGCCTATCAGAAGGGACTGTTGCCGCTGACCGCAGCCGCGATCGAGCAGGCGATCGAGATCAACGGCGTCAGCATCAAGATGAACACCCAGGCGTTTCAGCTCGGTCGTCTGGCGGTCGCCGATCCGGCGCGGCTGGCGGCGATGATGAAGGGCCAGGATGCGAGCATCGCGCCGAAGCCGCTGGATG
>Ga0116135_1001791_pt1 | contig 10326 bp, 9 predicted proteins | sample June2015DPH_20_1_FD_89738 | JGI IMG/M metagenome (GOLD analysis project Ga0116135, IMG submission 89738) | Peatland microbial communities from SPRUCE experiment site at the Marcell Experimental Forest, Minnesota, USA - June2015DPH_20_10 | ecosystem: Environmental > Terrestrial > Soil > Wetlands >... | reverse complement strand
TGCCGGACTCCTCGCTTCCATCTCTTTCTCCGGATCAGCCTCTCGTTGTCGATGGCTACGTACTGCGCGTCCTGACTGCCCAGGGCGACGACGCTCCGGGCGGCGCCATGAGTTACATCGTGAACGGGAAGATGACGGGCGGCTTCGCCATCCTGGCGACGCCCGTGAAATACGCAGAAACCGGCATCATGACTTTCATGACTGGCGTCGATGGAGTCATCTACGAGCGGGATCTTGGTCCCGATACGGCGAAGGTCGCGGCATCCATTACGGAGTTCAATCCCACCGATGATTGGTCATCGGTCGAGTAAGGAGCAAGGTCAAGGTTGAAACCGGACTGGAGTTTTCTTATGTCAATTAAATGGTTGCACTCGTTCTTCTCGCGGTATAGCAAATACGTTCTTATGTGGGCGCTGATCGCGGAGATGCTGGCCTCCCCGCTTGCAGATACTCATCCTCGCGCCGGCGCGCTGCTCGGACTAAGCGTGTTGTTGATGGTGCTCGCCGGCATCGGCAAGATGGCGAACGGCAGGATCGTTTGCCATACTGTGCTTCCACTTGCAGGACTCTGGACGATCACAAGAATCCTGGAAGCTTTCGGGAATTGGCGCGAGTCCTGTGCGAACCTGTCCCCGGTGGTGGGCCTGATGTTGTCGTGTTCGATCTTATGGGCTATCTTCGATCACTTCAATTTCGAGGGCGGACCTCCACGAAAACCCATTGCTGAAGCGTTCATCGCCTACCTCGTCATCGCCACAGCTTTCTCGCAGTTGTATTGGGTTCTGAATCGTTTCGTCGACCAAGCCTTTAACCAGAAGATTCCGTTTACCCAACATGGAACGTTTCTCTATTTCAGCATGGTGACCCTGACCAGCGTAGGCTACGGAGGGATTGTGCCGCTGAATCCCTATGTGCGAATCATTGCTGCGCTCGAAAGTATGTCCGGTGTCTTTTTCGTCGCGGTTGTCGTGGCGCGTTTGGTATCGAGCTACAGGCCGAAGGCTATACGGCAGCGCCGTTCGCCAGCTGAGGGAGCCGACGCTTCTGTAGGGGAATCCGCGTGCGAATGCGAACGTGTCGAAGCTGTTATAGCGCTTTCCTCCTACTAGGGGGCTGGCCTCGACGGCCAGAAGTTCTCGATGCCGTTCTGAGCACGTCCACGCTGACGACGACCTGAAGAACTGTCTCCCGGAGAGCGATCGGATAAATTGAAACGGGACATGGAAAATCCTCATTTTCCAAGACTCTGTTCATGCCGACATTTGTTCTCATCCCAGCGCGCCCGAAACTCGAGGATTGCTCTCTGGTTCTCTTCGAGAAAACCAAGGAAGAACCTAACCGCCATGCTTACAGCCGTGAGCACGCCAAGGAAGATGAACACCGCCACAAGTGGAACCAGGTGGTATTGATCGGCAACTGCGTAGAGTGAGTCAGCGAGAGCTGACATTAGGTCTCCTTCGCTCGCCGCCTGGTCAGCGAACAACTGAGCACCAATCTCATCCAAAAGTTCAGAAGCTCGTACGCTTGCTATTCCATACACTCCGCAGCACCAGGGGCCACGGCCCGCGTTGACGGATGCTTCCTGCCTCGACGGGTAGTCCTTGTTCATACTAATTATCTGCCGCGACCGCGACGGGAGCTTAGTCCTGCCGTGACCCGGTTTTGTGGAAGCCCCTGCTAAGGGCGCATCTCTTAGCTCTTAGACCAAGCCGACGGTTAACCTCGCAGGTCAAGCTTCCGATTCGATTCTCTCAAGGTGGTATGGGCTTATCAAACAGGTATGGTGGAGCGGTGAGTAAGGTGGAGAAGCAACCACGATGTCGCCTGGCCCCGCAAACAGATCGAACAAAACATTTAAGGAGCATAGGTTGCCATTCAGAATTCAGCAACCAGCTCCCTTCAAAAACGCTATCACGAGTTGAAAGTTTGTCAAGCTATGGTGGTAGCCGTGTACGGCGGGAGGATGTTCGTTAATAAATTCAGGAGCCGTCTCAGGGCTTTCGTTTCCACAAGCAGCCAGTTTGGTGCTGGCACGCGTTTTGGAATTTGGTACCAAACGCGGAACCGAGTTCCTATTCGTCCTAGAGGCATTTACTATCTAGGTTCCCTTAAACAGAAACATGCGGAGAAGAAGCTGCTCAAGACGGAGATGGACGCTCGGCAAGCCATTCCGTGGATTCTGGATGGGAAAACCGGGGACAGATGGACGTTCACCAATCGTATTCGCAAGGTCTCGAGGAGGCCAGTTGGCCTACTGCCTGAACCGAAAGAGGACGAGCTAGGCTGCAATACGGGGGTTTCCGCCAAAAAATTCACTGCGATAGTTTCGGGCCCGCGAACAACATGGCACGAGCCACACAGACTAGTTCGTGTAGAAGCGGTGCTTGTCAATCTTGAGGGCGCGGATCTTGGAATCCAGGGTTGAAGGTGGCATGCCAAGCTTGGCAGCTGCACCCACCGGACCGGAAACTCGCCCTTTGGACTCCGCCAGCGCCGCCTCAATGAGTTCCTTCTCCTGAGAAACCATCTCTTCGGTCAACGGACGGCTGGGCCGAGGCTGGGCAGAAAGCCAACTTTCGTCGACCGAGAAGTTCTCAGAATCACAAAGAATCACCGATCGCTCGATGACGTTCTGCAACTCGCGAATATTGCCAGGCCACGGATAGGACTGGAGTCGGTCCAGGCTCTTCTTTTCGATGTTCCGGATGTGCTTCCCTGTCTTCTGCGCGTAGCGACCGATAAAGTATTGGACCAGCAGGCGAATGTCTTCCTTGCGGTCGCGCAGTGCCGGAATTTCCACAGGAAACACATTGATTCGGTAGTACAAATCGCTGCGGAAAGTGCCGGCCTCAATGGCCGCGGGCAGGTCGCGATGCGTAGCGACGATGACCCGGACATTCGCTCGAATGGTCTGATTACTGCCAACCCGCTGAAATTCCCGTTCCTGCAGGACGCGCAGCAGAGCCACTTGCGTCTCGGCAGGAAGCTCTCCGATTTCATCGAGAAACAACGTCCCTCCATCCGCCAGCTCGAACCGGCCAATGCGGCGCTGCAGCGCACCGGTAAAAGCCCCCTTCTCATGTCCAAACAGTTCGGAAGCGATCAGGTCGCGCGGGATCGCGGCGCAGTTCACGCTCACAAATGGACGGCCAGCGCGATCAGAGTGCTTGTGAATGGCGCGGGCAATCAGCTCTTTGCCAGTACCGGTTTCGCCCGTGATGAGAACCGTGGAATCCGTGGGTGCGACCTTTGCGACCCGGGCCAACACTGCCTGCAAACGAGGCGAAGTGCCCACGATCTCTTCAAACATTGCCACTGACGCAATCTCTTCCCGCAGCGCAAGATTCTCGCGCTGGGCCTGTTCTTTGGTTCCCTTGTGGTCCTCAATGTCGATCCGCGTGCCGCACCAGCGAACAATCTCGCCGTCTTCATTGCACAGTGGCATCAGCTGGTGCAGAAACCAGCGGTACTGTCCATTCTTGTTTCGAACCCGCGCTTCGGCTTCGATGGAGATTCCGTGGGCAATCGCGTCCGCGTAAGCGTTCGAGAGCGTCTCGAAATCTTCCGGATGGACGATAGCCCGGAGACGCTCCGAGGGCTTGATGGCGTCAATGGGTCCCAGATACTCGCGTGCTGCACGATTCACAAAAGACAACGTCGCATCCGGTTCGAGGATGAACATGTGCTGCGGCACAACGTCCATGATCTGCTCGATATGCCGGGTGCTCACATGGGCGTCCGAGGCAGGGTTCATCATGCGCTCGAGAGCTTGGATATCCAGAAGTGAAGCCATTGGTTGGTCAGAGTGCGTGAAGCCAAACTCTTGCGCCTCTCCTGCGGGAATTGCAGCCGTTTCAACATCCGAAACCGTGTAATTCATTTGATCTCTCCACACCGCTCTAAATCTTCGTTCTTAATGGTGCTACTATGCAGCCGCTGTGCGACCCGGCGCATCTCGCGATAAGCAGTTTTTTTCATATCGCTGCAGGAAATCTGCGAAATACCACTTTCGGATATTCGGGTCAGGATAGTTTCAAGAGGAAGAGCCGGAGTTTTACACAATCAGGAAGTGGAAAGTGGAGCGTTGGAAAATAAAACTATGACCTGGCTACGCGAGGGATGACAATCTTACGCCGGCCAAAGAAATAAGCGTCGAGGGAAATGGCGCCCGGGCCTAACAGCGCAATTGCAAGTGCCATTCCGATTGCTTCGAAACTCGTCAATCTCAGGATGGAAAATGCCCAGGCGGGATGCCAAACGTAAGAAACCGCTCCGGCCAGCGCCGAAATGCCCGCCATTAGCTGAGTCAGGAAGCCCAGTACAAACAAAGTTCCGATTCCAAACGCGAGCAAAGCTAGCAACCATACTCCCAGCTTCAAGCCCTGAGGTTCCACCATACAAGTGAACGCTTCGATGAGAAGTTTCGCACCAATCGCAATTCGCAGAACAAGCAGCCCGGCGCCAGGCAAACCGTGCGGAAATGTTTTATACCAACACTGCAATCTCTCGTCTCCTCAGACTCCACGGTGAAGATACCGCATGCAAAAACATATCCGTTTCCAGACCGGCATGAATCTCCCGAATTTACGAGTTTTGGATACTACTAAAGTGGTATTTCCGGATATCACTGAAGAATGTGCGTGGCAGAAGATCTCCGCGCTTTAGAGGTGAATGATGCCGCGGCGGACGGCAATGGTGATCGCTTGGGTGCGGTCGTTCGCGCCAAGTTTTTCCATAATGTGCTTGACGTGAACCTTCACCGTGCCTTCGGAGATGAAGAGGCGATCGGCGATGTCGCGATTGCGGTTGCCCTCTGCAACCTGCTGCAGAATTTCGACTTCGCGAGCGCTGAGTGCTTCGTCGCTCAGATGGTCCGCAAGGCGGGTGGCAATCTCCGAAGGGATGGCCTTTTTGCCCGCATGCACCTTGCGGATTGCTTCGAGCACCTCCTTCGGCGGCATGCTCTTGAGCATATAGCCTTTCGCTCCGCCTTCCAGAGCACGCTGCATTTCCACGTCCCCTTCGGAAGACGTAACAATGATGACTCGTGCCTTCGGAAACTCGCTGAGAATGGTGACCATGGCATCGATCCCGCTGATATCAGGAAGCCGTAAATCCATGAGAGCAATGTCTGGGTTAAGGTCGCGAAAGAGCTTGATTGCCTCGTGGCCGGTCGAACCTTGCCCTACGACCCGCATATCGCTCTGATCGTTGATCAATGCGGCGAGCCCCTCACGCACGAGAGGATGATCGTCAATGCTGAGAACACGGATTTTTTCCGGTTCGTTCATTCGTGTTGTTCCTCACTTCACTTCACTTCGTTTGTTGGAGCCGCTTTCTCCGTCTCGTGGGATACAAGCGTGACAGCCACTTCCAGAATTGGCCGGCGGAGGCATCCTTGTAGGCCAGCGTGCCAGGAACCGAAAGCTCAACTTCCGTTCCGGCATCGACCCCACTCAATACTTCGATCCTTCCGCCAATCTTTTCTGCGCGCTCGCGCATACCCGCCAGGCCCCAGTGTCCGTCGCGGCCAATCCGCAATAATTGGGAATCAATCCCGGAGCCATTGTCCCGCACCAGGACGCGCAGGTTGCGCGACACATAATCTACCTCAACTTCGATCTTGCTGGGCTGAGCGTGGCGGAAAGCGTTGATCACTGCCTCTCGCGCAATAAGATAGGCTTCATCGCGCACTAACGGCCGCAAGGCACGGGACTGACCTTCGGTGGTCACGAGAAAATCAATGCTTTCCGGCAGATCGAATTCCTTGGGAAGCAGAGAGAGAGCATGCTCAAGTTCGTCGGAACTGGTCTGTCGGGAACGGAGAGAGCGGAGGGCATTGCGACCCTCCTGGCTGACCTGGCTCAGCAACTCCAGACCGCGTGCGACGGCAGGCTTCGCCGGCGAATCCTCCGGCAGGCGATTATTAGCGAGATCAAGGTGGAGGGAAGCACTATAAATCCCCTGCAGCAGTGTGTCATGCAAATCCTGAGCAAGACGCGTGCGTTCCGCCAGTCTCTCTTCGAACCGAACACTGAGCAGTCGAGTAAGCTGCCGCATACGAACGCGGTATACAATCAGTGCCATAAATCCCGCGCTAAACACTACAGCCAAACGAAACCACCGCGTTTGCCAGAGTTCAGGTTCGACTTTGAAATCGATCGCTGCCTCCGTGCCATTCCACAAGCCGTCACTATTACTCGCGACTACGCGGAATCGGTAGGGCCCCGGTGCCAGTCTGTTATAAGTTGCTTCTCGTGTGATCCCCGGTTCACTCCAGCTGGTATCAAAATTGTCCAGCCGGTAACGGTATCGCACCCGTTCTTCGTTTGCCAGACTTAGGCCAACAAACTGAAACGTAATCTTCTCTCGTCCGGCCGGAACTTTCGGTGAGCCTCCAACTTGGAGCGCGTTGCCATCCGCGATGACAGCTTCGATTTGAACGAGAACCGGCGTCGGATTGACCGTACGTCGCGCTGGATTGACGACAGAGACGCCGCGGTTGGTAGAGAACCAAATGCGTCCGTGCGAGTCTACAACCAGAGATTGGTCCCGCTTGACTCCCTCGGTGCCAAGCAGACCGTCGGCCAGCCCATATTCGCGTACATCCGTCACTCTCTCATTATTCGAAGTGGGCGGGCTTACCCGAAGAACGTGATCAACAGTTGCAATCCAGAGCCAACGGTTTTTGTCCTCTGCAATTCCGAATATTGGTTCATGCAAAGAGTCAGGCTCCCCCGAGAGAGTATGTATCTGGCCGCCGCTGAAAAATGCGAGACCTTCCGCAGTTCCAATCCAAATCACCCCGGTTGAATTTTGGAACAAACAATCAATGTCTGCTGATGGTAATCCATCAGCTACACGATAGGTCCGCCATCCGTTCGCCGATTTTTCAGTGAGGCCGTCGGGGGTCCCAAACCAGATCGTTCCGTCGGTACCTTCAGTGATCGACGACACCGTGTTCGACGCCAAACCATCTGCGGTAGTGTAATTCGTGAAATGTCCATTTCTTAGTTCGCTTACCCCGCCTGTAAGCGTTCCAGCCCAGATTGTGCCGTCATGACCTTCGAGAACAGCATAGACGCTATTCTGGGCCAAACCCTCGGATCGCGTGAACGTCTTGGCGACGAATGCACCATCGACATACCGGAGATGAGTCAGCCCTCCCTGTTGCCGTCCGATCCATAAGCTGTCCGGTCTGGCGCTGGTCATGGAATAGACGACATCGTCGGCAAGTCCAGCCGTAGCGACGGCCTCATATTTGCCGGCCTTCAGCCGCCACAAGCCTCCTTCAGCCGGTGCAATCCAAGTGTAATCATTGGGGTCGACATACAGCGCTCCGGTACTTTGCTGACGCGGTAGCGAATAGCTGACAAACGCGCTGTCCCGCAGACGCTCAAGGCGTTGTGCGCCGCCTATCCACAGGTTTCCTTCCCGATCTTCGAAGAGTGCCGTCGTCCGATTCTCGGGAGAACGACCTCCCTGTGCGAACGGAAAAACGCCGCCGTCATTGATTCGAATCAGCGTCTGCGTCGTTCCGACCCATACATTCGAATCGCGGTCCCGAATCATAGAAAGAACTTCGACATTGCGGAGAGGCGAAGGTATCCCCTCGTGTGTAAGTTCCGCTCCGTTCCAGAGCAGGACGCCCTGGTTCGTTCCAATCCACAGCTCGTGGTTCTCAAGAGGCAGGAAGCAGTTGACGCGCAAGTTGGGCAATTCTGGCGTGACAATATGAACTTCACCTCCATCAAGAAAGAGGAGCCCTCGATCCTGCGTACCGAGCCAGATCTTTCCGTCGGTGGTTGCCCCGAGCGAAATCACAGCAGCGGTGGGCTCTATCAACCGATGTGGTGCGATGCTGGTTGACCAACTAAAGTCAGCAGCCGTTTGATATGCATTTTGTCCAGGTGCCAGCGCTTTCGACGCGTGCACAAAGCTTCCGTCCTTGTACATTAATACGCCCATCGCGAGCGAGGAGAGCAGGACTGCATTGCCTGCTCCTTCTCCTAATGCAGTAATGCCGTTTTCGGCCTCACCTCGCACAAGATTGAAAGTTCCATCACGGTAGCGCAGGAGTTTCGTATTCTGTAACAGAATCCACAGAGTCCCCTGCTCATCCACGAGAAGCTTGCGCACGGGACCGAACGTGGGTGTTGCTGACCCTGCTTCGAACATATGAAAATTGATCCCATCAAAGCGGATTATTCCCCTGTCTGTTCCAATCCAGAGATAGCCATCGGGTGTTTGCGCGATCGAAGTAATAGAACCGCCGGGGAATCCCTCGTCCGTTCCCCAGGAATTGTGAATGTATTGCGAGAGCATCCGGTTGGGATCAATCGCAAATACAGAAACTGAATGGCACACAACAACCAATCCGGCGACAGCCAATCCCAGCAATCGCCACGCCAGGCGCACAGGATTACGGGAGGTATTCGAATTTGTCGATGATAACTTCAACACCCTCCTGCAGCGGATCCTTGTCGCTTGGAACTATGTAAAGTTGCAGCTTGACTTTTTCCTGACCCGGCGTAGGTACACCCGCAGTAAATTCGTGCTCGGCTACAACGGTGCCCGCTGTACCGTCGCGCGACGAACGGGTCGTTGTGAAGGCCACGCTTCCCGATTTCCATCGCATGGTATACGTCAGAGGGCCGACTGGAGCCTTGAACTGATATACATTTCCAGGAACATAAAACGGCTGAATGCCATACTGCGCATTGTTCGGATTGGCGGCATCTCCCCATCGACTCATCTCAACGTCCATTTCACGGTAATACTGGTCTCCGTGCCACTCGTCGAAGGTATACATGCTAAAAACCGCGGCTGATTCTAAATGGGAGACATCTCGCACTCTGAAAATATAAGTGCCATATCCCAGAGTGCGGGTTAAGGCTAGTTGGGCACAGTACCATAAGCCAGACCTACGGGTGATCCGCAAATGCAGCGCGCCATTGGCATCCGTCCAGGCATTCCCTGGATCGTACAGGTTTTCCAATCCTCCGCGATTGCTCGCGACCGTGCGCACGGCCCAGTCGTATCCGCTGAAATTCAGGGGTTTTGTCGGAGCGAAGGTCGGCGTGCCAGTGCCTTTCACGATCGCTACTGTAGCCACCAGGCCACCCGGAGTAGGCGTTACATCCGAAGTAGAGGGCGGGTGATAACCCGGTACTACCAGCAGAGCTGCATACTCTAATCCCAAATGAGTTGGGGTACTCCACGTGGAGTCCGATTGAATCGAAACCAATAGATGATCGGGATCGGGTTGAATCCACCACGGCCCGCTGTGGGCGTAGATTACGATCTGCTCACCTGGATGAGAGCCATGAACGCGTCCGGCGATGATGCCTACCCTTTCCACTTCACCCCGCGCCGCGCCACCCTGCGCCGCCGGAGGAACCTGGGTGAATTCAATGGAAGGTGTGCCATCGCGTCTTTGCGATTTGCAACCGTTTAGCATCACACAAAGCGCCACCAGCAGCACTTGCAGCCGCATCCTGGTTAGCCTTGATGGTGGTTTCATACTGGCCCCGACATCTATCGATCGAACCTTGGCCCAGCCCCAAATGTTCGAACAATCTTATTACATTCACACCACGGAGTAAGGCAAGCTGCCGAGAAGTTCGGATTCCTCTAAAGCATCAATCACTCACCTCGCAATAGATCAATCTGCTTTGTGTCGGGCGAAACCAACCTCACGAAATCTCGTGAGTTTTCCTGCGATCGGGACCTTCAATTTCTTGCAAACCCACTCTTCTTAACAAGTTGCGATTGGCGCGCCGGTTGCATACCCTAATGCAGCCCGCACAGGGACAGAAATCACGACTCATTTAGAAGGATGAAATGAAAAATACGGTATTTTTTGCTCTCATGATTCTCGCTGCACTTCCTGCCTCTGCGCAAATAGCAACGACTCCGAATTGCTCCGTGAATGCAGAAACCATGACTGCGTTGGCAGAGGAATACGCTGCCAGCGTCGACGGATTGCTTCGAGACGCTCACGCCAGTTTGCAGACCATTTCTGAAGCTGTCGAAGCCGGCACTATTACCCCGGAACGAGCGCAGAAGCTAAAGCTCGCACTAACGCGAGACACCATTTCACGCATGGATGCGATTTCAGCCGTCTACGACACACGGCTCAACTTAAAGAACGGAACGGTCAGCGTGCAGCAGCTTAAGCGCGAGGCTGCCGCTTCGCCCGTGACCCGCACCCAGGAGGTCACGCGATGACAGTCATCGAACATGTGCTCTCGCGGCTGAATGACATCGGGGTGACCGACGTCTTTGGCGTGCCCGGCGACTTCGCGTTCCCCGTGAACGATGCCG
>Ga0116135_1001790_pt1 | contig 10327 bp, 8 predicted proteins | sample June2015DPH_20_1_FD_89738 | JGI IMG/M metagenome (GOLD analysis project Ga0116135, IMG submission 89738) | Peatland microbial communities from SPRUCE experiment site at the Marcell Experimental Forest, Minnesota, USA - June2015DPH_20_10 | ecosystem: Environmental > Terrestrial > Soil > Wetlands >... | reverse complement strand
CGAACAATATTGGACCGAACAATCTTGGATCGAACTACTTCGCATCGCACAATCTTCTTCTCAATCTTGTAATCGCAACATCCTACCAGTTGCATCGCCCCGCCTGCGGAGCCCCGCTCCCCATCCGCCAACGCACCGTCCTTATTGTGGCTTCGCCGGAGGCTCGTACGCCTGCTGCAAACCTTTTTCCGCCGCCGATTTAATCTCCGGCAAGCTGGATCCTGCATTCAGCGCCGCACGGTACTGTTCGAGCGCCGCCTCGCGATCCTCCTTCATATCCAGAATTCGCCCCAGGTAAACATGCGACCACCCCACTACCTTAGGGTCCTTCGAGGCCTCCGCGGCCTTCTGGAAATCGTTCTGCGCTCCGTCGCGATTCTTATTCGCCACCGCTACTTCCGCCAATATAAACAGCGCCCGCCCCTGGTCTCCAATCTTGCGGTCAATCGCCTGCTCCGCCAGTTCCTGCGCTCCCTTGGCGTCGCCCGCGTTGAGCCGCTGTTCCGCCATGAACAGCATTCTCCGCTCCTCCGGACGTGATAACTGCACCAGTTCCGGCGATGTACTGCTCGCGAACTGAATCTCAAGCGCGGCTTTCTCTTCCTTCTTCGTATCGATATTATTCAGCAGATCGCCATAGGCGGCATCGATTCCCGCCGGATCTTTCTCAAACGCCACCGCTGCGTTATAAAAATATCGCGTGAGAATATAGCCTTGCTTCACCGCATCATCCACCGCCTGTTCCCGCATGGCTTCGTCCACCGCCTGCTTCGTGCCGGTCGTTCGAATCTCGATCGCCCGCACCATGCACTCCGTCACCAGAAGGGAAATATCTGATTTGAAACTCTCTTCGAGCGGCGCTCGCTGCACCGAACGCAGCAGCGGCTCCAGCCGGTTGATGGCGTTGAAATGTTTTCCCGCCAGTGGATCCAGTTCATAATGCAAAAAAGTATGCCGTATCTGGTCCATCTTCAACGCCCCGCGCGGAGTCGCTCCCGAAGGCGTGTTCGGAGACGGAAACACGATCACATAATAGTCCGTTCCATAATTTCGCGCGTCCGTCTCATTCGGTGAGCCCATGAAGTCCAGGTAAATCGTAAACCTGCGTCCCAAATACTCCGACGATGGCCGCTTCAAATAAATCTCGGTATCGAACACCATCTTGGCCAGCGGTTCGTGATAACGGTTCATCGCCGCCGCATAATCCTTGCGATGCCGCTCCCATATCGCATGCAAATTCGTTTTGGCGTAAAACGGCTCCAGCAACTGCCCAAAACCTGAAACCGCTCCCGCATCCGGAGGCAGATCCTCTTCCTTCATCCGCGGTACAAAATGCGGCGGACCATCCATATATAGCGCCAGCGAAATATAGGGCGACAAGCTGCGGTTCGTATTCCGGTCCGGAGTGTGTTCCTGATAGAACTGGCAAAGCGCGGACCGCGCCGCTTCCGCTTCTTCCGACTCCTGCAACACCTTCTGCACCTCGGACCGCACCGTGCTTCGCGTCACATCCGAAGTCGTCAGATCCTGGTCATACCCGCAGGAATTCAGCGCCGTCAGCACCGCAAAAATCGTCTCATTGCTGTCCAGCGTGATCGGAACCGGCCGCTCCTGTCCCACACAAATCGGCCCCGCCAGCAGCCCTATCGCTGCCGCCGCCCACCATAAATTAGCCAATCGCAAACTCAGGAAACCCTCCACGGAATAAGCCGCAGAACACTCTCAAGTGTAAGGACTTCGCCGCAGAGGGTCAAACTCGCGGCGGGGGATAGCTATAGGCGACGTGAAAACTCCTACACCCCCCACCCTCCACCACGGAACTGGTTCTGAACTTGGGGTCTGGCCCGCCCGCGCGCAGGGCAGGGCGCGTGCGCTGGAATCGCGCAGGAGCGCGGGAGTGGCTATACGTTCGGCAGATTAAAGCTGGTATTGTTCCCGTAGTATTCGAGAAGCGTATTCATTCTTGGACGTCTTGGAAAGTTGAAGCAATCTTGTGGTCTGCGGCGCTGATTCTTCTGTTCGGACGCGACTTCGTTCATTGCCTTCTGCACTCAAAAGCCAAGCCAGACAGCCCCAGATTGCCGTTATATCCCCATTCCACTCATTGAGGCCCGGCACCCGACTCTCGGGCCACCGGTCGGGGATCAATGAGCGTAGTCGCCTGTTAACGGCGATCCTTGAAAGGGTGATGCTCTAAAGCTTAGACAGTCGCATCGTGAAATCACTTGAGTTTGTTCGAGTCCTAGCGGCCCTGGCAATAAGCGCAAGCGCCCTCCATCGATCCGCCGCAGCTCAAACCGTCTCGTGGTGGCGCGGGATTCCGGTCAATCCACCTGGAAGATCTCGTTGCTCTTCAGCGTGCCGCCAGGGGTATCGACGGTTACAGTGCCGGCGGTCGCGCCGGTGGGCACGGTGGCCTCAATTTCGGTGCTGGAGACAACCGTGAATGCTGCGGGTACGCCGTTAAAGGTGACTCTCGTCGCGTCTGTCAGATTGTCTCCCAGGATCATCGCGGTCGCTCCCGCCGTGCCCCAAGCCGGTACTATCTTGACGAACGGCTTCAGCCCCTCCACGGACAGACTGAATACCGTGCCGACGCCCATGGTCCCTCCAGAATACGTTGTACCGTAAAAGGTCCCGTTGGTGGCTTGCACTAATCCCGCTTCCGGCTGATTCCCGTCAACGCAATTCGGTAGCCCGCAAAAATTATAGAGCGTAGTGAGAACGCCTGACGTGGTGATTTTGAAGATCGTGCCGCACCCGCTGTTGCTCAGGCAGTTGGGGCTGGAGTTCGCTCCACCATTATAAGTTGTCCCGTACAGGTTCCCATCGCTGGCTTGGATCAGTGAGTCCATGGGATTGCGGCCATCCGTGCAATTCGGTTTCGAGCAGAAGTTGTAGATCGTTGTGACCTTGCCCGCCGGCGTCATCGAAAAAACCGTACCGCCTTGGATGTGGGCTCCGCCGCTGTCCGTGGTCCCGTAAAAGTTCCCGTTCCTGGCCTGAACCAGCCCAGCGTAGGGGAAACCACCCTTCGCGGCGCCCTTGAAAGTGTACAGCGTGGCGAAGCCCGTTTTTGGCAAAATTGCGAAGACCGTGCCGTTACCCGACTTTGCCAGGCTAGTGGTCCCATAGATGTTTTGGTTCGTGCCCTGTACCAGTCTGGCGTAAGGTAATTCGCCGTTCGCGCCAGTGAAGCTAAGCGACACTTCGTTCGTGCCCGCGGTGCTCATTTCATAAAGCGTGCCAAGGTTGCTGGACCCGCCAATGACGGTGGTTCCGTACAAGTTGCCATCTTTTGCCCGAAACGGGGCAGCCAGTGGCTCGGAGCCGTCCGTGCCGTCGAAGTCGTATATCGGGGTCAGCTTGCCCGTCGAGGTGATCTGAAAGACCGAGCCATCGTTGCTGGCGCCGCCGCCATAGTAGGTCGTACCGTAAAACATTCCATTGGCAAGCGTCAGTCCCCCATAAGGCTTGGCGCCGTCCGAACACACGTCACCAGCGCAAAAAACGTGGATCGTGGTCGGCTTTTTCGCAGTAGTGGCGAACTTGAAAACCGTGCCCTGTTTGCCTTCGCATACCTCTGTGGTTCCGTAGAGTTTCCCATCCGGGCCCTGAACAAGGTTGCCGAAGCCGGGATTCGCGCCAGATGTGCATGTACCATTGAAACTGAACAAGCTGTGGAACTCGCTCTCCTGTGCCGGCGAGGGAATCGCCATGACGGCACAGAGCGCAAAGACGATGCAGGCCATTTTCGAGAGGCTAAACAGCCCGTCAGCGAAGGTCGTCGCGACCAGGGTGCCCCGCAATGTTCTGAGAATAGAGCTTTTCATTTTCGTCTCCATGAATCTCCACATTTCACTGACCGATGTTACTCTGCGGAACGTTGCGCGGAATCGTCCTAAACGAGACCGAAATCCGCGACACGTGGGTATGCTAGTGACCTGAGTGTCCCCCCGGCTGGCAAGTCAAAATAACTAAATTGTTGTAACTTCTTTGCTCCCTAGAACGGCCGCCATTGTCCCCACTATCCCGGTTCGTGTCAATCTGAAACAATTTGCATCAGGAGCGAGCGTAGTTCTGCCCTAGATAGTTGGCGAAAAATCGCCATTTTACCCATTGACCTGTCAAATGCTCAGTGAGTACTAACGCCTGTCAGTGGCAGTTGACCTGGGGCACAATGGGCGTGGGATGATTATTCGATGAACGGTATTAAGAATCCGGTCATTTCAATCTGGAGGCGGAGAATCGGTGCGATCAGCATGGTGACCAAGCCTAACGGTGGCTAGATTGGGACCCTTTATACATACTTTTCATTGCCGATTGCGAGGCGATTCATGTTGGGTTGTCTCCGTATTTCGAAGGGATCGGACAACAGGATTATGGGCCTTATTCTCGTGAACGCAAGCACACCAAGGTTCATGTCGAGGCAGTGACTGGCTCCCTTGTTGGAAGACGCTTTGGAATCGGCCCTGAAGAAAGATCGCTTTGTCACTCCGGCTTTGGTATCAATAGTTGTTTTTGGTGGCTTCTTCGCCATAAATCGCTTGTCCCATCGAGCCGTTCGGACTAGACTCCTCTGGCCGCTATAGGAGCGCCGCCAAAAGGCGCAATTCAAAATGTTGCTCGAGGAATACAAGGCAATGATCCAGCGGGGATTTCTACGGGCATTTCTCCTCCTGCTTTTTTCACATCATGTCGTTGCTCAGGCTGGAGGCGGTATTACTCTGCGCGGATCAAGCCCATCTTCTCAAATGACAACTGAATCGTGGGCTATATATTCCGCCACAAATCCCCTGCAGGATCATGATAGTTCTCTATCAAAGCTCGACCTCAAGGCGCCCAGGAAAGCTCGCCGGGCTTTTGACAAAGGATACCAATTGCTCATGCGCAAGGACCGCCAAGGGGCGGTTGCGCAGTTTATTACAGCCATTTCGATCTATCCTAGCTACGTCTCGGCGCATAATGCTCTCGGGACTGCCTACTTCGGGCTGGGACAGAACGATCAGGCACACGCCGAGTTTTCCCAGGCTATCTCGCTCGATGACCGTCTACCCAATTCCTATCTGAACCTTGGCTACGCGGAACTCGCTCTCCAGCATTTCTCCGCCGCGGAACAATCCATTCAGAAAGCTTCGTCTCTCGCTCCTCTTGATCTGACTGTGCTCACCACGCTTGCTTACGTACAACTCAGAAACAACAACTACGAAGCTGCCGTCGCGACCGCTCATCAGGTCCATGAGCGCAAACACGAAGGTGTTGCCCTGGTTCATCTCTACGCTGCTGCGGCACTCGAGGCTCAGCGCAATTTCCTGCAGGCACAACAGGAATTAAAATTTTTCTTGAAGGAAGATCCCAAGTCGGCGGCTGCGGCTTCCGCTCTCCAGATGATGCGGGAACTCGATGACGAAGCCCGGCAGCCTCCAGCCCAGGCCTCCGAATTGAAAGTTTCTTTTGTCACCGCCCCCAGCGAAGCCCCCGCCGGTCCCGATCAGTTGCCCCGAAATATCCGCAAGTTTATGCAGGCTTCCAACGAAAGCAAGCAGATCGCCGAGGCCGAAGCTGCCGCGGAGTGTCCAACCTGCGAGACCGCCGAAGCTTCCGCTCCGGCTCAGCCGCCACCCTCGTCCAGCGCTCCTCCATACCCCAAAATCCCAGATGCCGACCACGACGGATATATCCTCCGCGCATCCACCGATGAAGTCGCTGTATTTTTCACGGCTACCGATCGCAGAAAACCGGTAACCACCCTGACTGGCCAGGATGTCGGCATCCTGGATAATCACAAAGCGCCAGCCGCTATCATCGGATTTCGTACCGAGGCCGACCTTCCCTTGCGCCTCGGCATCGTGGTTGATACCAGTTCGTCCGTCTCCGGTCGCTTCAAGTTCGAGCAAAACTCTGCTACCGACTTTTTACAAAAAGTGGTAACGGGCGAGCATGATCTTGCCTTCGTGATCGGCGTTGCCAATTCTGTCTTGCTTGCTCAGGATTTTACCGGCGACCAGAAACTTCTCGCCCATGCCATCGACGAATTGGCGCCCTCCGGCGGCACCGCCCTTTGGGACGCCGTTACATTCGCTGCCGATAAACTTGCCAAACGTGCCGAATCGCAACCCGTTGCCAGAATCCTGGTGGTGATTAGCGACGGTGAGGATAATTCCAGTGATGCAACCTTAAAACAGGCAATCTATCGCGCCCAACTCGGAGAAGTCGCTGTCTACTCGGTCAGCACTCTCGAGATGGCCGACAGCCCTGACGCGGCTTCCTTGGTGGGCGAACATGCTTTGACTACGCTCGCCGAACTCAGCGGCGGGGCCGCCTTCACCCCGGGTTCCATTGACCGTCTGAGAGGCTCCCTTGCTGACCTGCAACAGATCATTCGCAGCCGCTACTTGGTCTCCTATAAACCGGCGTCTTTCAAGCGCGATGGGCGCTACCGTGCCATCAGCATTACTGCCGCGAAAGACGGTCACAAACTCCGTGTTCACGCCCGCAAAGGCTATTTCGCCTCCGCTGCTGCGACCGGCTCACGCAACAACTAAGGCTGTCGCGGCGCCGGGAGTCTTCGGTAGATACCGGAATGCCTATCTTAGGAAAATCTTGACGATTGTTGAAGCATCTTCATAGAACTCATTGAGAATCAACTTAACGATAGTTAAGCACGTAATGAGAATCAGCACTCAGCCAATGCAAATCAGGCGGCTCAATGGAAATAGCGCTTGAAGAATATTCCCCTTGGCGATCCAGACGGGGTCATCAGCAATCGAGTAGTTTAAAGTCCCTTGACGCGGTACAGGACGACCCCGTGCGATGGAACAACAGCACTGATGGTGCGGCTTGTTTTCTTCGCCTCGCCGGTCCACAGGTCGTCTAAGGAATAGCCGTTTTCGTTTTCGAGGAGGCCTGCGCTGGATGCTGGAACGGAGACTTCCTCTGCCTTCTTGCCGGTGTTGAACAAACCGACGATCGTGTCTCCGTTCGGCTCCCGCTTGGCGAATACCTGCCGGCTCCCCGTGTTGAGCACCCTTTTCGCGGCAATCGAATCCTGGTCCACAGCAAGGAGTGCGGAGTTCTCCAGATTCTGCAGATCCGTTGGGTCCAGGCGAGTAAGATCGACGCCGAGGATGAAGGGCGCCGCCCCAAGGGCCCACAGGCTGATCTGAGTCTGGCGCTCGACCGCAGTCAGCCCGTCGTTGCTGCCATTTCCTACCTCGATGGAGTCATAGTCGTTGAAAGCGCCCGGACCTGCGTAAGGCTGCCACTCCGCCACATAGTTGAAGCGTTTGGCAACGTCGGCCCAGCTGGTCAGCGGGTAGCTGCTACCGTGCTTTTCGCAGTGATAGCATTCGACGTCAGGCGCGAATTCCCATTGATTGGCATACTTCATCACGGTCGGGGCGATTGCGATCGTAAGCTTCCCCTGCGTGACGTCCAGGATCATGGGCCGCCCGCTTTGCCGTATAGCATCCGACCACGCCTTAACGTCAGCGGCGTTGTTGTCTTTCATGCCGTCAATTTTGATGTAATCGACGCCCCACGCCGCCAGCATATTTACCCATGAATTCGTATACTCTTGCGCTCCAGGCTTGTCATAGTTAATGCGGACCATGCCCTTGCAGTTGTAGTTGTTCTCCTCTACAGACGGGTCCGCAATCTGGGCAGCCGTGTACGATGTGCCCTTAATCGGCGTGTTCCGGCTGACCGCCTGCCGGGAAATACCCGGCGTTACATAGATTCCGAACTTCATCCCGAGACCGTGGATGTAGTCCGCCATTATCCTGATGCCGTCGGTATCTCCCTCGGCCGGGAATCTCGACGAGTCTGTCACCCAGCGGCCATAAGCGTCGACGTTCGGACCTTGCGGTCCCGGACACTGGTACCAAAAGTCGTCAAGGTTTACGTATTGGTACCCCATTTTCTGCAATCCGGAATTTTGCAGCGCGAGCGCCTGAGCTTTCACTAGGGCTGCCGTGGGGTTCTGGCGGAGGAAGCTCCAGCTACTCCAGCCGAGAACGGGCGTGCGCTCCAGACCATTATCCTCTGCGCCGGCGTTGTGCAATATCCCGCCCGCCATCAACGCGATCAGCAGTGCCGCCCTGAAGCTGTAGGTCCACTCCCTCAAAAAAATCATCCCTTTCCTTATCACAAGCCGGGCAACAAAAACAATTGCGCATGTGTAGGCGGTAGCAACATAACTGTATTGCTCCTGCGGCCCATGTAGCACCCCTGGTCAACTGACGTAACATCGCCCTTACACTCCTCGACAGGTCAATGAGTGTTAACGCCTGGTCACAAAAGTCACCTCCGGTTCGTACGTCATCCAGGACTACCGCCTCGACCCCTCTCGACTGCATTGGGGGATCATCCGCTTACGAACATCAGAGGCGCGAGTCAAAAGCATACAGTCTTTGACTGGTTCATGTAGAAAGCGTGGGATAGAAGATCATGGAGCGTAGAGCATTCCTGAAGGGCGCGGGAGTCGCAACCATACTGGTTCTTGGCGGTGGTGTTTGGCGTGCATATGACCGTGGTGTCTTCAGCGTGGGCGAAGGGCCGGCATTTGAGCCCTGGAAAGACTGGAGAGAAACCAAAGAAGGTCCGCTCGCATTGGTGCGCGCAGCCATTCTCGCTGCCAGTCCGCACAACACGCAGCCCTGGCTTTTCAAGGTCACGGATTCTTCGATTGACTTATATCTTGATTGTCGCAGGTACCCGGGAGCGCTCGATCCCTACCTGCGAGAAGAGCACATCGGAATGGGGTGTGCTCTGGAAAACCTGATGCTGGCGGCTCCGGCGAATGGTTATGCCGCCTCCGCTACGCTGCTTCCAGGAAAACTTATACAGAGTGCGGCTTATCCCGAACATGAACTGGTCGCACAAGTTGCACTTGCCCCCGGCCAAAAGCAACGAAGCGAACTCTACGATGCGATTCCTTACCGGCACACCAATCGCAATGCCTATGGCCCGCAGCCTTTGCCACCGGATTTTGTCGAAGAGATCCGTCAGCTTGCCAGCGACGAGACCGATGCCAAAGTTTTTGTGTTCACCTCCGACGAAGATCGCAACCGCATCGTGGACATGATCTCCAAAGCCAATGACATCGTCTATGCGGACCCGCAAGTGCAACTGGGGAGCGAACGATGGGTACGCACAGAGTGGACCGATGTCCAGAAGTTCCGCGACGGGTTGATTTTGGATGAGTTTGGGCAGTCCCCGCTAATCGTGGCAGGCATAAAGTTTATGCCTCCCAAGGGGCTGCGCTTCGCTTTTAAGCATAAGTTGCTGCCAGCGTTTTCCTACAAGGACCTGCTGCATGCCACGCCGCTTTTCGGAGTAATCGCAGTCCGTGACCGCTACGACCGTGAGCAGTGCCTGTCCGCGGGGCGCATCTGGCAACGAATTCACCTGCTGACAACTGCGCGCCATCTCGCTGGCAGGCCAGTCAATGAGGCCGTCGAGTTGGTAGATCACCAGCGGTCACTCAATCAGGAACCAGAAGCACTGGCCGATCTCTCCGCACTCATCGGCGAGAATACATGGCAGCCAACGTTCATGTTTCGTTTAGGCCATCCGGTTCGCCAAGTCGCGCCGAGTCCAAGACGTCCGGTGAACGACGTGCTTCTTTAAATCGTAGTGTTTCTGCCGATTCCAGGTGTGTTCAAGGGCGCTCCAGGCAAGATTGCAACGTGAAGAGTTGAGGGCAGCGCCCTCATTGACCCTCGGTCAAAACGTGGAACGCCTGGTTACAACAGTAACGCCGTACCTCAGCGGTTTCTGCTGCACAATTATGAAGATATTTGTCTTCTTTCTCGCAAGCGGCAGCTTCATCATCCTTATCGCCTGCCCAGGATTCGAGGATGAAAAAAGGAGGAACCGATGAAAGTTCTGGTGGTCGAAGCGGAAGATGAAGTATTGAAAGCTACTGGCGTTATGCTCAACCGGCTTGGTTATGAAGTTGGCCTGGCGCTAAACTGCAGTGAGGCGTTCCGCATTTACTGTGACAACGGACCCCATGACCTTGTGGTCATCGCTCTGAAATTCCTCCGCAGTTCGCGCGCCGGGGGTGCCAAATTTATGGATGCCCTGCGTCAGAAGAACCCCAAACAAAAGTTCGCGTTTATCACTGCGTCGCCGGTTCTGAAAAAGCCGTTCTCTATTCTGGATTTAGACGATTTCATGGGCGCCTTTCGACGGCCCGCGAGGAGCCGCTATGAATAGCTTCAACGGCCCATTGGGGAACTGATCCCGATTGAGTGCAAGTGTCGGAGAGGATGGTGCGACGGGCAATGAGTGCTAACGCCTGATAGCGTCAGTTGACATTCTG
>Ga0116135_1001785_pt1 | contig 10338 bp, 6 predicted proteins | sample June2015DPH_20_1_FD_89738 | JGI IMG/M metagenome (GOLD analysis project Ga0116135, IMG submission 89738) | Peatland microbial communities from SPRUCE experiment site at the Marcell Experimental Forest, Minnesota, USA - June2015DPH_20_10 | ecosystem: Environmental > Terrestrial > Soil > Wetlands >... | reverse complement strand
TCGATCATTCGCAGGGACAGCGCGTCCGCCAGCGTAACTTTCACAACTTTGTGGAGTGGCGGCGCGCCGGTCTACGCCGCCTTCTTCTGCTGCGCTTTCACCTTGGCCCAGCGTGCTTTCTGCGCAGCCGCCATCCTTTTACGACTCGCTGCGGAGATCGTTCGTTTCTGGGTAATGGGGTGGGCGACAACGGACACGCCCTGCCCTCTGCTTCGGCTACTGGTCTGGTTGGGTTCTGTGCCACGCAATGCAGCCGCCACGCGTTGTAGCTTTGCGATCTCCGCTTCGACTTCCCCTAGCATTCTCTTTGTGTCCATTTGTTCTCCCGAATAGAGAAGCAAATAGTTTAACAGGTCAAAGATAGATACGTTTGGAGCATAAGGTCCCCCAATCTTTGCGAGGTCGGCGAAAGCATCATCACCGGGTGAGTCGAACAATGATGATTGATGAATTACTGGACGCGTCAGAAAGTCTGACGAGAATATGAAAGGCTCCGTAGCAACGAAGGCCTTTAAAATGGCGGCCCAGCTGTCGCTGCGGGGAAGTGATTCTCACTCCTGGGGGACTTCAATCCTGGTAGGCAGGGTGAGATGAAAGCTCGCGCCGCGCGAAGCGTTGCCGTCAGCCCACAGGCGGCCGCCGTGCGATTCCACAATCGATCGACTGATACGAAGTCCCATGCCGGTGCCATGAGGCTTGGTGGTAAAGAAGGCATTGAAGATCTGGTCCGTCTGCTCCGGCGGCAGGCCTACGCCTGTATCGCTGACCGAGATCCGCACCTCACCGTCCTCGCCTCGCTGCGACTGCAGGGTGAGCTCGCGGGTCCCGTCCACATCTTTCATCGCGTCGATGGCATTCATCATTAGGTTCATCAAGACCTGTTGCAGTTGCACGCGATCTCCCATGACCCGCGGGAGGTTCCCCGTGAGTTGTTTCCGCAGCAATATTCCATATTGAGTTGCCTCCCCGTGCAGCAAAAGGAACATCTCTCGGATAATCTCGTTTACATCAACCAACTCCCGTTGCACGGCATCTTTTTTGAAGAGCCGGCGGACTCGATCAACGATTGCGTTGGCTCGCTTTCCGTCTTCCATTAATCTTGATGCAGCCGCTCGAGCCTCCTCCAAATCGGGTTGATCGCGCGATAGCCAGCGCAAGCAAGTGCCGGCATCAGTCATGGCTGCGGCAATCGGTTGATTCACTTCGTGCGCCAGGGACGCCGTCAGCTCTCCCATGCTGGTCACCCGGTTTACGCGCGCCAGATCGGCCTGCGTCTGGCGCAGGGCCTCTGCGGTCCGCACGCGCTCACGGCTTTCCGCATGCAACGCTTCGTTGGTTTTCTGGAGATCTTGCACGGTACGTTTAAGCTCATCACGCGCGCGCCTGATTGATTCTTTGGCTTTCCTTTGCGCAGCACTCAGGAAGGCAATAAGAATGTTCGATACCAGGAAGAGCAAGAGACGGGGCATTTCTCGCGGGATCCCTGGACCCACATGGATCGGATGCGGGAAGGAATAATGGAACGCGAGAGTGGAGAGCACGGTTGCGAGCAAACCTGGCCCGATCCCGCCGTACCAGCCACTCAACATGACTACGCAGAGAAATAGCGTTCCCGGGAAACCGATATGCGGGGTCAGCCATCGTGAAATGATCATCGCTGCGGCAAGCGAGAAAACAGCGACGCAGTATCCCCAAATCCAGGACGATTGGGTCCACGCAAGACGATTGGGGCTGGGGACGCCCAAGTCGGGAAGAGGGTCGCCCCGCAACTCAGTTATTCGAACTTCCCGGCGATCGATATTCTCTTTCACTAGAAAATTAGTTTGAGCGCGAATTGTATCTGTCGTGATGTTGTCACGGTAGTAGTGATCTGCCCCACGCCCGCGAGCGGCGCTTGCTGGTAGGCCCCCAGAACAGATGTGGCCCCGTTGAATACGGTTGCAGAGGCGGGCATGCCAAAATTGGTGTGGTTCAGGATGTTAAAGATTTCCGTGCGGAATTCAATGGTTGCTTCTTTATCGAACAGCATAGTCGCCGTGTCCTTGACGAGTGAGAAATCCCAATCCCCGAGAGCTGGCCCACGCAAAATCCCGCGCGAAGCCTCCCCTAAGGTGCCGCAGGTAAGCGCCGCGTTGTTCGGGCATGGCACGATCGGCTGCATGTGAAACATATCAGGATTGAACCACTCATCCGGATTTCCGGTGATGACCGTGCGGGGGTTGTAAGGAATGAAGTTCGCGGCCGCAAGGTAAGTGCCACCTTCAGAATTCGTCAACGCCGTCCCTTCCGCAATGGCTTGAGTGTTGAGGTCGAGGCGGTCAGGCATCACGCCGAGGTTGCCGGAATTGGAGCGGTTATTCGCCAGAATGGGCGTAAATGGAAAGCCGGTTTCGAGGGAAACAATGTTGCCCATCCACCATCCTCTGACAAACTTTGATAGCACCCCGCTCGAACTCAGATTCGGAAAGTGGTAGAGAAGGCTCGCGCGAAGATTATGACGGACGTCGTAGCAAGATGGTCCGTAATCGTACGCCCTGGTATCTGAACTCTCCCCGCTATCCATTCCTGGTGCACCTCCACAATCGGCCGTGATGAGTTGCCCGATCGGCGTATCCAGGGAATGGCCGTAGGTGTAAGCGCCTTGCGCCTCCAAGCCCTTGCTTAAACGTTTGTTGAGCACAACCTGCAACGAATCGTAGTACGAAACCCCGACCGTATTGTTGGTATTGACCGTCCCGAAATTCGGATTGATACGGCAGGTTGGGATGGCGCCCATCTGGCAGAGAGGAACGGAGTCCGACCAATATTGGACGCCGTTCACAACTGCGGTCGGGATGGTGGGATTCCCCTCGAGTTGCTGCCACAGGTGTGCGCCGCGGGTCCCGACATAAGCTACGCTGATTGCTGTGTTCCTTGCTAACTGGCGCTGGGCCGTCAGATTGTATTGGACGATGTGCGGCTGGCCGGCGTGATAGGCGATCGTAACCGTGTCGTTTGCGAGTTTGCTGCTAAGAAGGGAGGCCACGGTCGGAGGCGTAATCGGGAATGTGATAACGGCGTTCTTCGGATTCGAGAGTGTATAGAACATCGTCGGGTAAGACCCGTCGGCCTCATTATTGAAAGCACCGCCCAAATTTCCGACGTCGTAATAGATGCCGCCGCCGCCCCGCACGGCCATTTTGCCGTCCCCGAAGACGTCCCAGGCAAATCCGAACCGAGGACTGAAATTCCAGTAGCTTCGATTCTGCATGACCGCCCCTGGGATCCATGCGGACAACTCGCCGCCGGGCAGAACCGTGGAATCAGTGGTTAAATTTCGAATCGCGTACTGCCGTCCATTTGCTTCCCGGGGAGTAGTCATAAACTCATACCGCAGTCCCATGTTCAACGTAAGCCGCGAGTTCACGTGGTAATCATCCTGCGCATAGAAGCCTATGGTGTTATAGAGGAAGTATCGGTTAACGTCGGCTCCCGCAGGGGGACCCCCGTAGGTCAATGGAATTCCTTTAAGAAAATTGGCGAAACTAGTATAGGTCGCACTGCCATCGTAGCCTACGGGGACTGTCAAAGCTTCGTTGAACCTGTTCAAGAGCACGCCGAACCGCAGGCTGTGTCTTTCCCGTTGATAGAACAGATCGTCGCCGAGAGAATAGATGTTTTGGAGATGAAGTGAATCCGGGGGGCCCACCAATCTCCCATTGCCCACGGCCGATAAATTCGTAATCGAGAAGGAACCAAATGGCCGTCCCGCGATAAGTGGCTCTATCCCTGTGGGCAGCGAACCTACCTCAATTGGGAAACTGCCGAAGTTGGTTCGGCTGAAGGCAAGCCGCACTGTGCTTGATATGCTCACCGAGATAATGTGGGTCTCCGAGAGGGTTATCAACTGGTCAAGGTCTCTTCCGCCGCCTCGGAACTGAGGAAAAGCCGTTCCTGAAGTGAGGGGCATCCCTTGATTGTTCGCCGAGTTTACGTTGGCCGAATCAATCGTGTAGCGGGCAAAAAAGCTCTCTGATGACGAGAAAATTTGATCGAATCGAATCTGCCCATAGTCCACCCCAATTTTCGTCGATGGACCGAATAAGTAGCTGTTCCCGCCGTTGTTTGGGTTCGGGTACAGCGAGAGAAGTGCCGCAATGTCTGCGCTAGCGATCGTCACAGCGCTGGCCGGAGTGAGACCGAGTGCAGGGCAAGCAGCTTCTGTGATCACCGATCCGGCCGCTCCGTGGCAACCGGCCGCGGGCACCTGGTCATTAGCGGTAAAGCCCAGGTTTTCCTGCAATCCCTCATATACCGCGTAGAAGAAAGTTCTGTCCTTCCGGATGGGTCCGCCGAAGGAAGCGCCAAAATTATTTTTCTCCAGATGCGGAATCTTCACGCCATCGAAGTAATTCCGCGCATTGAGCGCGCTATTGCGAAGATATTCGAAGACGTCGCCGTGGTATTCATTCGTGCCGCTCTTGCTTATCATCACCATCTCGCTGCCCATGGACACTCCATAAGAAGCGTCATAGGCGCTCGTCAACACCTTATATTCCTGAATACCATCCACCCCGAGCGTCGTGCCGGCGAAACTGGCGGTGCCCCAATCAGACTGATTTGCGATTTGAGTGCCATCTAGCAGGAAGTTGTTGGAGATGACAGGCGCCCCATTGGCGCTATAAACCGTGCCCGTCAGTCCTCCGAAGCCGCTTGTGCCGGTGCTATTGATACTATTCGTCACGCCGGCTTGCAGCAGGCTGAGGTCAATGTAGTTTCGGCCGTTCAGCGGCAGCTCTTCGATTTGTCTACTATTGACCAGTCCGCCGGACGCACTGCTCGAAGTCTGGACCAGAGGCGCTCCGCCTTCTACTGTTACGCTTTGGCCTGCCGAGCCAACTTGAAGCGAAAAATTCAAGCTAATGACATCGGAAACGTGAAGCTCCACGCCCGGCCTTGCTGCCTGTTGGAACCGATCTTTCGTGGCGGTAACGTAATACGTTCCAGCTGGAAGAGCCGGAAAATTGTAAAGTCCTGTCTCATTCGTATCCGTCGCATACGCAACGTTGGTTCGTGCATCGAGTGCCTGCACCTTTACTCCAGGCACCGCAAGCCCGTCATGATCCCTGATCTGGCCATTTAATGCCGCAGTTCCCTCTTGGGCAAAGGCCAACGAACCACACCACACCGCCAGAATCAGTGATGTCAGAAGCATATGTCTGCGATATGCTTTCACAATCACACCTCTCGCAGGTCAACGACAACCGTCGATGGAGTTGAATTGAAGAGCATTGTAGTCGAACGCACCTCAGCTCCGCTGGCTTTATTGGCAAGGACACTCCTAAGCTCTAGAATGCCCGAGGCTTTCGTTATTGTTCTCTATAGTTCTATAGTGCGAGCGACGCAAATCACTCCGAGCCATCACTAAAGCTCAAGCCCTTTGTGCCGATAGCTGTAAAGGGCAGAGTAGGGAGTCGGTTGATTCCCCATCCTGACCTGGAGGTATGCAACAGGATCATGGAGAAGCAAAATGAATCGTGTCGGACTCAGAACCAAATTAGCTATAGGATTCGGCATGTTGCTGACCATGCTGCTACTTCTCGGCGGTGTTGGCTATTACTCGCTTCGCCGGGTGACTGCCGCGACCGAAGCGGCCAATAGCTCGTTGACTAGAAAACAGTACGTCACTCTTATCGAGGTGGAGGTCGGAAAGCAAGTTCAGGCCGCGAATGAGCATACCTTCACGGGCGAGACGGCTTCTTTGCAGAGGTACGGTGCTGCGAAAGCTGATGTCCAGCGCAGACTTGACGCCTTTGGCGGGATGCTGTTTACGGAAAAAGGCAAGACACTATTCGCGGCCCTGCTCAAAAGTGCCAGCCAAATCTCCGGCTTCACCGACCAGGAGATTGCCCTGCGGCGGGCGAACCGTAACTACGAAGCCACCGACATGGCGTTCGGTCCTAAGGAAGAGCAGGCCATTAAAGACGTATCGGCGGATGCCTCGCAACTCGAGGACTGGGAAGATGAGTTGGCCAAAGGCGCTCTGGCCACGGAGCACAGCGCCCAGGCCCGCGCGAATCTGGTGACCATCACGCTTGTCTTATGTGGATTAGCCACCGGCATTCTGATCGCCATCTTCATCGCTCGCTCAATCACAAAGGGCATGTCTCGCATGCTCGGCATGATCCAGGAAATCGCCGCCAAGAACCTGACTCAGGACGATATCGCCGTCAACACTGCCGACGAAATAGGACAGGCCGAAGGCGCGCTCAATGCCATGAAGAATACCTTGCGGGAGTTGATCGATTCGATCGCCCTCACCGCCGAGCAGGTAGCCAGTGCCAGCCAGCAGATATCTTCCTCAGCGGACCAGTCCGCCCAAAACACGCGCGTGCAAAGCGAACAGACCCAACAAGTAGTCGTAGCCATGCAGGAAATGGCAGCCAAAGTTCAGGAAGTGCTGGCCAGTTCCATGACTGCGTCGGCTTCCTCGCAGAAGGCCGCCGAAGCCGCTCACCGCGGAGGCCAGGTTGTCGAAGAAGCTTTAGCTACCATTCGTAGCATCTCAGATTCCTCCAAGGGAGTAGCAGCCAGCATCACAACTCTGGGTTCGAGTTCGGAACGCATCAGCAAAATCGTCGGCGTGATCGACGACATCGCTGACCAGACTAATCTGCTTGCGCTCAACGCCGCGATCGAGGCGGCCCGAGCCGGCGAGCAGGGACGCGGCTTTGCCGTGGTTTCGGATGAAGTAAGAAAGCTTGCCGAGCGCACCACGCAAGCCACCAAGGAGATTGCCGCGACCGTCGAGTCCATTCAAACCGAAACCGGCCACGCGGTGCGTGCCATGGATCAAGGCACGCGGGACGTGTCCGCGGGAGTGGAAAAAACATCGGCATCGGGCGCGGCACTGCAGGAAATTATAAAGATGTCTTCCAAGGTAGGCGATGTCATCTCCGAAATCACCTCCGCCGCCAACCAGCAATCGGACGCTACGCAACAGGTCAACAACAGCATGTCGCAGATCTCAAATCTTGTACAGGAATCTGCTTTGGCCGCCAGTCAGACTGCCACCGCTTGCACCAGCCTTTCGAACCTCGCCCTTGATTTGCGAAACCTGGTAAACCAGTTCAAGCTGGATTCGCGATCGAATGAAGTTCCATCCGATTTCTCGGCTACGATTCTTCCCCCGTCCCGGACGCTGGCCCTCGGTAAGGGCTCCGCTGCGGCAGCGGGGCCATTCTAATCTCGCCAATCATCCAGCAAACCTTGCGCCCGAGGACTCCCGCCCGCGTCTGCACAATCTCCGACCGCCCTGCTAGACTGGCGCGTGCGCAGGCTCATCGTCAACGCGGATGACTTCGGTTTTACCACAGGCGTGAATCGCGCCATCATCGAGGCGCATACCCAAGGGATAGTCACCTCCTCCACTCTAATGGCCGGCGGACGAGCCTTCGAGGATGCTGTATGCCTGGCGGCACAAGCCCCGAACCTCAGTATTGGCTGCCATGTCGTCCTGACCGATGGCGAGCCGCTTCTCGACCCAACTCGCCTTCCCAGCATCACTACACAGGACAACAACGTCGCGCGTTTCCGGGATGGGCTTCCCTTCTTCGCGCTTCGAGCTTTATCGGGGCGCATGAGTGCCAAGGAGATCGAAGCGGAAACCATCGCGCAGATCCGCAAAATCCAGTCCGCCGGCATCACCGTTTCTCACGTGGATTCTCACAAGCACACCCACCTGTTTCCAGCGGTGATGCGGCCGATCATGCAGGCCGCTCAAGCCTGCGGAGTTCAAGCGATTCGAAATCCCTTTGGCCCGCGCAAGCCGCTAAAGTCAACTCAACTCCTGTCTCGCCCAAGCCTATGGACACGCTACGCCGAAGTACGAATTCTGCGGACACTCTCCGGCAAGTTTCGTCAGGCTGCGGAACAGAAAGACCTGGCCGCTCCGGACGGCACCCTGGGCATCGAAGTAACTGGCACGCTGGATCACGAGCTCTTTCGGGCCATCGCTGAGATCATGCCCGAAGGCACGTGGGAATTCGTTTGCCATCCCGGCTACAATGACCCCGACCTGCAACGGTCCAACACTCGTCTTCGAGAATCGCGGGAGGCTGAACTCGCAGTTCTGACCATGCCTGAGGCGCGAGAATTGCTGGCGCGGCAGGGGATTTCTCTAATTTCGTATCGTGATCTCGTCGCGAAATAGGTTTGTGGATTTTGCGCATGATCCGTATATTAGATCGACATTACTTCCGTACTCTTACCCGGGATTTGATCAAGGCTATGATGGGGTTAGAGTAACGCAGAATTTTTTGATTCGGAGGTTCTTATTATTCCCGCCGCTGGCGCAGCTCCGCGAGCCACTCTGGAACTACGCCTCCGGGTCTGGGGCATGGGAGCCAACGATCAACCCTTTCACCAGAATGCGACCGCCCAGAATGTGAGCGCCACCGGCGCTTGCATCAATGGGATTGAGCAAGGGTTAAAGGTGGGAGACGTAATCGGCGTCCAATATGAAACCAAGAAAGCTCGCTGCAAAGTAATCTGGGTATTGGAGGCCGGCGGTCTCAAGAAGATTCAGGTCGGAGTTCAATTGGTCGCCGATCAGGAATGCCCCTGGCTCTCCCAGTTGCCCATCGAAGTACGTTCCAACATCCGCTCTTTCACGCCCGATAATCGCCGAAGATTTCAGAGACACAAGATTGCGTTCCCACTGGAGTTTCGCGACGAGCGCGTCAATACCCCCATGCGGGTAAACGCCACTGATATCAGCGGCAACGGCTGTTATGTTGAGACGGTAATGCCATTGGCGATCTCTACTGTGCTACGCGTGGATTTTTGGATCGATCAGGAGCATGTCTCAGCCACAGCCACCGTATGCACGCGCGATCCCGGGGTCGGCATGGGCATAGAATTCTCCGGCGTCACGGAAGAGACGAAGCGGCGCTTTCAATCCCATCTCGATAAGCTGGACCCGGGCATCGTCGTCCCAGACCGTCCGACTAGTGAGGAATAGCTCTCTTCAGAGCTCGCCTATCCTCTATAAGCGGCAACCAACGTCCAGAATCTGCATCCTCTGAACTTTCTAGCCATCGAATTACAGAACTAAATCGAGAAACCTGAGAGGATCGGCCTCGCGGAATGAAGATCGGGATCACGTGTTATCCCACATACGGCGGCAGCGGCGTGGTGGCCACCGAGCTCGGACTGGAACTGGCCCAACGCGGCCATGAAATTCACTTCATCTCTTATGCCCAGCCCATCCGCCTGCGCGGCGAAGAACCCAATATTCACTTTCACGAAGTGGAAGTCTCGCGCTATCCGCTATTCGATTATCCGCCCTATGATTTAGCCCTGGCCACGCGTATGGCGGAGGTCTCGCAGTTGTACGATCTCGATCTGCTGCATGTTCACTACGCCATTCCGCATTCTGTGAGCGCGCTGCTGGCCAGGCAGATGTTGGCCGACGGGCCGCGAGGACGTCGACTTCCCTTCGTCACCACGCTGCACGGCACGGATATAACCCTCGTCGGCCTGGACCGGTCTTACCTGCCTATCACTCGCTACTCCATCAATCAGTCCGATGGCGTCACGGCAATCTCGAATTATTTGCGCGACCGGACTCTCCGGGTCTTCGATGTTAAGAAGGAAATTGAAGTCATCTACAACTCGGTGAATTGCGATGTATATTGCCGCTGTGAGAATGTTGCAGAGCGCCGGCTGGAGTACGCTCCCAACGGCGAGAAGTTGCTGGTGCACCTGTCAAACTTTCGTCCCGTAAAGCGGGTCACGGACGTCATCGAGATCTTTGATCGCGTACGAAAGAAAGTACCTTCGAAACTGCTGCTCATCGGCGATGGACCGGACCGATCGGTTGCCGAATGGCTGACAGTGCAGAAGGGCATCCATGAAGATGTGCTTTTTCTGGGCAAACAGGATCAGGTGGAAGAAAAACTCGGAATCGCTGACATTTTGCTGATGCCGAGCGAGTTGGAATCCTTTGGGCTTGCGGCCCTCGAGGCTATGGCCTGCGAGTGTGTGCCCATTGCCACTCGCACCGGCGGAGTCCCTGAGGTGATCGAACACGGCATCAGCGGATACCTCGCCGATGTGGGCGATGTGGACACGATGGCGCGTTACGCGGTCGAGCTTCTCAGCGATGAGCCCGCGTTGCGCGAGATGGGTAAGGCCGCGCGGGCCGTAGCGAAAGCTCGTTTCTGCTCGAGCAAAATCGTTCCCGAATACGAGCGCTTCTACCGGCGGATCGTCGAACGTTCCTCGTAAAAACCTTCAGGCACGCCCCCTTCGGTCTCCAGCAGCGGCAGCCGAATCCGCACCAGCGTTCCCTTCCCC
>Ga0116135_1001779_pt1 | contig 10356 bp, 8 predicted proteins | sample June2015DPH_20_1_FD_89738 | JGI IMG/M metagenome (GOLD analysis project Ga0116135, IMG submission 89738) | Peatland microbial communities from SPRUCE experiment site at the Marcell Experimental Forest, Minnesota, USA - June2015DPH_20_10 | ecosystem: Environmental > Terrestrial > Soil > Wetlands >... | reverse complement strand
GTAAATCCACGCCGGGACTGCGGGCAGCAGCTTACCGAGTGATTTGGCTTCGGAGTTCGAGCCTAGCGCAGGTGACACGAGTTTGCGCACGATGCGGGCGTCGAAGGCATCTCCGGCGAGGCCCACACCGCTATTGCCGAGCAGATCCTGGGTCGTCCGCCCGCGACGGCGGATCTCCGGCCCCACGCGCAACAGCGAGAAATCGCTCGTGCCACCGCCGAAGTCGCCAATCAAAATCAATTCGTCGTGGTCCAGTGAGGCCTCATAGCTACAGGCAGCTGCCACTGGTTCCAGCTCAAAATCGACGCGCTCAAATCCGGCAACCGAAAACGCCGCGCGCAGCCGCGTCACTGCGAAGTCGTCATCCTCAGCTGTCTCTGCGCCCACAAAACGGACTGGACGGCCCACCATGGCAGAACGAATCGGACGGGCAAAATACTCTTCTGCCTGCTTGCGCAGGTCGCCAAGAATGCGGGCCACCAGGTCTTCGAGCTTGTAGCGCCGCCCCAGAACCTCCGTTCCGGTAAGCGAGCGGCTGGAAAGGTGAGACTTCAGTGACTGAATGAGCCGTCCCTTCTCCTCTGCCTGAAGGTAGCGCTCAATGGCCGCGGAGCCGACCAGCGCGTGTGCCTTGCGCGCACCGCTTGCAGTTCTAAGGCCTTCGATGTAGAGCACCGAACGAACCGCTTCGATGGGACCTGAAAGCGATGGAAACGAGGCGAGCTGCACATCGCGTTCTTGATTAAGAACTGCGATCGCGCTGTTTGTCGTGCCGAAGTCGAAGCCAACGGCATCCAGTCCAGGTTTCGTCTTCTGCATCAGTCTTATTATTTCGCACCGACCGGAGCATTGGAACGAAATCCCGGGAACAGGTAGTGCCGGCGGAGAGTTAACGGCCCACGAAGGTGCGCGCGTCGACGACTCCGGCCATCTGCTTCAGCTCGTGTTCTTCAAGCGCTGCGGATTCGGTCTGGCCGCGTTGGCGCAGGAATCTTGCGTACTGCGCTACTGCATTGACGTAGAGGGTGTATCCCCAATCCCAGTCTTGCTTCATGCGCCCGATTCCGCGCTGCATGTAATCCGCGGCTTCGTCCATTTGGCCGTTCTGCCAGTAGGCGTAACCGAGCAGGTAGTTGTCGACACCAGCGGCGAGGCTGTCGGCGCCGAATTTGTTGCTTGCGAGCGAGAGCGCTTGCTGGAGCAGAGGAATTGCGCGATTGCATTGGTGCGAGCCGCAGAGCGCTGAGGCGAGCGTCTGGCGGATTGCGATGCGGTCGGTGGCTTGAACAGCAGGATTCGAAGCAAGCACCGGCATGGCGCGCTGGGCGTAGTCGAGCGCTTTGCTGAACTGCCGCTGCCGGACATAGAGACTGGCCAGATCGTTCCAGGTGAGCGCGAGGCCGATGGGGTCGCCGATCTGTTCGCGAATTGCGAGGGCCTCCATCTGTTCCTTTTCGGCTTGTTTGAGATCGCCCATCACAAGGTGCAACACGGCGAGCTGCCCGATCTCGTCGGCCAGCGCCGGCTGCGGACCGTGACGCATGAGCGCGATGGCGTGGTGCATTGCGTCTTCCGCCTTGAGATACATGTCAACGTCGAGATAGCAGTTGCCGAGGCTTACATAGACCCGGGCGACACTTGCGTCGTCGATGCTGTCGATGCCGGGCCTGTGCAGGGCAGCTTCATAGAGGTCGATGCGGCTCAGCAGTTCGGCTTTCGAGAGCATGGATGGGTCGGCATTGTTGCTGGCCGCTGAGGGCGGCTGCGTGTGGATTTGCGCGGCGGACAAAACGGAAACGAGCACGATGAGCATAAGACGAGTCATAACAAGCTCCTTTTCTTGACAAAGCGACAGCGTTCGCTCCGAAGAGCGTCGTTGTTGAGCGGTCTTTGCAGGCTGCGAAGGACTCGGCCGACAACTGTTACGGCCGGTAGTGTTACGCATGGTAACACATTAATCTTGCCTGCTGTCAACCTGATTTGCGACGAAAAGCGCCGCTGCTAAACCGACTTGGTCCTCAGGCGTTGCCGCCTGTCAACGGCTTAACGTTTGGCGGAGGTGATAAGTTTCGTCAGGAAGTCCTGCGCTTTGGGATCGTTGGATTAGCCAACAAAAATATGCCTCCTTGCGCGCGAGCGGCAACGCGAGCTCGATGCGATCGTGAACCTGTGGTATTTGTCGGCATTGGCTTAATGGCTGTAACCTCTGTATCCGCTGGAGCATCTCATCTGAAGGCTTTCGAGAGTCTGGAGGTTGCATGACTCGTTCATATTCCCCACGTTCGGCAAAGTGGCTTACGCTTCTTGCCGTCGTCTTGAGTGGTTGCATGCATGCGCAGAGCCACGGCAGGATTCCGGCTCCGCAGGCCGACGATGCTCTTCAAAGCAAGCCCGGAAAGGCAACAGCCATCTTCGCCGGTGGATGTTTCTGGGGAACGCAATCGGTGTTCGAGCGTGTCAAGGGAGTTGTCGCCACAACCGCCGGATATGCTGGCGGTTCCGCCGCCACAGCCACCTATGATGAGGTCACAACCGAAACCACTGGCCACGCTGAGTCGGTCAAGGTCGTTTACGACCCCTCGAAGATCACGTACGGCAAGCTTCTGCAGATCTTCTTTTCCGTCGTTCACGACCCGACGCAACTCAATCGTCAGGGACCGGACGTTGGAACTTCGTACCGCTCGGCAATCTTCTATACCAGCGAGGAACAGCGGAAGATCAGCACCGCGTACATTGCGCAACTGGACGCGGCCAAGGTGTTTCCCAAGCCCATTGTCACGCAGGTGGTGCCGTTGAAGGGTTTCTACGACGCCGAGTCCTACCATCAGGACTACGCTCTCCACAACCCGGACAATCCGTACATCCTGGTCTGCGACAGGCCCAAGATCGAGGCGCTCAAAAAAGAGTACCCCGAGCTATTCCAGGAATACACGGGCAGATAATTCACGTCCTGGCAAGGGCAGGCGTCAAGCCAGCCGCACGGGTGATCGAGAGGACAGTAATATCGTCGTCCTGGCCAAAATCCTTTGCCGCCTGGGCAATCGCCGCCGCGCTGGAGTTGATGATGCCGAGCGTCCGCTCAAACCCGAACAGCTCGCCGGACGCGTTGCGCGCCTCCACCACTCCATCGGAGAGAAAGGTCAGGCATTCGCCCGGCTGGAGCATGAACTGGATCTCCTTGTATTCGACCTCAGGGATAATCCCCAGCGGCAGCCCAGCTTCAACCTCCATCTCAGTTCCGTTCCGGTACGGCGAAAGGTGCCCCGCATTGGCAATCGTCACCGTGCCATCCCGCGTGATCCGTGCCGCGCAGCAGGTGACGAATCCGCCATGCAACTGCCCCGCCAGACCGGCGTTCAAAGAGCTCAAAATCCATGCGGGCGATACCGGCGGAATGCTGCGCAGAGCACCGACGACGGCGGAGACAGTCATGGCCGCGCGCAGACCTTTTCCGCTCACATCGCCCACCACTGCCAGCACAGCGCCTCCGCTCTCGGGCACCACGCGGAAGAAGTCCCCGCCGACCAGTTTGGCGGGCTCATAGATGCTCTCGACCTCGAACCCCGGAACATCGGCCGCAGGCGCAACCAAACGCTGTTGCATCTCTCGCGCGGTCTCAAGCTCGACGCGCAGCTCATCCCTTGTCCGCCACGCCAGCCAGGCGCGCTGCCCCAGCATGATGAACAGAGCGAGCGCGGCGACGAAACCCGCCAGGTTGAAATAGTCCACATGGAAGGCGCCAATTGCTCCGCCCGTGAGGATGCCATATTTTTCCAGGAGCGCCGAGAGTGGAATCAACGCGACCGCTGCGGCGATCATGCGAGTGCGTTTCCTGTAAATGAGCGCCCAAAGATTGGCCCCGAGCACAAAAACATCCACAAGACTGCCCACCGGGATCCTCACGATACCCGACCAGTAAACGATCAGGGACGGAGCGATCGCCAGCCTCACAATCAGATCGGCGACATTGCGGACCACCATTGCGGTCTGAGCCAGGCGCTTGACTGGGATGCCGGGCAGACCGTGAATCGTCCAGACGAATTCAACCGTCACAAGCATGGCGAAAGTTCTGGCCGCAACCCAAACCACTGAATCAACCTGCCACGACCACGTGATCAGTCCCATCTCGGATACCGTGCCGAGGGCATTGAAGACCGGCGTCAGCAGCATCAGCCCGCAAAGCAGCAGTCCGCGGTCACCGGTGCGACGCCAGAGGGCGAGTAGTCCAAAGGCCATGACGCCGATTAAGAGGTTGAGAGCCAAATCGGGACCGCCCGCAAGCAGGGCGGCTATGTGGTCTGAATAAGCGGCAAGATACAGAGCGCGACTCGCGTCGATTACGAAGATTTCGCTGCCGAAATTGCCCGGCCAGCGCACATCCGGCGGATACCAGGCTCGAAACGCGACAACGGCTGTTTTTCCTGGAACAGTCAGACCCCTCGGTAGGTCGAAGACCGAATCGCGCCCACGGACGCTGAGTTCTACGCGCGGCGGAAAAGCACCTCGTCCGCCCATCGGGACGCCGTTCACGAAGACCTCGTCCGCCGCAACGAAGCCACTGACGGTTGCGCCAAAACTCTGCGTATCGCGAATGGCCATGGGGCCCGCGACGCCGCTTGGTACCGGAACGCGAATCCGCACCCACATAAAGCCATCGGAATAGAAGGCGGGTAATGGCCAGCGCCCTTGCTGCGCTATCGGCCACGAGGTGTCGTTGAAGTTGGGATCGGCCCACCCCAGCTTGCCATCCGGATCGTCGCCGAAATGGTAGCGCCAGTCGCCGTCTGACTGAGCGTCAGTTTGGCTTGCATTCTCCGCGTGGGCCACGGGAGCGGTCCCAGCACTCATCTGCCCCAGTACGCGGGGCGCACAGCCGGCAAAAATCACCAGGAGCGCAACCCATTGATTGCGCGGGAGGCGGGAAAGCATGGGCAAATCTTACGCCACAAACCCGCGGCCCGTGTAATTGTGCCTTTTCACGATAGCTCGAAGCTGAGCCTCGGCCCTCCAGCCATGATTCCCGCCGTGTTTGATAGCTTGAGAACATGCGCGAAGCTGCATCCCCACCCAACGAAACTGCACTCGACCTCGAATCCCTGGCTGCCGATGTCGTCGCCCTGGCCATCAAGGCCGGAGCCAGCGACGCCGAGGCCATGGCGCGCGAGAGCGACGAGTTCAGCGTGAACGTGCGCATGGGCCAGGTGGAAACGCTGCAGGAATCGGGCTCGCGCGGACTGGGGCTGCGTGTGTTTCTGGGCCGGCGCTCGGGGTCGGCCTCGACAAGTGATTTGACGGCGGAGGGAATTCGGCAGCTTGTGGAAGGTGCGATGGCGCTAGCCGCAGTCACGGAAGAGGATCCGTTTGCGGGATTGCCGGAGACGGGCGAATTTGGCGCAGTGCCAGGCGATCTGCACCTTTACTACGACGATGTGTACTCACTCGCGGGCGCGGAGCGGATTGAGTGGGCGCGGCGCGTTGAGGCTGCGGCGTTGTCGGCAGACCCGCGCATCACGAACTCCGACGGCGGCAGCTTCGATGCTTCAACCGGACGCAGGGCCCTGGCCAACTCGCGGGGATTTGCCGGCAGCTATCGCACCAGTTACGCAGGCGTAGCCGCAGCGCCGCTGGCCAAAGACGCCGACGGCAAAATGCAGCGCGACGGCTGGTGGTCGAGCGCGCGGCGTCTGAGCGATGTGGAATCTCCTGAGGCGGTGGGCGCGGAAGCGGCGCGGCGCACATTGCGGCGGCTTGGGGCGCGGCGCGTGGCCACGCAATGCGTTCCCATCGTGTTTTCGCCGGAGACAGCGCGGACTCTGATCGGCTCCCTCTTCGAAGCCGCATCGGGCGACGCCATCTGGCGCGGCGCATCGTTTCTGGCAGGAAAACTGGGCGAGGCGATCGGCACAGCGAATCTAACCATCATCGACGACAACATCATGTTGCTACCCTCGGGCGTGGGCGGATTCGGGACCTCGCCCTTCGACGGCGAAGGCCTGCCTTCGCAGCGCACCGTGGTCGTAGAGAACGGTGTGCTGCGCAATTACCTGCTGAACACCTACGCTGCGCGCAAGCTGGGCATGCACTCAACGCACAATGCCGCGCGGGGACTCGCAGGTGCGCCGGGAGTCGGCGCTGGCAATCTCTATTTGCAACCGGGGAGCCTGACCAAAGAGCAAATCCTTGGAGAGGTGAAGGCGGGGCTCTACGTAACGAGCCTGATGGGATTCGGCACGAATATGGTCACGGGCGATTACTCGCGCGGCGCGACCGGCTTGTGGATCGAAAACGGCCAACTGACGCACGCCGTGGAAGAAGTGACGATTGCCGGGAACCTGGCCGAGATGTTACGCAACGTGACGGCCATCGGCAACGACCTGGTGTTTCGCACGTCGGTGGCTTCGCCCACGCTGCGCATCGACGGCATGACCATCGCCGGAGCGTGAAAAAACAGGACGCGGCCCGCAATCTTCAGGCGGAATGCAGAGTAATGACGGAGATCTCCGGCGGGCAGTTGAGCCGGAAGGGGACGCCGACGGCGCCGATGCCGCGGTTGACGTGGAGCTGCAATTGGCCGAAGCGGAACCATCCCTCGACGTACTTTCGTCCCAACGTGGGCAAAACCAGCGGACCAATCAACGGCAAGCGAATCTGGCCGCCGTGGGTGTGGCCGCAGAGCATGAGAGAGACAGCCTGCCCGGAGGGAAGTTTCAGCAGATGATCCACATAGTCGGGCGCATGGCAGAGCAGAACAATAGGCTCCTTGGGAATGTTGCGAATCGCAGCGGGGATGGTGGCTTCAGGGTCCGGCAAACCCAGCAAGGGATCGTCGAGTCCCGCAAGCCAGATGCGGCCGCCGGAGCGCTCCAGCGGCAAATACGAATTGAATAGCACCGTGATCGCGTTGGCGGTGAGCGCCTCCGACACCGGTTCGACCCCAATCATCACGTCGTGGTTACCCAACGACGCGTAACGCTGGCGGCAAGTGAGTCCGTTGAGGATGCTGGCGCATTGCCATCCGGCGCCGATGGCGAATTTCTTGGGCGCGAACTGATGCGTAACGAAGTCGCCAGTAAGAAACACCGCATCGGGATTCAAGCTGTTGACGCGGCGGACGACCTCACGGACAAAGAACGCCTCACTGAATTCGTCCATGTGGATGTCGCTGACCTGTGCGATGCGAAAACCGTCAAAGGCCTCGGGAAGGCCGGGGATCAAAACGTCGTTCTGCGTGACATCGATCCAGTGGCGCGAGATTTCGCCCGCATAGAGCGCGAATCCACCCACAGCGCATGCACTTGCAGCGAGGAAACGGCGTCGCGTAATAGGGGGCCTTGCAGGGGAGCGAAGCACGGTCACACTTCATGGTATCGAATTCTTGTGGGAACAGTCTTGCGCAGGCAGATTACGCGCCCGGAGACGAGGCTTACGCGGCGGGATCCGCCGCAGTGGGGATGCCGGCAAAGAACTGCGCGACTTCAAGCCAGTTGTTCACGCGGACGAAGCCGGTGGTCATCAAATTGTGCGGCGCGGAGTAGAGCAGGCCCTGGCCCTCGAAGCGCTGCAGATTCCTGGGCTGGTCGTCGATGAGGAAGTCGGCGCGCAGGATCGACTTGTCGCCGCAAAAGACGTAGTGCGTGGGCGGAATAAAGAGAAAGTGGCGTTGCAACCAACGGTATTTCGGGCCGAGCGAGTTGGGCACGGCCATAGCCTGCGTGGCAATGTAGATTTCAAAGCGCTTGGAAAGGTCTTTGAGTACCGGCTGCGCGTCGGGCATCAGCGGAAGGTCTTCGAAGAAGTCTTCCGCGTCGAGAAAGGCGCGAAGCTGCCCCTGCCGGTCGAGCGGCGTCACTTCCCACAGGCCTTTGCCGGCCAGATCTTCCGGTGTCACGTCTTCATCGAAGGTCTGGTTGTAGCGGCGGATGTGCTCGGCGAGCGTGTCGGCCATCACCTCGTCCATATCGACACAAATACGCTGCACGGGGAATTCTCCTGGAGAGTGCTTCCAATCAAAGGGTAGCAGGATGGGAGCGGGCGCTTACAGCCCGAAGGGCCAGACGCGCTGCACGGTCTTGATCAGAATCTCTTCGTGTTCCTCGCGCGTCAGGAAGCTCATGTGGTCGCGATAAAGTTCAACGATATTTGCGTAGGGAAGTTGCGCGAGAGAGACCGGCCAGTTGGTGGCCCACATGAGGCGCTGCGCGCTGAAGTGCTCGAGCAGCCGCTTCACCTGGTCCTGCGCGTCGGCGTAGGGAAAGGGCTGCTTCGAAAGCGACCACATGTCGGAGATTTTGACGAAGACGCGCGGGTATCGCGCGAGGTCAAGCAAATGTTGCAGCAGATCGGGGCGATCGAGCGGACAGTCAGCCATGTGGTCGATGACGACGGTGAGCTCGGGGTTGGCCTCGATGAGCGGAACCAGGTCGGGCAGGCGCGTGGCGGGCACGAGGACGGTCATGGGAACTTTGAGCTCACTGCATCTGCGCCAGAGCGGCGGCATCAACGGCCCACGGATCCAGTCGCCGGAGGCATCGGCCGCGGGACTGATGCGGACGCCGCGAAAACCTTGTTCAGTGAGGTGAGCAAGCTCGTCGGGCGCGGCCGGGTCTTCAGGATTCACGCGGCAGACGCCGTTGAAGAGCGTGGGATAACGCTTGAGCACGCTGAGAAGGAAGCTGTTGTCCCACTTGTAGTGAATCACTTGGATGATCACGGTGCGGGCCACGCCGTTGGCCAGCATCAGATCGATCAGCTTTTCCGGCGGCGCGTCTTCGGCGGGAAGATGTGCGCCCGGCGCGAAAGGAAACTGCGGGTTGCGCTCGAAAACATGCACATGCGAATCGATCAGCGTTCCGCGGTCTTCGGCCTTGGACGAGAGAGGCGACAGCACGAGTGCGCTTGCAGCGGATTGAGCGAGAAAGCGGCGGCGTGTGAGCATAAACAAACTCAGTTTTTAGCGGGATCCGAGTTGCCGTTCTTGGGACCGTCTACTGCTGTGGTCCTTTGATCCATCGATCCGTATGGGCAAGAGCGTCGACGTCTTCTTCCAATTCAACGATTACGGCAGGCATTCCATCCCACTGACCGACGTAGTCCAATACTTGCTTTTTATGGCCGTCAATTGAGATGGAGAGCATGTACGTGGGGTTGTCAGTCACGCCTGCTCGATACTCACCGCGCATCGAATAGAAATCGGCCGCAACAAACTTCTTCGCCAGCGCGCGAACTTCGCTCGGGTCGACCGTATCGGTATGCCTTCCTTCGGCCGCGACAAATTTCTCCCCATCAAATACGATGCCCTTGGTGCTGACTGAAACCTTGTAGACGGGGCAGTTCCCGAAACACATCGACCGCGAGAGCGTAATGTCAACTCTCGAATCTGGCCTGACGGCAGGCGCAGCCACGTGGACTGAAGGAAATTGCTCTGGCGGAACAAGGTCGACGTACTCTTCGACCGACGCTGTCACGGGACGCCCGTCAACCTCAAACGGAGTGTATTTCCAGGCAAGCACTTCGGGGCGGAGCGCAGGCCAGAACTTGAGGTCCGGTTCCTCTCCTGCGGGCTTTGCATCGAGCACGTCCCCCGCTGGAGAGACAGTCAAAGCGAGGCGGAGCTGATCGCCGCCGTGAGTGACCCCCGCGAGCGGAATGGTTTCGCGATGCGGCTTGATTTCGTGAGCGTAAGCAGCGTGAAAGTCAAAGGAGGGGTAGGCGGATTGTTTTTCTTGCACACCCCATGCACCGGCGCTTGACAGCAAGCAGGCAAGAGCGAGGATGAGGCGACTCATGCCGGGCATTTTCGGCCTACGCGCCGGCCTGGCTGGGTTTGCGCGGGGCGCGGCCGGCGCCTTCCGGCACTTCGGGCTGCGGCGCTTTGGCTGCGGGCGCAATTTCCGGGTTCCAGTAGAGCAGCCGGTTGCAACTGTCGCAGCTCAGCAGCTCGCCTTCGCGAAGCTGATTCCAGACCTGCGGGCGCACGCCCATGCGGCAGCCGGTGCACTGCTGGTTTACCGCCAGGGCGATGCCGGTGCCGCGGGAGGCGCAGATGCGGTCGAAGCGCGCGAGCCAGTCGGCATCGAGGGCCGAGCGGACGGCCTCTCGTGCGACGTCCAGCGCGGCAAGTTCGGCGGCAAGCCCCTGCTGACGTACGGCTACGCGAGCCCGGACGCCTTCCACCTCGGCGGCAAGCAGCTCCACCTGGGCGCGGGACTGGGCCATCGCGGCCTCCTGCGTCTCGGTGCGTTCCAGGCTGGTGTACTCCTCATTTTCCAGGCGCTCGGCTTCGGCAGTTTCAAAGTGGATTTCGTGCTCGATCGCCGCGGCCTGCTCGGGAGTGGTCACGGAGTCGAGTTGGGTGCG
>Ga0116135_1001775_pt1 | contig 10383 bp, 8 predicted proteins | sample June2015DPH_20_1_FD_89738 | JGI IMG/M metagenome (GOLD analysis project Ga0116135, IMG submission 89738) | Peatland microbial communities from SPRUCE experiment site at the Marcell Experimental Forest, Minnesota, USA - June2015DPH_20_10 | ecosystem: Environmental > Terrestrial > Soil > Wetlands >... | reverse complement strand
GGAACAACAACCATTTCGGTTGGGACGCTCCTCTCCGGACGAAGCTTCCAGGTCCAGTCGGAGGCGAAACGGGCACCGGGTGGGTCTGGGCCAAGCGACTCGAATATGGAGATCTGAGGGGCGAATCCAGACTTGACGACTTTCATTACGTAGGCATCCTGAGGAACGCGAATCCTCTTGAGAGGTGTCTGCCCAAGGTTCCGCCAGGCGTTCGGATCTCCGTGATAGGGTCTAATCGAAATATCGGCTCCGGAAGGCACACTGGCGATCGAGACTTCTCCTGTCGAGGCCATCCAGAGCTTCTCGAGCGTCGGGTTCTTCGGAAGCACCGCGCGTGCCTCTCGAGTCAGCGCCGCGGCCTTCACATACTCCCCCGCATCGACCAGCCGAGTGATCTCAGGTGTCGCCGTCTCGATCGCCCACCGCTCTCGGGACGATCGGTGCCACAGCCAACCCGCCAATAGGCCGGCCAACACGACTGCTACCCCAACCTTCGTCCAGGCAGTTTTCGATAGCCTCGCCGGCTTCAGCGAGGATTCCAATGCATTCAGATCTTGCTGTACCTCATCGGCGCTTCCGTAACGATGGGCTGGGTCCTTCTCAAGCAGCTTCCGAATAATCGCCTTGAGCTTTCCGGGTACCTGGCTGTCGCCGAAGTCGCGCGGCGGAGCGTGCAGGATCGCGTCGCAAACGGCCATTGCAGAGCTTCCGAGGAAGGGCCGTTGCCCCGTGACCATCTCGAAGAGGACCACCCCGAGCGAAAAAATATCCGTCCGGTGATCGCTGGGGAGCCTGCGCACCTGCTCCGGCGACATGTATCCAATGGTGCCGGCGATCTCACCCTCCGCGGTCACGCTCGCAGTTTGGGGTTCCGCTGTCCGGGCCCGCCGCGCCAAGCCGAAATCCAGCAGCTTGATATGGCCGTCGGCGGTCAACATGACGTTCGCCGGCTTTAGGTCACGATGGATGATGCCGGCAGCGTGGGCCTTCCCAAGCGCGGCGGCAATCTCGACCGCGTACCCCAACGCGCACGCCAAGGGCAGACCCTTGGCCGGGATCGCGCGAGCCAGGGACTGGCCCTCCACATATTCCATCGCGATGAAATCCAGGCCGAGCTCCGACCCCACCTCGTACACCGTCACGATATTGGAGTGGCTCAGCGCTGATGCGGCGCGCGCCTCCCGCATCAGCTGTTGGGTGCGCTCCGGGGAGCCCGCGTGCTCCGGCGGAAGTAACTTCAGAGCCACCTCCCGTTGCAGCAGCGTATCGTAGGCCTTGTAGACCACGCCCATGCCACCTTCGCCCAGCTTGGCCTCGATACGATAGTGCCCCACTATATCTCCGGGGGCGAGTTCGGCGGCGACCGGAAACATCGTTGCCGCTGGACTTTGCAAACTGGGTTCTTGATTCGCCGCCAACAACCGCTCCACTTCGGCGCGGAGCTCAGTATCCCCCTCGCAGGCCGACTCCAAAAATCGAGGCCTGTCCGCATCCGGCGTCTCAAGCGCCACTCCGAACACCTCACGCAACCGCGACCATCGTTCCGGTGTCACACCTACCCTCCGGCGCTCAACTGCAATTTCAACCACCCCTTGGCCATCGCCCAGTCCAGCTTCACTGTGCGCGTCGCGACCCCGATGGCCTCGGCCGTTTCTTCAACCGACAACCCGCCGAAATAGCGCAACTCCACCACGCGGGCCTGTCGCGAATCCAGTTCCGCCAGCCGCCCCAGGGCCTGGTGTACGGCCAGGATTTCTTCGCTTTGGTCGGCTCCGGCCCCTCGTTGACAGATCCCTTCATTCAGCGTCACAGGAATGCCGCGCTTGCCGGCACAGCGCCGCCGGGCGTGATCCACCAGCAACCGGCGCATGAGTTGGGCTGCTACGCCAAAGAACTGTGCGCGGTTGCGCCAGTCGGCGCGGTTCTGGTCGACCAGACGGAGGAAAGCTTCGTGCACCAGGACCGTGGGCTGCAAGGTGTGGCCCGGGCGCTCACCCCGCATTTGATTCCTGGCGATGCGGCGCAGTTCCCCGTAAACCACAGGCATCAGCCGGTCCAGCGCATCGCTTCGGCCAAGCGCCACTTCAGCCAGCAGTCCGGTTACTTCTCCCCGATCGTGCGCCATACCGGCCAACACCCTTCTCGCTGCTCGGTTTGTGCATTTGATTATCCCAAATTTCTTTGCCCCTATTTCCGAGTTCTTACGCGTTCGGTTCAGGACCCGCAGAAAATGAGAATCCGGCAAATTAGCTGAATGTGCGTGTCCTTCGCGGTCTATAAACCGTCAGACTCGAAACACTAAGGAGAGAAACCATGTTCAGCAAGAAAAGCTTGTTTGGCACAGCTGTAATAATTTTCGCTAGCTTCCTCGGCGCGTCTGCCGCAGATGCCCAGACTTCAAGATGCTACACACTTTCAAGTCTTAGGGGCAACTATGCGATTGTCGGCACCTATGGCACTAACGTAGCTTTAACACTAGGGATAAGGTCTTACGATGGAAACGGCAATCTGACGGGGACCTTCACCACGAACGAACCCACGGCTGGGTCAACAACTGGAGCAAGAACCATCCTGACCGGTACGCAGACGGGTACTTACACTGTCAATTGCAACGGCACCGGCCAATTCAAACGCAATCTCACCACGAGTAACGGCATCACGGCAACCGCGGTGGATGACTTCGTTATAACGGGAGCTATTGTGCAAGAGGGGCTTATGGCCACGACAATTACAGACGCCCAGGAAACCCCCAGCGCTATCGTCCCAGGTGGCGTCTTTGTAACCCGCGTTCAAAACCGGCTCCCAGACTTCGCCTTCTGAACCTCATTCAACATAGGGTGAGAACAACGTCTCGGTGCGGCCCAGGACATGCGAGCGGTTTCCCCAATGCCCAGCACCACCGCTCGCTTCCGAGGCATTTTGGAAAATATCAAATCGTCGTAAGCGACATTATCTCGGCCCGTAGCCCTCAAACCTCCATCCCGAACCGGCTGCCCATCTCCCGCCGCCCGAAACTCGTGACCCGCAGCGCTCTACTATCCAGATCCTGCACCACCCATTTTTTCTTGAGCGCGAGTCTCAACAGCCCGGCCCCCAGCGCCCCGCCCAGATGCGAGCGCCGCTCGCTCCAATCCAGGCACGCGAATGCAAACCGGCGCCGCAACATGCGTGTTTCCTCCACGTCAATGCCTAACGCCTCGAACGCCGCGGCTCCCGCTGGAGTGAGCTCGTAGGATTCGTCACCATCCGCTGTGAGCCACCCCATAGCCCTCAGACGATCATTCAGCGATACGCCCAGCGTCCCGGCTATGTGGTCGTAGCAGGTCCGCGCGGCACGCAACCGATTCGGCGTGTTCGGCACGAATTTGCTACGCGTACCGCCCGCCAGCACGCTCAGCCCTTCCAAAACGCTCGCCACCCCAGGCCCCTCCAAACTGTAATATCGGTGCTTGCCCTGCACCACCACTCTCACCAACCGCTCCGTCTTCAATCGCTGCAAGTGGACGCTCGCTGTGGACGGGCTCACATCCGCCACCACCGCCAGCTCCGTGCCCGTTCGCGCGTGGTTGTCCATCAGGCAATACAGCATTCGCGCCCGGGCCGGCTCGCCGATAGCCGCCGCAATCCTTGATGCCGCCTCGTCATTCTGATATTCCACATCCATACTTCGATGGTAAACGAAGTGTGCCAGCGCGACAAGCGATATATTCCTTACATGCGTGGGAGCAAGCACTCAACGGGGCACCTGGATCGCCGCCAGGCCATCGGAGCCGGTGCGGCCATGGGTGCCTTGTTGACGCTTGGCTCGGATGCAACGGCCGAAACGCCGAGGAGAAAATCAGTGAGCGTCACCTGCATCATTCGCTACCAGATCGATCCGTTCCAGCGAGACGGCTTCAAGCAGTACGCCGAAAATTGGGGCCGCATCATTCCCCGCTGCGGCGGACACTTGATCGGCTACTTTCTTCCGCACGAAGGAACCAATGACATTGCCTGGGGATTGATTGCATTTCCGAATCTCGCGTCGTACGAAAGCTACCGCGCCCGCCTGAAATCCGATCCGGAAGCGCGCGAAAACTTCAAACTGGCGCAGTCCAAGCGCCTCATCCTTCGCGAAGAGCGAAACTTCGTGGAGGTGGTGGATGGAACGCTGGAACTTCCCTCCCAGCTTCGCAACTCAGTATGATCCAAGCATGTCCACTCAAATCGAAAAGGGCCGACTCTTTCGTTCGCTGCACGAGCGCGAACATGCCTTCATTATTCCGAATCCCTGGGACCTCGGTACTGCGCGCCTGCTAGCGCATTTGGGATTCGAAGCTCTGGCCACCACCAGCATGGGCTATGCATTCTCCGCCGGACAGCCGGACAACACAGTTAGCCGCGACCTGATGATCCGGCATGTATCCGAAATTGCGTCAGCCACCGATCTTCCCGTGAGCGCGGATCTTCAGAACGGCTTCGGCGACGCGCCGGAAATAGCCGCGGAGACCATCCAGCTTGCGGCAACCGCCGGTGCGGTGGGCGGCTCAATCGAAGATTCCACCAATCGCCCGGACCAGCCAATCTACGAAAAAGAACACGCGGTGGAGAGAATCCGCGCGGCAGCCGCGGTAGCACGCGCGCTTCCCTTCCCCTTCACCCTCACCGGACGCGCCGAAAATTACTTGCACGACCGGCCTGATCTCAACGACACCATCGCGCGTCTCCAGGCTTACCAGGAAGCCGGCGCCGATGTTCTCTATGCACCGGGCCTCGCGACGAAAGACGAAATTGCGGCCGTAGTCAGCTCCGTCAATCGGCCGGTGAATGTCCTTATGGGATTGCGCGGTGTTCAACTTAGCTTGGCTGAGCTTTCGGCAATCGGCGTCAAGCGCATCAGCGTGGGCAGTGCTCTCTCTCGCACCGCGCTCGGCGCCTTTCTTCGCGCCGGCCGTGAAATGCGCGAGCACGGAACATTTACGTTCGCGAACGAAGCTGCCAACTCTCGCGAGATCACCGCTATCTTGACGAAATTCGGGAAATGACGGGCTCGGATTTTTTTCCACCGTCACTCATACCGCAATGCCTCCGACGGATCCACCTTCGCCGCCCGCCGCGTCGGCGCCCAACATGCCGCCAGCGCGACACCGGCAAACAGCAATCCCACGCCAATCAATGTCACCGGATCCGTAGGCTCAACCTCAAACAGGAACGACTTGAGCACCCGCGACAACACCACCGCCGCGACAATCCCCGACACCACGCCGCCCGCAATCAGCCGGAACCCTTCGCCGAAAATCAGGTTCCGGATGTCGCTCTGCCTCGCGCCCACCGCCGTGCGAATGGCGATCTCGCGCCGCCGTGCAGCCACCGACAGCGAGAGCACGCCATAAATCCCCACCAGCGTCAGCACGCTTCCCACCAGCGCAAATCCCACCAATAGCTGCATCGCAAAAGTGCGCGAGGCCAGCGAATCGCCCCGAATCTGTTCCAGCGTTCGGACGTTTTCAATCGCAACCGTTGGATCAATCAACCGCAGCTCCCGCTGCACCCCGGCTGTCACCGCCCTAGGATCTGCCGCCGTTCGAACCACCAGATGCTTCGAGAATGCAGTAGCCTGCCACAGCGAAAGATAAATTTCCGGCGCGGCCGCTTGCGTCAGATCGCTGGTTCTTCCATTAGTCACCACGCCGATAATCTCTATCGGCGGCTGCTTCCTGTCGAACCACACTTTCTTCCCAAGAGGATTGGCCTTCGGAAAGTACCGTTCCGCCAGCGCCTGATTAACGATCGCTACCATCGGAGCCTTGCCGGAATCGGTAGAGCGAAAATCCCGCCCATCGGTAATCGATTGGCCCAGCAGTTTGAAGTAACCCGGCGTGGCTGCCCGCATTGGCAGTGCGATTTTATCGCTGTCCCTGGTTGCCCCAGGTGTTGCCGCCGGCTGTCCTTCAATCTCCAACGTCGCCGGCCAACTGTTGCCGGTAAGCGGCACTCCCCACGCAAACGCGACATCTTGCACTCCTGGCAGCGTCGCCACGCGCTCCAAAGCCCGGTGATGAAAATCTTCCCATTTCCCCTGCTGCACCGACGTCACACTCATGGTCAGAATGTGTCCCGTGTTGTACCCCGACTCCACTTTGGACAAATTCAGCATGGTTCGAATCAGCAGCCCAGCGCCTACCAACAATGCCAGCGTCAGCGCGGTCTGCACCATCGTTACTCCCCGCAGTAGCCGCCGCTCCCCGCGTCCCGCGCTGCTTTTCGGACCCGCATTCTTCAGAACGCTGATCGGATCCAGCCGCGACGCCCGCAGCGCCGGAAAAATACCAGCCAGCAGCGACGCCAAAATCGCCGAGCCGAGTCCACAAGCCAACACCGGCCAGCCCGTGGTCACCGCATCCAGCCGCGGGATGGCGTGCGCCGCAATTACTTTGAATATCTTCACCACTCCAAACGCCAGGCCAACTCCAAACGCGCCGCCCAAGAGAGCCAGCAGCAGACTTTCCGTGGAAACCTGCCGGAACAGCGCCGCTCGTGCGATTCCGAGCGCGCTCCTCACTGCGTACTCCTGTTGCCGTTGCAGACCGCGCACCAATAGCAGAGCCGCCGCATTCCCGCACGCGATGAACAACACCAGTGCGGCCGCGCCTAATAGCGGCAACAAAATCCGGCGCCCGTCGCGATTCAGTTCGGCCGTCAACGAATGCACCTGAGGAACAATCCCCGCAAAGTCGCGTTCCGCCTGTGCCTCGCGATTGCATAGCACCGTGAGTTCCGTTCGTGCCTGTTCCGGTGTCGCGCCGTTGCGCAGCCGCCCAACCACATTCCACGCGCGCGCTTTTATCCAGGAAGGCTCAGGAGCCGCGGGAATCCAAAAATCCACCAGTGCGTTGACGTTGTAATTGGGCTCTTGCGCCGTCGTCGGCGAGGGAAGAAACCGGACGCCCGGCGGCATCACGCCGATCACCGTGGGTGGCGTGTCTTGCCGGCTGATCCGGATCGTTTTACCGATGATGTTTCGATCGCCATTGAACTGGCGCTGCCAGAACTCGTAACCCAGAATAATCACCGGCGGCGCTTTGGGCCTGGTTTCGGATTCCAGAAACGTTCGCCCCAGCACCGGCTGGAGGCCCACCACGTTGAAATAATCCCGCGTCACCCACATCCCCTCCAGTGATTCGCTGCCCTCGGGGAGCACCAGAAAATTGAACGACCAATCATAGGCCGCAATGGACTCGAGCGTCTTCGACTCTTTTTGCCAATCCAGCCATTGCTGCGCAGGCCAGCCCGGCGAATTGGTCATCGGCTGACCATCCGCGCGCGCCGTTGGGATCAGCACCAACCTCTCCGGTTGCCGGTACGGCGGCGGAGTCAACAGCACGCCTTGAATCAAACTGAACACCGCCGAAGTCGCGCCAATTCCCAACGCCAGCGTGAGTATCGCGATCAAGCTGAAGGCGGGCTGCTTGAGCAGCATCCGCACGCCGAAACGCAAGTCCTGTATCATTCAGTCCCCCAACATCTTTTGACGCCCGCAATCCCGCACGGTTAGGTGTAGGGCAGCATGGAATCCTGCGGCGGGTTGCCGACAGTTGCCAACCCGCCCGCCTCAAGCCTGGCGTTATGCTTGTATTAATGAGACGGTCGCCCGCCGGATTTCTGCTCCTCCTAGCCGGCCTTTGCTTCGCTCAACCCAACCCGTCGCACTATATCGAAATCAAACTTTCACCCGGCATCATTTCCGAACGCGTCTTCATTCGCTACATACTCGCTGGCGACGATTTCGGCGATTGGGTTCAGCCGCGTTCCGGCGTCTCATCCTATTTCATCAGCACTACCCATGAAGGGCGCCAGGCCACTCGCATCAAAGCTCTCCTCTATGCTCCCGGCTGCGCGATTCAAACCCTCGACCTTTCGGTTTCGGCCTCGACGAATCCACAATATTCCTTCATCTGCCAGCCCCTTCCAAATATCTCGATTACCGGAACACTCACCGGCATAGACCGGCTATACAATCGCGACATCAAACTCCAGACGCGATATGTTGCTCGCTGGGCCGAGTCTTTCTTCGAGCTTGGCCCTCACATTCTTACCGCCGTCCCAGTGGGCGAAGCTGCAAGCGTCGAACCCGGCGGCCGTTTCCGGTTGTCAGTGCCGGACCTCTCGCAAGATGTGTTGGCCGGAGCGCCGAATCTCCCCGGCGAACTGCAAATCTGGGCCATAGACAAAACCAGCAACCAGATTGCCGCCGAACTGATTCTCTCCCGGCCAGAGTCCCTAAAAACACGCATGGCTGGATTGAAAATTCAAAGCGAATACCCTGCCGAATTAATCTTCGGCTTCTGCGCGGCAGATTATCGCCGCCCACACGACGCGTTCGGATTCGCCTTCCGCCAGGATGACACCCTAGCATGCGAACGCTAACAAACCAACCCGCCCATGCCGAAACTGACCCACCTTAGCTGAATCGTTATGATCGCCGCCAGCCTCTTTCGCCAGGGGCCTCAACTGTCCACCCTGCTGTGCGTGTCGCTCTCGCTGGCACAAACGCCGCGGCCTGTGTTCCAGTCGAACACTGACCTGCAGACCATCGCTGTCCGCGTCGTGGACAAGCAAGGCCGCGATGTGCATGGGCTTGCCGCTTCCGATTTCACTCTCCTCGAGGACGGCCATCCCCAACAGATTGCGTTCTTCGGCGAGGAAAATCAGCCCGTGAGTCTTGTTCTCGTGCTCGACGTCAGTTGGAGCATGCGCTCCGGTCAGAAGCTGGAGCAAGCCCGAAAGTTACTCGCTCCACTGCTCGGCCGCAATCTTCCTGACGACGAGGTCTTCTTCACGGCCTTCACCGATCGCGTCGGCCCCTTCCTTACGCTACTTCCCGGGAAACCACTCGACTCGCTCATCCCCACGGCAATATCTCCACAGAATGGAACTGCCCTCTACGACGCACTTGCTACTTCACTCTGCAACATGCGCTCAGCGCGCAACGTTAGGCAGGCCGTCGTGGTGATCACTGATGGCTCCGATCAACATAGCCGCCTATCACTCGACCACTTGATTCAATTGGCACAATCTTCGAAGCCGCAGATCTTCATGATCGGATTCTTCGACTACTTCGAGCGCGACCTTTACAAGCAAAGCGGGAAAACTGTGACCCTTGTCAACCACCACGAAATCGACAACCCGCTGAAGAGCTTCGAGCGTGTTGCGAAGGAGACCGGCGCTGAGTCCTTCTTCCCATCGTCCGACGACGATCTAGCCCATGTCATCGATCACATCCGCAGTATCCTCGAAGCCGAATACTCGCTCGCGTATTATCCCAAGAGCGCCCATCAGCTCCGCCGCATTCAGATACGAGTCAATCGCCACGGCGTCAACATAACCGCGCGACGCGCCGTAACGGGGGACGTCCCTTTAGCGAGCACCGTCCACTTCGCCGTCGACTCCTGCGCAGTATCTCCTACTGAACATCCCTATCCGTGGGAGCCACACGTCACTACCGGCCTCCCGCACACTTCGATTTACCAGGATGATTTCGCCGATCCCAGCAGCGGCTGGCCCAATCGCACCTACTGGCGCTATGCCTCCGGCGGCTATGAGATTACGGTTGGTCCTCCGCCGGGCGAGGAAAACAATTCTGCCGGTCGAGGCATCGCCCGAGGCGAACCGTCGTGGGGTGGCGACCCGGGCGGAGCCGGTCAACTCGCGATTTCGACAGGCACAGTTGTCGCCTATGGACCGGCCTTTGAGAACTTCATTGCATCCCTCTCGGTTTCCGGGAAATGGACGCGCATCGTGACGAGGGAACATCCTAACCAATTTACCGACGGCGGTGCCGGCCTGGTCTTCCGTCTCAACGCGGCAGGTTGTTACATATTGCTGCTATCCGGATCCGGGAAAGCAGAGCACCTCAGGTTCAGGCTCGTGAAACTTTCCTTCGGCCAGTCATCCAATGCACTCGGCTGGGACCATGAAAAAGAGATCATCCCGTGGACGCCCGTCCCCTTGCCGCGCAGCGCCGCGGCCCAGACGCTTGACGAAATCGAGCGGACCACCATCGCCGTCGAGTGCTCGGCGAACCACATCGATGTGCTAATCAATGGCCAGGACGCCGCGCGCGTGAACGACCCAAGCTTTTCGATTGGCCAGGTGGGCATGGCGGCATTCGGAAAAGGCCGCGCCGTTTTTAATAACTTGTACGTCGAAGAACGTCCCTGACAGCTGCCAGCAACCAGCCACCAGCAACCAGCCACCAGCAACCACATGCTACCGTCTTAATAGGAAACCGTGCTAAAAACGCTGGAAATCTGCGTTTTCCTCTGTGCCGCGACGCTCGCGTCCGCGCAATCCATCACCATCCGTGATCTTGTCCAGTTCATCAATTCATCCATTCAATTGAAG
>Ga0116135_1001774_pt1 | contig 10384 bp, 9 predicted proteins | sample June2015DPH_20_1_FD_89738 | JGI IMG/M metagenome (GOLD analysis project Ga0116135, IMG submission 89738) | Peatland microbial communities from SPRUCE experiment site at the Marcell Experimental Forest, Minnesota, USA - June2015DPH_20_10 | ecosystem: Environmental > Terrestrial > Soil > Wetlands >... | reverse complement strand
CGCAGCGGCTGCGATCACCGGTCAAGCCCTCTCGGTGTGCGGAGGAGCCACGCCGTTCGCCGGGTAGGGCGCTCCGCCGGGAAGGCTTGACCCCGGGCGACGTTGCCTCCATACGTCCTTCAAATCATTTTGAACGCTCCGACCAACGCCACCGTGTCTGCCGCGCTTCTTCGTGATGCCGCCGAGCGCGCCGGCGGCCGCGCGGCAGAGCGTCTGGCGCAGGTGCGGGCGCTGCTCGGCGAGGACATGGACGCCGTCGATCGGGCGCTCGCGCGATTGACCCGCGACGGGGTCTCTCCGGCGACCGATTCGGCAACGCATCTGCTCGAAGCCGGAGGCAAGCGGGTTCGCCCACTGACCGTCCTTCTGTCAGCCGCTTGCTTCGGTACGCCGTCTCGCACCGCACGTGAGCTGGCGGTCGTGGCGGAGCTCGTTCATCTCGCCACGCTGCTGCACGACGACGTCATCGACGACGGCGATGAGCGTCGCGGCCGGCCGACCCCACGGCGGGTCTGGGGGAACGCCGTCAGTGTGCTTGCCGGTGACTTGCTTCTGACGCACGCGCTTGAGCGCGCGGCTCTCGCGGCCCCGCAGGCCGTGCTCATCGATCTGTTCGTGACCCTTCGGCGATTGGTCGATGGTGAAGTCATCCAACTTCGCGGACGGATGTTTCTCGATGCGAGCGAGGACGTTTATTTTCGCATCGTTCATGACAAGACGGCGTCGCTCTTCGCGTGGGCGGCTCGCTCCGGCGCCGTCGTCGCAGGCGCCCCCGCGGGTGCGGCTGCGGCCTTGGCCGAGTTTGGTGCGCGTCTTGGCGTCGCGTTTCAATTGGTCGACGACGTGCTCGATTACGTGGGTGACCCGGGGGCCACCGGCAAGATGTCTCTGGCCGATCTGGCGGAAGGTAAGCTGACGCTTCCGCTCATTCGCGCGATCGCCGCTCGCCCTGCGCTCGTCTCCGACGTGGACGCGGCCCGCGCTGGAGACTCACGTGCGGCGTTGCAAGTCGCCGATGCCGTCCGCGCCTCGGGCGTCTGCGATTCAGTCCGCGTGCTCGCCCGCGACGAGACGGCGCGCGCCCTAGCGTCGCTCGACGCCGTGCCGCCGGGTGTTGCCCGAGATCTGCTGGGAGCCATCGCCCACGACCTCGCTTCGCGCGCCGGGTAGCGTCATCGTCGCGGCCGGACACGACGCGCTCGGCTCGACCGTGGACGCCGAAGCGGAGGGGCTCATTGGTTTGCCCATAGGACACCGTTTCTGCCGGATCTCCGCGCGTGCGGCCATACGTCAGTTTTCGCGCGATACGGTCAACTCGACGGACGCCGCCTCGACGCTGCTTGACGTCGGCGGCCTTGCCTTCGTGATGCGGATTCGGATGCTGATTGCAGGGCACTCCGCAAACAATCTCTCGACGATGCGACGGGCAAGCGTCTCGAGGAGACGGTAGCTGCGGCCAGTGCCCTCCTCGACGACGACCGAGGCGATTCGGTCGTAGTCGACGACCTCCGCACGGTCGTCCCCGCGCGGCAGCTTGGACGGCGGCAAAGACAGCTCCACATGAGCGACGAAGTCTTGCGGCAGGCGTCGCTCGGATGCCGAGGCTCCGTGCTTACTTCGGAACCGAACGCCGTCGAGGCGGATCCGGTACTCTCGCACGCTCATCGTCGTGGCGGCCTCAGTTGAGCTGGTTCTTGTCGGGCTTCTGACCTTCCAAGAAGACAGCCGCCACTTCGCGCTCGAGCGCGGACGCCAGTTCGGCATCCATCGCCTCGAGCGAGCCGGCCGCTCGTTCCACGTTTCGCTGGTAAACGAAGAGGCGAACTCGAGCGGGCGCCCCCTCTTCCGTGGGCGGCGTGTCGATCACGAGCAGGGCGCGCGGATCGACTCCGTCGACAACCAACTCGGCGCCGGGCAGGTCGACGACGTACACTTCGGAGCCCCGTACGTACCGCGCCAGGACTGCGTCGAGCTTTTCGATCGCCGTTCCGACCAGGGTCGTGAACGTCTCCGGACTGGGCGCCCAAACGGCCGGCCCGCGCGCGCCGTCGAGTGCCCGGGATCGCAGGAGCGCCTCCGTCGCTCCGCGAGCGTCGCCCTGCTCGTCGCGTACCAAGCCGAGATAGTAATGGGCGTCCGCGCTTTGCGGGTCGGCCCTGACCGCCTGCTCGATGAGCGGCGCCGCCTTGTCGATCTGGCCGAGCTCGTACCAGGCCCGGCCGATCAGAAACAGATAAGTTGGCCCGCCGACCGGTCCGTCTGGGAGCATCTTCATCGCCCGCTTCGCTTCCTCGTAGTCGCCCTTCGCCATCAATGCATCCACTTTGAGCAGAACGCAGTCGGCGACCTCTTCGTCTGTTTCAGCGTAGTCGAGCGCCTCCTCGATTTGTGCGATCGCGCTATCGTACTCGCCGAGCGGAGCAATCATCACCTCCGCCGCGTTGAGCATGGCCTCGAAGTAGGTTTCGTCGAGGGCAATCGCGAGCCGATAGTGTTCGAGTGCCTCTTCCGCTTCGCCGTCCAGTGCCGACGCGAACCCCATCAGATTGTGCACTTCAGGCGACTGCGGGTCGAGTTCCAGTGCGCGCCGGGCACAGGCGATTGCGCCCGCGGCGTCTCCCTTCTGGGCGAGATCCCACCCGCGGTCCAGGTGTGCGGTGAATTGGTCTTCCATGGGTGCGGACGAGCGCATTTGTCTGCCGGACGCCACGCCTCACGTCAAGCTGCCGGGTTGAAGCGCGGCGTACGGGTGAGCTGTAGGCCGATGGGCTCGTAGGACCGTGCGTCAATTGTCCGGGCACTGCGGCGGCTCCGCCTTCGGTCCCTCGCAGGTGCCAGGCCCCTTTTCGTGCACGACGACCCGCGTTCCAGGGGTGTCCTTGTTCGCGAAAACGGCATGCCAGCCGTCCGGCAGCGCCGGATCCGTCCATCCGAAGACCGCCTTGGCATCCCAAGGGGCAAGGTTGACGCAGCCATGGCTTTTCACCGAACCGAATGCCCCGTGCCAAAATGCGCCATGCAATGCATATCCGGCGTTGAAATACTCGATGTAGGGGACGTCCTCGATGGAGTACGGCCCGTCCGTTGCGGTGTCCGAATCGCCATCCATGGTCGCCGAGATGTGCTTCTCGCGGATGCGGAAACTGCCCGGAGGGGTCTCGTGTTCGTTTCGTCCGCTCGAAACGACCGTGACGAAGACGGGCGCCGCGCCTTCGAAGGCCACGAGGGTCTGTCGCTTGAGATTGACATCGATCCATTTCTCGCGCTCGCCGAGCTTGTCCGGCGGGGGACCCGGCTCCGTCTTGGTGGCGTCGATCGCGCGCAGCCACCAGCCTTCGTCGGTCTCCCAGAACTCGTAACCGTTTGCGCGCGCCTTGTCTCCGGTGAGTCCGACTGCGTCGAACCGGTCGAGAGCACCGGGAGCCACGGACGCGTGCTTCCTTGCGTCGTCGAGCATCCAGCGCTTGGCGAAGTAGTTCAGGATGAAGCCGACGGGAAGCTTGTCGATCCGGCGCGACGCGACGTTCTTGGTCGCGAACGTAGCGGCGTCCTTGCCGAGCCAAACGCCGTGAAATTCGGTGACCGGCTTCGAAACGAGAATTCGGTCGGCTGGAGCGGAGAGACCGGCGATCGTCTTCCACCACTGGGTCCCTCCGACGTCGATCTCGTGGTCGAGCGACAGATAGAACCCTTTGACCATCCGGCGTGCGATCGGGCCACCGCTCTCTTGCAGATCCTCCAGTGTGATCTGCGGTGGACCCCCGTCAGGAATCTCTTTTTCCCACCATGGAATGTCGGCGTCTTCCAAGGCCCCCGGGTCGGAGACGCCTGAGTCCGCAATGCTGGTCGCGAGGCTCGCGGGGGCATACGTGCGGTCGTCGTCGACAATCTTCGGTTTTTTTGGTTTGAAGAGCCATGGTTCGAACTTCTTGCGCTGTTCGCGCGAGGGCACCGAGCGATACAGCGGCGTTCCATTCCAGAGATTGACGCCATAGAGGTACGGTAGAGACCCGTCGAGGTTCGGTGCCTTCGCCAGCTTGAACTTGGGGTGATCGAGGTCCATCGTTGCGAGCTTGCCGCAAATGAACCCACCCGACACGAGCTCGTACCAACCTTCGGCACAATTGGACTTCTTGTGAACCTCTGGAATCACAGGCGCTCGTTCGCCATATCTCAAATAGCCCAGGCGCACGGACTTGCTGTCATGCTCGCCTCTCCGATCGTTCGGGGTCTCCATTTCGCTCCAGATGGGCGCCTGCAACACGATCGCGCCGATCCATGGACCGTCGTAGGATCCTGCGTCGGCGACGGCTCCCGCGCTCGGCGCGAGACCCGCGTCCGCCAGGACCGGGCCCGCCGAGGACGGGGAAGGCGGTTCGACGCCCCTGGATAACGTGCGCGGCTGCCTGCAAGCGATGGTCATGGAGGCGAACATCGACACGACGATGGCGAACGACGCAGGGCGACGGCAAACCATGAGGATGCTAACGCAGCTCTCTCATAACGCGTTCGTGGCGGGTCATACCACTTCTCGGCCCTGCACCACGGCCTCCGCCTGGCCTCCCGATTCGAGGACATGAAGACCGGCTTACTGCGAGGGTGAATCCGCGCGTGAAGGAGCTTACGTGACTGAGGAGGGGACGAGGAGGGCCCTCGCCGAAGAAACCGCGCGTGCTGCGCCGACCACGCCGCACGCGACCCTACGCGTCGGGAAAATGGCTCGCAGCGGGCCCGAGCGCTTCTGGTCGCGCCGGCCCGTGCGCATCGCGTCGGTGGTGGCTCTGGCTGTCTCCGCCGGCCTGCATGCCCTGCTTTTTCCACTCGAGCTGAACCCTCTCGAAATCACCGATGTGGAGGGGGAGGCGTCGATCGCCATCGACGTTCTCTCCGCAGTCGACGTGTCTCCGCCCGAGCAGACGCTTCGGTCCGAGGGTTCGCCGGCCGAGCCGCCTGCGGTTGATGACGGCGAGCAGGGGCGCAGACACGATGCCGGCGTCGGGCGAACAGGGGTTCGCGACGCGGCAGCGACAAGCGCAGACGCTTTCTCGCTCGAGGCGAGCGAGGTGGGCGACGCAGCGATCGCGCGCTTCGATGCGGGGCCCGCACCCGATGCCGAAGCACTGATCGGCGCCCTGCAGACGGATCGAGTTCTCGTCATGCTCGTCATCAGCGCGGAAGTGATTCGCAAGAACCCCGTCGGCGCGACCCTCGGCTACATTCTTCGAGCCCTGCCTCAATGGGACCAATTCATGGCGGGCACGACTCTCGATCCCGTGCGGGATATCGATTGGATCGTCATCAGCGGTCCTTCGCTCGTCAATACGGAGCGCGACGTGGTGCTCATCCATTATTCGGCGCCGGACGCGACGATGGATCGTGCGGTTGCGGCGATCGGCCGCAGAACCAGGGGCGGCGGCTTCATCGACGCGGGAGTTCGTGGGGTCAAGGCAACGCTCGCCCACGCCGATCGCGCCGATCGCGTCATTCTCCGCCCGCAATCCCGAGTGCTCGCCATAGTGCCTCCGAGCGCCGCGTCAAGGGTGGCTCGCCAGCTCGTCGGAGCCCGCGTGATGCCTCCCATTCGGGAGGGTGACGCGGTGTATATGCGTTTCGTCAGCCCTCACCGCGCCATTGCCGATCTGCCTGATTCCATCCACGAATTGAGGTTGCGCGTCGTGCCCGGCGCCGACGAAGGAGCCGACGTGTACGTCGACGGTGATACGGACGATGCGGTGGCAGCAGCCGCGGCTGCCGCGCAGGTCGCACGATTCGTCCGGCGTCACAACGACACGCTCACATCGCTCGTCACACACGGCCTCCTCGACCACGTCGAGACTTCGTCCGAAGGCTCGTCTTTGAAGGTCCACCTGACCGTCACCCGCGATCAGATCGCCACACTCGCCGCGCTCGTAGGAGACGTGTTGGGCGTGCAGCCCGGCGAGGCCCGTCCGGCGACCACGCCGTCCGACCGGCTTGGCGCGCCGCCCCGGCTCCGCTAGCTTCGCGTCCGTCATGCGCCGGTTTTCATGGCTTGTCCTCGTCTCTTTCGCGGCGTCGTGCTCGAAGCCGGTCGCCGAGCCCAAGAGCGATTTCACGCCGGCTGCCCCGCAAACCGTGCCCGAGGGGCCCACGAAGCTCGAGATGGATGACCAAGTCGTCGGCACGGGCCGAGAAGCGAAGACCGGGGATACGATTCACGTGCAGTACACGGGGACGCTCATGAATGGCCAGAAGTTTGACAGTTCGTACGATCACGGGAGCGAGCCGTTCACGTTCACGCTGGGCAGAGGCGAAGTCATCAAGGGCTGGGATCGCGGAGTCGTCGGCATGAAAGTCGGCGGCAAACGAAATCTTACGATTCCTGCGGACCTCGGTTACGGCGAGAGTGGAAGTCCTCCAGCGATCCCGCCGAACGCCGGGCTCAAGTTCGAAGTGGAGCTCGTGGGCATCGATTGATTCGTTGCCGTCGATCGTGGCCGTGCCCGCGGCCGGCCGCCGCCCACTCCGCGTCGACGTCAGCCGGCTTCTCGTCGTCAATGGGGTCGAGTTCGCGTACGATGGAAGACGATGCTGAACCCCAATATCCTCTACGCCGTGATGGCTGGTGTCATCGTCGGGCTCGTAGCCTGGGTCGTCGCCGTGTGGGTGAGCTCGGACAAACCCGCGCGGCGGTAGCGTCGCTTCGCAGCGGGCACGCTCGACGTGGGCGCAGTCCCCCAGGTCAGAGGGTAAACGCTTCGTTCATCAGGATCTTCTGCTCCAAATCGTGTGCGGCCTTGCTTCCCGTTGCCGGGCTAGCGCTCTCCGCGCGCGAGACCAGCGCGATCGGATGACGACCCGCGAACATCTCGTGCTTGCGCGCGTTGATGAAATACCATGCGCCCATGTTGCGCGGCTCCTCCTGAACCCAAACGAGCGGCGTTCCCTCGGGGTATCGACGGAGCGCATCCATGAGAGCGCCGCTCAGGGGATAGTATTGCTCGAGCCGAACAATCGCCACGTCGTCGCGCGCGCGACGTCGCCGCTCCTCGGCGAGATTGTAGTAGACCTTGCCGCTGCAGAGGACGATGCGGCGTGTCTTTGCCGGGTCCACGACGTCATCGGGAATGACGCGCTGGAACGATCCGAACGCGAGCTCGTCGAGCGAGCTGGTGGCCTCGGGATGTCGTAAGAGCCACTTCGGAGTGAAGACGACGAGCGGCTTGCGCAGCGGACGGTTCACTTGACGCCTCAGCACGTGGAAGAACTGCGCGGGCGTCGTCAGGTTGCAGACCTGGATATTGTCTTCCGCCGAGAGCTGCAGGAACCGCTCGATGCGTGCACTGGAGTGCTCCGGGCCTTGGCCCTCGAACGCGTGGGGCAGCAGCAGCACGAGTCCCGACAGGCGCGACCACTTGTCTTCCGCCGACACGATGAACTGGTCGACGATCACTTGTGCGGCGTTCACGAAGTCGCCGAACTGAGCCTCCCAAACGACCAGTTTGTCGGGCCGATCGAGCGAGTACCCGTACTCGAAGCCCAGCACCCCGGCCTCGCTGAGCGGCGAATCGTAGATCTCGAACCGCCCGACACCGGTCGTTCCGTCGCCCAAGTGCGCGAGCGGCGTATACGGCTCTCCCGTCTCTGTGTCGAAGAGGACCGCATGGCGATGGGAGAACGTTCCGCGCCTCGAGTCTTGCCCGCTGATGCGAATCCCGTGGCCCTCGAGCAGGATGGACGCGAAAGCCAGATGCTCCGCCGTCCCCCAATCGAGCGGCTGACCATCCAATCCCCGCAGTCTGCGCTGCTCGAGAATCTTGAGCGCTTTCGGGTTCGCGTGAAATCCGGGCGGCATGGTGGCGAGCTTGTCGAGCGCCTGGCAGAGCGTCTCCTTTGAAAACGCGGTGGACACCTCGGGGACGTTCGCGTCGAGGCCGCCCCGATAGGGCGCCCACACACCGCCCATCGCCTCCGGCATCTGGTGAAAATCCCCCTGACGCGCTTCCTCGAGCGCGCGCTCCAACGTGGCCCTGCGCTCTTGGGCGATAGCGTCCGCTTCTTCGCGCGAGACATGGCCCGCCTTCACCAACCGGGCGACGTAGACTTCGCGGACCGTAGGCTTTTTGTCGATGAGCGCGTACATCCGCGGTTGCGTGAAGCGCGGCTCGTCACCCTCGTTGTGGCCGTACTTCCTGTAGCAGTACATGTCGATGACCACGTCCTGCTTGAACCTTTGTCGGAATTCGATCGCGAGGCGCGTGACCTGAATGACCGCCTCGGGGTCCTCGCCATTCACGTGGAACACGGGGACGCGGAGCATGCGCGCGACGTCGGTGCAATACCGGGTGGATCGTGAATCGACCGGCAGCGTAGTGAATCCGATTTGGTTGTTGACGACGAGGTGGATGGTTCCGCCTGTCGTGTAGCCTTCGAGTTGTGCCAAATTCAGCGTTTCGGCGACGACACCCTGACCCATGAATGCCGCATCCCCGTGGATGAGCAAGGGCATCGTGCTCTTCCGTTTTCTTCGATCGATTTTGGCGCGCACGCGCCCCTCGACCACCGGATTCACGAACTCGAGATGACTCGGATTGAAGGCCATCGAGAGGTGAATCGGCCGTCCGGACTGCGTGACGACTTCGCTCGAGTATCCGAGATGGTATTTGACGTCGCCGGCTCCAAGGAACCGCTCGGGCTTCTTGTCATCGAAGGCTGCAAAAATCTCGCGCACGTTCTTGCCCATCACGTTGACAAGCACGTTGAGCCGACCCCGGTGGGCCATGCCGATCACGAGCTCCTCGATGCCGTGCTGCCCTGCCGATTCGATCAACAGATCGATCATCGGAATGACACTCTCGGCGCCTTCCAGCGAGAATCGTCGTGCCCCGCCGCCGTAATTCTTATGGATGAATTGCTCGAAGATCTCGGCCTCGGTCAGCTTGGTGAGGATTCGAACGAGCTCCGTGCGGTCGAGAGATGCGTGGTTGCCCGTCGACTCCATCTGCTGCTGCAGCCAGAGACGCTGCTCGGGCTCTCCGACGTGCGTGAACTCGACGCCAATCGACGAGCAGTACGTTTCACGAAGGTGGGCGACGATTTCGCGCAGCGTCGCCCGCTCCGGGAAGCCGCTCATACCGGCCGTCGAAAACGTCTTGTCGACGTCCGCCTCGGTCAGTCCGAAGTTCGACAGTTCGAGCTCCGGCGCGATGGGCGGTCGACTGCTGAGCGGGTCGAGATGCGCGGACAGATGACCCCGAACGCGGTATTCGTTGACCAAGTGTGCTACGCGACTCTGCAGCTCCGTTGCAGCAATGACCGTATCGCGGACGGACTCTCGGTAAGACGCTGCCGAGGACGTTGCCGTGCGCGATGGCGTCGGAGCGGCTGCGCCATTGCCATTGCCATTGCCCCCATTGCCGTTGGCGTGGGCGGCCCACCCATTGCCCTTCGGCGTCCCCGGCGATGCCGGGGTCGTCCCCTCGAAGAAGCGGCGCCACCCGTCTTCGACCGATTGCGGACTCTGCACCCAACGCGCATGGATCTCTTCGACGTAACCTGCGTTAATCCCGAACTCCTCGAACATGGGTCTCCAGTGCTTCGCGCTCCGCGATGCGCGACTGTGCCAGGCCGACTTCGGTGCATTGCACCGATACAGGCCATAGCGCCTGCTCGCACGCACTTCCAGAGCAGAGTCGGTCGTCAAGCGATGCGACCGCCCAAGAGAGGTGGCACCGTGTGGACAATGGGCCACCGCGGCGGCTATGTGACCCCTTGCTAGGATGCTCGAAACGGCAAAACGCGCCGGTCGGCTTACGAGAATCGGGGGGCCGACTGGCACGACGAAGCTCGCGAAGCGATACTCTTGGGTCGACACCCGAGGCTGTCAAGCAAGCGGGCATCCCGATCTCGAGTCGCTGCGCGCCGAGCGTGTCCCCCGCACATGGTACAAGCGGGACGCGCTCGTCGTCGCCCGCGCTCTCATCGGGTGCTTGCTGGTGCATGAGCGAGGCGACGCACGGACGCCGCGGGTCGCTCGAATCGTCGAGACCGAGGCCTATCGGGGTCCCCGGGACTTGGCCTGCCACGCACGCGCCGGCCTCACGAAACGAACGCGATCGCTGCTGGGTGAAGAGGGTCATGCCTACGTGTTCCTCGTGTACGGCATGCATCATTGCTTCAACGTGACCTGTCGAGGAGCAGGCCACGGCCACGCGGTCCTCGTGCGGGCGGGCGCGGCGGTGTGGGGTATCGAGCCCTCAGAGCGCCTCGATGGCCCGGGTCGCTTCGCGCACGCGATGGAGATTACCCGAGCGCTCGATGACACCGACCTCACCGGATCCACCCTTTACGTTTGCTCTCGTCGCGCGAAGCGCGTGCGTCTAGCGACCACGGCACGGGTTGGAGT
>Ga0116135_1001773_pt1 | contig 10387 bp, 9 predicted proteins | sample June2015DPH_20_1_FD_89738 | JGI IMG/M metagenome (GOLD analysis project Ga0116135, IMG submission 89738) | Peatland microbial communities from SPRUCE experiment site at the Marcell Experimental Forest, Minnesota, USA - June2015DPH_20_10 | ecosystem: Environmental > Terrestrial > Soil > Wetlands >... | reverse complement strand
GTTTAAGCAACAGGCTATCGCTTCTCGACGCCACGCGAAAACATGCTTTGTGGATCGAGAATAACATCAGACTAAAGCAATTGACAGGCCCTCTGAGAGAAATCTCGCGGTTCTAAAAGCCCTGAAAACAATGCTTTTGGATAATTTCTTGCACACCCATTGGCTTTGGTGTTTCGAATGTGAAAAGAGTTGCGACTATGTGGGTGCACTTTTGCCGGATGTCGATTTCTTAAAACATGACCCTAGCGTTTCCATCAAATAGCGCTTCGTGACCAGTCTTTCACCTCACACCCTTGACCCTGGATACAGATCGCGCCGGCGTAGCCAGCGCCGGCGGGCACTTCTCGGAGATCCCAGTTTTGCGCTTGAGCAGCATCCGGCCGGGTAGCCAGAAGAGCATTCATGCTTCCAGCCTCAAGAGAAACGTCGAATTGAGTGAGGGGAACGGCCAGACCGTCGCCGGTGGCTTTGATGTAAGCCTCCTTGCGAGTCCAGCAGCGAAAAAAGGCATGCACTTTTTCCTCGCCGGAAAGTTTCGCAAGCTGCTCCTGTTCGCACGCAGAGAAGAATCGATGCGCAATTCCTTGCAGATCGGAATTGCGGCCGAGTTGCTCAACGTCGATACCCAGTTCGCGCCGTCGCGCGATGGCGTAGAGAGATACTCCGCCGGAGTGGGATAGGTTGAACATGAGACCACTGGCGGCATGAGCCGGTGCCAGTGAGGGTTTTTCCCGCTTGGAATAAATAAAGGTGAGGCCGCTCGGATCGCTCTGCAAATAGCCGGCGAGAATCATTCGCAGAAGAGCTCGCGATGCTACGAAGCGCTGGCGGTCAACGGGGAAGTGAAAGCGTGCCGCCCGCTCTTTTTCGTTGTCGGAAAGAACTTCCTGCCATCGTGATTCGTCCTCACGAATACTCTCCAGATCGGCCCGCCAAACGTGTACTTCATTCTCAGGCAGGGCCAGAGGAGCATTGATCTTTAAGCTCGAATCGGTGATGTTCATGTTCTGGTTCATGAGATTTCACCTGAGACCTCCGCTCAACTTCTAACCATTCTCTTCTTAAGACTACTTCTTTTACTAGACGCCCGCGAAATATTGCTGAATAACGGTGACGATTCTGGATGCGGCGTTTCCATCCCAGAGCGGAGGTTTACGCGCTGGACGCGCTGGGTTCCGCAAGATAGATTGAGCGGCAGCGAAAATGTTATCCGAGTTCACTCCGACGATCTGATTCGTGCCATGCTCGACGGTCGCAGGCCTCTCTGTATTTTCCCGCAGCGTGAGGCAGGGTACGCCGAGAACCGTGGTTTCTTCCTGTATGCCCCCGGAGTCCGTCAAGACAATCTGAGCGTGATCATTCAGCGAAAGAAATTCCAGATAGCCTAAAGGGTCGAGCGGCACAATACCGTTTGCTGCTCTGTCCATTGAATCGGACAAATACTGCTGCAGGCCCAAGGCCTCGATGTTCTTGCGGGTTCGAGGATGCACCGGGAAAAATACCGGCAGCGCGCGCGCGATCTTCTCTACGGCGGTAAGAATTCCTTCCAGAGTGCCGCGATTTTCCACATTCGACGGTCGATGAAGGGTGAGGACACCATAAGGGCGGAATCCGCAGCCATTGTTAGAGATGCCGAGACGATTGAGTATCGCGGAATCAGCCGCCAGTGCGCGATGGCGGAGGAGGCAATCGATCATCACGTTTCCTACCAAAAATATTTGGTCCGGAGAAATACCTTCCTTTACTAAATTGTCCACGCCACTTTGTTCGGTGACAAAAAGAAGCGAGGAGATTGCATCAGTCAGCTTACGGTTGATTTCTTCCGGCATCGTCATATCGAAGCTGCGGAGGCCGGCTTCGATATGCGCCACCGGAATCCCGAGTTTAGCTGCGGTCAACGCCGAGGCAATCGTTGAGTTCACGTCGCCGACTACCAGCAGCATCTGTGGGTTGTAGTCGAGGAGAACAGGTTCGAGGCGCTTCATGATCTCGGCCGTCTGAGCCGCATGGCTGCCGGAGCCGACCTGAAGGTTTACATCAGGAACGGGAAGAGCCAGGTCTTTGAAAAAGTTATCGGAAAGAAGTTGGTCATAGTGCTGGCCGGAGTGGACAAGACGATGCTCGAAATCTGAGTGTTTCTTCAGCTCCTCAGTGATAGGCGAGATCTTAATAAAATTGGGGCGGGCTCCCACGACGGACATGAGCCTTATCATCGGGAGCTTCCCGCAATCGGCCGCGCGCAAAGTGCCGGCTTCCTGGAACCGGAGATGTTCATGCAGTCGAATTGTGGCCATGCAGTCACGGAAAATAAGTGTATCGTGCCTGTCCTCCGTCCCGTGAGCCTTTCCTCTCCATTCATTGGAGACGATGCGGGCCCAAGAGCGCTGAGTGGATTCATGGCAGCCAAGTTGCAGCGATCCAGAGAAGGCTTGTGACGGAGCTTGTGGAAAAGCGCGAGATGTAAATTCTTCAAGGTGCATTAGGAAAAGACAGTAGATTTAACCTAGGGGTTTTCCCTGAGGATGTGGAAAGCGTAGGGTTGAAACGCGCGGCAGAAATAGTTTTTTGGCGCTTTTGATCACTCACTGAGGGCAACCCGACGATGCGAAGCGATTCGGGAGAAGTCTTAAAATCTCAGCGGCCGCCTAAACCTACTGAAGTGTCTGTAAGTTGCTGTCTTCTCAGAGCCTAGCGAATATCCTGGGTCGCTCCTGCGTTGGTTCGAACCCTCAGCCTTCGACCCGCTTTGAGGGGCGCTTTCTGTGGAAATCTTCTCCGTAACGTCACACTCCCCCTGGTCTCAAAATGGCATTGCAGGTGCTAACAGAATGGAAACACTTCAGTTGTGCATCGTGCAGTAAGCCTAAATTGACCCAGGGGGCAGGAAAAGTGATGAGGGAGTCTGTTCGGTTAGGCCCGCGAGAGAGACAGATCGTGGAGTTGCTCTTGCAGGGCTGCGATAACGCCGAAATCGCCAAACAGCTCAAGATGGCCCGCAGGACGGTAAAAGCCCATTTCAACCGACTTTTTCTCCGTTTCGGAATTACCGACGGAATTAAACGAGTAAAACTCGCCACACTTCTATATCGGAGGCAATCATGTTCCACAATGAACGTTACGGAAACCGCGTCCCCAGTGAACGAGAACACCGCGTCATCGAATTGGTCGCCCAGGGTCTGAAGAACCGCGACGTAGCGGAAGCCATTGGCACCACCGAACACGTGGTGAAGAATTATCTCCGGGTAATATACGACAAGCTCGGGCTCTGGAATCGAGTTGAGCTGGCGCTGTGGTATGAATCGCGACGGCTGGGATCTGGAATTTCCGAGAGCATGGCATAGTCGAGTTCTGGCCCCTTACTGACAGCCATAACTCGGCAAGTTTCGAAGCCGTTCCGCCGCCGCCGCCTCACCTTTTCGGGCGGCGGCGTCCAGCAACACACGGGCTTGGTCGCAGTTCTTCGGCACTCCCTCTCCATGCAGGTATAAATCAGAGAGCATCAAGGTTGCAGCCGGATTCTGTTTGGCGACAGCCTTCCATAGCCACGGGACAGCTTGCTGCGTGCCGCCGGGTCCGGCTCGCAGATATTTCTCCGCCATGGCAAACTCATCAAACCCATTTTGTGCGGCGGCAGCAGGTGGGGATGCCGGCGAAACTGTTGCCCCTGGTTGCGGGGCTTGGGGCTTCGGCTTAGGGAGATTTCGCGTCTTTCCGGCAGGCATGGTATTGCGATTTGGCGATGGCGATTCGACCGCCCTGGCGTTGGTCGAATCGGGGTGGGGAGAAGGTGGCTGAGCGGGGGCCTCCGGCGGCTCATTCGACGGGGCGGACGCTGCCACGGGTGGACTTGAATCCGGTACCGCCGTCGGCAGTTCCGGTGCGACAGCACTGCCTTTGTTCCCTGCGTTGGTGCGCCAGGTTGTGTACACGAGCAAAGCCAGGAGAACGACTACGACCAGTCCGATGTAAAGGCGGTAGCTTCGGACGGGCGGCTCCTGCTCGTAACCGGCAAATGAGAATTCCGCAGGAGCTTCCGCAAATTGCGATTGCCGCTCCAGCGTTTGCTTCGAGTCAAGAACCGGTTCATGGTTCCCGTATGCATCTTCATACGGTTCATCTTGATTGGAATGATCGAGGCTTTCGGCGGTCGGAGCAGTTTTTGGGCTCCAGGTTGGGATAGGAGAGGTCGATAAATCTCCCGCTTCACTTCTTCGCGATTCGGCTGTGGGCCGGTCGTTCCAGAATTGCGGGGCCACCGTCTGATCTTCCGTTTGTTGAGAAGCAGAGTCCGGATTTTCCAATCGCTCGTTCGACGCGGAAGGAATGTTGTCGAGCGATCTTCTATTGAGCGATCTTCCGCACATGCCACAGAATTTCTGGCCGCCGACATTGATGTGGCCGCAGGTTTTGCAAACGGTGAAAGCGTCGCCGATGGCTTCCATCAGAGAGGGAGCAGGGTTTCTTTCCAGCTGTTCCTGTTCGTCGTCTTCTTCTTCTTCTTCCTCCATCGCTTCCAGGGGCTCCTGCTCTAGCTCCGGCATTTCCAGCGCGTGATCTTCCGCGCGATCCTGGGCCGCGCGATATTGGTCTGCGCGATCTTCGAAAGCTGTACGATCTTCGAACCCCGCACGCGCTTCGAACCTCTGAACCGGAGTTCCCCGGCGGTCCGGTTCTGCCGTGGGTTCCGATGTTCCTGCATCTTGTGCCAATTCGCGCAACAGATCCGCGACGGCCTGTTCACGCTTGTCCGGGGGGCTGGTGAAATAGACCTCGGCCCACCGTCCCATGTGAGCCGCCAACAGTGGGTTGAGGATAGGGTTCAGCTCAGGATCGAGCAAGGTCTTCGATTTCGACTCATCCGGTGGTTGAGCCACGATTGGTCTCCGCAAGGTCAATGCCAGCCGAAGTCGTCAGCCAAGCCCGACAATCTTAAGCCCGACAATCTATGATTGCACTACCGCTGAGGAGGGTTGTCAAGGCGGGGTGGTACGCGGTGGTGTCCTATTAGCACTGTTAGGACACTACCTGGTACGCGGTACACAGCTAATCGCATATTTTGTTGGAGGCAGGTTCGAACTGATCGAGCTGAGCTTCCCGCTGGCTGGTGAACTTACCTTTCGGGGTTTTGCCGTACAGTTCAGATCCTGGGCAATAATAAAGCGCGGTGTGCAGGTCGATCCATACCTGGGTGTCGGGATTCCCTTTATACTCCGGGGCTTGTGGGCTTTCCGCCAATCCCACACTGATCAGGATCTTATCGAATAAGGAAAGACCCGCGTCGGCATCGGGTTTCGGTCGCACCGCTCTACCGGCGACAGCAGGATTGGGTAGGTTGACGGATCGGCTTGAAGTCATTCCCCAGCGCGCGACCAGCGCCACCAGAATGAACGCCAGGACCAGATAGAAGTATCCACGCCGCGCATTCCAAAAGCGGGCGAAGGATCCGCCAGCATGTTTTCCAGACATGCTTTCCAGGAAGTCTCGAGCTTTCGCCGCGGAAGTCCAGGTAGCATCCTGCTGCTCTGGTTTTGTCAGCGTGGTAGATGAGGCGCCAGGGTCCATTCTCGCGGGCTCCAATTGCGTCGAGAGTGAAGTTTTCGTCGACTGCTGCACTAGGCTTTGGGTCTGCGCTGGCACGACAGGGAGGTTGCGCAGCGCCTCTTGCGGGTTAAAAGACAAGAGATCCGCGAGCAATTCATCTTCGCCGCTCCTGTTTTCGCCGCTCCTGTTTTCTGCGGCAGCCGCGGACGGGTCAGTTGGAAGGTGAGGCATGACGTAGGCCGATGAAGCTCCGTTGCTCGGAAGAGCTCGATCCTTCGGACTGGCTGGCCGCACCAGCCAGGCTGCCGGGCCCCGGTTCGCGGGCTGGGGTGAATCACTCTCCGCGGGGCGCGGAGCACCACAATTTCCGCAAAACTGTTCGGCTTCGATCAGACCGCCGCCGCACTTCCAACAAGCTGCATCCGTGATGGCGGAGATGGAAGCTGGCTTCGCGGCTTCGAGTGGCCCTGCGGCATTCTGACCATCCGCCAAGGCGGCAAGGCTGGGCTTGAGTTGCTCAATCGCGGCCATCATCGAAGAACGTTCTTCCGCCACGGATTTCTTCAGAGAAGACTCAGAGGCTCGACCAATCGCCTCGGTGACAAGTCCCGCCATGAGTTGGCAGGTGTGGATGTCCTGCTCGGCAAAGCCGTTCAGTCTGTCGAAATAAAGTTCAAGAGCTCCAACGATTTCGCCGTTGTGGTAGACCGGCACCGCAACCAGCGACCGAATTCCCCGGCTGCGGCAAAGATCGGGGTCGAACAGAAACTCGGTATTTACATCAGGGGTGCGAAGCACTTGCCCGGTGCGAAGGCACGTGGTGCAAACCGCTTTGGTGAGCGCAGCCTCACTTCCCACCGGCAAAGCCGTAGGACCCGCGCCTGCACGGTAGCGGACGGTCTTCTCGTCAAGAATGGCAATGCCCGCTCCACTGGCCCGGGTGATGCGGACAATTCTTTCCGCAACCACCGCCATCGCGTCGTCCCCCTCAAGATGGCGAATCTGAATCTGGTGCTGAGCTTCGACGATCTCGGCCAGCGTCAGCGTATAGTCGGCTTCGCGGGGGGATGATTCTTCCGCGGCGTGGGAGTTTCCCGGCACGGCGGACTGAGATTCGGCTTCTTGCTGCCGCAATCGTTCGCTCTGGGTTTCGAGATTTGCTTCCAGCAGCCGCATTTCGCGATTGTGCTCCTGCAGCACATAGGCGGCCTCAATGAGCTTTCCGAAAGTTTGCTCGTCGAGGCTCGGCTTATTGTTCTGGTCGGTCACATTCGCTCTTGTAGGCACAAAAATTCGCGCAGGCATATTCCGCCCGCGTCACACCGGCTTGCATTACCACAGCATGCATTACACCAGCCCGCGTTACACCAGCCCGCGTTACACCAGCCCGCGTTACACCGGCCCGCGTTACACCGGCCCGCGTTACATCAACCTTCGGGCCTAATCTTATTCTAGGTTCAATTGTCGCGTATGCAATACCTGAATTGCTGTTGTTTTCCCCGTGGAGCCCTGCTCAATCTCCCGTTTGATTGTGACCTCACGCCGCAGCGCGCGAAAATTACTTAGGTAAGCGCGTTGCGGGCGCCTAAAAAATTGGAGGGGCAATTCGAAAGCCAAAGTGCGCCTAGTCGCGTTCTCCTGGAGGAGGCAAATCTGATTCGCGGGATTTGCGCCCCAGCAGGAATTGCACCCCAAAATAACCCAGGAAATAGGATTGATTGTTGTGGGTGGCTTCGAGGCTGCGCCCCGCCATGAAAAGCAGGATCACCGATGGACGAACTTTGTAACGGCCTCCGAAATCAATTGTGGGCTGGTTCCCGGAAGGATGGAAGGTTCCCTGGTTATAGAGTTCCATGTCCATTTCCAGCCTGGATGTGACATCGTGGCCGAGGACAAGACCATTCAGCCAGCCGTTCGGCCCTTTATGGACGAACAGATATCCTGCTTCGTAATTCACATCGACCGGACCCAGCTTCCCGGAAAACTCGACCGGTAAAAGAAAGGCCTGACTGGCCGGAGTGATGCCGCGGCGCACGGCGTCGTCTGGATTATCTAAAAAGAACTGAGGAAAAGTCGAGATGTTGAGTCCGGATTCGCCATGATCGAAGAAACGCCACTTGATTCCAGGATTCGATTGCCCCAGGCCAAATTTAGCCGCCTTCGAGGGGCTCTGAACTCTCAGCCACGCGTTTTCGTAGGTTAGCTGGATGCGATCCCCCACCCCAAAATTTATGTCGACGTCCGGCGTGTGCGATACGGACTGATCGCTGTAGAGATATGGGATGTAACCCAAATTGATTTCCCAATCGAGATTGCCCGGTGTGCCCGGATCGTTAGTGAGATAAGGAGGGCCGCCCTGTGCCACCGCAGAGTTTCGGCCAACCAGAAAGATAAAGACGAAGATAAATACGCAGACGAGGAGCGCAGGTTTCGGCAGAGGAGCCGCGATACCCATCCTTAAACGCCGACGCTGAAATCGGGATTGCCCGGCCTGTGCAAAACCCGCTAATGATATGCATACCCATGCCAAAATGGACGGGGCAACCGTGGCTTCGATCCTGTTTAGGGAAAACCCACTGCGGACCACGATCCGGTCAAGGCTGTGAAACTTCACAGGTGTCTCCGGAGAATGTTACTCGATTTTTCTGCCCTGTCAAAAGCATGAGAATAATGCTCTTCGATGCAAATCCGCCAGTCCGGACGGGTGCTCCGATATCCGAAGAAGGTCCTGCCCGGTTAACTCATCCACGCCGTGCTCGCACTATCTGGCTCCAAATTGCCTCGAAGTTCGAACCGTTATGGGATGGATAAGGCTAGCACGAATTTTATGAGCTTCATTCGCGGGTCCCGGCACTTCACTATAAATGCGTAAGCCCTTTGGCTTTAGCGTACATAGGTCTCCGACCGAAGGTTTGGCGTAAGGGATGCTTAAGAAAGATGCGATTAGTTGTAGCAGGAATGAGGGCTGCAGGCTAATCACAGGGCACCGCCGGGAGAAGAAAATGGAGATTAGCGAGATTAAGGTTACACCCAGAGACGAGCAGGTTCTGAATCTGTTGGTGCAGGGCTGTAGTAATAAAGAAATAGCCGGGCAGTTGAGCATCAGCCCGCGAACGGTAAAGCAACATTTGCGAACCCTCTTTCTGAGGGCTGGAATCACAGAGGGTCGCAAGCGCGTGAAGCTCGCGATTGCCGCCTTCGAGAACCATGAGGTGCGGTCATGATGCCGCGGGAGCGCCTGACGGCAAAAGAAGTGGAGGTTGCCAACTGCGTGTGGCACGGTCTGACTAACCGTGAAATTGGAAAAATTATGGGAACCACGGAGCAGGTGATCAAGAATCATCTTCGCAGTACCTTCGACAAGATCGGCGTATGGAGCCGGCTGGAACTGGCCATGTATGTGGCCAACCACGGCGGGAAAGAGTGGGCGGAGGAGTTCGATCGCAGCGGGTGCGAAGCAGGGAGGGAGACGAAGGCCAGTTAAGTTGTATGCAGATTCTTGCAAGGATTGCGACCGGGGTCAATTCGCTCTGGTCAGGTAGTTTATGCCTTGGGTTAAGCCGGCATCTCGGTAGAACGCTGCAAAGGTTTACATCGGAGATGGATAGCCGGATCTTTGCGGCCTGCCAGCCTTTTGAAAACAAAAGCTTTAGCAAACATTGAGTGCGGAGGCTCAATTGCACTCATGTCCCTGCCCGAGGGGGAATCACGCTCCCGCTAGCGGCGAGCACGCGATTCTGGGTAGGTGGCGATGTCTTACAAAGAAACGTTCTGGATGGCATGCGATTCGACCGAGCAGTTGCGCGCGGAGTATGGACCCTTTCACACGCGCGCGCAGGCTGAGGCCGAGGCCCGAAGCCTCGGATTCTCCTACCTGCTGCGGTACGAGCACATTCTCGATGAAGATGAGGCGATCCAGGAGGTACGGTGTATTTTTATCGAACTGAATGGCGCGCTGGAAACCGAGCCGGTACCGGTCCGCTTACATACGCGCTGTGCCACTTGCGGCGAATCCGCCACTCACGATAAGGGGTGGCAGGCGGAAGTGTGGGCCGATATCCATGAGTTTGAACACTCCCATCACCTCGTGCGGTTGTTCGAACACGCTCGGGGCAGGGGATTGAAGGAAATCGGAGGCTGGCGCGGGTAAGGTTTCGCACTAGCTCTCGAGCTTCAGGCTGCCTTCGTCAATTCGCTCGCCGCAGCCCGATCGATTAACCAAATCAGGCTGCCGTCGCTGGGCTGGACTAATTTAGAGGGATATTTCTCTGCCGGTGCGCTGCCCTCCAGAACTTCATGCAGAACACTTGCCTTGTCGCCGCCACTAACCAGGAAAAGGACACTGCGCGCCGCATTTAGAACCGGCAATGTAAGGGTGATGCGGTGGGTCTGCAGCTTCTCGACCCAGTTCGCCACCACCAAGCGCGATTTCTCTTTCAGAGCGGCCGTTTCCGGGAACAACGATGCGGTATGGCCGTCCGGGCCGAGGCCCAGCAGAATGAGATCGAAGCGCGGAAATTCTCCCGGTTTCAGGGCAAAAAACTTTTGCAGAGTTTGCTCGTAGCTTTCGGCCGCGGCAGAGGCATCCGGGTTTTCGGCAGGGATAGGAAATACGTTGGCAGCCGGCACTGGAATCTTCGACAGGATGCTTTCGTTCGCCATGCGATAATTGCTCTCCGCATCCGTGGGCGGCACGTGGCGTTCGTCTCCGAAGAAAAAGTAAATCTTGGGCCAGGGAAGACTACCGCTGGCATTGGCGGCGATGAGGCTGTAAAGACTCTTCGGCGTTGAACCGCCGGAGAGTGCGATGGTAAAGCGGCCGCGCTCCGCGATCGACCGGTTCGCG
>Ga0116135_1001768_pt1 | contig 10407 bp, 5 predicted proteins | sample June2015DPH_20_1_FD_89738 | JGI IMG/M metagenome (GOLD analysis project Ga0116135, IMG submission 89738) | Peatland microbial communities from SPRUCE experiment site at the Marcell Experimental Forest, Minnesota, USA - June2015DPH_20_10 | ecosystem: Environmental > Terrestrial > Soil > Wetlands >... | reverse complement strand
TCCTCGCCTCGCCGCTGCATGGCCAGAAACCCGAGGCTCCAGCGCCACAAGCTCTGACGCTCAGCGGCGACTATCCCATCACCCACGATCCTTCCATCGGACGCGAGGGCAACACGTACTACGTCTTCGCCACCACCTCCAACGCCGGCGAAGGCCAGTTCCCGATCCGCTGCTCGAACGACCTGCTCAACTGGAAACTGTGCGGCCATGTCTTCGACAAAATTCCCGATTGGATCCACGCCGCAAGCCCCACCACGCGAGACATGTGGGTTCCCGACATCTCCTTCTGGAATGGCAAGTACCACCTCTATTACGCCTATTCGACGTTTGGCTCCAACACCTCGGGCATCGCCCTCGCTACCAACGACACGCTCGATCCGCAGAGCCCCAAATATCACTGGCAGGATGAAGGCCTGGTGCTGAAGTCAACCCACGACGACGACTTCAACGCCATCGATCCCAACATTGTGTTCGACGAAAAAGGCCAGCCCTGGCTCAGCTTCGGCAGCTTCTGGGGCGGCATCAAGATGCGCCGCATCGACGCGGCAACCGGCAAGCCCTCCGCCGACGATCCGAAAATCTATTCACTGGCAGCCCGAGTCAAACCGGAAAACGCCGAACCGGCGAAACCCGGTTTGCCCGCCGATTGGCAGGCGATCGAGGCGCCCTTCATCGTGCATCACGGAGACTACTTCTACCTTTTTGTCTCCTTCGATCTCTGTTGCCGCGGCACCAGAAGCAGCTATCGCACCATGGTCGGACGCGCGACTCATGTGACCGGCCCCTATCTTGATGCCGAAGGCAAGCCGATGCTCGAGGGCGGCGGCACGCAGATTCTCTGGCCCAACAGCAGATGGCTCGGGCCGGGCGGTGAGTCCGTTCTGCAGCGGCCCGAGGGTGACATCCTCGTCTTCCACGCATACGACGCAGTCACCGGTAAGCCAGCACTGCAAATTTCGACTCTGACCTGGGAGAACGGCTGGCCCCATGCAACGCTGGGAACCGTCGGCGCGTCGAAATAACACGGTGGGCGCATCCCATCGCGTGATTGCTTGACCGCTGCAGAGCGTACTCATCAACTCCGGGGCACGTTTCCATTTCAAATTCCATCCGCTCAGCAACAAGAAACTGGAGATAACATGCATCATTTGTTTGACCGAGTCGCAGCAACACGCTGCAAAGTCTGGATAGGGACCGCTTTGGCTGCCGGAGCGATGCTCGCCGGCTGCGGCGGAGCTGGAAGCACAGGTGGTGGTGGCGGTGGCGGCGGCGGTGGTGGCGGGACAACACCCGACATGGGCACTTTAACTGCCGTGAGCGATAGCTATCAATTCACCCTCACCAACGCTGCCAGCAATCTCGTGCTCGGCATCTCCGGCCAGAGCCAGGTAGCAGGCACCGATGTTGTGCAGGAAGCAAACACCGGTACGACCGACGCCGATTGGCATTTTATCCCCATGAACAATAACCAGTTCAACGTGGAGAACATGTTGACTCACCAGCTGCTCGGCATCCAGAGCGCCTCCACATCAAGCGGCGCCCAGGCCCTGCAATATTCTGACAACGGCACGGCCGATCATCTTTGGGAGTTCTACCTGCTGACCGATGGAAACTACCTCATCAAGAATGTGAACAGCGGCTTTTACTTGCAGGACGACGGCTCGGGCACCACATCGTCGGCCACCATCGATCAAGGCGCCAGGGCCACCACCGGCACAGGATGCACCTGCCAGGAGTGGGCGTTGACCTCGTCGAATACATCGCCCTATCCGGCGCCGGCCTCCGTCAACGTTTCGTACACCGCGCCGGATGCCTCCTCAGTCGGGATTCACGATCCCTCCATGCTGAAGGTCGGTTCAACCTACTACCTGTTCTCCACGCATGGCCTGATACACGCCCACACATCCACTGACCGCATCAACTTCTCTGACGATGGCTACGCTCTTCCCTCGCTGCCTTCCTGGACGAACAATTACACCGGCAATAGTGGTGATCTCTGGGCGCCCGACGCTTCAAGTCACAACGGAGTCTATTGGCTCTATTACGCCGCCTCTACATTCGGCAGTTCCAACTCGGCGATCGGCCTAGCCATCAGTCCTACAGGCGCGCCTGGCACCTACGTCGACGCTGGAGCGCCCGTCTACACCTCTACCGATTGCACCGGGTCCAACGCCATCGATCCTGCCTCAGTTGTCGACGCCTCCGGCAACGCGTGGCTCGCCTTCGGCTCCTATTCCAACGGCATTCAAATAGTTCCTGTCAGCAACACCACGGGCATTCCCACCGGAGCCGCCTGTACGCAGCTCGCATATCATCCGTCCGGAACCGGCCTTGAGGGCTCGTACATCTATCCACACGGAGGCTACTACTACCTGTTTGCCTCCGTCGACACCTGCTGTGACGGCGTAACCAGTACCTATCGCATCGTCGTTGGGCGTTCGACCTCTGTCAACGGCCCCTACGTTGACCGTGGCGGCGTCGCTCTAACATCCGGCGGAGGAACCATCGTGCTCAGCGCCCACGGAAACATCAACGGACCAGGCGGCGAGAGCCTGTTCCTTGACACCGATGGCGACGTTCTCGTCTATCACTACTACGACGGCAACAACAACGGCTACCCGGCCCTCGGCATCAACCTGCTCGGCTGGACATCCGACGACTGGCCGTACGTTCAATAGATCCCCAACCGCCAATACACAGCGCTTCTCTCCAAGAGCCGTCGTCTCTGCCAAAACGTTTTGGCAAAGACAACGGCTCTCTTTTTGATTGTCGTGAAGATGGTGTCGGGTATTATCATGAAACTCCTGACGCAAGCCCCCACCTCACCATCTTCTTTGGAGTCAACTCATGCGCCGCTTCATCGCCTCTTGTCGCACGCGTCTCATCTGTGCGGCTTTTGTACTGGCGTTCTTCATATCTCCTCTTCGATCCGGCGCGATTGGTGAATCCCATTACGTAGCAGGCAGGCAAACGCCCGGAGCCTTTCCCCTCGTAGACAAGCGCACTGCGGCTCCGCTCATCGTCAGCGATACCGATTGGCCTGGCGTTGTCCGCGCAGTGGACGATCTTCGCAACGACATTGAACGTGTCACCAGTGTTCAGCCAGCCATGCTGCAGAATCCTGCGGAGCTTCATTCCGACAGTTCAGTTCTCATCGGCACCATCGGCAAGAGCCCGCTGATTGACGACCTGATTCGCCGCCATAAACTCAATGTGAGCGGAATAGCGGGCAAGTGGGAATCGGCCGTAACAGCCGTCGTCGATCACCCAATGCCAGGTGTGCAGAGAGCCCTGGTCATCGCCGGCAGCGACAAGCGCGGGACAATCTTCGCCGTCTACGATCTTTCCGAGCAGATTGGTGTATCGCCCTGGTATTGGTGGGCCGATGTTCGCATTCCTCACCAGGACGCGTTGTTCGTCGATCCCGGCCGGCACATTCAGCCAGTGCCTGCAGTCAGGTATCGCGGCATCTTTCTGAATGATGAAGCACCCGCGCTTACCGGCTGGGTCAATGAGAAGTTCGGTGGCTACAACTCAAAGTTCTATGTCCATGTCTTCGAACTGCTCCTGCGCCTGAAAGCCAATTACCTCTGGCCTGCCATGTGGAACAGCGCCTTTGCCGCGGATGATCCTTTGAACGCGAAGCTTGCCGACGAATACGGTATCGTGATGGGAACTTCGCACGAAGAGCCGATGATGCGCGCCGAAAAGGAATGGACGCACGAAGATGGTCCCTGGAACTACGCGACGAACCAAACGAGGATTGACGAGTTCTGGCGAACGGGCATGGAGCGTGACAAGAACTACGAACAGATTGTGACGCTGGGTATGCGCGGCGTGAATGACACCCCTATGTCTGCCTCGGCCAACACAGAACTGCTGGAGAAAATCGTCGCCAACCAACGTCAGATCCTGAAGGAGACAGTGAATCCCAATCTCAACAAGATTCCGCAGGTTTGGGCTCTCTACAAAGAAGTCCAGGGATACTACGACAACGGCATGCGCGTGCCAGACGATGTAACGCTGCTCTGGTCAGACGATAACTGGGGCAACTTGCGGCGACTGCCAACCGCGGAAGAGCGCAAACGCTCCGGCGGCGCGGGCATTTACTATCACTTTGATTACGTTGGCGATCCGCGCTCTTATAAATGGCTCAACACATATTCCATCACCAAGGTGTGGGAGCAAATGAACCTGGCGCTGCACTATGGCGCAGACCGCATCTGGGTGGTGAATGTCGGCGACCTCAAGCCGATGGAGTTTCCCATCGAATTCTTCCTCACCATGGCGCGCACACCGGAGCGTTGGGACCAGAACCATCTTGATGAGTACACCCGCCTGTGGGCCACGCGTGAGTTTGGCCCCGAACATGCCCCCGAAATCGCCACCGACATTGAGGACTACACGCGCTACAACGCCCGTCGTAAGCCCGAGCTGATTGATCCCACAACTTTCAGCGTGACCAACTTTCATGAAGCTGACCGCGTGGACCAGCAGTGGCAGTCCCTTGCTGCGGGCGTCGATAAACTGGCAGAACAACTGCCACAGGATGAGCGCGCTTCATTCTTTGAGTTAGTCCAGTATCCTGTGGATGCATGCGCCAATCTCACCGAGCTTTACATTGCGGCGGCGCGAAATGCCCTGTACGCGCGCCAGGGCCGCGCCAGCGCCAATGAATACGCGGCGCAGGCTCGCGCTCTCTTTGCAAAGGACGCCGCACTCAGCGACGAATACAACCACAAATTGCTGAATGGCCGCTGGGACCACATGATGGATCAGACCCACATCGGCTATACCTTCTGGAACGAGCCGCCGCTCAACGCCATGCCCGCCGTCACTGAAGTCCAGCCCGCAGCGGTATCAACCATTGGCATAGACGCTGAGGGATCGTCCGGTCCGCGTCCGTCGCTCGTCCAATTTGATTCCGTTTCTCAGAAGACGCGAACACTGACGCTGTTCAATCGTGGATTAACTCCGACGAGCTTTCAAATTACTGCAAGCGATCCCTGGATCATCCTAAGCCAATCCTCAGGCACCGTCGGCAAACAGGACCTTGCAGTACAAGTCCACGTAGACTGGGCAACTGCCCCTCCCGGCACAGCGCACGGCAGCATCACGGTTACCCAGAACGATACACCACCCATCACCGTACCCGTCGAAGCGCTGCGGCTTGACGGAGTAACGCGCGAAAATACCAAGGGCTTTGTGGAGAGTGATGGCTACGTCGCAATCGAAGCCGCCGACACAACGGATCGAACCATAGACGGAGACACGCATTGGGATGAGCTGCCTGGCTTCGGTGAAACTCGTTCAGCCATGACCGTCTTCCCCGTCACTGCTGCGAGCAATCCGGCATCCAATGCGAGCCTCCAGTACCGCATGTTTCTCTACGACTCGGGAAGTTTCGCGATGCAAGCAGTTCTTGCGCCTACGTTGAACTTTGTTCCTGGGCGCGGTCTGCGCTTCGCTGTCTCAGTTGATGACGGGCCGCGGACAATTGTCGATGCGCTAGAGCACAATACGCAGGCAGATTGGGCTCAGGCTGTCAGCGACGGCGTGCGAAAGGTCTCAATCCCTCTTGCGATTTCTTCCCCCGGCTACCACACATTGAAATTCTGGATGGTTGATCCGGGTGTTGTCCTGGAGCGGATCGTGCTTGCACACGGCCAGCTCCCTCCCAGTTATCTCGGCCCCCCGGAGAGTTTTCACCCAACGATCAATGCCATGTAAGCGCCGACGGCGCAATAGTACTTAATTGAAAACACTCTTGCAATTGACTCAAAGGAGATCGCAATGCGCCGCCGAACATTCCTTGCAACACTTCCCCTGGCAGCCGCAGGGTCCGTCGCTTCTGCACCTGTGAAGATGAGCGGCCAGTCGCAGCAATCCTCAGGCAACGACCAGGCAAGCAGCCTTCCGAAGTTCCAGGCTCCGGGAGAGGAGCGTTTCATCCGCCCAGACGTGCACGCCGGAGACCGGCCGTCGGGAGCGAGTTTTGCCTCGCGGTCGCCGGCGCTCGGCTGTTCTGGTGCGGCCGGCACTGCGCACCCATTGGCCACTCAGGTAGCCATTGAGATGCTGAAGCGCGGCGGTTCTGCCGTGGACGCAGCCATCGCGGCAAATGCACTGCTCGGATTTGTTGAGCCCACAAGCTCCGGACTTGGCGGCGATTGCTTCGCGTTCGTTTGGGACCCAGAGACTCGCAAACTTGAAGGCATGGCGAGCTCCGGCCGTTCGCCAAAATCGTTGTCGCTCGCCACTGCCCGCTCGCGCGCCAAGAATGGAGTTCTTCCCAAACTCGGCGCCGTTACTGTCTCCACCCCCGGCGCTCTCGGTGGATGGTGGGCGCTGCATCAGCGTTACGGTAAGGTGAAATGGGCCGAACTCTTTGAGCCAGCCATCCACTATTGTGATGCAGGATCTCCCACACCGCAGATCATCGGCTGGTACATCAAGCGCAACATGGCCGCCTTTCTCCGCCCCGATTCTGGCGTGGAAGAGACCGCCAATGCAATCCACACTTATTCTCCAAACGGCAAGGCGCCCAATGAATACGACGTCCGCCGCAATCCTGACCTCGCTCGCACGTATCGCATCATCGCGGAAGGCGGCAGAGATGCTTTCTACGACGGGCCCATCGCAAAGACAATCGACGCATACTTCAAACGTATCGGTGGTTGGCTCTCCGTGGAAGATCTTCGAGAACATAAAGCAGAATGGGTTGAACCCCTGGTGACGAAGTATCGCGGTGTCGACGTGTACGCCATGGGCGCAAATACGCAGGGACTTGCAACCCTGCAAATGCTCAATATGATTGAACAATTCGACATGCGAGGCTTTGGATTCCAGTCCGCGCCGTCGCTGCATATTCAAGTGGAAGCCAAACGCCTTGCCTACGAGGACCGGGCACGCTTTTATGCAGATCCGCATTTCGCGAAAATCCCCATCGACTGGCTCAACTCGAAAGACTATGCGAAGGAGCGCGCGAAGCTCATTCGCCTCGATCGCATTCTGGAACCAATCTATCCGGGCCAAGCCCCGAGCCACGGCGATACCACCTATTTCTCAATGGCCGACAAGGATGGCATGATGGTCTCGATGATTCAGTCGAATTTCCGGGGCATGGGTTCGGGCCTTGTTGCCGATGGGCTCGGCTTCATGTTTCAGGACCGCGGCGAACTGTTTTCATTGCAGGAAGGCCATCCCAACATCTACGCTCCCGGCAAGCGTCCCTTCCAAACCATCATTCCAGGATTCGCGGCGAAGGACGGCGTGCCCTGGCTTGCTTTCGGCGTCATGGGCGGCGACATGCAGCCGCAAGGCCAAACGCAGATCGTCGTCAACCGTGTGGACTATGGACTTGATGTGCAGGCTGCCGGCGACAGCCCGCGCTGGCACCACGAAGGATCGTCGCAGACCATGGGCGAGGATCCTCCAAATCTCACGCCGCGCGGCATCCTCCGTCTCGAAGCCGGCATCCCTGCCGACACGCGCAAAGCACTCGTCGAGTTAGGATGGCCAATGGGTGAGAGCGATGGCGGTTTCGGCCGCTATGAGTGCGTCGAAAATCGGAAAGAGGGAGACGATCGCGTCTATGCGGCGGCAAGCGAAATGCGCGCGGACGGTGTCGCTCTCGCGTACTAGACAGTTCAATTCTTCATGTTCCATTCACACTTTGAATTCGTATTGATCAAAGGATCATGATGTCAAAATCTCGCAGAGAGTTTCTTGCCTGCAGTTCAATTGGGTTGATTGGTACAGCAATCAATGCCCAAACTCCTCAGCAGCCGCCCCTGGCGCAGAGTACAAGCCTTCCTCCGGGCGCTCCAACAGCGTTCGGTACCGCACCTCCAGTGGGACCAGCGGTATCGGCGGAAACCTTTGCTGAAGCGGAAAAGCTCGTTCGAGTGGAGATGACCGCGACGGATCGCGCGCAGGCCGCAAGCAACTGGCAGATGCAGATGGCCCCCGTGTATGAGCTGCGCACAGGTCCGCGCAAGCTCGCATTGGAGTCGACGCTAGCGCCAGCCACGCAATGGAATCCCTCCTTGCTTGGAATTCCGCGTGGCCCTCAAGAAATTTCATCCGGCAACAACTTTATCCGCAGTGCAAACAAGAACGCTCCGCTCTCTTCCAACGAAGAGGACATAGCATTTGCGAGTGTGGCGCAGCTTTCGCGATGGATCGAGAGCCGCCAGCTCACCTCCGTGCGGCTGACTGAAATCTATCTTCATCGCCTTGAGCACTTCGATCCAAAACTGCGCTGCGTCATCACGCTCACCCGCGAACATGCGCTCACCCAAGCGCGCCAGGCAGATGCGGAGATCGCCGCCGGCCGGTATCGCGGGTCGCTGCACGGAATTCCATGGGGCGCAAAGGATCTTCTCGATACTGCGAATATTCCAACAACGTATGGTGCCGAGCCGTACCGCAATCGCATTCCAACAGCGGACAGCACCGTCGTTCAACGTCTGAATGCGGCTGGCGCCGTGCTGGTCGCGAAGTTAAGTTTGGGTGCATTGGCGCTCAACGACATTTGGTTTGGCGGTCAGACGATGAATCCATGGCTGCTTGAAGAAGGCTCTTCAGGCTCCAGCGCAGGTCCAGGCGCAGCGACCGCTGCGGGGCTGGTTGCATTTGCCGTCGGCAGCGAGACGGGAGGCAGTATCGTTAGTCCCTCCATGCGCTGCGGCGTTACCGGCTTGCGTCCGACCTATGGGCGCGTACCGCGAACAGGAGCCATGACCCTCTGCTGGTCGCTGGACAAACTTGGCCCCATGACGCGCGCCGTTGAAGACACCATGCTGGTCCTCAATGCGATCTCAGGCCCTGATCCCGGCGACGTTGCAAGCGTGCAGAGCAGCCTTACATTCAATGCAGCCGCGAGTGTAACGGGATTGCGCGTAGGTTACTTCCCTGCCTGGATGAAGGAAGATCCGGCTACAGACGTTGATCGCGCCGCGCTTGAAACGGTCAGGAAACTCGGTATGGTGCCCGTTCCAGTCTCCATTCCCGACTGGCCATACGACTCGCTCAACCTCATTCTGTTCGCTGAAGGCGCAGCCGCTTTTGAAGAATTGACTCTAAGCCACAAGGTGGATGAACTGAAAGCGCAGGTCCCGGATGCGTGGCCTAACGTATTTCGTCAAGCGCGATTTCTCTCCGCCGTCGACTTTGTTCAGACCGACCGTCTCCGCCGCAAGGTGGCGCAGGAGATGGCACGCGTTTTCTCAGAGGTCGACCTCCTGCTCGTGCCTTCACTGCGCGATGAAATGCTGGTGATCACAAACTTCACCGGCCATCCCTCCCTCACGCTGCGAGCGGGTTTCGTACAAGTCTCGGAGGCGCGCAGCGACTGGGCTCCTGACCCGAAGCACCCGCTGCCTAGGTTCTCACCACCGCGCCGAGTGCCCCACGGCGTTACGTTGATTGGTCGATTGTTTGATGAGGGGACTCTGGCGCAGGCTGGCATTGCCCTCGAGGCCGCCTTCGATGTCGCAGCGGAACATCCGCCCGGCTTTTAGTGATCGAATAAAGTCCTTCGCGGTTTCTTCGCTAGCAGGCCTTCCCTGCATGCGGATTGGCAAACGTGTCTTCGTTGTCTTCTGCATTGCGGTCCAGGCAGGCGTAGTCTTTTTCAACAGCGACCTCTAGCGACTCTCCGCTTCCTATGTCCAGAACGGCGTAAATTCCGACATCATCGCTCCCGCACCACTGGCGCATTTGCTTGACTGGAACCACTACTGCAATATGACCGTCTAGAAAGGAAACTGTAATCGCGGCAACCGAGCCATCACTCGCCAGCGAATAACGAAGCCTTTCGTCCGTCAGAGAACCGAGCCGGGTCGACTCTTCCACCCGTCCGCCTGCTCCAAGACGCGCCAACTCAGACCTGGTTATGCGAAGCCGAACAGAGTTCCCTTTCATCCGCAACTTCATCTCTGATGCTCCTCCAGGTTCAACAGTGCGTTCAACTCCATGATAACTTGTCTCTCAATTGTCACACCGTGGGCAGACCAGCGTTAATTCGTCCCAGCAAACAACACTCCTGCTCCTTTGTTTGGTGCAGGTCCTACTACCCGGCAAATTTGATTTCACTGAACCACGCCAGATAGCTACACTGTTTGTGTTAGCCGAGGGACCATGCGCAACTTGATACGACTATTCTTTGCCATTCTCTGTACCACTTTGCTTGGCGCATCAGCGCCGCCCGAGTATTCCATACAGGCCGTTCGCTATGCCACTTCGCCTGACGTACCGGTGTCCGCGCTGGTTCTCGGCGGCCCCAAAGATGAAAAAGTCGACATTGCCATGGTGGTCTGGCTGATTCGCGGCGGAGGCCACACCATCCTGTTTGACAGCGGCTTTCACCGCGACACCTTTCTCAAATACTTCCCCATGAAGGAT
>Ga0116135_1001764_pt1 | contig 10417 bp, 7 predicted proteins | sample June2015DPH_20_1_FD_89738 | JGI IMG/M metagenome (GOLD analysis project Ga0116135, IMG submission 89738) | Peatland microbial communities from SPRUCE experiment site at the Marcell Experimental Forest, Minnesota, USA - June2015DPH_20_10 | ecosystem: Environmental > Terrestrial > Soil > Wetlands >... | reverse complement strand
CACCGCCCACCCCGCCGCCAGCGCGGTGTAACCCATCAGCTCTTGGTAGAACAAAGGCAGTAAAGTCACCAGGCCATAGATGAGCGCGCCGAACAACCCGATCAGCACGCATCCAATCGCGAAGTTGCGATGGCGAAATACCCGAAGATCGACCAGCGGCTTCGAGTGGCGGAATTCACGAATCAGAAACGCAATAAAACTAATGACCAGGATTGTCGCCGCCCACCGGATCCAGGTCGCGCCAAACCAATCGTCTTCCTGCCCTTTATCGAGAATAATCTGCAGGCAGCCCAGCCAGACCGCCAGCAATCCAAGGCCAATGCCGTCGAACCTGCCGGGATGCGCATTCTTGATGTACTCAGGGTCCTCCACGTACCGTGAAATCATGAATATTGCAAACATTCCAATCGGAATGTTGATGTAGAAAGCCCATCGCCACGAGTAAGTATCGGTCAGCCACCCGCCCAGCGTAGGACCGAGAACCGGCGCAACCACCACTCCCAGAGCAAACACGGCCATCGCCGCGCCCCGCTTCTCGGGTGGAAAAGTCTCCAAAAGAATCGACTGCGATAACGGTTGCAGAGCGCCGCCACCCGCGCCTTGCACGGCCCGCGCGATCAGGATCAACGCCAGGCTCGTAGCCGCTCCACAAGCGAACGATGAAACCGTGAAAATCACGATGCAGACAATCAGAAATCTCTTCCGCCCAAAGCGCAGAGAAAACCACGAACTCGCCGGCAAAACAATCGCATTCGCCACCAGGTAACTGGTCAACACCCACGTGGCTTGATCGTTCGTGGCCGATAAACTGCCCGCGATATAAGGAAGCGCGACGGCCGCGATGGAAGTGTCCAACACTTCCATGAACGTGGCCAGCATCACCGCGATTGCGACCAGCCAGGGATTCGATGGTTTGGAACTGCCTCCTGCCGGTTGTGGAGTCATTTGTCTTTCTGCCCCAGGGCCACAGTTCAGAGTTGAGCTCTAAAGATGCCGCAGCAAGGCTCAGGGTTTCAAGCTTGCTGCGTCCAGGTTCATTTAGTCTGTGAAAGGCTTGAGCCCTCACAAAATTGAACTATCATTAGTTCGGAGAACACCATGACCGAGTTAGCCGATAAAACTTGCATTCCCTGCCGCGGTGGAGTTCCGGCCCTTCAGGGAGAGAGCCTCGAACCGCTCCACAAAATAATTCCCGATTGGAGTGTCGTTGATGAGCATCATCTGAAACGCGAGTATAAGTTCCCCGACTTCGCCAAGGCCCTCGAGTTCGTAAATCGCGTGGGCGCTCTCGCCGAAGAGCAGGGCCATCATCCTGACATTTTGCTGGCGTGGGGAAAAGCAGAGATCACTCTCTGGACGCACAAGATTAACGGCCTAACCGAAAGCGACTTCATCATGGCCGCAAAAATTGATCGGCTGCTCCAACCGGCGACCAAATAAATTTAGGCAAGATCGCCCTACGAGTCTGGCTGCAACTTGATCTTCAAATCTTCCGCAATCTGCCGCCCGTGGAAGCGCCCATTCTCGATGAAGATCTCGTTGGTCCGCGACCCCGACACAATCACGCCCGCAACATAAATCCCCGGCACATTGCTTTCCAGCGACACGGGATCGCACACCGGTCGGTGCTGATCCGCCGACAGCTCAATCCCCATGCTGCGCAGAAAATCGTAGTCGGGATGATATCCAATCAGCGCCAGCACGAAATCGTTTTTCAGCCGAAACACCCCGCCCGGCGTCTTCACCACTACATGGTCGATGCCAATTTCCTGTACCGTGCTGTTGAAGTACGCTTCAATCTCATTGGCCTTGATGCGATTTTCCAGATCGGGTTTGATCCAGTACTTGACGTGATGATGGATCTGGGAGCCGCGATAAACCAGCGTCACCCGCGCGCCATGCCGCCATAAATCGAGCGCTGCAATGGCGGCCGAATTCTTGCCCCCAATCACCAGCACATCCGTATCGTAGTAAGGATGAGCGTCGGCATAGTAATGCGAAACCTTAGGCAGCTCCTCGCCCGGAATACAAAGTTGGTTGGCGAGATCGTAGTACCCAGTCGAGACAATCACCTTGCGCGTCTGGTAATCGTGCGGCCGCCCGGCGCGATCCGTGGACGTGATGCTAAAATTCCCGTCTTCCCCCATCACCGTCTTCACCCACTCATATTGCCGAATATCGAGATGATAATGTTCCGTCACCTTCCGGTAGTATTCGAGGGCCTCTTCGCGAGTGGGTTTCTGCCGCGCCGTGGTAAAAGGTATGTCGCCGATCTCAAGCAACTCCGGCGTAGTGAAAAACAGCATGTTAGCCGGATAGTGATACAGCGAATTCACCAGACATCCCTTATCCAGGACAATCACTTTCAAGCCGATCTTTTGCGCCTCAATCGCGCAAGCCAGACCCGTAGGCCCCGCACCAATCACCAGTACGTCAGTCCGCGTCTCCGGATCCGGAAGCTTCTTCGCCTTCGGCAGAGTCAACACATCTTCGGCGTTGAGAATATCGGGCATCAAGGGCTGGGTTAGAGATCGATGATTTTAGCACGGAGGAAGGCTCCGTCCCACGTCGATCGAAAGGTTGGATTTTGCAAGCACAAGTCCAAATCGAGAGTGGGACGCAGACTGAATGCACGACCAAGTTCGCTTCTCATCCCCGTATAATAGTCAGTTCCTCTACGCGTTTCGGAGAAGCCGCCACTTCGCCCGACGCATTAAGGTGATCCGATCATGTCCACACTCACCCAGCCGGCAGCACAGATGCAAGTAAAAACCCGCACCGAATCCGACAGCATGGGACAGATCGAAGTCCCCGTCAACGTCTACTGGGGCGCGCAAACCCAGCGCTCGCTGCTGCACTTCAACATCGGCCGCGACACCATGCCGCCCGAACTAATCCGCGCCTTCGGCACATTGAAGAAAGCCTGCGCGCTGGTCAACCAAGAGCTGGGCAACTTACCTGCCGACAAAGCCAAGTTAATCGCGCAAGCCGCCGACGAAGTAATTTCCGGCAAGCTCAACGATCAATTCCCCTTGCGCATCTGGCAAACCGGAAGCGGCACCCAGACCAACATGAACGTGAACGAGGTCATCTCCAACCGCGCGATTGAAGTCGCCGGTGGCGAACTTGGATCGAAGAAGCCCATCCATCCCAACGACCACGTGAACATGTCGCAGTCTTCGAACGATACCTTTCCCACCGCCATGCACATCGCCGCCGCCGACCGACTAAAGAACACTCTGATTCCCGCGATCCAAAGCGTCCACGACGCCATCGCCGCCAAGGCGAAAGAATTTCACGATGTAGTAAAAATCGGCCGCACTCACTTGCAGGATGCGGTTCCGCTCACCTTCGGGCAGGAGTTCGGCGGCTGGGCCAGCCTGCTCGAACGCGACATCAAGCGCATGGAACTAGCTCTGGACGGTCTATACGATCTGGCTATCGGCGGTACCGCAGTCGGCACCGGACTTAACACCCATCCGGAATTCGCCGAGCGCGCCGCAAAAAAGATCGCCGGACTTACCAGCCTTCCCTTCCGCTCGCACAGCAACAAATTCGCCGCGCTTTCCGCGCATGACGAAATCATTTTCGCCCAGGGCGCCATGGAAACTCTCGCTGCATCGCTGATGAAAATCTCCAACGACATTCGCTGGCTGGCCTCCGGCCCGCGCTGCGGACTTGGCGAGCTCTCCATTCCTGAGAACGAGCCCGGAAGTTCGATCATGCCCGGTAAAGTCAATCCCACGCAGTGTGAAGCCATGACCATGGTCTGCGCCCAGGTTCACGGCGCAACCGCCGCAGTCGGCTTCGCCGGATCGCAAGGCAACTTCGAGCTCAACGTGTACAAGCCGGTGATCATTTACAACTTCCTGCACTCAGTAACTCTGATCGCCGACGCCTGCCACGGCTACGTCGAATACATGATCAAAGGCATTGATGTCGACCGCGCCAAAGTCGACTGGTACGTGAAAAACTCTTTAATGCTGGTAACCGCCTTAGCTCCAAAAGTCGGCTACGATAAAGCCGCCGAGATCGCCCACACCGCCCACGTCGAACACAGCAGCCTCCGCGAAGCAGCGGTGAAGCTAGGCTACCTCACCGGCGAAGAGTTCGATCAGTTGGTAAAACCGGAAAAGATGACGCATCCCTGACCCGCACTGCGATCCGGTGCTACGTCTCAACCAGTTCGGTTTCCTCACTCAGGCTCGTGGACTTCGGCTGCTTCGGCGTGCTCGTAATTACGACCACGCTCACCAGGATCAATAGCGTGCCCGCCACCGTCCGCGCGCCCAGCGCCTCGCCGCCCAGGAAGTATCCCAGCAAAACCGCCACCACCGGATTCACATACGCATACGTCCCCACTCTTGTGGGCGACTCGTGATGGATGAGCCACACATACGCGGTGAAGCCGACAATTGATCCCGCAACAATCAGGTAAGCCAGCGCGAGCCACACACCAGGCGAAATTGCGCGGAAGGAAAACCCTTTGAAGTCTCCAAACAGCGCCGCCGCCAGCGTGAGCATTACCCCGCCCGTTAGCATCTGCGCGCTGGAACTCATGACTTTTGACTCCGGCAAGGGCAGCTTGCGCGGCAGAATCGAAGCGATCGACCAGGTGATCGAGGCGATGATCAAGGCCATAGCGCCGCGCGCATCAATCGGCTCCTGACCCAGACTTACGAAAGGATTCACCAGCACGGCCACGCCGCCAATTCCGGCGAGCATGGCGAGTCCCAGTCGCAGCGTGAATCTCTGGGTGCGCAAGAAGAGAATTTCAGCCAGCGCCATGAATGCTGGAATAGTCGCCAGCATCACCGCCGCCAGGCCAGACGGCACGCGGCGCTCGGCCCAAAAGAGTAGGCCGTAATCGAAGAGAAAAATCAGCGCTCCCAGCAACGCCGCACTCGCCCACTCCCGCCCTCGCGGCGACGCAACGCCCTTCGCTCGCGTCCAGGCGTAGAGCACGATTCCAGCAGTCAGGAAACGCATCGCGGCAAACAGCAGCGGCGGCACCTCATGCACGCCAATGCGAATCGCGAGAAACGTAGAACCCCAAAACAAGTAAATGATGGCGAAAGCCAGGAGAATTCGCCATCGCTGCGGGCGGGAACTCGATTCCATTCTCTATTGTACCCGCCCGGACCGAACGATTGCGCTCAGGATAAGCCGGCGATACTAACGCACTCCCCTAATAGGCCCACCGCAGCAGCGCAGCACCAACGGTAAAGCCCGCGCCTACCGAAGCCATCAGCACCAGGCTTCCCTTCTTCAACTTGCCCTCTTCGATCGCAGTATTCATGGCCAGCGGTATAGTGCCGGCCGTCGTATTGCCATAGCGTTCAATATTCACGATCACGCTCTCCGGCCGCAGCCCCAGCCGTTCCGCCGTGGCGTTGATAATCCGCAGATTGGCCTGATGGGGAATGAAGGCATCGATATCCGAGCCCTTCAGCCCATTCCTTTCAAGCAGCCTCGAACACACTTCCGTCTGCTTCCTCACCGCGAACTTGAAAACCTGCTGCCCATCCTGATGAACGAAATGCATTTTCTTATCGACCGTCTCCCGCGTCGATGGATTCAGGCTTCCACCACCCGGCATGTAGAGGAAGCATCCACCGGATCCGTCCACCTCATGGATAAAGTCGATCAGCCCCTCCGACTCATCTTCCGCGGCCTCAAGAATCACCGCCCCAGCCCCGTCGCCAAAAATCACGCACGTTGCGCGGTCCGCGTAATCGATGATCGAGGACATCACATCCGCCCCAATCACCATCACCCGCTTATGCGCCCCCGATGCAATGAACTGCGCCCCGGTCTGCACCCCGTAAATAAAAGCCGAGCACGCCGCCGAAAGATCGAATCCCCAAACCCCCGCTGCGCCAAGCTTGTTTTGCACAAGACAAGCCGTCGATGGAAAAAACATGTCGGGCGTTACCGTGCCCACAATGATGACGTCGAGATCGCCGGCATTCAGCCCTCGCTGAGCAAGAGCTTTCTTCGCAGCTTCCACCGCCAGATCGCTGGTCGCCACGCCCTTGTCGACGATGTGCCGCTCGCGAATGCCGACCCGGCTCAGAATCCAGTCATTGTTGGTGTCAACCATTTTTTCCAGGTCGGCGTTGGTAAGAAGACGTGGCGGCACATACGTGCCCAGAGCGCTGATTTTCGCTCGTATGCGATTCGGCCGGCTTGATTCGTTCAATGAGGTCCCCTGCTGAAGTGAATCAGTATTTTGAACGAATCAAGCCGGAATGTCTAACCTTGTGAGTGTTCCACTCTGAACAGAGAGTATTGCAGTCTGAAAATCGAGCGGTTCTATACGAGGGGCGTCATCCCAAATCGCATTCTGGGGCGGCGCAGCGGATCACCGCTGCGATCAGGGGGCAAGTTCAGATCCGGCTTTATCCGCCGAGTGAGCCGCCCTCAACTTTCAACCGCATCCCCTAAAAACCCACCCTCAAATGCTACGCCGCCCGGAATTCCTTCTCGTATTGCATCCATTCGCGAATAAAATTCGGGCACCCCACAATCCCGAACTCCCGGCCCTCGCCTCCCACCAGATAAGTCAGAGCGTCCCGGTCCAATTCCTCAAGACAACCCAGATCCAGCATGGGCCACAAAGCACATTCAATTGCCGAAGTCACCAGTTGGTCTAGATAAACTAAATGCCCCTGCGACAGGCTGCCAGCAACGCGGATGGTAACGGTGGGAGAGACTTGCCGGGAAGAAACAGTGCGCATATTTAAAAGCCTTTCGCTGATTATTTTTTCAACTGTCTTCTTAGTAACGAGCCGCCGCCGGGTTTCTTGCGAAGAAACTTGTAAAGACTCTGTAAAGCTCCCGGCTGCAAATCTATGTTTTCCCGATCAATCACTTTGGATGAAATAACTTTGGATCACGTCGCATCGCCGCTGAATCTATTACTGAAAAGTCGGAAGCTAAAGATCAAGAGGTATACACCTCTCCGCTCTCAAAAAAGTCAGCGAATCCGTGGGACGATCACCTGCGCAGGTCGCACTCGCCTGGTTGCGTTATCGCGAAGTGCCGGCAATTCCAATCCTGGGAGCGCGCCGTCTGTCGCAACTGCAAGATAACCTTGAAAGCCTGACGTTGGAATTGACGGCAAACAAGTGAAACAATTGGACGAAGCCAGCGCCATCGAACTCGGCTTCCCCCACGACTTTTACAATATAGAGATGGTGAAGGGATTGTTGTATGGCGGGATGCGCAATCAGTTGTTGGACGCCGCCTGACATGCTTCAGGCAGCCTTGCGCATTAATCAAAATAAGCCAGGCACCGGGGACTCACTGCACACGCAAGAGCCCGTTACCGTTGCTTCCTTCCGGACCTGGCGGGGTTGGCGAGAATACGTCGCGTAAGACCGATGCCTGACCTGCTTCATTCTAGCAAACTTATCTTCTTCTTCCTCCGCGCCCCGTTCGGTGCCGCGCAAATTCCACTGCCGTGGCTTTAGTCGATTTCAAAAATACAAGTGACCTCCGGTGCAAGAAAACCGGATGAAAGCTTTCCATCTAGGCGCGGGTTGTCGAACAATGATAGAGGTTAAGATCTGAAGAGGGTTAAGATCCGACTGGCGACAAAAATGCCGCAATCCGCCTCAAAAACCGGTGTGATCCCGATCCCGCAAGCGGTCAACAAATACTTCGAGCTCTCGCTCTATTTGCTTGTGCTAACCGGATTTGCCACCCTAGCCAGCACCGGCGGCCTTGATCTTCCGGCGGTCGTTCTGGTCGGCGCCGCTCTCGCTTTGCGCGGCTACTTGCTGGCAGAGAAGCGACGCGTGGTTATTTCCGAACGCTGGACCACTCCTCTCACCATCGTTTATTTCCTCTTCTACGCCGCCGATTACTTCTTGTTCTCCCGCGCCTTTCTCGCTGCAACCGTTCACCTTGTTCTGTTCGCCGTCGTCATCCGCACTTTCTCTTTGCGGCGCGACCGCGATTACGTCATGCTGGCGGTCCTTTCTTTCTTGATGGTCCTGGCCTCAGCCGTCCTCACCGTCGACAGCATCTTTCTCTTCTTCTTCGCGGGATTCATGTTGCTCGCCGTAGCCACATTCATCCTCATGGAGATGCGCCGCTCCGCGCGAGCCTCCACCTTCCTGGCGCAACACTCCAGGGATGATTTCGAGCACCGCCACCTGGCATACTCTCTGGCTCGCCTCGTCCCCGGCCTCGCGGCTATGATCCTGGTCGGCGCAGCCGCCGTGTTTTTCCTTCTTCCGCGTATCTCCGTCGGTTATCTCGGCAGATATTCTTCCGGAACTGATCTTTCCACCGGCTTCAGCGATCGTGTTCAACTGGGGCGCATTGGACAGATTCAGCAATCCAACGCCGTCGTCATGCACATCCAGATCGACGGTGACAAAAACGGTGAGCACGAACTGCATTGGCGGGGTGTGTCCCTGGCTAATTTTGATGGTAGAAACTGGTCGAATCCGCCCCAGCAGTATGTGCTACCGCCTCAGGTTGATGGCTCCTTCTCCGTTCCACCGTTCACTCAGGGATTGTCCAACCCGCCGCCGGTCCTAAACCGGTCGGCAACACTCGCCCCATCGCGTTACATTCACTACCGCGTGCTGCTCGAGCCAATCGCAACCAACATCTTTTTTCTGGCTCCCTGGGCTCGCCGGGTAAAGGGCGCCTATCGCGGGCTTTCCATGGATGCTGGCGGCGCCATCTACGATCTTGATGTCCAGCGCCCCGTCAGCATCTACGAAGCCGAGTCGGATATTTCCCGCCCCTTGCCCGCTCAACTTCGCGCTGCCAATTCGTCCTTGCCTGATTTCGCCAGACCTTATCTCCAACTTCCCAAAGTCGACTCGCGCATCCCGCAACTGGCCGCGCAGATCGCCGCTCCAGCTTCTAATAACTACGACAAGGCCTCCGCAATCGAGCTCTATCTTCGAACCCATTACGCTTACACTCTGCAACTTCCGCGGTATTCGGTCTCCGATCCTCTGGCCAATTTTCTTTTCGAAAGAAAACAGGGCCACTGTGAATACTTCGCCTCCTCCATGGCGGTGATGCTGCGCACCCTTCAAATCCCCGCGCGCATAGTCAACGGCTTCCGCAGTGACGAGTTCAACGACGTTACCGGCAACTACGTCGTGCGCGCGAAGAATGCGCACTCTTGGGTGGAAGCTTATTTTCCCGGCTACGGCTGGATCACATTCGATCCCACACCTGGAGGCGCCATCGCCACCCCTGAGGGCTGGGAGCGCGCAATGCTCTATTTTGATGCCGCTGAATCCTTCTGGCGCGAATGGGTTGTGAGTTACGACTCCTCGCATCAGTACATCCTCGGCAAAGCCGCGGTCGGCGGAACGCGCAGTTCGCTCGAACAAATGCGCCTTTGGTTTCACGCGCGCTACACGCAACTGCTGAACGCTGCCCGTCGCGGCCAACGGGAAGCGGAGCATGCCCCAGTACGCTGGTTCGGATGGAGCCTTGCAGCAGGATTGCTTCTTTTCTTATTGGTCGGTGGCGCCCGCATCGCGCGCCTGCTTCGCACCTTGAACTTACGGAACCGTCCCGAAGATTCGCCGCTCGAGGCCGCTGCCATGTGGTATCAGCGGATGGCGAAACACCTGGCTCGCCGCGGCATGACAAAGTCCGCAGGCCAAACCCCGCAGGAATTCGTCCGCATCATCGAAAATGAAAAGTTACGCGCTCCCGTCGCCCGCTTCACTGAGGCCTATGAAGCCGCGCGTTTCGGAAGTTCAACCGATCACGCGCGCCAGTTGCCCGGGCTGTACGAAGATGTAGAACTCGCCGCCAAAAAATAATCCTCCAGCTTAACGCGCCGCGCATTTGATTTTGTTCCTCACAATTTGTCTTCTTCTGTTTCTGTTTTTTCCTTCAGGTATCTCCATTTCTGCACCTCAGGTTTTTCACCGATAGTCTTTCGGCAAACTTTCTTCGATGATTTTTGCACGCTGTTAGGTCATTGCAGTTGCTGTGCCCGTAGTGGGTTCGAGCTTACATCTGCTAAGTCCAGCGCCACTTCTGTTGCACGGCGAACCGGCGCACCGTTTCGGTTCGACCCTCCAGTGATTCGGCAACGCTCACTTGTTGTGAGGTTTCGAAAGCGTCATTTGCCATGAAGTATCTCCGCGGATCGCAGGTCGATTAGTACTTTTCGGAGGAATTTTATGAAACCGCAAGCTCCCCTCGTTCGTCACGTCACAACGTTTGTTTTCTTCTTTCTTTTAGCTGCGATCCTTTGCTCGTCCAACGCGTGGGCGCAATCACTCACTTCCGGCGACGTCGCCGGTACGGTCGTGGATCCCTCCGGAGCAGCCGTTTCAAACGCCAACGTCACTCTCACCAATCGCGACACCGGAACCAAACAAACCACCACCACGAACGGCTCCGGCGCGTACCGCTTCGGTCT
>Ga0116135_1001761_pt1 | contig 10428 bp, 6 predicted proteins | sample June2015DPH_20_1_FD_89738 | JGI IMG/M metagenome (GOLD analysis project Ga0116135, IMG submission 89738) | Peatland microbial communities from SPRUCE experiment site at the Marcell Experimental Forest, Minnesota, USA - June2015DPH_20_10 | ecosystem: Environmental > Terrestrial > Soil > Wetlands >... | reverse complement strand
GGATTTGAAGACATCTTCATCGGCGAGACGCTGGCCGACTCGGAAGAGCGCCAGGCGGTGCCTTTCGTCGATATCGACCCGCCGACGATCAAGATGCAATTCGTGGTGAACGATTCTCCCCTGGCGGGACGCGAAGGAAAGTTCCTGACCGCGCGCCACATCCGCGACCGGTTGGTCCGCGAGCAGACCGCCGCGCCCGGCGCAACCGTCGTCGGCACCGTGACCCTCATCTTCGACCACCACGCCTCTGGAATCACCGAGAAGCTGACCGAGGTGCAGCACGAGCACCACGACCTGGTGGTCTCCACGAGTCACGCGCATCTCGATCATGACTCCTGCCTTGAAGTGCTGATCGTCCACGGCAGTGCCGCCCGCGTCCAGCACTTCGCCGACATTCTCATCGGACTCAAAGGCGTACAGCACGGCCGTCTGGTAATGACCGTGCCCTCGCTAGATGCTGGGCACGAACGCCCGCACACCCGCACCCACGACCATCCACACGAACACAGTCACTAAGCAGTCGTTGTGGCCGCCAGTCGCTTATTCAGCCCGATCCCTGCCAGGATCACGCTGAGGATGAGCGCCGCGAACAGCAACAACCAGCCCCAATACTGCGCCGGATGGCGGAGAACGCTGACGAAATGGCGTCCATAGTGATCGGCGATGATGGCGACCAGCGTGTAACGTGCGCCGCGGCAAATGGTCACGACCGTCAGAAATCTTGCCGCACTGTAATTCGAAGCGCCTGCCGCGGCGAACAACAAGCTTGTCGGGAAGGGAAACGGTATCGCTGTTGACGCGACAAGGGAACCGGTGCCCCATTTCTGGAAGAATTGGAGCATTCCATTCACCTTGTGGCTTCCAAACTTGCTGTGCAGGTAAGCAGACCCGGCCCTGCGCGCGATTCGGAACGTGAAGTAGGCTCCAATCACCGACCCAGCTGTTGCAACTGCCGCAAACTCGTACCACGGATTGGTTTGCCGGGCAGCGAGAATTGCCGTCAAAATGTCAGGGCCGCCAAAGGTTGGCAGAGGCGAGCTATCGATGATGGCAACGAAGAAGAGCCCCAATGCTCCAAGGTGACCAAGCATCGCGGTAATGCCATGTCCCCGAGACAGGGTGGAACTTTGGATTAAGACATTGAGCATGACGGCACTATACCAACTTTGCGTGGGCCCCGATCGAAGTCGAGGATAGCCGAGAACCCGGAAGCCGCCCCATCACCGCTCCACCTTGACCCCGAAGTGATATGTCAGGTTCACGCTCGCATACGAAGGAATCCTCACGCCGACCACTTCACTCACGGGATTCGCGGCAACCAATCCATTGCTGCCCAAGCCCACTGAACCCGGCGCAAAGACTCCTGCCGTCGCAAAGTTCTCCGTGGTCTGGCCGGTCCAGCCACTCGCCATCATGGTGTTCACGCCCAGGTTGAAGCGCCCATCCATGAACGGCCGCGACGCGGCGAACCGGAACTCTTTGTTGGGCGTGCCCGTGCAGTAATAGTTGAGCGCATTCGAGTCGCCGCTCAGGTAGCTGGATTCGCTGCATCCCTGCCCCACCACCTTGCGCCCCACGTACTCGAATTCTCCTTTGGCCTCCAGGTGAAACGGCAGCTTATCGTAGGTCCCCATCACATCGCCGATCAGTCGCGGCGCCTCCGGTACGATGGAGAACGATGGTTGCACAAGCCGCGCGTCTGCCTGCTCGAAGGTGGCCTGCACCGATCCGTTGCGCAGCGTCTGCCGCACCGTCGCTGCAAGGAACCGAATGCGTCCCGGGCCCAAATCAAACTGCAATCCCTGGTCGGGATCGATCTTGCCGTACTCGGCGGTTTGCGTCTCGTGACCCAGTGTCAGCTTTATGTCCGTTTTGTGAATCGACTTGCTCGCCACGAATTGATACGAACGTGCGGTTTCCACGGGGTCGACCGCCGTCGGACCATCGAGCGCTGATCCTTCGCGCGGATCCTCGGTGAAAAACGACTTTCCGAAACTTACCGAGATCAGCGGCGCAAGCCATTTGGGATTGGGCACGAATGTCAACGTGGCTTTGGGCGAATTCAGACCGATCAGTTTGCTCCACGAGTTCGCCGGCGTCATCAAATCCTGGTTGTCGATGAAAATCTCGTCGCGCCGCCACCCCGCGTAGTAGTTGAAGTGACGGCCCAATTCGCCTTGCGCGGCCACGTACGGAGTCACCGGCGAAATCGTTATATTGTTGCCAACGATCTTCGTGAACGCGCCGTATTCACTCGGCGTCGCCGGATTGTAAAAGTGGTAGTGGTCCAGATCGTCGCGTCGCGGCGCTTCGCGCTCATAATCCGTTCCCGCCATCAGCGTAAGTTGGTTCGAAATCTTGTCCACGTACACGCCGCTTGCCCCGCCCACCGTGCGGAACTCGCTCTGCCTAATCAAGCCCAGCCCGAAATCAGAAAACAGCGACAGACTGTAGGTGCGAAAGAATCCGGAAAGCTGCGCCTCCTTGCCTGCGTCGAGTTTCCACTCGTCGTTCAACGCAAAAAGCGCGGTGTGCGTCTGATCCTTCTGCCGCGGATCGATCGTATCGGGATACTCCACCCATCCCGCCGCCGCATCCACCACATTGAAACCGAAGATCGGTCGCAGCCCCGCCACATACCCGTAGCCGAGATAGGCAATGCCAAACAAATTGAGGGTGTGCTCGCCCGCGTGAATCGTCTGCCCGCCGTTGAACTTGAATTGCTTGCGGTGCTCCAATCGGTCCAGAAACCCGTTGCCGTAGGACCCCTCCATCGCCACCCATGAGTTTTCTGAAGGGCTAATGCCTGCCGTTGCCGTGAGATCGCGGGCGTCGCCCGTCATCGTGAAAAACGGCGTCATGTGCTGGCGCAGTCCATAGATCGCGGCCATATTCAGCGCATGATCGCCCTCGCGCACGTTGAAGGCGCCGCCATCCACCGCGATGCTTTCGATTGCGCCGGCGATGAAAATGTTCGGGTCCGCATAGCCGTTACCGTGCGCGTTCGCCGACAAGTTGTTCGGCACCAGGTACGTTCCCAATTGCACGTATTGCGCGATGGGCTCGCCGTGGTCGCCCGCCACGCCCGGCGCAAAATATTGCGGCGCCTTGATGCCGCTCGACGCCGTCTCAACGGGATAGCCGGGAATCGAGATTGGCGCGCCCGGCCTTCCGGGATTCGCGTCCAGCAAATCCGCGGTGGCAAACACCTTCACCGCTGGATCGGGCGACATGATATCGCCGTTTGTCACGTCGGCTGTAACCACGACGGTCTCGCGCACTTCGGGTTGCAGCTGAATGGCGAGATCGCTGCCCCCGTCCGCAACCACCACACTTTTCTCCAATTTCTGATAATGCGCCGCGTGCACGCTCAGCTCATACGTTCCCGGCTTGATCGCCTGCAGCGCAAACCGCCCCTCGGTGTCGCTTACCTCGCGTTGCGCAGCGCCGCCCTCCACACTCAATTCCACCGTTGCGCCCGCAATCGCCTCGCCCTGCCCGTCGCTCACGGTTCCCGAAACCGCAACCCCATCGGCCGCGTGCGCCAGCAGCCCCGCAATGAGCACAAACAGGCCAAATGCTACGATTTTCGATTTCTTGCGAGGCATGCCTGAACCGTAAACGCGGCATTGCATGCCTGCCTGTGAGCCAAGTCACACGTTCTCGAGATTCGTGCTACCGAATTGAACAATAGGGAGATAGGAGCCGCAACCTGGCACGCTTGATGCGGGTTTTTGCAGGACTTATTTCGCGCTCGGCGCGTTTCGCGCCTCGGCATGCACGGTGGCTTTACCAAGCGCCGGCAGCGTGCCCTTTGGGAAGTCCGTCGAACGCCGCACCACCAACCGGGTCTGAATCGGCCACTCCCGCTGCGCGGCTCCGGGATGGCCCGCCTCGATCCCGGCGCGCAACGCCTCCACAGACGCCGCAGCCAGATCCCGGCATAACATCTGCACCGTCGTCAGCGGCGGCAGCATGAACTGTGCCAGATGAATGTCGTCGAATCCCACCACCGAAATATCCCGGGGAACCTGGTGCGTGGTTTCGTCGAGCGCATGCAGCACGCCGATGGCGGTCATGTCGTTGGAGCAGACGACCGCCGTGGGCAGCTCCGCCGACTGCAGCAACTGTTCCATCGCTGCCTTGCCGCTCTCCATGGTGTGCTTGCCTTCAACCATCGACGCAGCCGGAACGGTGAGTCCCAACTCGGCCATCGATCTGCGGAAGGCGTCGCGCCGGATCGCCGCCGTTCGCAAGTGCAAGGGGCCTGAGATGAATGCAATGTGCCGGTGTCCGAGCGCGGCCAGGTGCTGCACCGCCTCGCGAATCCCCTCGCCATAGTTCACCTTCAGCACGCGAACGTTGGGTAGCTCAGGCCCCGCGTCCACGAACACAAGTGGAAACCCCTGCTCCACAAGCTTCTGTACCAGCTCTTCTTCGATGCCGAAGGTCATCACGGCCACGCCATCTACATTGCGCTGCAGCATGCGCCGGATGAGCGATTCCGTACGCGCCGCATCGTAGTTCGTCGAACCGATCATTACCTCGTAGCCCTGCGCTACGGCCAGGTTCTCGAACTCCTGCACCAGCTCGGGGAAAAATGGGTTGGTGATTTCAGAAACGATCAGGCCCAGGATCCGGCTGCGTCCCGACACCAGAGCCCGCGCCTGAGTATTGGGCACGTAGCCCACCTCGTCCACTGCCTTCCACACGCGCTTGGCCAGCGCGGGATCGACCGTGGGAATGCGATTGACCACGCGTGAAACGGTGGCGATGGAGACACGCGCGCGCTTGGCCACGTCGTGGATGTTGATATTGGCACGGCGTCGCTGGGAGGACTTCTTTGACCGGTCCATGAGAACAGAATTGTACGCTTTTCCCGGCGTTTCTCAACCAGACCAGAGCGAAATCACGTGGAAAACCCTTTTGAATCGCGGCGTTTAGCCATGCCCCACGCCTGTGTGACGTTGCGCGGGGCAGCGAACAAGCTCATGTCTAGGTAAACGCTTCCCAGACGCTTCTTTGCCGTTAGGGATGGCGATTCCCGCCCGCCACAACCTCAAGCCCATGGCGCAGCAGCGGCAGAATCGCATCCAGGCTCTCTTCGGCGCCGCGCTTGCTTCCCGGCAGATTCACGATGAGCATCTTGCCGCGCAGTCCCGCCACGCCGCGCGAAAGCCACGCGAACACATTGCGCTCCGAACCCCTTGCGCGCATCGCCTCCGCCAATCCCGGCGCTTCGCGGTCCATCACGCGCCGCGTCGCCTCTGGCGTACGATCGCGAGGCCCCAGCCCCGTGCCGCCCACGGTCAGCACCAGCGCCACGCCTTTGCGTTCAAACTCCTCAAGCGCCGCGGCAATCGCATCCTCTTCGTCCGGGAGCAGCGCAGTTTCAATTTCGCTTTCGGGCCACGCGCCGCGCAGCAACGCCACCACCGCCGGACCGGCCGTGTCGACGAGCTGTCCGGCCGAGCAACGGTCCGAGATGGTGAGCACCGCAAGCAGCATGACCTGATTCTATTTCTTCATTGCGCCGGCAGCACCTTGATCGTGTGCAGCCACGCCTCCGCCAACTTGGGCCAGCCCATGATGGGGAAATCTCTAGGTCGCAGTCCGAACCCGTGGCCGCCCTCTGCGTAGATGTGCATTTCGGAAGGCACCTTGGCGTTTTTCAGCTGCATGAAATACGTCACCGAACTCTCCACGTGCGCCGTGTAGTCGTCCTCGGCCTGCAGAAGGAACGTAGGCGGCGTATTCGCAGTGGGCTGAATATCGGGATTGGGCGCGAAATTCTGGTTCGCCAGTGCCGTGTAGCCGGGATAAAGAACGATCGCGAAGTCCGGCCTGCAGCTCAGCGCATCCGCCGCGTCAACCGGGTCGTAGAGCCGCTTGTCGTAATGGTTGCTGATTGCCACCGATAGATGAGCGCCGGCGGAAAATCCAATGACACCGACGCGGTGCGGATCGATACCCCACTCCGCCGCGTGCAGCCGCACCAGGCCAACTGCACGCTGCGCGTCCTGCAATGCCGCAGCCGACTTGGGGTAAGGCCCGCTATCCGGCACGCGATATTTGAGCAGAACGCAGTTGACGCCGATCTGATTCAGCCAGTCGCAGACCTCTGTGCCTTCCAGATCCATCGACAGAATCTGGTAGGCGCCGCCGGGAAACACGACGATTGCCGCGCCAGTGTTCTTGCCCTTTGCCGGAAACACCGTGATGGTTGGCGTCGACACATTGGTCAGGCGAATGTAGGGCCGGCCCGCCATCATTCTGGAAGGCGCACCAGTCTCGGGCGGCGCGTCGGCATTCCCCCCCGGCGCCGTTCCCGGCCAGATCGGCATCGTCACGAGCCCGGCTGGCGGCGTCCATCCCGGAGAGGGGGTTGAGGTGGTGGCCGGGGCTTGTGCCCAGGCGCCAGCGGCACTCAATGCAGCCGCGGCAACAAGCAATTTCTTGGTCATGTTCGGGACCTCCAGCACAAATCTGCGCACCGATCATCGCAGCCAAGCCCGTGCCCGCGCAACTCACGGCGGCTATCAGGCTCAGGCAAAAGAACGCCGGCCATAAATGTGATCTAACTCACGTTTCGCGGTGCGCTCTGGCACATCCCCGCCGTTGCGCCGGTGACACGCTTGCGCATATGAGGTGTATACCATGCGGGATTCTGACACCCGCCGCTGGACGCATCCGGAAACCATTCTCGTCGCCACTGACCTGAGTGATCTGGACCATCTCATGCCGTTTGCCCTCGAACAGGCCCGCGCCACCGGGGCCCCCGCGGACAGGTCTTCGTCCGTGGGGTGGGATACCGGGGCCCCCGCGGACAGATCTTCGCCCGTGGGGTGGCATACCGGCGCCCGCATCATTCTTCTGCACGTGCTCTCCACCACCTCGGCCTTTACCGCCGACCCCACCGGCATGCCCTACTACGACGCCGGAGGAGCCCTGGAGATTGCCGAGCAGATGATGCATCCGTGGTGCAAAGTTGCCGCCCGTCTCGGCATTCGCTGCGATTCCCTGGCCCGCGAAGGCCTTCCTACGCAACAGATTCTAGCCGCGGTTCGCCAGTTCCATGCTGACCGCGTGCTGCTCGGAACGCGGAGCCGGGGCAAGCTTGGCAGGTTGCTCATTGGCTCTGTGGCAGAACAAGTGCTGCGCTCGGTCTACCTCCCGGTCATCACCGTGGGACCCGAGGCTCATCTCCCGGTGGACAGGGGCGAGGAACGTGTCGTCCTGCATGCCACCACACTTCGAGAGACCTCTCGCCCGAGCGCGGCGCTTGCCTGCCAGGTGGCCGCGGCCCAAAACGCAAAGCTGGTTCTACTGCATGTTCTGCCGCCTATCTCAGAGATGGAGCGCAAAGGCCTGCCTCCCGGATTGCACTCGTCCGCCATGCTCGAGTTGCGCATTCTCGCCGCGCAAACGGGAGCTGAGTGCTGTTCTGCCGTTGAGCCCGTCGTCGCCCACGGCAATCCTTCCATCGAGATTCTGGCACTTGCGGCCGAACGCCGCGCCAGCCTCATCGTGCTGGGCGCCGCGCGCCGACCCGCCTTTGAGATTCTTACCCGCGACCACACCGTCCACCGCGTGCTGGCCCATGCGCGCTGTCCTGTACTCACGCTGCGCGAGCCGCAGGCGATGCCGGAAGAGACGCACGCCGTCACGGCCAGTGCCCATCGTTAGGGCATCGCAACTGCCGGCTTGAATTCGCGAAATGAAACTGTGCAGCGCTTAGGCCGGCCCGCTGTCAAAGAGCGTGGGTCCCTGCCGGAGAGCGATGTTGCCGGAGGATTTGCGGGAAGAGATGCGCGTAAACGGCTGCAGCCGTTTCAGGCAGCGCTCATGCAGATAACGAAGTTGGCGCAGAAGTCCCAGTCCATCCTGATTCCGGCCGCCGGCATGTGCGTTGTAGATCTCCGCGGCCAGGGCGTGCAGTTGCTGATGAAGGGTTTCGATGGCCTGAATGGAGGGTGACATACCTCCCGCGGATTGTCGTTGCGACTCGATCCACGCGCTCAGGCTGCATTGATCCGGATCGAGGACCGGCGGCGTCGGCCGCGTGCCCTGCAGGTACGCCAGGAAATGCGCGTACCAGGCGCGGTGTTCGACGATGGCGAACAGCACCGCTCGATTGTTTGCGTCCACCGCAGGCACTTCCATCCACTGCGGATCGGCACGCCATGTGGCCGCCCAGGCGGGCAGCTCCTGTGCGGGCATGGGCCTCGCAATTCCGTATCCCTGCGCGAAATCGCATCCCAGCTGCAGCAGCATCAGGCCGTGGTCCACCGTCTCCACGCCTTCTGCAATCACCTTGCGGCGGAATGCTTCGGCCAACCCCAGGATGCCTTTCAGAATGGTCAGGTTCTCCGGCTCATCGGGCATATCCCGCACAAAACTCTGGTCGATTTTCAAAACATCGGCGGGCAAGCGCTTCAAATAGACGAGAGAGGAGTAGCCCGTGCCAAAGTCGTCCACGCTGATCAGTGCGCCGGCCTCACGGCAGGCCGCGAGCACCCGCGAGCTCAACGCCACATCCTGCAGGGCGCTGGTTTCCAGAATCTCCAGCTCCAGATGCGATGGCTTGACGCGCGGATGCGCTGCCAGTTGCGCGCACAGGCGGCTGACGAAATCTAACTGCTGCAATTCGAATGCGCTCACATTCACGCTTACTGGTATTTCCAATCCGCTCTCCTGCCAGGCCTCCATCTGCGCGAGCGCGCTCTCAATTACCCACTCACCCACCTCGGCGATCAGTGGATGGTTTTCAATGACCGGCAGAAACAAGCCCGGTGGCAGCAGGCCGCGTTCGGGGTGTTGCCAGCGAATCAGAGCTTCAGCGCCGATCACCTTCCCCGTGCGCATGTTCACCTTCGGTTGGTAGTACACCACGAACTCATGGGCCGCCAGCGCGCGGCGAATTTGCTCGATGTTTTCATGCCGGCTGCGCGCGATCAGATCGTGGCTGGGATCGAAGATGCGGTAGCCGTTCTTTCCCGCCAGCTTGGCCTCGTGCAGCGCCTGGTAGGCCTGTCGCAACAGCAAGTCCGCGTCCACTTCCTCCGCCTGCGGATAAAATGTCACGCCTGCGCTGGCTGTCACGTGCAGCGCTACGTCTCCAATTTGCACTTCCTCCGCAACGACTTCGAGCATGTGCGTCAATGTGGGCAGGCAGGCATCGCGGTCGGGAATATCGAGGATGATAGCGCCAAATTCATCGCCTCCCAACCGCGCCAGTGTGTCTCCTTCGCGCAGTGCGTGATTCATCCTGAAGGCCAGGGCCGTCAGCAGCGCATCGCCGCTGGAATGGCTGTATCCGTCGTTGATGGCCTTGAAGCCGTCGAGATCGAAACATGCCACGCCGAGCAGTTGATTGTGGCGGCGCGCCTGTGCCATCGCCTGGCGCAATCGGTCGACAAGCAGCGCCCGGTTCGGGAGCCTCGTCAGCGCATCGTAATGCGCGGCCAGCTCCAGTTGCTGCTCGTGCTCCTTTACCTCCGTGATGTCGGTGAATAGACCCACATACTGCTTCACCTGTCCGCCGGTATCGCGGATCGCATTGATCGTAAGCATCTCCGCGTACAGATCCCCGCTCTTGGTGCGGTTCCAGATCTCGCCCGACCAGCCGCCATCCCGGGCCAGAGAGTCCCACATGTTCCTGTAAAAGTCCTTACCCTGTAGGCCCGATTGCAGAATGCGCGGATTGCGCCCCAAAACCTCTTCCCGCGTGTAGCCTGTAATGCGCGTAAAGGCGTCGTTCACCTCCAGAATCCTGCCCTTGGGGTCGGTAATTGTGATGCCTTCGCGGGCGCCCGTAAAGACCGTAGCGGCCAGCCGCATCCGCTCCTCGGCCAGCCTCCGCTCTGTGATGTCCTCGGAGAAGATCACAATCCCGCCCACTGAGCCGTCGCCCGCACGCCAGGGATGAATCTCGCGCCGGAGCCATTGCACACTGCCATCCGCCCTCGTCAGCTCTCGCTCGCTCATCTTCAACGTCTCGCCCGCAAGACAGCGCCGATGCTCTTCCCGCCAGCTCTTCGGTGTTTTGGTGAAGATTTCGTAATGCGAACGACCGACAATCTCGACATCGCCAAGAGAGTGCATCTCCAGCCATCGCCTGCTCACGGCCAGGTACCTCATCTCGCGATCCAGCATGGCCAGTGCCGCCGGCGCATGCTCGATGAACATCTGCAGCAATTCCTTACTCTCGCGCAGCGCCGCTTCCACCTGCTTGACGTCCGTAATGTCCTGGATGGTGCCTCGAAGCTTTGCGGAACTCCCAAGGGCGTCGTGATCAACCTTGCCCACGGCGCGTACCCATCGCACGGCCTTATCCGAATTGCGTATGATTCGATGTTCGAATTCAAATTGGGGTCGCTCACTTAGGGCCTCTCTTGCGAAACGAGCTCCCACCGCCGCGCGGTCCTC
>Ga0116135_1001760_pt1 | contig 10429 bp, 8 predicted proteins | sample June2015DPH_20_1_FD_89738 | JGI IMG/M metagenome (GOLD analysis project Ga0116135, IMG submission 89738) | Peatland microbial communities from SPRUCE experiment site at the Marcell Experimental Forest, Minnesota, USA - June2015DPH_20_10 | ecosystem: Environmental > Terrestrial > Soil > Wetlands >... | reverse complement strand
GAGATCGTTCGCCTGGGGCTCACGCCCACGGTTTGGGAGCCTTGGCATATCGAGTCTCTGGAGATGGCTGCGGCGCGCGGAACCGTCTCGAATGGAACCACGGGGCAAGCAGTGCATCTGAAAGTGGACACAGGCATGGGCCGCCTGGGTGTGTCGCTGGAGGAACTTCCTGCCGTTCTGAAAGCTCTGAAGGCTGCGCCGCATCTTCTTCTCGAAGGGCTTTCGACGCATTTAGCTTCCTCGGAAATTATGGATGCGCCCTCGGTGGGCGAACAGGAACGACGCTTCGAGGAGGCGTTGAGCATGGTGCGCACGGCGGGATTCGCGCCTGAGTTGATCCATATGGCCAACACCAGCGCCCTGATCTCGCGGCGGGAGACCTGGAACAACATGGTGCGTCCGGGGGTTGCGCTGTACGGTTATTATTTGCCGTTCCAGCGCGCAGGCAGAGAAGTGAGCGGCGGGACGCTACGCCTTCCGGTGAAGCCGGTGCTGACCTGGAAAACGCGCATTCTTTCCATGCGAAACTTCGCCGCCAATCAGGCGCTGGGCTACGGCGGAACTTACGTGACCAAGGCTCCCGCGCACGTTGCGGTGCTTCCCGTGGGATATGCCGACGGGTATAACCGGCGACTTTCCAATCGTGGGCGCGTGATCGTTCGCGACCACTACGCGCCCATCATCGGCAGCATTTCCATGGACCTCACGCTCGTGGATGTGACCGGTATTCCAGAGATCGCGGTTGGCGATGAGGTGATCCTGCTGGGAACGAGTGACGGCTTAAGCGTGGATGCGCTCGAACATGCCAGGCTGGCGAACAGTTCGCCCTACGAGATTCTCTGCAATATATCCAAACGCGTACCGCGAAAGTACGGACGCTGACCGCATATCAAGTCCAGATAAAAAATGTGGCTGTTTGAGTAAGATATCTGGAATCAAAGAGTTGGGTGCTTCTGGCCCAGTGCGATTCTGGCTAAAATATTACAAACAAATCACTTACCCGTAAAATATTCCGTTCAAAGGACTTAGGTTGGTCCGTCTCAGCTAAGTGGCCTGAAATTAGCGGACGAGTCCGCAAAATACTGAATTTGCGATGGTTATCTCAATGCTATTCAGATGTCAAAGAACAAATGCGTAAAGAATATGATGTCAGCGGTGGGAATCGAAGTCAAGAAAATTCAGTGGATTATGCCTTCGACAAACCCATATCGTCGGACGTCCGTCCTGGATCGCCTCTTTGGTTGCCGTGGTTTCGTTCTAGCTTGCGTTACCTCACACTCTCCTGCGCAGCCCGCGCCCGCTCAAGGTTCAAATGCCAAGCGCCAACTGCCAGTTGCCGCTGTTCGCTGATTCCCGCGTGAGTCGCGAGACTCGCGCTTGTTACACTAAAGAAATGGATTCCCCTCAGAGGCTAAAGCCCGCGTCCTTATTTGCTCTGGGCGGCACGGCTAAAGCCGTGCCCTTCCCGAGCCTGCATTCTTTCCGGGCCTGTGCCCTTTCCGAACCGGCGTACGAGATCGCTCTAATAGATTGACCATGCCTTCGCGCTACGCACAATGGATGTATGACTGGGAGCACCGGCTCACTTCGGTGGATAACAACCGCGTGGTCCGGCCACTGGAATGGGGCGTGGAATATGCTCAGAACTGGCCTTGCCAGAATGGCTGGCGTCCGGGGCAGGCCGTCGACGATCCGGGGAAATTCCTGATCGACTTCAACCGGCGCATCGTGGCCTCCAGCGATGAGTTTTATTCCGACGCGCGGCCGACAGATTTCAGGCTGGAGAAGCGGGAAGTCCAAGTTTTCTCGACCCGCGAAGTTCCTGACCCGAAGCTCGAAGCGAAGGTAAAAGGCACATTTGCGGAGTTCCTGCGATTCACGGCGCCGGTGAAAACGCCGTATCCAGAAAATAATCTGGTGAATGCGCGCTGGTTTCCCGCACGCGGGAAGCGTGCGATCGTGCTTCTGCCGCACTGGAACGCAGACGCGATCGCCTATGTCAGCCTCTGCCGGGTGTTAAATATGCTGGGCATTGCGGTGTTACGGCTGAGCATGCCCTATCACGATATCCGCATGCCCGCCGAGATCACCCGCGCGGACTACGCCGTCTCCGCCAACATTGGCCGCACTCTCGATGCCGTGCGGCAGGGCGTGGTCGACGTCCGCTGCTGTCTGGATTGGCTGGAGCAGCAGGGCTACAGCAAACTCGGGATCGTGGGCACGAGCCTGGGTTCGTGCTATGCGTTTATCGCGGCGGCGCATGATCCGCGGCTTCGCGTCGCGGCGTTCAATCATGCGTCGACCTATGTGGCTGATGTCGTGTGGCACGGACAGTCAACACGGCACATCCGCCAGGGGATGGAATCGCAAATCACTCTGGAGACATTGCGGAAGTCATGGCTCGCCGTGAGTCCCATGGCGTATTTCAATCAGTTCGCACGGTGGCCGCGGAAGTCGCTCATTATTTATGCGAAGTACGATCTGACTTTCCTGCCCGAACTTTCGCGCGATGTAGTGGTGGAATTCGAGCGCTACGGACTGGATCACAAGGTGGTGGTGCTGCCCTGCGGTCATTACACCATGGGCGAAGCCCCCTACAATTACATGGACGGTTGGCACCTGGCTTCGTTTCTGCGGACGGCGTTTGAAGGCTGATCGATCCCGCCGAGCTGGAAATTACGGGGTAGAATGTCACCATGGCGGGTGTTCGTACGGATTACAAGACGGTTCTGGAATACCGTCGCGGAGAGTTTCTGATCAGCACCGACCCTGAACGCCTTAGCTTGGATGTGGTTTACGGTTTTCTGACAAATTGTTATTGGGCCAAGGGAATTCCGCGGGAAGTCGTGGCGCGTTCGATTGAGCACTCGCTCTGCTTTGGTATTTACGAGGGCCTCGCACAAGTCGGATTTGCCCGCGTGGTCAGTGACTTTGCCACGGTGGCTTATCTGGGCGATGTATTTGTGCTGGAATCGCATCGGGGTCGCGGGTTGAGCAAGTGGCTGATGCAGTGCATGGTGCAGCATCCGGCACTGGCGAATTTACGGCGCTGGATTCTCTTAACGCGCGACGCGCACCGACTCTATGCACAGTTTGGATTTACTCCGGTGGAAACTCCGGAGCGATATATGGAGTTGCACCAGCCTAACGTTTACGGAACGCCGTAAGAATCAGGAACAACGATATGAAGAATTCCGCAGTTTCTTCGAAGATGTATCGCCCGCTCTACGAGGCCGATCCGCAGATCGCTGCAGCCATCGACAACGAAACCCGCCGCCAGCACGAGGGCCTCGAGCTGATTGCCTCGGAAAACTTTGTCAGCGAAGCCGTGCTGGAAGCCGCGGGCTCGGTGTTCACGAACAAATATGCCGAGGGATATCCTGGCAAGCGCTACTACGGTGGATGCGAATACGCGGATGTGGTGGAGAACCTGGCGCGCGATCGGGCCAAACAGTTGTTTGGCGCCGAGCATGCCAACGTGCAGCCGCATGCCGGTTCACAGGCGAATATGGAAGCCTATGCTGCGGTGCTACAGCCGGGCGATACCATTCTTGGATTAAATCTGGCTCACGGTGGCCATCTCACTCACGGCCATCATTTGAATTTCTCCGGAAAGACGTACAAGATCGTCCCTTATGGAGTGACGAAAGAAGCCGAGACGATCGACTATGACGCGCTGGAAAAGCTGGCGGAGGAACAAAGGCCGAAGCTGATTATCGGTGGCGGCAGCGCTTATCCGCGCATTATTGACTTCGCCCGCATGCGCCAGATCGCAGACAAAGTGGGTGCGCTCTTTCTGGTTGATATGGCGCATTTTGCCGGCCTGGTGGCGGGCGGAGCGCATCCATCGCCGGTGCCGCATGCTCACATTGTGACCTCGACCACGCACAAAACTCTGCGTGGACCGCGAGCGGGCCTCATTCTTTCGAAAGCGGAGTTCGCGGCGGCGATTGATAAAGTAGTTTTTCCGGGCATGCAGGGTGGTCCGCTGATGCACATCATCGCTGCCAAAGCGATTTGCTTTCAGGAAGCGATGCAGCCCGAGTTCCGCGATTATGCGAAACAAGTCGTAGCGAATGCGAAAGTGTTGGCCGAGACTTTGGCGGCTGAGGGCTTCCGCATCATTTCCGGTGGAACCGACACGCATCTGATGCTGGTGGATGTCTTCTCGAAAGGTATGCTTGGAAGCGAGGCTGAGAAGGCATTGGGCGAGGCCGGAATTACTGTCAACAAGAACGCCATCCCGTTCGATGTCAATCCACCATTGAAGCCGAGCGGAATTCGCATCGGGACGCCCGCTCTGACTACGCGAGGCATGCGGGAAGCAGAGATGCGGCAGGTAGGACGTTGGATTGCCGATGCGCTGCTGCATCGGACCGATTCGTCCGCGCTGGCGAGGATCCGGAACGAAGTGCTTGGCCTGTGCGAGGCATTTCCCCTGTACGCCGACCGTAGGGCTAAAGCGCAGGCGGAAGTGCGGGCCTAGGCCGGAATGACAAGAATTCTACTGTGCCCCGCCACGCCTTACGTGGTTAAATGCCTTCGGTGAAGATCGCCATCGATATCCGACGGATGACGGAGTTCGGCGTCGGCACGTATATCCGCAATGTCGTGCGTACCCTGGAAAGACTGGACCACGAGACCACGTACCTCCTGATTGGCTCGTCCGCCAGAATCAAAGAGATTGGCCCCCTGCAACCTAACTTCCATGCAGTTCCTCTGGCCGAGCCGGAGCGCTCCTTCATGGGATTCCGCGAATTTCGCACCCTGGTGAAGCGACTGGAGTGCGATCTGGTGCATATTCCGAATCTGTTTTCAATTCCGCGTGTGCTGCCTTGCCCCTACGTGATGACGGTACACGACATTCTGGAGCATCTTTCCCGCGCACGCCAGCAGACCGGTTTCTGGCGATCCCTGCACTTTCAGATGACAAAGCGCGTTTTGCACGGGGCCGCTCGGATCTTCGCGGTCTCAAACTTCACCAAATTGGAGATGGAAAAGTTATTCGACATTCCAGCCGGACGCATTGAGGTGGTCTACAACGCGATCGATGAGAGATTACTGCAGGGGCATGCGAGCCCGGCAGACCGCCAGCTGATGGTCGAGCGCTATCAGGTGACCTATCCCTTTCTGCTTTATGCCGGAAGGATCAGTCCACATAAAAACGTCGTGCGCATGATCGAGGCTTTCTCCGCGCTGAAAACGGAGCTCGAGAAAGATCACTTGTTTCCTGATCTGAAGCTGATCATCATCGGAGATGACGTCTCCGGCAACCCTGATTTGCGGCGGACGGTAATCCGCAGCGGCGTGCAGAATGATGTGCGTTTTCTGGGATTTGTTCCGATCGAAGTGCTGCGCACGTTCTACGATGCGGCGAAGATTTTCGTCTTCCCGTCCCTCTATGAAGGCTTCGGGCTACCGCCGCTGGAAGCGATGGCACACGGGACGCCGGTCGTGACTTCGAATGTATCTTCGCTGCCTGAAGTGGTGGGCAATGCAGCGGTGCTGGTTCATCCGGAGAATGTCTTCGAGATCATGCGCGCGCTCCACCGGGTTCTTCTCGACCAGCCGTTGCGCGAGAAGATGAAGGAACGCAGCTACCGGCAGGCAGCTAAGTTTTCCTGGGAGAAATCTGTCCGCCGGATCAGGGACGTATACCAGGAAGTACTCAGTGGCGCAGGCAAGGCGGAATTGCCCGGATCGCCTGCCGGGAACAGCAGCAAAACCACGGCAGGCGTCGCGTAATTCAACGAGTCTTCACCCACCAGACGCGTCGATATGTATTCGTAGGCGGGATCTACTTCACTAACGGTTGGCCAGGCGACGCGATGGCGAGCTTGTGCAACTTGGCGGTGACCCGGCTACGATCGGCGTCGGTTTGAGCCGAAGCGAGGCGCTTGCGGAGTGTGGTGATTTTGTGTTGGCGAGCGCGGCGTCGACGAATCTCCGGCCGGCGGCTAGGTGCGGACATAAGGTGTACTCCTGAGTCAAAAATAAATTTGCGGCCAAGGAAGGCGAAATCCCCATTTTTAGCCGCTTAGGTCATTGAATCTGAGACCGCGAGAACTGTCAATGACAAGCGCCGCTGAAGAGCCGAAATCAGGCACTTTGGGCTGAGATACACCACATCCACTCCAGCAATTCTGCCACCCCTAAACGGAGTTCCCCGAACTGGACGAGTCATGCCTGTCGAATTGTTCTGACGCGCTTTGGCCGGGGAGCCAGCGGTTGACTAATGAACACCGCGTGTACAGCCGATGGATGCTTGTCGGAACTCAACACGAATTGCAGGGGACTGGCCAATCCACACATCCGTGCCAACCAAGCGAAAGATCCACCAGGGGCAGCCGGCAGGCATTGAGGAGTCTTCTGTGACTCCAATTCCCCATTCTGACAAAGGGTAACGATGAGCGAGAACGAAATTGTTAAGGAATTCTTAGTCGAGAGTTACGAAAATCTTGACCGCCTCGACCGGGACCTGGTCGGTCTGGAGAAGAATCCAGAAGACAACGCAGCTCTTGCGGGGGTGTTCCGCACCATTCACACCATCAAGGGTACGTGCGGCTTTCTCGGCTTCAACAAACTGGAGAAGGTCGCCCACGTTGGGGAAAACCTTTTGACTCGCTTGCGCGACGGACAGCTGATGCTCAGCCCAGAACGCACGACGGCGCTGCTGGGTATGGTGGATGCGGTCCGCCAGATGCTTAAGGAAATTGAATCGACCGATCAAGATGGCGAGAACGATTACCCAGAGCTACGGGAAACGTTGACCCGACTGCTAAGCCCGACTGCAGGAGATGCCGGGAAAGCCTCAGCACAACCTTCTCGGGCAGCCGCAGTCGCAACCAAGGAGCCGGAGCAACAGAAGGCCGCGTCATCCCCGCCGAAGCCAGAGAATCCTCCCGAACCAGTCAAAGCCTCCCCGCCACCCCCGGTTGAGCCGCCGGTCGCGCCCCAGAAAAAGAGCAACGAACGAAAGCCGGTGCGCGGGAAGATTGGCGGGCTGCTGGTCGAGCGCGGCGCGGTGCATGCCGAGGATCTCGCGCTCGCTTTGCAGGAACAAGAGAAAGGTGACCGCCGCCGCCTGGGCGAAATTCTTGTTTCCTTGGGACTAGCCAAACAAGAAGATGTGATGGCGGCGCAGCAAATGCTGGAGACGAAGGTCCGCGACACCGCGCCCGAGACCATCCGCGTCGGGGTCAACCTTTTGGACAAGCTGATGACCCTGGTCGGCGAGTTGGTTCTGGCCAGGAACCAGCTGCTGCAAATCTCGAATACGGTGGAAGATACCGGACTGCAGGCGGTTTCCCAGCGCATGAACTTGATTGCCACCGAACTGCAGGAAGAAGTAATGAAGACCCGCATGCAGCCCATCGGAAATATATGGGCGCAGTTTCCGCGCACCGTGCGCGATGTAGCTCTGGGGTGCGGAAAAGAAGTCGGGATCGAGATGGAAGGAAAAGAAACCGAACTCGACAAGACCATCATCGAGGCCATCAAAGATCCGCTGACCCATCTGGTGCGCAATTCCGTCGACCATGGTATCGAACTTCCGGAAGCGCGCGTGAAGGCGGGCAAGGCTCGTGTTGGGCGGCTGATTCTGCGCGCCTTTCATGAAGGCGGCCAGGTCAATATCGAAATCAGTGACGACGGCGCCGGATTAAGCAGCGACCGAATCCGCAAGAAGGCCATCGAGCGCGGGGTCATTACCGCCGAACAGGCGGTGCGCATGACGGAGCGGGAGATTTTCAATCTCATTTTTCTTCCCGGATTTTCCACGGCGGAGAAAGTGACCAATGTCTCTGGCCGCGGCGTCGGCATGGACGTGGTCAAGACGAATGTGGAGAAGATCGGTGGCCTGGTGGATCTGCAATCCACTCCCGGCCATGGCACCACAGTGAGAGTAAAGATTCCGTTGACCTTAGCCATCATTCCCGCGCTGGTCGTAACCTGCGCGGGAGAACGCTACGCCATTCCGCAGGTAAACCTGCTTGAGCTGGTGCGACTGGAGGCGGAAGAAGTCGATAAGTCCATCGAAATGGTGCATGGGGTTCCAGTGTATCGGCTGCGCGGACGGCTTCTGCCGCTGGCGTATCTGAACCGTGAGTTGAAGCTGAAGGAAAAGCTGGATAGTGCCGGCAGCAGCGGCGCCGCAGTCAACATTGTGGTGCTGCAGGCCGATGACCGCCAGTTCGGGCTCGTCGTCGACGAAATCAACGACAGCGAAGAAATCGTGGTCAAGCCACTGCGCAAACAACTGAAGACCGTGAAGACCTTTGCCGGTTCGAGCATTATGGGAGATGGCAAGGTCGCGCTCATCCTGGATGTGCTCGGCCTGGCACAGCGCGCCAGTGTCGTCGGCGAGTCACGGGAACGGCCCGCAGCGGAAAAAAAAGCGGAGTCTGCCGGAACTGCAGGCGAGAAACAAACCTTTCTTCTCTTCGCCGGACTGGGCGACTCCCGCATGGCCATCCCGCTGAACGTTCTGGCTCGGCTGGAGGAGTTTCCGGTTTCGCAGGTGGAGATGTCGGGCAAGCAATGGGTCACACAGTATCGCGGTCAAATCTTGCCCTTGGTTCGACTGGCTGTGGTCCTCGAAGAGCGGCGGCATCGGCTGCGAGCGCTGCAAGCACCGCCGGCGCCGGACTCCGGTCCGATTCAGGTGCTGGTGCTGAATCATGAAGGCCGCACCTTCGGCCTGGTCGTGGAGCGGATTCTCGACATCGTTGAAGCCCGCGCCGACGTGAGGTCCAAAGCGACCCGGGCAGCCGTTCTTTATTCCGTCGTGATCGGGGAGCGGGTCACGGAGTTGCTCGATATTCCGGCGATTCTGCAGATTGCGGGCGTGAATACCATGCCGGCCGGCCAGGCGACGAAAGCAGCGGGGGTTGGGAACTAAGCCATGAGCCACACTTCACAGTTCTGCACTTTTTATCTGGACAAGCTGCTGTTCGGCGTGGAATTGAAAACCGTTCAGGAGGTCATTCGCTCGCTCGAGGTCACGCAGGTTCCGCTGGCGCCTCAGGTGGTGAGTGGTCTGATCAACCTGCGCGGCCAGATCGTGACCGCGGTCGATCTTCGGCGTCGGCTCGAACTGAAGCCGCGCGCCGCGGATTTGCCGGTAATGAATGTCGTGGTCCGCTCCGAGGATGGCGCAGTCAGCTTGTTGGTAGATGAGATCGGGGATGTCGTCGAAGTCGAGGAAGCCACCTTCGAACGGCCACCGGAAACACTGCGGGGCACGGTTCGCACCATGATTACCGGCGTACACAAACTGAATGACCGGCTGATGCTCGTGCTGGACACCGAAAAGGCCTGTCAGATGACCGCGGAGGGTGCGGTCGCAGGGCAATAGCCGGACGGGCCTGAGTTCGCAAGGTCCGCGAGGTCCGCAAGGAAGAAAGAAATGAAGCTGACTCTTGGGAAAAAAATGGGCCTGGGCTTTGGGGTGATCCTCGCATTGATGCTTCTCAGCGCGCTGCTCACCTATATGAAGTCAAGCGTTGTCCAGGCAATGCAGGAGCGTACCACGACGTTGCGTGTACCCAGCATCGTCGCTCTCAAGGACCTACAAAGGCACCTGACTGACACCGCGAGCAAGTCGCGTCAAGCAGTTCTGGCTGGAGGGGAGCCTGACCAGAGGGAATCAGCAAAGAAGCTTTTCGATGAGGCTTGGGATGGCGTTGGGAAGGACACCGCAAGACTGGACGAATTGGCTCTTCACTGGAGCTTGCAGGCCAACCGCGACCGACTCGCCGAGGCGGAGAGCCGGCTTCCGGCCCTCCGGGAACTTCAGGCAACTGCTATTAAGAATGCAGCCAGTGGCGAGCGCGATGCTGTCATCAAGGCGGGAGACGAAATCACCGCGAAAGCTACGAATGTCAACGGGGTGATCAAGAAGTCGCTAGACGAAATCGCGGTTTCAAACGAAAAATTGCTACTCCAGGAAGGGGAGGAGATGGATGCAGCGAACCGGGCGATGGGCCTGACGATATCCATAACTACGGTTGTTGCTCTTGTCATCGGTATCTTCGTGGCCGTCTTGCTGAGCCGCAGTATCTCCCGCGCTACCCAGTCTGTTTTGACCCAGGCCGAGGCCATTGCAGCCGGGGATCTGACGCGGGACGACCTGAAAGTTCGCAGCCAGGATGAACTGGGCGATCTCACCACGGCTATCAACAGGATGAGTGGCAGCCTGAAACGCATGATCCAGGACATCGCGGAGAACTCGGTGCAGGTGGCGAGCGCCAGCGAAGAACTTTCCAGCACCAGCCAGCAGATCACGGCCAATTCGGAGGAAACTTCCGCCCAGGCCAACGTGGTTTCCACCTCGGCTCAGCAAGTCAGCCAGAACCTGCAGACCGTAGCCACCGGGGCGGAGGAGATGGGTGCCAGCATCAAAGAGATCGCCAAGAACGCCAGCGAAGCG
>Ga0116135_1001758_pt1 | contig 10454 bp, 9 predicted proteins | sample June2015DPH_20_1_FD_89738 | JGI IMG/M metagenome (GOLD analysis project Ga0116135, IMG submission 89738) | Peatland microbial communities from SPRUCE experiment site at the Marcell Experimental Forest, Minnesota, USA - June2015DPH_20_10 | ecosystem: Environmental > Terrestrial > Soil > Wetlands >... | reverse complement strand
ATGACGTCGGCGCGCTCAGCAGCATCGAGTTTCAAAATGTCGACCGCCGCCGGCGCGGGCACGGGATTGCCGTCCAGTGCGATCACGGTGAACCGGTGTCCCGACAATGCGAGTGATACAGCCATGCTGGCGCTGGCGTTCAGCAATCGAAAAAGCACCCGCTCTCCCTGGCGCACACGAATCGGCTCTCCATGTCCCAGCATCCGGTCACCGAGCGTCGCCGCACCGTACATGATCTCCAGACCGTTATCCGCTGGCGGTCCCTTGCGCATGTCCTGCATGCTGACCCAGGCACCGTCCCAACGACGGGCGGCCAGCATGATCTCGCGGTCATATCGGCCGGGATCGCCCGCCGCGGGATCGACAATCAGGAAGCCGAACTCGCCGGAATAGGTGCTGCGCGAGAGGTCGGTCATCGCCATCGCGTGGCTGTGGTACCAGCGTGTGCCCGCTGGTTTTGGGATAAAACTATAAAGCAGCGATTCCCCGGGCGCGATGATCGGCGAGCCTTCCTCGATCGCGCCATCCTGAACGGACGGGATGAACAGTCCGTGCCAGTGAACCAGGTTGGGATAGCCGGAATCATTGACCACCTTGATCGTCACCGGCGCGCCTTCCCTCAAGCGCAGCAGCGGTCCGGGAACCCTGTCGTTGTAGCCCGTGGTTTTGATGATTTCGTTCGGCCCGATTTCCAGCGAGATCGGGGCGATCCGGATGGTGTGGTCGGCGGACGGTGCGGCAGTCTGCCCGTGGCTGGGGCGGCTCGCGACAGCTGCCAGACCAGCACTGCCGGCTCCCTTGAGCAGTTCACGACGCGTGAAACGTGTATCCGGAATGGAAGATTCACCGGCAACAAGCTGGCGCAGCCGTTCGGGCGAGATAGTCATCGGCTGTCTCCTTCGAGGCGAAACAAGATACGTCATCCTTATCGTTTCCCGATGACGATCGTCAAAGCACGGGACGTTGACCGGCGGATCCTCAACGAGGCGTCGAACATCCTGCCATTGCTGGCGCAGGCTTGTCGGTCGCTTCAACCTGTCTTGCCACGGGCATTTTGGTTGACACGGCGATCAATCGGACCTGTATTTCCGGAACCTGGAAATTGCACAAAACCCAACGATCCCGGACGAATCCAGAAAGTACACCATGCCGAACTTCAATCGACGCGACGCCTTGAAGATGTCTGCCGGCTTTGCCGCCACTGCTGCGGCCGGTGGATTCGCCTGCGTCGAGATGGCCAAGGCGGGTCCGATCGAGGCGCCTGTGATCGACAGACTCAGCGTCCGCGTTCTCGTCGACAGCGCCAGCGATCTTTACTTTCGCCCGCAGGAAGTGGCTGGCGTCAGGACCGAGCCCGGCCGTTCCGCGAATTCATTGCGCCCGCTGCACAGCGAATGGGGACTGTCGCTGCTGCTGGAGCCGCAGCGCGGCGACGACAAGCGCACCTTCCTGCTGGATTATGGCTGGACCCCCGAGACCATCAACGGCAACATGGAATTGCTCAAGGTCGACCCCTCCAAGATCGATGCGCTGATCATGAGCCATGGCCATTTCGACCATTGGGGCGGCCTGCTCGGATTTCTGGAAAAACATCGCAAGGATCTGCCGGCCGACATCACGATGTATGCCGGCGGCGAGGATAATTTCTGCCAGCGCTACAACAGCAGGGGCCCCGGCGAATTGAGCGATTTCGGCATGCTCGATCGTCGCGATATCGCCAGGCAAAACGTCAAGCTGGTGCTGTGCGAGCAGCCGGTCGTGATCGGCGGCCAAGCCTTCACGACAGGCAAGATCACCCGTCGCAGCATCGAGAGGGTGCTTCCCAATACCATGGTGGAGTTCAAGCTCAAGGACGGCGCCGGATGCAACGCGAGCCACTATTTGCCGGCCGAAATGGAGGGCAAGATCGTGCCCGACGAGCATATCCATGAGCACGCGACCTGCTTCCATCTGAAGGGCAAAGGGCTCATCGTGATCTCCTCCTGCGGCCATGTCGGCATCGTCAATTCGGTGCGGCAGGCGATGGAAGTCTCGGGCGTTGACAAGGTCCACGCCATCATGGGCGGCTTTCACCTCGGGCCGGCGCCGGCGGATTACCTCACGCAGGTGGTCAGCGAGATCGGCAAGCTCAATCCGGATGTCCTGATCCCCATGCATTGCAGCGGGCTGAATTTCACCCAGGAAGCGCAGCGGCAATTGCCGGGCAAGGTGCTGACCACCACCACCGGCACCCGCATCACGTTCGGCATCTGATCCCGGAGCGAAGTCATGCCGGGTTCAAGGGCGCGGACGTTGACGATCGTCGCGTCCTTGTTCGGCTTTGGTTTCCTGTACGGCGCGGCGGCGGCAGACGAGCAGCCGTCGGCCGAACAGGCCGAGCAGATGATGGACGATCTGATGTACGGCCGCGGAACCGTCGGCGGACCATTCACGCTGACCGACCCGGCCGGCAAACAACGCAGCGACAGCGAATTCCGCGGCAGACTGATGATCGTGTATTTCGGCTACACGTTTTGCCCCGACGTGTGCCCGGCCGATCTGATGGCGATCACCCAGGCGTTGGATGCGTTGGGTCCGGCCGCCGAAGGCGTGCAGCCGGTTTTCATCACGGTCGATCCGGAGCGCGACACCAAAGTGCTCGGCGAATATGTCGAGGCTTTTCACCACAGCCTGGTCGGACTGACCGGCTCGCCGGAGGAAATTCGCAGGGTCGCCAATTCCTACAAGGCGTTTTACGCGAAGGTGCCGGACGCGCGGGGTGGCGGCTATTCGATCGATCACACCGGCGTCATCTATCTGATGGGCCGGGGCGGCGAGTATCTCGGCTTCATGCCGCCGCAGACCAATCCGGAGCGGTTGACCGAGATATTGCGGAAATATCTGGACAAGTAGTCGCTCAGCAACTGCCAAGCCACAGATACCAGCATCGGTCTGCGCTGATGGCGTCCGTAAATCGGGTTCGTTTACCGTGTTCGTTATACATCGATCAATGTGGCTCGGCTAAAGACAGCGGGTCGCGAGAGAATCCCGCGTTTCGATCCAGAAGGTGAGGGGAAAGAAATGGGGAGGGGACTCAATGCGACTAATCCAAAAATTCTGGCGGGACGAAACCGGCGCTACCGCGATCGAATATGGCCTGATCGCCGCCGGTATTGCGCTTGCGATCATCAGCGCCGTCGATAGCCTGGGTTCCAGGCTCAACGCCAAGTTCACGTCCATCAACAGCTCGCTGAAGTAGCCGCCTCGATCCGGGTCGTGGCCCGGGTGAACCGTGGGGTGGCCGGCGCCTTTCTTCCGCTCGCCGGAAGGATTAACAATGTTCGGGCTTACAGCAGGCTTACAACAGCCTTGCAACAGCCTTGCAGCGGTGCCGGCATTAACCTCTGAGAACTTGTCCGGCGCCGCAAAAGGCCTCAAAGCTAGTCGGGAAAACCCCGAACAGTCTGTGGTTGGCCGCCGATGCGATTGCTGGTCGTTGAAGACAATGCGCAACTTTCCCAACTGCTCGCCAAGGGCCTGGGAATCGCTGGCTATGAGACCGATCTTCTCGCTACCGCCGCGGAAGCCCGGGACGCCCTGCTGACGACGTCTTACGCCGCCGTGATCCTCGATCTCGGATTGCCCGACGGCGATGGCCTGTCGATTCTGCGGGAGCTTAGACATCGCAAGGATCCGACGCCCGTGCTGGTTCTCACCGCGCGCGGCGGACTGCAGGACCGCGTCAACGGTCTGCGCAGCGGCGCCGATGACTATCTGGTCAAACCGTTCGCGCTGGAAGAACTGGTGGCGCGGCTGGAAGCCCAGCTGCGCCGGCCCGGTCAGCAGCTCGGCAGCTCGCTGCATATCGCCAACCTGGAATTCGATCTGCGCAACCGCCAGGCCTCAATCGACGATCAGCCGCAGGTGCTGTCGTCCCGGGAAACCGCGGTGCTGGAACTTTTGATGCGCAGCAAGGGACGCGTGGTGTCGAAGAAGCAGGTCGAAGACCATATCTTCGGGCTTTCCGGCGACGTCGCCTCGAATGCCGTCGAGGTCTATGTCCACCGGCTGCGCAAGCAGCTTTCCGACAAGGGCGCCAAGGTGCAGATCCACACCATCCGCGGCGTCGGATATCTCATCGCCGAGGAAAAGCGTGATCCGGTTTAAATCGATCATCTCACGCATCGTGATCCTGCACGTGATCGCGGTGGCGATCACGTCGATCCTGATGTCGCTGGCGCTGTCGTGGCTGCTTAATCACGCGACCACCAACCTCCATAATGATGCGATGGAAGAGCAGGCGGCATCGGTCGCCCATCACCTGGTCCCGCAGCCCGATGGCAGTCTATCGCTGGCATTGCCACCCGACCTTCAGGGACTCTATTCCCAGCCCTATGGGCGATATTCCTATGCGGTGGTCGATGAGCACGGAAAAACCCTGTTCTCGTCGCTGAAGGATCGGGCGCCGATCTTTCCGGCGGATCCGCGCGCGGCGGCGGTTCAATTCCTCGAAACCCGCAACGGCGGCGCGGCCATCTCGGGCGCGAGTATTCGACGGGCCGTCGGCGACACAACGGTGTGGGTTCAGGCCGCCGAAGACATGGCCAACCGCGACGTCCTGATCGACGACATCGTCGAGGATTTCTACAAGAATGTCGGCTGGATCACGCTGCCGATATTGCTGGTGCTGCTGGTGACCGATATCGCGATCTTTCGCCGCGCGTTGCTGCCGCTGCGGCAGGCTTCGGAAATTGCCCAGCAGATCGGGCCCGCGCGCACCGATGTCCGGTTGCCGCTCAACGAAATTCCAAGCGAGGTCAGGCCGCTGGTCTCGGCGATCAACCAGGCGCTTGACCGGCTCGACCAGGGGTTTCGGGTGCAGCGCGAATTCACCGCGGACGCGGCCCACGAGCTGCGCACGCCGCTGAGCATTCTGCGCACGCGCGTGGAAACCCTGGACGATCCGCGCATCGCCAAGGCGCTGCATCTGGATATCGAGGCGATGAGCCGGGTGGTCGGCCAGTTGCTCGACATTGCGGAACTCGAGGCGTTCACGATCGATCCCTCGGAACTGGCGGATGCGCAGGGTGCTTGCGCCGAGGTCGCCGAGTTCATCGCCCCCCTGGCGCTCGAGCAGGGCCGGGAAATCGCGCTGCTCGGCGTCAGCACGCCGGTATGGGTCAAGGGCAATGCCGAGATGATGAAACGCGCGATCCGCAATCTCGCCGAAAACGCCATCAAGCACGCGCCTGTGGACACGGTCGTCGAGTTCGTCGTCGAGGAAAACGGCACCGTCAAGGTGCTGGACCGCGGTCCCGGAATTGCCAATGAAGAGCGGGAGCTGATCTTTCAGCGCTTCTGGCGCCGCGATCGCAACCAGCAGGGCAGCACTGGATTGGGGCTTTCGATCGTGCAGCGCATCGTCGAACTGCACGGCGCCAGTATTGCGGTCGAAAACCGGGTGCTGGGCGGCGCGCAGTTCTCGCTGCATTTTGTCACCGCTGACAAGACCGCCTGACAAATACTCGCCAGACGGCAACACTTCGATGGTTGACGAACCATTCCGGGACGCCGGCGTGCTATCGCCCGCAATCAAAGGCATTGCGGAGAATCAGCCATGAAAAAAACCAGCTATGCGCCAGCGGATATCAATGAGGGATTTGTCGTCGCGGTCACGATCGAAGCCAAAGAAGGCGAGGCGGATGCCGTGGCGGCGCTGATCGCGGGGCTGGTTGCCCCAACCCTGGCGGAGCCGGGCGTCAAGCTTTTCATTCCCTATCGCTCGCCGGCCAATCCGCGGCTGTTTTTTATCTTCGAACTATATATTTCCGAGGATGGATGGCGCGCGCATCAGGAAACGGCGCATTTCAAGGCCGCCGTCGGCGAACTCCTGCCGCGCGCTTCCCGCCGCGAGCGCATTCCATTCGTGCCCTATGCCATGGTTTAGGGCCGGTCTTGAGCTGTAGTACCGGGTTCCGCCGCTGCGCCGAAGAGGTCGCCTGGATCCTAGCCCGCGCGAAGCGATGGGCTGCCAGCTGAAAATACCGCCTGTTGAAATATCCGGAAGGGTTAGACTAAAGGTCATTTCGCGGGTTATCTCACGCGCGCGGCTTTCGCACGGAAACGCATGATGACCGGACCGACCGACCCCGACGATAATCCTGCTTTGGATATGGCCTCGGATAATGCCGCGCCGTCGCGCCGGGGTTTCCTGCGTGACGGAGCTGCCTTGATCGGTGGCGCGATGCTGGCGGGCGGGCTCAAAGGCGAGGCGTCGGCGGCCGGCGCCGACAACCTGCCGCCCAATATCCCGGAATGGATGAAAGCCCCCGGCGATCCCATGGGGAGCCAGCCTTACGGAACGCCTTCGCCTTTCGAGAACGGCGTGGTCAAGAATATCTCGAAAAATCTGAAACAATATATCTCGGCGTCAGGACGTTCGCCGCTTGGGGATCTCGACGGCATCATCACGCCGAACGGACTGTTTTATGAGCGTCATCACGGCGGGGTTCCCAGCATCGATCCGCAACAGCATCGGTTGATGCTGCATGGTTTGGTGGACCGGCCGCTGATCTTCACGATGGAGGACATCCGCCGCTTTCCCCAGGAATCGCGGATTCACTTTATCGAATGTTCGGGCAATCCGGCCTACACCAAACCCTACGGCAAGACGGCCTCCGATGTGGCGGGGTTGCTAAGCTGCGCGGAGTGGACCGGGGTCAGCCTGAAACTGGTGTTGCAGGAAGCGGGATTGCGTCCCGAGGCGAAATGGATCGTGGCCGAGGGCGCCGATGCCGCGGCGCTGACACGCAGTATTCCGATTGAAAAATGTCTCGACGACGCGATGCTGGTGTACAGCCAGAATGGCGAGCGGCTGCGCCCGCAGCAAGGCTATCCGCTGCGGCTCTTGTTGCCCGGCTTCGAAGGCAACATGAACGTGAAGTGGCTGCGTCGCCTGAAAGCCGTGACAGAGCCGGTTTACTCCCGGGAGGAAACCTCGAAATACACCGACCTGATGCCGGACGGCACCGCGCGGGAATTCACCTTCTATATGGAAGCCAAATCCATCATCACCCGGCCATCGGGCGGTCAAAAACTGAAGCAGCAGGGCTTCCACGAGATCACAGGGCTTGCGTGGAGCGGGCATGGCAAGATCAAGCGCGTCGACGTCTCGGTCGATGACGGCAACAGCTGGCAGCAAGCGCGGCTGCAGGAGCCGGTTCTGACCCGGGCTTTGACCCGCTTCCGGCTGCCATGGCGGTGGGACGGTCAGCCGGCGGTGATTCAAAGCCGCGCGATCGACGAGACGGACTATGTGCAACCGACCTTTGCGGAGCTGCTGGCGGCGCGCGGCGAGAATTCCTTCTACCACAACAATGCCGTTCAGCCGTGGCGCATCGACGCGCAGGGGCAAGTGACCAATGCCAATGCGTGAGGTTGCCTTCGCCGCGCTGATCGCCGTGGTGTCGGGATTGCCGGTGCACGCGCAGGCCCAGACACAGCCAAAAGAAAATGGCGGTTACGGCATCGGTCGAACCGCGACGCCGGCCGAGATCGCCGGCTGGAATATCGATGTCGATCGCAACGGTGGCAATCTGCCGCCGGGCCGCGGCAGTGTCGCGCATGGCCGCGAGGTGTTCGATCAGCAGTGCGCGGCGTGCCATGGCGCCAACGGCGAGGGCGGCGTGGGCGATCAATTGGTCGGCGGACAGGGCACGATTGCGACGCCGAAGCCGGTCCGGACCGTCGGCAGCTATTGGCCTTACGCCCCGACTTTGTTCGACTACATCCGCCGGGCCATGCCGCAGAATGCGCCGCAATCCCTCGGCAATGACGATGTCTATGCGGTCTCCGCCTACATTCTCCACCTCAACGGGCTGATTCCGGCCGACGCCACCCTTGACGCCGGGGCCTTGAGTGCGATCAAAATGCCGAACCGAAACATGTTCGTCGGCGATCCCCGCCCCGACGTGAAAAACCCCGCATGCGTGACGGACTGTGCGGGCAAAAAATAAAACGGAGATCTCCATGAGGTCCCATCCGTCGCCATACCGGAGGAAGTCCCAATGCATCGATACTTTGTCGCGGCTGTTATGATCATGGCCGGTCTGTTGGCCCATGGCGGCACCGCGCTCGCGCAAGACGCCGCGCAGCCTGTCTATATCGTCAGCTATATGGAAATTGCGCCGAGTTCGGCGGCCGAGGCGCGCAAGCTCATTCTCGGTTACGTGGCCGATGCGAAACAAGCCCCCGGCGCCGTCCAGATCGAGGCGCTGCAGCGCATTTCCGATCCCAGCCATTTCGGGCTGATCGAGCAATGGCAGTCCTCAAGCGCCAAGCAGGCCTTCGCCGCGACCGATGCCGCTGCGAAATTCCGGGCCACGCTCGCGCCGTTGCAAAGCGCGCCCTACGACGAGCGCATTCACGCCGCGTTCTCGGTCGGCCCAATGATGCCGACATCGGGCGATCCCGTCGTGATCATGACCCACGTCGATATCATTCCGACCCAGGTCGAGCCCGGCACCGCGAAGGTGAAGAGCTTCGTCGAGCAGGGGCGGGGTAGCGCGGGCAACCGCCGTTTCGATGATCTGATCCAGTCGAGCCGGAAGAATCATTTCACGATTGTCGAAAGCTGGGACACGCCCGCGGACAAGAGCAACTGGATATCGTCGCCGGCTGCGCGAGCCTTCCGGCAGGAACTGCAGCCGATGAGTGGCGGCCTGTACGACGAGCGGGCCTACCGGCTGCTGCGCGGATAGCGACCTCACTTCCGTTACTATTGCCCGTTAGCTTCACCTGACATCATGGTGGGAACCAACCTTCCCGCCATGATTTCTATGCTTTTTGTTCAGAACATATTCATGCGCTCCCGGCCATATTGTCAGGCAGGGAAAACATCGCGTGCGTGCGGCTGCGATTGACGGATTGCAACACCGGTAAAATCGGATGGAACCAGAACTCCCACCAGAACTCCCCAAGAAATCCTGTCGCGGCCGGCTGGCCGCCGCGCTCAGCCTTGCCGCATTGGCCATGCCAGCCGCCACCGGGATACTCGCCACCGGGATACTCGGCGTGGCGGCGTCCAGCGCCGCCGAGCTGAACCCGCGCGACATGATTCTGCTCGATCGCCTGACCTTTGGAATCAACGCCTCGAGCGCGGCGCATTTTCAGGCGGTCGGCACCGAGCGCTGGCTTGCCGAGCAGTTGCATCCGGCACCCAATACCGCATTGCCTGATGCGGTTCGGACGCAGATCGAGGCGATGCCTGATGTGAACAAGCTGCCTTTCGATATCGCTGTCGCGTTCGAGCAGCAGGCCAAGAGCGCCAATGGGGTCGCCGATCCCGACCAGAAAAAGGCGGCGCAGCAGGTCTATCAGCAGGCCATGAACGATCGGGCCAAACAGGCCGCGGCACGCACCATCCTGCGCGCGCTCTATGCGCCGGACCAGCTGCGCGAACGCATGGCCTGGTTCTGGTTCAACCATTTCAACGTGCATCAATACAAGGCCAACATCCGCATCCTGATCGGCGACTATCAGGACCGCGCCATCCGGCCGCTGGCGCTCGGCAAGTTCCGCGATCTGCTGGTCGCCACCCTGCATCATCCGGCGATGCTGCGTTACCTCGATAATTCCGATAACGCGGCGGGACATCTGAACGAGAACTACGCCCGCGAGATCATGGAACTGCACACCATGGGCGTCGGCTCCGGCTACACCCAGGCGGATGTCGAGGCGCTGGCCCGTATTCTGACCGGCGTCGGCATCGATCTGAAGCCGGAAGACCCCAAGCTCAAGCCGGAGCTGCAATCGCAGCTGGTGCGCGAGGGCGCCTTCGAATTCAATCCGGCGCGGCATGATTACGGCGACAAGATTTTTCTCGGCCACACCATCAAGGGAAGCGGGCTCGCCGAAGTGAACGAGGCGATCGATATCCTCGCCCGCCATCCCGCGACCGCCACGCGTCTTTGCCGGCAGATCGCGGCTTATTTCGTTTCGGATAATCCGCCCGAACCGCTGGTGCAGCGGATGGCGCAAACCTTCAAATCGACCGACGGCGATATATCGGCGGTGCTTGCCGCGATGGTTCATGCGCCGGAGTTCACGGCTTCCCTGAAGCCAGGCGCCAAGTTCAAGGACCCCGTGCAATACGTGTTCTCGGCGGTTCGTCTGGCCTATGACGACAAGGTCATCCTCAATACCCAGCCGATCCAGGGCTGGCTCAATCGATTGGGCGAAGGATTGTTCAATCACGAGACGCCGGATGGCTATTCGATGGCTTCCGCATCCTGGAACGGGCCGGGACAAATGACGCTGCGTTTCGAAATCGCGCGCCAGATCGGCTCGGGGTCCTCCGGGTTGTTCAAGCCGGACCTGCCCAACGCGGTCGATCAGCCGGCCTTTCCCCTGATTCAGAACTCGCTCTATTTCAACGGACTGCGCCAGACCTTGGGCCCGACCACATTGACGGCGCT
>Ga0116135_1001757_pt1 | contig 10463 bp, 9 predicted proteins | sample June2015DPH_20_1_FD_89738 | JGI IMG/M metagenome (GOLD analysis project Ga0116135, IMG submission 89738) | Peatland microbial communities from SPRUCE experiment site at the Marcell Experimental Forest, Minnesota, USA - June2015DPH_20_10 | ecosystem: Environmental > Terrestrial > Soil > Wetlands >... | reverse complement strand
GAGAATCGGAATTTGATCGAGCCCCGGCAGCCCGGTGCGCGTGCCGTTCTGTTGCTCGCTGATCAATCCCGCCAGCAGCACCGTTTGCCCGGTCGCCACCGAAATCGAACTCTTGACCTTTCGTTCCGACACCGTCGGCGTCAGGCTGGTGGCGGTAGCGGCCGAGACGTTGCTGATCTCCTGTTCGATGTCGAGCCTGACATTGCCGTTGACGCTGATGCGCGGAGACACCCGGAGAATGATGCCGGTGTTGCGATAGTCGATCGTGTTCACGACGGTGTTGCTCGTCGTCAGCACCGTTGCGCTACCGGTGGACACCGGCACCGAGTCGCCGACCTGAAGGGTGGCCACCTGATTATTGATGACGACGAGCGAGGGGTTCGAGAGAACCTTGACGGTGGTGACGTTATGCAGAGCCTGGAGAATGAGGCTCGGCTGTGTTTCCGATCCGACCAGGAAGTTGAATCCTGGAAATGCGCGATTGATGAATGCATTGGTGACAGAACCCGCGACCGACACCAGACCCGTCGTGGGGTCCGTGGTGGTAGCCGGCGCGGTCGTTGCCTGGGTGTTGAGAATGGAGCCGGTGTTTGGCTTCAGTCCGATATTTTGGCTGGTCAGGTAGGTTTGCACGCCATAATTCAGGTCGTCGTTGAGCGTCACCTCGGCGATCGTCGCGTCGATTGCGACCTGCAATTGCGGTTGATCGACCTGATTCAGGGTCGCTTCGATGATCCGGTAGTTGGCCTGGTCCGCGTAGATCAGCAGCGTATTGTTGATAATATCCGGCGTGATCCGGACGTCCTGCAAAACCGGTTGGCCGTTGCCTGCCCCTGGGGGGCGGCCGTCGAGTGCTCCATTCCCGTTGGCCGCATTCGCGCCCCCCGCTTGCGCGCCGGATCCGAGCGTACCGCCGCTTCCGGTTCCGCCGCGCGGGCCAAATCCGTTCGTCGATGATGATGATGATGCGCTACCGTTCTGCGAAAGACGGTCGCCGCTGGAAGTCGTGGATGCGCCCGATCCGGGCGCGATCTGATTGTCGGCGCTGTCGAGCAGGCCGGAGGACGAGCCGCCGATGAACATGTCGGTGAGCACCCGCGCAATCTGGCGGGCCTCGCCGTATTTCACCCGATAGACGTGGACGCTGGTTCTCGCGGTATCCGCGTGATCGAGCCGCTTGATCCAGGTCGCGGCGGCGCGCAGCAATTCGGGCTTTTTGCTGACCACCATGATGGCGTTGAGACGGGCCACCGGTTGAAACTTGATGACGTTCTGGCTGAGACCGTTTTCGCCGGAGTCCACGATCTTTTCCAGTTCCGCGATGATGGGTGCCGGGCCCCCGCTTGAGATCGGAAAAATTCCGACCGATTGGCCGCGCATCCAGTCGACGTCGAAGCTGACTGCGGTGTCCACAGCGGAGCGACGCTCGGCACCGGTGCCCTGAATCAGCAGAAGATTTCGTGGTATGTCGGCACGGACCGTACCAGCCTTGGTGGCAAAGCTGTCCATCAGTTTCAACAGCGTTTGCGCCGAAACATATTGCAGCGGTACGACGGAAACTCCAAAGCCCGGTTCTGGGCTGGAGGCGGCCGCATCGACCCGCCCTGCGCCGACCGCGTCGCCGAGCGGCGTCAGACGATAGCCGGTGGTGTCGCGGAGCAGAACTATTCCACTGAGCCGTAAGGCATTTTCGAGCACGAAGATGATATCGGATTTGGCGACCGGCCTGACGGAGACAAGGCTGACCGTGCCCTGTACGCGCGGATCGATGGTGTAGCCCACGCCCAGGATATCGCCCAACACGACTTTGGCGACGGTGGCCACAGGCGAGTTTTCAAAATTCAGATCGAAGCCGCGACCGCTGGCGACCGGCTGCGGGCGCTCTTCGGAGACCGCGGTCACCTCCGTGCCTTCGAATACCACGGGTTGGCTGCGTTGGCCCGAAGTGGTGGTGGCGGCGCTTATCGGCTGCGGCTGGCGCGGCAGGATGTCCAGTGAACGCACCTTGTCGAGCACGTCGATCTGGGAGCTATCCGTCGTCGAACTGGTGGTCGCGGAATTGCAGGAGACCAACACACCCGTGGCCAGCAGCACGAAAATGGCGCAAACGCTGCGACCGATCGTGGGATACCAGCCCAGTTTACCCACGCGTACCATATTTCCGCCGTTCTACCTGTCTGTCCGGACTCGTGGATTGTTTGTCACAATCCATCCGGTCCGACCGGCATAGATAGCGGCGGAGTGTGACAGGAATTATTATTCGCGCCGGAGATCGCTGATTCATTCGGCAAACCGTCCCGAAATTTGAGAGGAATGTTGCTGCCGAGTGACGGTCGCCGCTGATTTTTCTTTAAACGGCCTCCATGCCGTGCGCTTCGTACAGCTGTCACACTTTGGATCAATAACCCTGCCGTTGCCGACAGCTCTCGGACGACGGCCATGGCGGCGTTGAGCGATCCGCCGACCGGTCTCAAAAGCGATGCGACTGGAAGGACGAATGACCACCGACCTGTCTTCACGGTTCGTGGAACATCTGCGTCAAAACAAGCATTTGACGCGGGTGGACGACCGCGACACCACCGCCGGGCAGGAGGCTTCCGTTCGCCGTCAAGGCAAGCTTTGGGAGCTCACCGACCTGTCGGCCGGCGAGTTCGCGGACGAAGCGGCGCGTTTCCACGGTCTGGAACGCGCGGCGCTGCAGGACATGCTGTCCGCGGTGCCGCTGGTGACGTCATTCTCGCAACGCTTCCTGCGGGAAATGATGGTGCTGCCTTATCGATCGGCCGACGGCGCCGCAGTGCTTGCGGTGGCGGATCCAACCGACATGGCAGCGCGGCGTGCCGCCCAGATCGTGCTCGGTGAGGGGGTCGTCATCAGGGTCGCGGCATTCGACGATCTAGCGGTCGCGCTCGGTCAGCGTCTGGGCGTAGACGACGTCGAGGCCATGGGCGGCGGCGAGACCGCGCAGCCGCGCGAAGACGATATCGAGAGCCTGCGCGATCTGGCCAGCGGCGCGCCCGTGGTGCGCGCGGTCAACGATCTCCTTGAAAAGGCGGTCGAACTTCGTGCCAGCGACATTCATATCGAGCCGTTCCATAGCGGGCTGGTAGTCCGCATGCGCATCGACGGCTTGTTGCGCCCGGTCGCGGCGCCCGCAGGCGTCTTGCCTCAAGCCGTGATTTCCCGCATCAAGATCGTCGCCAGCCTCAACATTGCCGAGCGTCGCCTGCCGCAGGACGGCGCCGCGCGACTGCGTGCGGGGCGTTCCGACGTCGACATCCGCGTCGCGATCATGCCGACCCAGTACGGGGAATCCGCGGTTATCCGCATCCTGCCGAAGGATCGAGGGTTGCTCGTTGTCGAGAAACTTGGATTTTCATCGGCCGACGACGCCACGCTCCGCCGCTTGCTGAAGATGCCCCACGGCATGATCATCATCACAGGCCCGACCGGCAGCGGCAAGACCACGACGCTGGCGACCATCCTGTCGATCCTGAACGAGCCGGTTCGCAAAATCCTGACCATCGAGGATCCGGTCGAGTACGAAATACCCGGCGTTAATCAATCGCAGATCAAGCCGGCGATCGGGCTGACCTTTGCGGCGGCGCTGCGTTCGTTCGTTCGCCAGGATCCCGACGTCATCATGGTCGGCGAAGTACGCGATGCCGAGACCGCGCATGTGGCCGTCCACGCGGCGCTCACCGGGCATCTGGTGCTGACAACGTTGCACACCGAAACCGCCGCGGCGGCGGTGCCCCGCCTGCTCGATCTCGGCGTCGAAGGCTACCTGTTACGATCGGTGTTGCGGGCGGTCGTTGCACAACGGCTGGTTCGTCAGCTGTGCGAACGCTGCAAATCCCCAAAAACTCTCACCGAGGCTGACCTCGCCGAAGACCCTCGGCTCGGTGCGTTCGGTTTCCGCCCCGGTGAGACGCTTCAGCAGCCGTGCGGCTGTGAGCGCTGCGGCGGCCTTGGCTATCGCGGCCGGTTGGGGGTGTTCGAGATTCTCGAGCTGTCCAACGATCTTCGCGAACTGATCGGAGAAAAGACCGACGGGCTGAAGATCGACGAGATGGCTATCCGCGCCGGGATGACGACGATGCTCGACGACGGTATCGCGAAATGCCGCGCCGGATTGACCTCGCCCGCGGAGATTCTCCGCGTCACAACCGTGCGGTGAACCGTGCCGAATTATCGCTATCGAGCCCTGACCCAAAACGGCGAGATCGTGCACGGCACGCTGTCGGCGCCTACGCCCGCGGAGGTCGCGCGCCGGATCGAATATCTCCGGCTGCTGCCGATCGAGACCACCGAGGACAAGCGAACGACCGCCGGAGCCGGCGGGTTCGGGCTGTTCGGCCGGCCGAGTGCGGCCGAGGTGACGACGTTCACCCGGGATCTGGCGCTGCTCTTGAAGGCGGGCGCTCGCCTCGACGACGCCCTCGAACTGCTTGCCAGTGATTCCGATGTCGGCCGGTTGCGTCCGGTGGTTGGCAAGCTGCGCGCGGCCCTGCTCAGCGGAGAAAGCCTGGCCGATGCGGTTGGCAATCATCCGCTGCTGTTTCCCCCGATGTACGGCGCGCTGGTTCGCGTCGGCGAAGTCTCGGGCACGCTCGACCAGGTGCTTGACATGCTGGGAACAGAACGGAACCGATCCGAGCAGATGCGTCGCAAGCTCACCGATGCGATGCAGTATCCGATCTTCGTGCTGATCGCGGCGGCCTGCGTCATGCTGTTCTTTATCCTGTTCGTGCTGCCACAATTTTCATCGGTTCTGCAGGACTTCGGCGCAAAGTCGGACACCGCGCTCAGCGTCTTCATCAGGCTGTCGGATTTCCTGCGGGCCAACGCGACCGTGGCGCTGCTGACCTCCGCCGCGGCGGTGGCCGGAATCTGGTGGCTGCTGCGCCGGCCCGGCACCGGTGCGGTGGTCATGAGCGCGATCTCCCGCGTTCCGGGGATCGCCGGCGTCTTTCTGTTCTATCGTACAAGTCTTTTCTGCCGCAATCTCGGCGTCCTGCTTGGCAGCGGCGTCAATCTGACCGCAACCCTGCGTATCCTGGTCGATATCATGGCGGTGACCGGCGGCGAGGCCACCTGGGCGGCGGCCGCGGATCGCGTGCGTCACGGCGGCAAGCTGTCCGATGCCCTGTCCGCCGCGAGCAGTCTGCCGCCGATGGCGGTCCGCATGCTGCGGCTGGGCGAGGAAACCGGACAATTGCCGGCGCTGGCGGCCCGGGTCGCCGAATTCTACGAAGCGAAGTTGCAGCGCAGCCTCGACCGCATCGTCGGCATCGTCGGACCGCTTGCTATTGTCACCATCAGCACGGTGGTCGGCGGACTGATCGTGTCGGTCATGACCGCGCTGCTGTCGGTTACTCAACTTGTCGGCTAGATCAGAGGTTGGTTCATCATGATAACGATCAAAGACATCGGCGGGTTTTTCGTTCGGCGCGCGAAGCCCGGACAGGCGCGGGAAATTTGTCGCCGGCAGACAGGCCAGCAGGGTTTTACGTTGGTCGAAATGCTGGTGGTCATCACCATTATCGGCCTCATCATGGGTTTGATAGGTCCGCGCGTTCTGAACTATCTCAGCGAATCCAAGGTCAAGGCCGCGAGGATTCAGTTGCAAAGCTTCGCGGGCGCGCTCGACCTGTTCTATCTCGATGCCGGCCGGTTTCCATCGACGGGCGAAGGGCTGGCAGCCCTGGTCCGGCAGACGCCGGGCGTCGCCGGCTGGAACGGGCCTTATCTCAAGGGCGGCAATATTCCCAACGATCCCTGGAACCACGGCTACGTGTACCGGTCGCCCGGGGAGCATGGACCCTATGATATCGTATCTTACGGCGCCGACGGTCAGGAAGGTGGCAGCGGGGTCGCGGCGGATATTTCACTCGAGAACCTGACCAGTGCGAAAAATGAGTGATGGCGCCCAACGCGGCTTCACCTTGCTGGAAATGGTGTGTGTCCTCGGCATTATCGCGCTGTTGGCGGCCGTGCTGTTGCCGTTCATTCCACGTGAGACGTCCCGGGCCCGGTTGCAGGCCTATGCGCTGCAGACCGCGACGCTTCTGAAAGCGGATCGGGGCGCGGCGATCGGCCGGCAGACCAGCGTCGCGACGCTGGTCGATGCGGGCGCACGCGCGATCCACTCGGGCGCGACGTCGGAGTCAATCCGCATACCCGACGATGTGCGCTTCGACGCCATGCTGCCGCAGACCTGCCGGCGACAGGCGGCGCTGTCGACGATCAGTTTTTTTGCCAACGGAACGTCATGCGGCGGGACCATCGCGCTGACGCGCCTTGATACGGGCTTTGAAATTCGCGTTAACTGGCTGACCGGGAGGGTCGAGATTGTTTCCCGTAACACCGCCTCCAACTGACCGCCGCGACGCCGGGTTCACGATCATCGAAGTGCTGATCGCGCTTGCGATCGTGGCCGTCTCCGTCGTTGCGATCGGTTCGGTGATGGCGACCAATGTGCGGGGCGTGCGGTCGCTGGAGCAGCATGTCGCACTGATGCAGGCGGCGCGCACGGTCATGACCGCGGGCATTCCGGCGCGGACCAGACTTGGCCCGGGTGCCCTGTCGGGGCAGATTGACAATTATCGCTGGACGATCGACGTCGGTCCGCTCGGCGGCGACTGGGCGGTGCCGGGCGCTGACATTGCCTGGGTTCCTGAACTCGTCAGAATTCGTGTTCGATCTCCTTCCGGCGCGGTATCGGACATTCGCACCGTGCGGCTGATGCACAGGCCCGACGAATGAACGCTCCGCTTGCACAACAACGGATCGGCGAGCGCGGCTTTACGCTGCTCGAAACCATCGTCGCGCTGGCCTTGACGGGGCTGGTATTGTCGGCGCTGGCCAGCTTGACCGCGCAATGGCTGCCGAACTGGAATCGGGGCGTCGAACGCATCCAGCGCAGCGAAGTGATGGGGATTGCGCTGCAGCGCATCGGCGCCGATCTCGCGGCGGCCGAATATGTTCCCGCCAACCGCGACTCGCACCATCCCCTGTTCGATGGGAAGGAGCTGTCGGTGATCTTCGTGCGCACGGCGTTGGGCCCAAACGCCGCGCCGGGGCTGGACGTCGTGCGTCTGGGCGAGACCACCGAAAACCGGGAATTTGTAGCGGTCCGTTCACGGGCGCGTTTCACGCCGCTGCCGCCGGCGTCGACATTGTCCGAACAGCTGCATTTCGCCGACCCGGTGGTGCTGTTGCGAGCGCCGTTCCGGCTGTCGTTCGCCTATGCCGGCCCGGACCGGATATGGAAAACCATCTGGCGTGATTCCGAAAAGCTGCCGGCGATGATCAGACTGACGGTTCGCGATGCCGCGAGCGAGCGCGTGCTCTCGGTATCGACGGTGACGCCGGTGCATGCCCAGGTGTCGAGCGAATGCGCGCGGCCGGATGGTAGCTGCAACGACAAAGCCGATCCGCAAAAGACGCCGGACGAGACGCGGCCCGGCATCGCCGCCGCGGGACCGGGAGGATCGTTGTGAGGCGAGACCAGGCGTGCGCGACAGCGACCTCCTCGGAACGCGGCTTCGTGATCATCGCGGTGCTATGGATTCTGATGGCCCTGTCGGGGCTGGCGGTGATCTTTTCGTTGTATCTTTCCGGGTCGGCGCGGGCGCTTTCGGTCAATGATACCGCGCTGCAGGCGGAGGCGCTGGTATCGGCCAGTCTTGAGCTCACGACCTACCAGCTACTGTTGCCGGGCGACAATGCGCGCCCCTCGCACGGCACGTTTCACTTCCGGATGGACAATGCGGACGTCGTGGTCTCCTTCAAATCCGAAGCCGCGCGCATCGATCTCAATTTCGCTCCCAAGGAGGTGCTGGCCAATCTGTTCGCCGGGCTTGGTGCCGGTAAGGCGGCCGCACAGGAAGACGCGGACCGAATCATCGGGTGGCGCACCCGTCCGGTATCCGGCGCCGTCAATGACGAGGAGGCGCTCTACGGCGCCGCGGGACTTGGCTACTCTCCGCGGCAGGCGCTGTTCACCCATGTCAGTGAACTCGCCCTCGTTGTCGGCCTGGCTCCGGCACTGGTGGATCGCGCGTTGCCGTTGGTGACGGTGTTCAACGGGTCTTCGGCTGTCGATCCGCAGATCGCGGCCCCGGAGGTGATCGCTGCACTGCCCGGCAAGACGCCTGCCAATTCCAGCGACGTTCTCGGTGGACCGCCTCCATCTTCGAATGCGGACTCGGCGAATGCTAGTCAGCCTGCCCCGGCGCAGGGCGATGCGACGACCGCCAAAAGCGCGGCCTACCGGATTGAAACGACGATCAATTTCAGCAACGGCCGCCACACGGCTTCGGAAGTCGTTATCGCCCTTGGCGACAAGGAGGATCCTTATCGCGTGCTGTCCTGGCAGGATGATGTGGAGCCCCGCCCGGTTTTACGCAAACGGACGGGTCTGTGATGGCGCCGATGTCAGAGTTGAAGGATTTGTTTGGCCAATGGATCGCGACCGTTGCCGGGGCCGTCGACACGGTCGCAGGGCGCTTCCTGCGCCCGCGCCTGATTCTGCTCGGGGAAGGCAAGGACGACACGTTGGTGGCAAAGGCGGTCTCGGGACGGAATGCCCCGTCATTGCCTGAGGTGCCGTTCCGTCTGGAAAAGGGCAGGCCCAATCCGCCATTGTCGGCGGATTGGAACACGGCCTTTCGCGGTAGCCGTGTCGAAGCCTTGCTGCAATCCGATCATGTCATGTTCTCGCCGCTCGACTTTCCTGGTCAGGCCAGCGATTTTCTCGATGGCATGATCCGCGCACAGGTCGATCGTTTGACGCCCTGGACCGTCAACGAAGCAATTTTCGGATGGAGCCAGCCGACCAACGCGGCGAACGACCGAATCGAAGTGACCTTCGCCGCGACCTCGAAACTCAAGATTCAGCCGCTCCTGCAGTTGGCCCAAGCGCTGGATGTCGGGTCGGTTGCCGTATTCGCCACGGCTTCCGCCGGCGAAGGCACGCCCGCCAGGATCAAATTGTTCGACAAGTCGCTGCAGAGCGCGATCGGGCGAACGGTGGACGTTCCTCGTATTTTGCGCGCGGTTCTGCTCTCCGTCGGTCTTGCCGCGGCGGCTTCCCTGCTGGTCGCGGCCTATCTCGGCAGCTCTCTTCAGTCCGAGCAGCAGGATCTGCAGCGCCGGATTTCGCAGCGCCGGGCGGCGCTGCGCCTCGATCCGAATGCGGGCGAATCGGGTGTGAGCCTGCTGGCGAAGCGCAAGCAGGCAACGCCGTCGAGCGTCATGGTGCTGGAAGCCGTCTCGCGGGTGCTGCCCGACACCACCTATGTCACGGAGTTGCGGATCGAAGGCGACAAGGTCCAGGTCGTCGGCATGACACAGGATGCTCCCTCCCTGATTCGGCTGATGGAGCAGTCGCCGCAGTTCACTCGCGCCACATTCTTTGCGCCCACCACGCGCGCGCAGAACGAACCGGGCGAGCGCTTCCATATCGAGGCGCATATCACGGCTTATTTCGGATCGGGCACATGAGCGCGTTCGCGGCATCACAAAAGGCCCTTACCACGTCGCCCATCGTGGCCGCGACGATCTATGTCGGCCTCGTTGTGGTGCTTCTGTTCGCCGTGGCCACCTCGATAACAGGCGTCGTCGGCCAGCGCGACGAGGTGGCATCCTCGGCGACCATGCTGGAGCAACTCGAAGGCCGCAACCCCGCCGCGGTTCGCGGCCCGCCCGGCGACGTGACGAGACCGTCGGGCTCGGCATTTCTGGAAGGCGCCACTGTCACCGTCGCAGGAGCGATGCTGCTACAGCGCGTCTCGGCCGCCGTGACGAAATTCGGCGGCAATGTGGTGTCGACCCAACTCGATCTGCAGGGTTCACAATCGAGAGCGGGATTTCTCAGCATGATCGCCAGCTTCGAGATCAACCAGTCGGAGCTGCAAAAGCTGCTCTACGATCTCGAAGCTGGGATGCCGTTCCTGTTTATCGATCAACTCGTGGTCCAGACTCCGCTCATCGCGTCCGGCACCGAAGGTGGAAGACTGCGAATTCTGCTGGCGGTGTCAGGGCAATGGCCGGGAGCCAAATGATGCGCCGTTTCATCACAGGCGTTACGCTGTTGCTGCTGTCCCTCCATGCCGCCGGCGCAATGACGTCCGCGGTTTCCGGCGACGCCCTGGATGCCGGTCTTTCCGACGATGCCCAGGCGGCGGGATCGCCCGCGGCAGCGGCCGTTCCGGTCGTACCGCCGGTCACGACGGTGGGCATTGTCGCGCCACCAACAGGACCCGCGCAGGAGCGGGCGTTGAGCGCCAATCCGCTGTGGGCTATTCCGCTGGCGCAATTGTCGGCGACGCGCGAACGGCCGATCTTTTCGCCGTCGCGCCGGCCGCCGCCCGTCGCGGTCACGGCCGAACCGGCGACGATCAAGGCGGCGCCAGTCCGCAAGAAGGAAGCTGAGGCTCCGCAGTTCGCCCTGGTGG
>Ga0116135_1001755_pt1 | contig 10468 bp, 7 predicted proteins | sample June2015DPH_20_1_FD_89738 | JGI IMG/M metagenome (GOLD analysis project Ga0116135, IMG submission 89738) | Peatland microbial communities from SPRUCE experiment site at the Marcell Experimental Forest, Minnesota, USA - June2015DPH_20_10 | ecosystem: Environmental > Terrestrial > Soil > Wetlands >... | reverse complement strand
GGTGACGGATGGCAGCTTGTCGTCTTGCCCGCCGGCAGAGGCAGTGTCGTGGGGCAAGGTCAATCCAGATACGTATACGACGCAGACGGTGAGCATGCAGGGCGATTACTCGTCGTATATGCCTTTTATTGTGCGCGCGCTGGTGGGGAAGGAATTGCTGCACAATCCACCGGAGCCTCTGCGGCTTTATGGGAAGCGCGAGGAGTTGAAGAAACGGCTGCTCGACAAAATTGGAAGCGATGAGGGAGCCATGGAGCAAATCATGGAGACGCTCTCGCTTCCGGCGGTGCTGAAGGTGTGAAGTGTCGAGTCTCGAAAGGTTTTTTACGAGTCCGAGTGGGCCCAAAGGAGTGGTGCATGGGGCTAAAGCCCCACTTCTCTCAGCTAAAGGTTGTTTTCGGTACGACTGAAGTCATGCCCTGATACAGAGTGCGCCCACAGCGGGGCTTATCAGGACGCTGCAAGCCCCGAACAAATCTTGAGATAACTGGCTGACATGGCTGAAGCCGTGCCCTTTCTCAGCCGGTTTGTGAGGCGGCTTGGAGCAGGGCGTTCAACTCGGCGATCACCTGGAAGGCGTCTGCGATGTAGACTACGTCGGCTTTGCCGCGGGTCCAGCCGCAGTTGGGGTCGAGCGAGATGGCGCGGCGGGAGGCGATGAAGCGCCAGCCGACGACGTGCGGCTCTTCGCCGTGGCAGCAGGTGGAGAGGCCCTTGGGATGGCGCGGCGTTGCGCCGGTTTGGCCGACTTGATTGAGGTGGGTCAGGAAGGGAAGAACGGGTTGGCCGTCGCTGCCCTGGTCGACCAGGGATTTGCTGCTGCCGAGCGAGGCGCCGGTGGCATGGAGAAAACCGAGGATGAGATCGGCGGCTTCCGCGGTGTGGACCTGGCCGTCGAACTGCTTCTTTGTCCAGCCGGCGCCTGCGACGAAGAGGAGCTTCGCATCAGGGCGAATCGTATGGGTTGCTTGCGATGGAGCGCGGAGGCCGGTGACGGTGGTGCGGGGAGCGGGGAGGTCGATTGCGATCTCTTCCGGATGTGCGTTGCCGGGTTCGGCGGCGAAAGCGGGTTGCGTGCCGGGGTCAAGGAGCAGAAACCAGGGGCGCGCGGTGCGGGTGAGGACGGCTTCAATGCGCTGGCGATAGAACCAGCGGGTGACGTGGACGGTTGGGTCTTCCGGTCCAGTTTGGTTGCTTTCCGAGATCCCCAAGTGCGAGGGATCTGGGCCGCCCGGCATCGAATTCACGCTCGTGATGTGGGTGTCGATGAGGCCGCCGAGGCGATGAGAGACGCCGGCGAGGACGCGCGCGAATCGCGATGAGGCGGGGGCGAGGACGATGGTGGCTGCGGCGGCGCGAGATAGAGCTTCACAGGCGGCGGCGTCGGTGGCGTAACGGGGCTGGGCGAAAGCTTCGCCGGAGACGGCAAGAAGACGCGCGCCGGTGGCGGCTAAGGACTGCGCGGCGGAGGTTGCGTCTTGCGCCACGATGCCGATGGTGAGTGAGGCGGAAAGCTGCGCGGCGAGTGATTGGCCGGAGGATACGGCTTCAAACGAAGCTTTGGTGAGGGCGTGGGCGTCGTCGGTGTGGGTGAGTACGAGAATGGATTCCATATTCTCTCTTGATGGTTTCGCGGGTTAGCCCCGCTTCGTGGGATGGCGAGTTAGCGAGTAGGTGTTGGCACGGGTGGGTTGACGGTTGCTACGCTCACGCAGTTCTGTATTGCTTATCGGCGATTGATTCCTGATCATTCGGCTCCGATCCAATCGAGGAGTTCGGTGGCGATTTGGAGGGGTGTGAGGTCTTTGACAACGCGGGTGGTGCGCTGTTGGCGGGGCAGATTTACCGAGGAGTAGAGTAAGGTGTTGGTGGCGAGCGAGACAGGCTTCGCCTTTTGCAGCGCGGGCATGAGGTTACGCATGTTGGCCATGCCGGTCTGGGGGCTGTTGCGCGGCTCGGGCAGGCTGCCGGTGGCCCATCCGAGGACGGCCGGTGGGCCGAGGCAGACGGAGGCTTGATGGCGGCCGCCTTCAACACGCTCCAGGACTTCAAAGCTGCCGTCGTGGCGCAGATCGATTTGGTCGACGCCCTGAAACTGGTCGGTGATTCCAAGGCGTTCGCCGGTCAGCTGGAGAGTGACGCCGGCGCCGCGGGTGGCCGACTCCCAACCGCCGAAGAGCAGCAGCTTGGCGCGGTCGAGGCCGGGGAGGGCGGCAATGGTTTCGGCGAGGACCTGGGCGGTTGCGTGCGCGTCGGTGAATCCGCCGATGGGGCCGTCGATGGGGACGAACTCGAAGGGAGCTTTTTGGGCGACGGTCATCATGAGCTGCTGGAGCTTGGCTTTGGGGGCCAGGCAGACGAGCCAGACGCGGGTGGGGGATTGAGGAGTGCCAGGATTTTTCGCGGCGAGACTCGCGGCTTCAAAAAGAGCGTTTGCAGCCCATGGATCAAGGATTGACGGCAAGGCCATCTCATTCTTAATTCCAGGACCATTGGGCCCGCTGGTTGGTTCTAAAGTCTGGAGCGGGTCTGGAGCGAGGCCGGCGCAGACTACGATGTGGAATTCGGTTTGCATTGAAAGTTTCCTCAGGGCTAAAGCCCGATATCTATCAGGTCGTCAATCGGCACGATCGAAGTTGTGCCCTTTCAAAATAGAAGCAGGCCCCTGGGCTTCAATCGCTGCGCACATTTCGCTCAGGAGGACAGTCTGCTTGCGGATCATTGGACTAGAGCACTTTTCGGAATACATATAGACTTTTTCAGTACCGTGAAAGGTGGCTTTTTCTTGAGGAAAAGCCACTTGAGTGTGTGCTCTCGGTCTACACCAATTCCGAAAATGCTCTGGTTTCTCCATGGTGCGGTGATCTCAGTTCTCCGCGGAGTGCAGGCCGCCGGCGCCGGCGCGGAACTCTATGTTGCTGCGGTGGCCGTCGGGCGAGTGGGCGCAGTTCCACAGGCAGGCTCCGCAATGAATGCATTTTTCGCGCTCGAAGGTTGGCGAACCGTCGGGGCCGCGTGTGAGAGCCTGGCCGGAGCACATGGCGATGCAGGTCTTCTGCGAGCAGGCGGCGCACAGTTTGGGATCGCGAAAGACGACATGGTCGGCAAAGCCGGGCATGGCCTGGACCTTGCCTCCGATCAGCAGCGCGTCCTGCTGCGAGACGAGCAGGCGGCCATCGAATGGAATCTCCGGCCAGCCGCGCGCGGAGAGTAAGGCGTCATGAAGAGGACGGCCATCGGAAAATGAGAGCGATGCGGCGTGTTCCAGCACCTGGTTTTCGGCTTTGCGCGAGGTGGAGGAGCGAATCTGGCGATGGGGGGGCGGGATGTTTGCCTTGAACGAGGTGCGGCCGCCGGTGAATCCCGCGAGCGCCATGCCGATCATGCCGCGAATGAATCCATGATGAAAGCCGTTGCGGGCGTTACGAGCCTGGTTCGCGCCGCGATTGACCCAGCTTGCGCGGCGCTTTTTCTCGTAGGTTTTGGACAGGTTTTGCCTGGTGAACGGCAGGCCGGCGCGGAGCAGTTCAAGGACAGCTTCGCCGAGCTGAGTGCCGGTGGTCCAGGCCTCGTCGACGCCGGAGCCGGTGAGGACGTTGGTTGAGCCGGAGCCTTCACCGATGCGGGCAAAGCCGTCGCCGGTGAGATGCGGTTCGCCGCGCTGGCCAGACTCTTCAAGCGAGCGAGCGCCCCAGGAGCGGAGAGTGCCGTCTTTGAGATAGCGCCACAGGGCGGGGTGCTGAATGTAGTGCTGCAGATAACGGTAGGCGGTGCGCGAGGGGTCGCTCATCCACGAGGGCACGAAGATGCCGGCGGTGACGAGGCGGTCGGGGTGCACGTAGAGAAATCCGAAGATCTCGGGCTCGGGAAAGCCGAATGTATGCCAGACGGTTCCGGGCTCGAGAGCGGGGGTGCCGGGGGAGGGATTTTCGGGGAGTTCGATGACCATCTTCATTCCCAGTGCCCACTCGCGATGGGCGTGGCCGTCAGGCATGCCGAGCTTGTGGTCGAGGGCTTGGCCGACTGCGCCGACCGGGCCGTCGCCGATGACGGTGAGCATGGCGTGCAGGTCCATGCCGGGCATGAATCCGTAGGCCGGATGGCCCTCGCGGTCAACACCCTGATCGGTCAGGCGAATGCCTTGTACGGCGGTGCCGGTGGGCGTCTTCACGAAGAGCGGCGATTCGATGGGCGAGCCGACCCAGATCTGGACCAGGCCAGTTGCGGCGATCTGTGAACCGACCCACTGGTTGAACTGGCCGATGGAGAAGAGCAGGCCGCCGTCTTTCTTGAGGAAGGAAGGGGTCCAGGGGAGTGCGAAGGCGTGGTCTTTGAGGCGAAAGAGCGCAGAGGCGCTGCGCAGGATGCGGTCGGCGAGGCGAACCAGGGCTGAGCGTCGGCTGGCGCCGATGGGATCGAGCAGATAGAGAACGCGCTCGTGCTTGACTTCGGTGGCCATGGGAATTTCGGCCAGGTCTAGCGCGGGAAAGCTGGAGCGAATGCCCCGGGCGCGGGTGACCACGCCGCTGACGCCAGAGGCGAGATCGTCGGCGCGCTCATAGCAGATGACGCGCAAGGGGTTTCCGGGGGCGACCCGGCTATCGAAGGCATGGTCGTCAGGATGCTCGGCCCAGGCGCGGGTGAGGGTGGTGAGAAAGCCGCCCATGGCGGGACCGAAGCCGGCGCAGGCGATGTCGACATCCATGGCTTCGCGCTGGATCTCGATTCCGATTGATTCGGCGGCAGTGGTTTCAACGCTCATGGTCTTTCTCTCGTAGCTGCCGGTTGGCGCCGTGTTTTTGTGTAGGTACTCATGCGGGGCCTGCGGCGGGGTAGTCGAGGGCTTCGGGGATCGTCACCCTGCTAACGGTGTCGGCGGCGCGGTCTTTGGCAAGGCGCGAACCGCTCAGACAGGTGGTGAGCTTGTTTTGCAGGCGGAGGAATTCGCTGGAGCCGGAACAGTCCGCGCAGGGGCCGCCTTTCGCGGGGTGACTGCCGTCGGCGGCGATGACATCGACGGCGAAAGCGGTGATGCCGGGCATGGTTTCTTCGTAGGCTTCAAGTTCACTGGCGAGGAAGCAGTTGCGATGATGTTGGTCTTCCCAGCAAGGATGGCGGTTGTAGCCGAAGACCAGTTCGCCGCAAAGACGCGAGACTTCACCGGCGGCCTGCGCGGCCTGGGTGTGGCAGAGGTCGGAAAGGAATTGCACGGTGCCGTCGAGGCCTTCGGATGCGACTGGATCGCCGGGGCCGAGGTGTTCGAGTTCAAGGACATCGAGGATCTGGCAGCGTGAGGCAAGAATCCAGCAGAGCGCATCGGCGAGCGGGAAGGTGACGCCCTGGCGCTGGCCGTGAAAGAGCTTGTCGCCGTCGGGGTCGGTGGTCTTCTGCAGATAGTTCAGCGTCCACACCCAGAGGTTCATGGCGGAGGCCAGCGTGCAGGCGCCGGTGCCGGGGTGATGCGAAGCGATGTGGCGCATCTCTTTGGTCCATGAACGAAACTGCGCGAGGAAAACTTCATTGGTCATGGTGACGGTCAACTGGCGACGCTGCACGGCTTCAGGGCCTTCATAGGTGGCCTCAAGCTGGGCGTCCATCCACTTGTTGGCGAGGAAGCCGGGGCAGTCCTCGGTGATGCCGTAGCCGCCCATGAGGCTAACGGCTTCACGCATCATGTTGGCGCCGTGGCCGGTGTTCCAGAGCTTGGTGGCGGGGCAGAGTACGTTGGCTTCGGCGTCGAGCAGAACGTATTGGACTAGCGGATCGGCTTCCAGTTCGATACGGCGCGGATGGAGTGGATTATTGTCACGCAGAGCGACGAATTCGAGGGCGCGCTGTTCGCTTTCCTTGAGGGCCTTGATCTCGGCGCGTCCACCTTGAACGCCGCGCTCTTTGAGAGCCGCGGTCTTCTGTTTTTCGAGCGGGTCAAGGGTGTCAAAGAGCCGGGCGGCGGCGAAGCCGAGCGAGGCGGCCGCTTCGCCGGTGGCCCAGATATCGACCAAGCGATGCAACGCGTCTTCACGCTGCTGAATGCCTTGTTCATAGCGAACGGAACCGGGCTTGGAACCTTCAGCGCCACGGAAACGCTCGCGCTGATAGCGGATGACGGGTTCGACTGAGGAAAGCAATTTGGCCGCGGTCATGAGGCCGACGGGCACGCGGGTGCGGCGGAAGACGGCTTCAATGATTTCGGAGTGATTGAAGTTGGGAAGGATAACACCGTCCTCGACGGTGTAGCCGCCGACGATGCGGCTGGCGGGGACTTTGAGGTTGAAGATGGGATCGCCGGTGGAAGAAAGCTGGTGAACCAGCTTGCGAGTTGGCGTGCCGCGATCGAAGATGCCTTCGTCATTCTCCTCCAGAATGACCACGCAACTGCCTTTGATCCTGGGGTCGGCGGAGTTGACGGCGGCGGTGACGAAGTTGGCGAAGGCGATGTTGGTAATGAAGCGGCCACGCTTGTCGACTTGCAGCACGGGCTCTTCACCGCTGCGCCACTCGGCGATGGCGACCTTGCCGCTTAACATGCCGGTGTCGACACCGACGTAGGGGATGGGCTCGGTAAGCGCGAATGCGCCGCGCCAGGGAGTGCGCGATTCGCCGCTCTGTGGAGGGGCGGCGAGCGTCTTGTAGCGCGTGACCTGCTCTTGGGTTCCGCGCTCGTGGATGGGAGAGAGAGCAAGGAAGCTGGCCAGGCTGGCGGTGGCTGCTCCGCCATCGACCCAGGCTAGTTCGAAGGCTGCGAGCGCGAGCGGGAGATTTTTAGGACCAGCGATGAAACCGCCTTCTTCGGGCTCCATGAAGGCTGCGGTGATGCCGGCGCGGTCAAAGGCTTCGAGCATTTCGGCTTTGGCGGGGGTCCATGCATGGGTGTTGCGCTCGCCCGCAGCAACCAGGCGTGCGACGGTGCCGCGGGCTACGCCGCGAGCGGATTGAACGAGCATCTGCAGGTCGAAGCGGCTGGCAAAGCGCCATTGAATCTGGCGAACGGCGTCGCCCGGGAGGGTGAGCATGGATCCGGTTTCAGTGAGCGCAACAGTGGCCATTCAGGTGGTCCTCCGGCAGCGGGGTTATTGTGCTTGAGCGGGCGCACAAAGGCATGTGATACCTATCACGTTTACACGGAAGGGAGTTTTACGTAGTTAGTCGTAGAAGGAGTGGTTAGTTTAGGGAGTTATGTGATCCATATCACTTTTTGTGCGTGTTTCGAGGATTGGATGTGAGATGCATAACTTAGTAGTGGCCTAACATGGGTCGGAAGTGTGTCTCAATTGTGGTCACCATCACATACGGTGAGAAGAGAAATCGGTATGACTTACACGTGGCCGGAGAATGCTACGACCGGCTCAGGAGTAAGTGAACATGCGTCAACAAATCTGGAAGGCCGGCTTTGTTCTGCTGGCAATCTCGCTTGCGGGACCTGCGTTTGCGCAGGCGCCCGGCGCCGACACATACAAGGCGAAGTGCGCCATGTGTCATGGGACCGACGGACTTGCCACCACGCCCACGGCCAAGAACTTCAAAGTGCTTTCATTCAAGGATCCTTCGATGATCAAGGCGCCGGACGCCCAGTTCATTGAGTCGACCACGAATGGCAAAGGCAAGATGCCCGCTTACAAGGACAAGCTGACCGATGCCCAAATCAAGGATGTGACCGCATTCATTCGCACGCTTCAGAAGTAGGAAGCGGACAGAGCAAGCCCTGACTGTAGAAGGCAAAGCGGTGGAGACAGATGCAAAGTCTTCTCCACTGCCCCTCACTGCGGCGGGTCTGACCGGAGTAAAGATGAAGATCGCTTCCTTTTTCACGCTGACGATTTTTGCGTCAGCGCTTTTGGCCCCCGTGCCGCGAGCCTTGGCGCAGACTAGCGCAGATTGCCTGGCATGCCACGCAGACGCAGGCATGCAGGACGCCAACGGGCACAGCATCAGTGTGGAGGCCGAGAAGTTTCATTCCAGCATCCACGGCGTTCTTGAATGCAAGAACTGTCACGCCGACATCAGCGGTTATCCGCATCCGGACAAGGTAGCGCCGGTGAAGTGCGAGACCTGTCATGCCGATCAGGCGGCAGGGCTGGTGGGCAGCGTGCACGCGGATGGGAAAGACCATCCCTGCACGAGCTGCCACGGCGACGCGCACTCGATTGTCGCCAAGACCGATCCGAAGTCGGCGGTGTATCCGCTGAACATTCCGAAGACCTGCGGGCAGTGCCACAGCACGGACGGGATGGCGAAGAAGCACGGATTGGCCAGTGTATATCCGTCGTACATCGACTCGATTCACGGATTCGCGCTGAGCAAGGAAGGGCTGCTGGTAGCGGCCAACTGCCAGACCTGCCACGGATCGCACCACATCCTGAGCCACACCAATCCGCTGAGCGCCACCTACAAGGCAAACGTTCCGAAGACGTGCGGAAGCTGTCACGCAGGGATCACGACGGACTACGAGCAGGGTGTTCACGGCAAGGCGGTTGCGGCGGGCAGCAAGGACGCGCCGGTTTGCTCGGACTGCCACACGGCGCACGCGATCTTGCAGCCGACGGAGGCTGAGTTCCGCACGGCGTCTACGCCGATCTGCGGGTCATGCCACAAGGAGAAGTTCTCGACCTACCGGGATACGTTCCACTCGCAGCTTGGTTCGCTGGGCGGCTACGTGGAGACGGCGCGCTGCTGGGATTGCCACGGAGCGCATGAGATTCTGCCGGCTTCCGATCCGCGCTCGCCGATCAACAAGGCGAACCTGGTGAAGACCTGCGGGCGCTGCCATGCGGGCGCCAACGAGAGTTTTGTTCAATACCAACCACACGCGAACGCGCATAACCGCAAGCTGAACCCGGCCCTTTATTACATTGGGCTGTTCATGAATCTGCTGCTGGTAAGCGTGCTCACGTTCTTCCTGATTCATACGATCCTGTGGCTGATTCGCCAGCGACTGGAACAGGTGAAGAGAAAGTCGACTGAAGGAGGGAATCATGCCTGATCTGGAGCAAGCGACGGTTACACCCGCGGGCAAGGAGCGCTACTTTACGCGCTTCACCGCGGCACAGAGGTACATGCACGGGGTGTTGTTCAGCTCATTTCTTGGACTGGCGGCGACGGGGCTTCCGATGCGCTTCAGCCAGAGCTTCTGGGCGCGCAAGTTTGCCTCGGCCGTGGGCGGGTTCGGCGCGATCATCTTCTTTCATAAGCTGTGCGCCATCGTGCTGACGATTGCGTTTCTGATTCACTTGAAGGACATTTTCATGCGAGGAGTCGTGAATCGCGAGAAGGGGATCTTCTGGGGGCCGAACTCGATGGTGGCCAACTGGAAGGACGTGAAGGACTTGGTGGGGCACATGCGCTGGTTTGTGGGCCTGGGCAAGCGGCCGACGTTCGGGCGCTACGCGTATTGGGAGAAGTTCGACTACTGGGCGGTGTTCTGGGGAATGATGATCATCGGCTTCTCAGGGTACGCCATGTGGTTTGCACCGTTCTTTGCGCGGTTCCTCCCGGGGTGGGCGCTGAACGCAGTGCTGGTGGTGCATAGCGAAGAAGGGTTGCTGGCGATTCTGTTCATCTTCTCGATTCACTTTGTGAACACGCATCTGCGGCCGGACACGTTTCCGATGGACATGGTGATCTTTACCGGGGTCGAGAGCGAAGAGGAGTTCAAGCACAAAAGACCGGAGGAGTTTGCGGCTTTGCAAAAAGAGGGAAAGCTGCAGGCACGGCTCGGCGCCGCGCCGGCGACCTGGTGGATCAATTTTGCACGCGTGATCGGGTTCACGGCGATTCTGATTGGGTTGACATTGCTGGTGCTGACGTTGAGTGCGTATTTCAGCTGAGGCAGGACACATCTGTTTCGCGGCGACCCATTTTCAATTGAAAGTGGGTCGTTTGTTTTTTGCCAAGGGCGAAGCATGTATGGGGCAGCACGTGGGGTTGTGTGCTTTTTGACGCATGTGTTTGTGACTCCAGTCACTGCGCCGAATTTTGAATAAGCATCTCCTCGGAGGCGTGAAAGTTTCTGGACGTTTCATTGCACCTATCATTGCCGCGACGTTGTTTTTCGGGGTGTTTTCAGCATGCGCAGAGCAGAAGCCGAAGGATAAAGACTGTCTCGGCTGTCACGCGAGTCCGGCACTGACTACGCAGGTGAATGGCAAGACCGTGAGCCTGTATGTGGACCCGGCGAAGTTGAAGCATTCGATCCACGGTTCCGGGCCCAACGGAATAGGGTTTTCCTGCGTGGATTGCCACAAGGACGTCAAGGGGTTTATCCACGAGACTCCGCGGAAGAAGATTACATGCGCGGAGTGCCACGCTGATGCGCAGACTGCCTACGAGCATAGTCTTCATGCGAAGCCGATAAAAGCTGACGGCACCCCGGCGGCAAACTGCCAGGACTGTCACGGCGGGGCGCATGAGATTGTCGGCGCGGACGATGCGAAGTCTCCGGTGAATCACAACAACATTCCTTATACATGCG
>Ga0116135_1001746_pt1 | contig 10506 bp, 9 predicted proteins | sample June2015DPH_20_1_FD_89738 | JGI IMG/M metagenome (GOLD analysis project Ga0116135, IMG submission 89738) | Peatland microbial communities from SPRUCE experiment site at the Marcell Experimental Forest, Minnesota, USA - June2015DPH_20_10 | ecosystem: Environmental > Terrestrial > Soil > Wetlands >... | reverse complement strand
GCATCGCCGCCGGTCAGCCTATCGAAGCAGTACAGACGAATTAAACCATTTCTCTCGCTGACTTCGTCCGCTCGAAAGAAGTATTCGTTCTTGAAGTCCGCGGCGATTCGATGCAAGATGAGGCCATTCTCAACGGAGACTACGTTCTGGTGGAGAAATTGAAGACTGCGCATAACGGGGACATCGTGGTCGCGGTGGTCGACCGGGATGACGCGACTCTGAAGCGTTTTTACCGTGAAGGGGATAACATCCGGCTGCAACCTTCAAATGTAACCATGAAACCCATCATCGTTCCCGCCGTGTCTGTGGAAGTGCAGGGCAGGGTGATCGGAGTTCTGCGGAAGTACTGAAGAAGCTCCATCCCCCTGGCAGGGCAGCCTGAAAAGAGAAACGCACGCGCTCATAAACGAAAGACCGCGTGCGTTCAAGTTATAGCTAGAAGCTGTCTTTACCCAACGTGCTTATCAATCGCCTGCGCGAGCGCATCCTTCGGACGATATCCTACAAGCTGCTCAACCACCTGACCACCCTTGAAAATCAGCAGCGTCGGGATGCCAGTGACTTTGTAGCGCATAGGAGTCGAGCTATTGGCGTCAACATCCATCTTGCCGACTTTAAGTTTGCCCTGGTAGTCCTTCGCCAACTCGTCCACGATGGGAGCAAGGGCGCGGCAAGGCCCGCACCAGGTTGCCCAGAAGTCCACCAGCACGGGTGTTTCTGATTTCAACACGTCCTGATCGAAGTTTGCATCGGTAACTTCGACAATTCCATTACCTGCCATTTTAATTTCTCCTCGTTGTAACGTCGCACTGTTCGGCGGACGCTCCCATTTCTTGGAAACAACGAGCGGTCGTAGCCGTTCCCGGCGATCTATGATTGCTTGTCCCGTCTTGGGGCAACTAACTATCGTACCACTCGCATTTGATGCTGCCTACCCGCGAAAGTCGCAGAATCAGCCGCGCCACGTCCATCCCATGCTTTTCCGCCATTACACTTTGCATTTAGAAAATGAACGAGTTAGAAGAGAAACTTCACCGCCGCCTGCATCAGCCGGGGAGCTGCCGCGCTCACCACGTGCCCGAAGGTTGAACTGTTGATGTTTCCATTCACCGAGGCTGGCCCATAAAACTGAGCGTGGTTAAAGGCATTGAATCCTTCGAACCGGAACTGAAGCGATTTGGACTCATGCAGCGCAATGTTCTTGATCAATGCCATGTCATAGTTGTCGATCCCAGGCCCGTAAAAGAACCGGCGCTTGGCGTTCCCCGGCTGTCCCAGAGGCTGAAGGCTGAAGAGGCTGGTATTGAAATAGCTCTTGCCGTTGCGGGGATTATGGTTCAGACCGAGAGGTCCCTGACTATATTGCGGCTCATCCACTCCATAATTGTTCACGCCATTTGGTTCGGTTCCGAGCAACGAATTGTCGCCGTAGTTGTATAGCGTGACCGGAAAACCGGTACTGAATCGAGTAATGCCTGAAATTGCCCACCCTTGCGTCAAGCGGTTCGAATAGCCGATGAGCCGTTCGATCGGGAGCTGATAGCTATAGCTCACAACAAAATTATGTTTTACGTCGAAGGCGGATAGAGCCTTGCTGAGCGCGGGGTCGACAGGATTGATCTCTTCCCCCAGATTTGAAGCCTGATCGATTGATTTGCCGTAAGTGTAGCCACCGAGAATTTCTAGTCCCCCGCTGGTGTGGCGCAGCGTTACTTCGAGGGCGTTGTAGTTGGAGTTGCCGATTGTGGCCTGATTGGTATCGCTCCCGAAGTTCGGCCCGAGAGGTCCACGAGTTCCGTTTATAACCTGTCCCGAAGCAGTGACGTAGGTAGCGTCTTCAAAAAACGGCCCGCAGGGCGTCTGTCCAGGCGCTAGGGCCGCTGGATTCATCAACCGTAAGCAGAGCGCAGGATCGCCCGGATTCGCTTCCACCAGAGCCAGCAGGCGATGCCCCTGTGTACCCACATAACTCGCGCTAAAAACCGTGTTGGAGGATAGTTGCCGTTCCAGCGAAAACATATATTCCTCGGTATAAGGAATACGATTCGTAGTGGGATAAGCCGGAAGCCCGCTGATCGGCTCGTACTGCGACCAGTCAATATTCGGATCAGGATGGCTCGCAGACGAATCAAGAGGGGCGAATTGGACAGGAAAATATTGTTTGCCTTGTCCCGTGGAAGCCGAAATAAATGGGGTGGAAAATAGTGGAGGAGCGGGGCTTGTATAGGTGATGCCGTAGGGTGCGTTCGCCGCAAGCACGCCAACCGTGAGCGCCTCGATCGCCGTATAGAAGATTCCGAAGCCGGCCCGGATACTCGTCTGGTTTGGACCGCCAATAATTTTCCCAAGAAACGAACCGGGAGCGGCTGCGGGCGAATACACGACCCCAACCCGCGGCGCGAAATCCCTGTTTCCTGGAGGAGCCAACGTCCGCGGCACTCCGGCATCGGTCGGAAAGAGAACTCCCGCGGGCGCTCCGGGAAATACCACGGATTGCCGTCCCGGCTCCAACGTCGAAATTTGGTTATATTTCTCGTACCAGGGTTCGATCCGGTCCCAGCGCAAACCGTAGTTCAACGTGAGATTCGGCCGCACGCGCCATGCCTCCTGGATATAAAGTCCAACATACTTGTTACGTCCATAAAACGGCTGGAGTTGGCTTTGGTTGTATTGCGTTGGCGCTCCCAGCAAAAAATCGGCGAAGTCCGACCCGGTCTGGCTGCCGTAGAAAATAAAGCTACCATTGAACTGGGCGATAGGATGTGTATTGACTTGGTCGAAGTGAAATTCGCCGCCGATCTTGAGAGTGTGCATGCCAACCACTTTAGAGAGATTATCCAGCCACTGGTATGTGTTGTTGCCCTGCTTCAGTTCATTGGTGTTGGTTCCAATCGAATAATTATTGAAGACGATATTCTCCACGCCCTCGGTTTCCGGCGAGAGCGGTACAATCCCGGGAGTGTTGGCTCCAACCTGAAAACCCTGCGAAGCCAGGCTCACGCCTAATCCACCCTGCGGACGGCCAAGGTTGTTCGAGTCCCGCAGATAGCTGAAGCGGAATTCGTTTACCGTCGTCGCACTCAATGTCTTGGTGTCACCCAAATTAAGCAATTGGGCACGCCCCAAGTTCTTGGCATTGAAGCCCGGCACATTTGCCCCACCCTGTGCCGTCGGGTAAGGATTGTTCTGAGTGAAGTTATCCAGAAAATAGTAAGCCGATAGCAATCCCCAGCGTGCGTTGGCGTCAAACCGGATAGCACCCTTATTGTCATCCAGTGTTTGATTGTTCGCCGAGCTGGAAAATTCGTTCCCCGGAAAATTCGCCGTCGGGATGTACTGCAACAAATGCTGGGCTGGAGCCGCCCATTTCTCCATTGGAACTTGCAGCGTCGGCAACACGCAAGCTAACGTGCTCGAACAACCGGGGAAATAATACGGTTCGCCCACATTCACGGGATAGCCCAGGTTGCTCGAAAGAGTACCAGCCCAAGCCGACCCGCTAACCGTCTGTTCCAGCGAACCTGCCATATCCGATAGATCACCGGAGCGGTCTTGCGCGGATGGCACCGGAATCAGTCCGGTGTCGACTCCCTGAGTCTGCCGTGTGCCTTGGTAATCGGCGAAGAAAAATATTTTATTCCGCTTGATTGGGCCGCCGAGAGTCCCCCCAAACTGGTTCTGGTCGAAGGAGCCGCGAGTCGGCGAGAAGTAGTTTCGCGCGTCCAGGTTCGTATTGCGCAAAAACTCGAAAACATCGCCGTGAAATGCGTTGGTCCCGGACTTTGTAACCACATTAATCTGACCACCGCTGTATTCGCCATATTCTGCGTCAAAATTGTTGGTCAGCATCCTGAACTCGGCGATCGAATCCAGGTTGGGAATGATCGCGGTGCCCATGTTCACGTCTTCTTCAACATCACTGCCATTCACCATAAAACTATTGGCGAACTCCCGCTGGCCATTGATGGAAACATTTCCGGAATTCAAATCCCCCGAAGGTGAGAAAGCACTGGCGCCCACATCCTGCACCGTGCTCGAGGTGATCGAAGTGGCCGGAGCGACTCCGGATTGCAGTGAGAGCAGATCAGTATAGCTACGGCCGTTCAACGGAACGCTGGTCATCGTGGAGCCTGCAATCACCTCGCCCATCTGCGAACTGGACGTTTCTGCGTGAGCAGCGTTGTCGCTGACGGTAACAACATCGTTTCGTTGGCCCAGCGTGAGCTGGATATCAATGTGAAGCGCGCTGTTAGCATCAAGCGCAATTCCAGTCCGGCGGTAGGGTTTAAAGCCAGGATGATTTACTTCAAGAATATAGGTTCCAATAGGAAGCACCGGGAACGAATACGTCCCCAGGCCATCGGTGATCGCAGATTGTTGAACTCCCGTGGTTGCATTGAGCAAACTCACCGTCGCCTGGGCAACAGCGGCTCCCGATGGATCTTTGATTGCTCCGGAAATGCTGCCGCCCACTCCTGCCCAGCTCGTATTGACCAAGGCGAGGAGCAGGCACCATCGAAGCAGCCATACTGGAAAAAAGCTTCCCAACATTGGGGCTCAATTTCTGAGGTATTCTGCGATCGGGTAATCCTAGTTGCAAATCGGTCGCATCTGAGATTAAGCTTGAGGGATAGCCCCCTTAGTCGTCAAGCGAGGGCGGAAAAATCCGTCGCAATGCGATTGCGACCAGTTGCAACAAGAAGCAGTTTCTGATTAATCAATGAAGGCGGAAACGCTCACCCATGCCTCTACCTCAAACCGAGATGCCAGGCCGCCTGCAGGCGCACTTCGCCGAGCGCGGAATACGAATGACACAACAGCGCCGCGCCATTCTGCGCGTGATGGAAACAGCTACCAAGCACCTCGATGCGGCCCAACTCCTGCGCAAAGCGCAGAAACTCGACGCTAGTGTCGATCGCAGCACCGTCTACCGAACTCTCCAACTGCTTAAGCGGCATGGACTGATCGACGAACTCGACCTGATGCACATTCACGGCGAGGGCCACTACTATGAGCGCAAGTTGAACCGCGACCATATCCACATGGCTTGCTTGCGTTGCGGAAAGATTATGGAATTCGTCAGCGATGTGTTTGACGAACTGAAGCAGCAGGTCGAAAAGGATTGCCGCTTCCGGATTGTGGTCTCACGTTTAGAAATAGGCGGTTACTGCACTGCCTGCCGAAAAGCGGAGTAGTCGATGGGCGGACACATTGCAATCCGCTTCCTCCAAGAAAAAGACGCGCTTGATTACTCGGGTATCCGCCGGGCAGCCCTCGAAACCGAGGAGGATGCCTTTGGTTCCTCACCGCAAGAGCACGCCGCCTTAACCATCAACGATATTGCCGGGCGCATAACGTTTGTTCCCTCGGAAAAATTCGTTGTAGGAGCATTTATAGGCGAGAGGCTGGTAGGAACTGCTGGATTCTTTCGCAATCAAGGCCTAAAAGAACGCCACAAAGGGCAGATTTGGGGCGTTTATCTGGCTCGGGAGGTGAGAGGCAAGAGCGTCGGCAAGCAGATGCTGCGCCTCCTTCTTGATCGTGCGACAACAATTGAAGGACTGGAGCAGATCAAACTCGCGGTCGCGACCACTCAGCGCGCCGCGGTGAGCCTGTATCGCTCGCTGGGCTTCGAGTCATTCGGCCTTGAGCGGGGAGCGCTCAAGATCGGCGATAAATACATTGATGAGGAACACATGGTTCTAAACGTCAGGCGCCAACCTTAACGCGATGAGAGATACGCCAAACAAAAAAGCGCCTCGGACTCTTTAGCCCAAGACGCCTCGGCAGCCCTCCCCCAGAACTGCCAAACCACTCATGGATACTAGAATTTGAGCGTTTTCGTGTAAACGTCACTTAGGTAATGCAGGGCTGAGGGCAATGCGGACTTGACGGTTCTAAGGCTGTTTTTGCCAGGTTTGCGCGGAATCGGAGGTAGTCCAGAACTCGGCGTTCGAGGTTGAAATCTTTCCGTGCTGCGGGTCGGGAAACTGGATGCTGATAATGTCGCCAGTGAGGCCGACTCTGCCATCGGAGGGCATGACACGGATCCAATGATTGCCACTGTCGCCACTGTGATAAAGCACTCCCGTCGCTCCGCCAACCCATACTTCACTTCCGGTTCCGGTCACCACATAAAAAATTGGACTATGGGTCTGGTCAACCGCATCTGCGGACGGATTTATCTTCTCCCAGCTTTTTCCGCCGTCGAACGAACGCTGCAAGGTGCCTGTGGTTGTTACAGCCCACTTCGGCGAGACTCGCAGCACCATCGCCGGCGAAATCTGCGACGGAAAATTGGGCGATGGAATTTGACCGCCCGGCGCCGCCTGCGTGGGCACCGGATCTTTAGCCTTTACGATGTCGAAGCTATCGTTCCCCGCAGGCCCTGCCACTGGTCTGCGATTCATTGCCAACAGGGAAGAAGCATTGCTGGAAGAGTCGATTTTCGCCGCCGCCCGGCGCTGTTGCGAAGACTTCCTCTCCTCCCCAAGCTGCGGTTTGATCGACACAGCCAGGGATTTATCCTCAGAGACTGGGGGTGGCGTTGCGCGCGAAGCCAGATCTTGGACTGAAGAAGTGTCTACCACTGGATCTCGCCGGAAAACCCTCGACGCAGCATTTAGGTTCGAATGGGAGCGGGTATGGCGAACTCCGACGAAGCTGGCTGCAATAATGGCAGTCCCTAATACTCCCCAGCGCAATACAGGCCACGCCAACAATTCCGCCGCTCGCTTGCGTCGCGAAGAGAAGCCGAGCATGGGCAGCAACTCTTCCTGACCCATGCTTAGCGCTAGTATCTCCCTGCAATTACCACAGTGGGAAAGGTGTTCCATCACACCACCGCGTTCCCGCTGATCGAGCGATTGTTCGGCGAAAGCAGTTAAAAGATCGACGTCCGGATGCGATTCCGAATCCAATTCTCGGCCTTGAAGCCTGCCCACTACGAATTTTGGAACGCTCTCCATCTAAATGTTGCAATCTACTTATTCCCGAGCTTGCTCACTCGCCCATTCGAACCGACCCAGGCTCTCTAGAAGCCCGTGCTCTTGCTTTTCCATCGTTCTTCTCACCAGAGAACGCCGTCACCTTCGATTCTTGCGCTAGACTGCGACGAATGTCTAACCTCAAGTCCCGGACGTCCACTTCCAACGCCTCTTCGGCCTGCCGGCGGCTCATGCCTTGCTGGATCATGTGAGCCACAATCTTCTTTCTCAGGGATTTCGCCAGCCTGTCTACCTTCCGGCTGATGGTCGACTCATGCACTCCGAGAATGCGGGCGATCTCGGCCAACGTCCGGCCATCCAGATAATACGCCGCCAAAACCATGCGATCCTCGCTGGAAAGGCCTGCTAACCCCGCGTCCGTCGCTAATTCCAACCGCAAATCAGGAGAGGGGAGCGTCTCTGACTCAGGGGCGGCAAACTGGGATCCGTCCTCGCCTTCCTCATCCAGGCTGATTAAACGTTTGGTCCGGCGATAGCGGTTGACAAACTCCTGCGCCAGCACGGTTCGCAGCCAGCCCTCGAGCGATCCGCGGCCGGTGAACGAAGATAATTTCGACAGCCGCTGCCCTTCCCGAGTGGTCGTTCCATAAAGCTCGGCGTAAAGGCTATCGGCCAGATCGCGCGCGGCGGAGTCTTCCCGCGCGATGCGCAGCGCCGCCTGATAAAGTTTTTCTCGGTAACGGGTAAGAAATATTTCCCACGCCAGGTTGTGACCTGCGGCGCAGGCCCGGGCCAGGGCCAGTTCTTCAACCCGCAAGCTCATCAGGAAGGTGCATGCCACCCCTTTTCCTGTTGCCGCGGGCAGATACTTCGCCGCCACGTCGCCCAGAATACCGGCTAGCGTTTCTCGCGTAAGACCAATCTTTTCGCATCCGCCTCGTGCGTGCAATTCGCCGAGCAACTCGGAAATTGCCAACTGGATGGAATCGGAAATGGTTTTCGTGGCGCACATGCAGACAAAATAGAGAGTACGACGGGCAGAGCCTAGGGCGCTACTAAATCCTTAGACGCTTGTAAGGACAATTTTGCCGCAAGAGTTGGATGTATTTTCGTTCTTAAGGCACTCAGTAGGACAGGACCCGCGATGATGAGTTTTTTAGGAAGGATGTCGGGCACAGCCCGCGTAGGCGATTAGTTGTCGGAGTTGTCGTGCTGGTACCAATCACGCCACGCGGCGGAGCTGTTGGGCAAGCGTTTTCTGGTGATTTCTGCAAGCGCCTGGAATGCCCAAAGATGAGTCTGGGCATCCACCGACGGATCATCGGAAAAAATTATGAGTTGTGGCACAGCCAGCATTCGCTGGTTTCGGCTTAACATTCCGGATTCAGCCAGGCTGGCTGCGGCGCGCTCTCGCACTATCGGGGACGGGTCGTTGTGCAGGGCATCAAGTAAAGGAGTAATGGTGGCTGTTGTGCCGACCAACGCTAGACTTTCTACTGCCCAGCGACGTGCGTCTTCTGAAAGCACGCCGGATTTTCCATCAAGATCCTTCAAGTGGTGACTCAATATGTCGACCACTCGATCGGTTTGGACTCCGCGATTGCCCATCAGCCCGAGAGCCCAGAGTGCCCAGACCCTCCGTGAGTGATCGGAAGCGTTAGCTTGCCGTTCCAGGTCATCAACGGTGGGGACGCTCTTATTCAGGCCGTAGGCTACCAATTGCACTTCCACCGCGGAATCGCGCACATTGTCATCTTTCGAATTCAGTGCGGCAGTGGCGAGTGCGCTCAACTGCACGTCCCACGCAAGTTTTCCCCTCCACGCGTCGACACGCGATTCGATCTGCCGGGTGGCTCCCTCCGAGTGTGCCACGGCACACTCCAGCAAAGTTTCCGCCTGCCGCTGAGGCTCCTGCTGATCAAGATCAGTATCCGATGGCAGCGGGATGTTGATAGTAGACTCTTGCTTGAGCGACTCCCGCAATGAAGGTGCGTTCGCGATTTTTCCCCACAGCGCGCCCGCAGTTCCCGAGCCAGAGACAACAAGTGCAGCAACAATTCCCAGAACCACAGCGAAGCACTGCGGCAGACGAAGATTTGGCGCCACGCACCAACTCTCAGATTGCGAAGGTTCGCGCTTCGCAGCGAGAATCTCGCAGTTTCTTGTAGGGCCGGCCTGCCCGTCCACGTGTTGTGTTGCTGGACGCATCTGTCCAAAGTTTAGGGGCGCTGAGTAATCAGGTAAAGTTACTTCCGGGACCCATCCCACGTCATTTAGATGCCGCGTCCCGATGCCAAGTCGAACTCACCCGTTCGAATTGTCATCCAATAACGTATTGCGAGGAGAACATGTTTAAGCGTGCAATAAGCCTGTTGGCACACCGTTGGCTGGAGAATTTTGCGACGCGCTTCGCGGCTAAGCCCGTAGGGAGTTCGCAGGTCGGGGCCAAATGTTGAAATCTACTACTTCAGGGTCAAGAATTTCGGTCTGTCTTATCTTGGCTGTTCTCTTTGTGCAGCTCAGTGCGATTCAGACTTGCGCGGCCTATTCTGTGCTCACCCATGAAGAGGTCGTGGATCTGGCTTGGAAAGACACCATTGTTCCGCTCCTGAAGAAAAGATTTCCCGTAGCGACTGATGATGACTTGAAGAAGGCTCACGCTTTTGCCTACGGCGGATCGCTGGTTCAGGACATGGGATATTACCCGTTCGGCAACAAATATTTCAGCGATCTTACACACTACGTTCGCAGCGGCGACTTCGTTGTGAATCTCGTGAACGAAGCCTCCGACCTGAACGAATATGCCTTCGCCTTGGGCGCACTTGCCCACTATTCAGCCGACAATTGCGGACACCCGACAGTCAATCAGGCTGTCGCCATCGAGTTTCCAAAACTGGCAAGAAAATATGGCCAATTCGTGACCTACGAGGACGACCCGAGAGCCCATATCCGGGTAGAGTTCGGCTTCGACGTCGCTCAGGTTGCGAAAAATCGCTTCACCTCCGACAGCTATCACGACTTCATCGGCTTTGAAATTTCGAAGCCGGTGCTGGAGCGGGCTTTCCTCAAAACTTACGGCGTTCCCCTCACGGATGTCATATCAAAAGAAGATCTCGCAATCGGGACGTTCCGGCACGCCATCAGTACCGTAATCCCTGAGATGACTCGGGTGGCGCTGGTCACCCGACGCAAAGAAATTGTTGCGGAAACTCCAAATTTTCGTGCGAGACAATTTCGTTACTACCTATCGCGCGCCAGCTATCAGAAAGAATGGGGGAGGGGCTACAAGCGTCCAGGTTTTGGAACGCGCGTGCTGGCATTTTTTCTTCGAATCGTCCCCAAAGTCGGGCCATTCAAGGCGCTCGCGTTCAAAGTCCCGACCCAGAAAACTGAAGATTTATACATCGCGAGCGTAGACAAGACGGTGAAAAACTACGACGATCTCCTTCATGAAAGCGCCGCGGGAAACCTTCAGCCGGCCAACACTGATTTCGATACCGGACATGACACTAGAGCCGGCGAATACAGGCTGACCGACGACACCTACGCCCGCTTGCTG
>Ga0116135_1001745_pt1 | contig 10508 bp, 11 predicted proteins | sample June2015DPH_20_1_FD_89738 | JGI IMG/M metagenome (GOLD analysis project Ga0116135, IMG submission 89738) | Peatland microbial communities from SPRUCE experiment site at the Marcell Experimental Forest, Minnesota, USA - June2015DPH_20_10 | ecosystem: Environmental > Terrestrial > Soil > Wetlands... | reverse complement strand
TCCTCCACCATTCCTGCCCCACGCTCTCCGAATACATCGACCACATGAACCGTTACTCGTCGCTGGGAGCGGAGATGGTCGTGGCGAAAGGCAATGGCAAGGTTCCATTCAGCGTCATCAACATCGTGCTACGCCCGCTGACGACGTTCATCTACAACTATTTTTTTCGCCTCGGCTTTCTCGATGGACGTGAAGGCCTGCTACTGCATCTCTACCATGCGGTTTACGTGTCGTGGAAATACGCCAAAGCGTGGGAACTGTCGCGCAAGAACTCAGCCCTGTCATCCTGAGCGGAGTGACTGCTTCGTCGAAGACGAAGCAGTCATGGAGTCGAAGGATCCCTTTCATCTTTCCGGTGCGCGCGGCCCATCGAGGAGTTCTCACGAAACGTCCCTCAGCGCCGCCGAAGAGAGCGCCTTGACGCGGGCCGACTGCTGCGTAGGTGTTAGGGATCCTTCGGCTGCTCAGGATGACACTTTCTGAATTCTCTCTGCGTACTCCGCGTCCTCTGCGTTGAGTCCCCTGACCGACCGGTCGTTTGAATGACCCGCTCGCGCCTTGCCCCCGCGCTCGCCCTTCCCTATCATCACAACAGAACACTGGGGTTCGTATGGAAAAGAAGCCGTCCAAGCCGCAGATTGCCGAGAATCCTGCCGCTGACGTTTTTGAAAACCGCCATCCTTCCGCAACCGAAAAGAACTGGGCCGAGAAAACACTTGCACCCACAATCGAGAAAGCTCCAGAGCGCCCGATCGGCGCGCCCACCGGGGTGAATGTTGATGAGCACGGGCACGCTCGCTTTACGACGATTTCCGGAGTTCCCATTCGCCGCCTCTACACGCAAGCGGATCTCCCAGAAGACTGGAGCGAGGAAAAGTATCTAGGCTATCCCGGCCAATCTCCCTACACGCGCGGCATTCATGCCACGGGATATCGCGGCAAGCTGTTTACCATGCGACAGTTTTCCGGCTTCGCGTCGCCCGAGGAAACCAACCAGCGCTACAAATATTTGCTCGAGCACGGCGGTGGCGGACTTTCTGTAGCCTTCGACCTGCCCACGCTGATGGGCTACGATTCGGATCATCCGGCAAGCGAAGGCGAAGTGGGAAAGTGCGGCGTCGCCATCGACTCGCTCGAAGACATGGAAATTCTGTTTGGCGGCATCGATCTGGAAAAGACGACCGTATCGATGACCATCAATTCGCCTGCTTCGGTATTGTGGGCCATGTATCTGGTTGTCGCGGAGAAACAAGGCGCGGACTGGAAAAGGATTTCGGGCACGATTCAAAACGACATCCTCAAGGAATACATCGCGCAGAAGGAATATATCTATCCTCCGGCACCATCGATGCGGCTGGTAATCGACACGTTTGAGTTCGGATCGAAGTTCACGCCACGTTTCAACACGATCTCGATCAGCGGGTATCACATCCGCGAAGCCGGTTCGACCGCGCTGCAGGAGCTGGCGTTCACGTTGTACGACGGCGTGGAATACGTGGAGTGGGCACGGCGGCGCGGACTCGATGTGGATGAATTCGGTCCGCGCCTCAGCTTTTTCTTCAACGCCCACAATGACTTCTTCGAAGAGATTGCAAAGTATCGTGCGGCCCGGAAGATTTGGGCTCAAGTGATGAAAGAGCGGTTTGGAGCGAAGAACCAGCGCACCTGGCTGATGCGATTCCACACGCAAACGGCAGGAGTATCGTTGCCCGCGCAGCAGCCTATGAACAACATTGCGCGCGTTGCGTTGCAGGCGCTTGCGGCCGTCCTGGGCGGGACGCAATCGCTGCACTGCGACTCCTACGACGAAGCGCTGGCCTTGCCCACTGAAGAAGCAGCGCGGATCGCGCTGCGCACGCAGCAGATCATCGCCTATGAATCGGGCGTGACGCAGACGGTCGATCCGCTGGCCGGATCATATTTCTTAGAAGCCTTGACTTTGGAAATGGAAAAGGGCGCGTTCGATTACTTTGGCAAGCTGGACGCGATGGACGGAATGGTGAAAGCTATCGAGCGCGGCTATCCGCAAAAGGAAATCGCCGAAGCCTCTTATCAGTACCAGCGCGCCGCCGAAGCCAAAGAGAAAATCATTGTAGGGGTAAACGAATTCGTGGTCGAAGAAGAATCGCCGCACATTCTCTACATTGGCGAAGGCGTTGCCCGGCAACAGTCGGCCAAACTCAAGGCACTACGGGCCCGCCGATCAAATGACGAAGTGCGATGGTGTCTCGACGCGCTGAAAAAAGCCGCGGCGCAGGAACCAAAAGTAGGCACGCATGAAAGGATTTCTCCCGCGAACACGATGCCCTACATCGTGGACGCGGTGCGCGCCTACGCCACCGTAGGCGAGATTTGCGAGGCGTTGCGGGAAGTTTATGGGACTTACACCGAGGTCAGCATCACATAGGAGCAAGGAAAGCGTCAGTCATCCAGCGCGGCAACCCTTTGTCTCGTATGGCGATACCACCTCGCCCTAATTGGGAAGCTCCCGAAAGATTGTGGTTCCACCGGCGGAAGTCTCACTCCCCTCCGATTATGATTGAGGTCGCAGATTGCGACCTCAAATGAAGAAAAGAAAAGAAGCGACATTGTTGAGCATGCCGAAACAGCGTACGGCGTTAGCTTCCGCTGTGGAATCGCGCATCTTTTTTCTGCGCCATCAGAGGGTAATCCTCGACGCCGATATTGCCGAGCTTTATGGCGTACCGGTGAGAGTTCTCAACCAGCAGATCAAGCGCAATCGGGAACGATTCCCTTCGGACTTCGTCTTTCAGCTGACAGCCAAAGAGCACGAAAACTTGAGATCACAAATTGTGATCTCAAGTAACACGCATGGCGGGCGGCGATACCCACCTTAATGCGTTCACTGAGCACGGCGCGATCATGGCGGCAACCGTGCTCAATTCCGAGCGGGCTGTGGAGATGAGTGTGTTTATGGTGCGCGCGTTTGTGCGGCTGCGCGAGATGCTTGCTACGAATCGAAAGCTTGCAGGAAAGATCTACGAACTGGAGAATCGTTTGGACACACACGATTCCACGATTCAGGATCTGATCGAAGCGATCAAGGAGTTGATGACGCCCGAGGACCCACCGCGCAAGCGCATCGGATTCCAGCTTCCGGCGGGCAAGGCAAGAGGGTAGTAGCCGGGATTTTGCCCCAGAACAATTAAGACGCCTGAAAGATCACGCTACAATTCTGGCTTGACCGAGCCAGACCCAATTACTACCTTCCACAGCAGCGAAAGCCCGTTGGGCGACCGCCTGCGTGGCTTGATCGCGCTTTTTCTCAAGCTGGGAGCGATCAGCTTCGGCGGCCCGGCCGCGGCGATCGCGCTGATGGAAGATGAAGTCGTCCGCAAGCGGCAATGGATCACGCGCCAGCGGTTTCTCGACATGCTGGGCCTGACCAACGTCATCCCTGGACCGAACTCTACCGAGATGGCAATCAATGTCGGTTTCGCACGCGCTGGGTGGGCGGGGCTGGCGGTGGCTGGAACGAGCTTCATCGTTCCAGCGGCGCTGATCACGGCGGCAGTGGCGTGGACGTATGTTCGTTTCGGCACGTTGCCTCTGGCAGAGTCTCTGCTGGCGGGAGTGAAGCCGGCAGTGATCGCGGTGATTGCGATCGCAGTATGGCGACTTGGAAAGATTGCGATCCGCGATGCGTGGCTGGGCGTGTTGGGAACCCTCGCGCTGGTAGCGTTTCTCGTGAAAATAAGCCCGCTGGCGATCCTGGCCGCCGGTGGCGTGATCGGGATGGGCGTGCAGCAGATACGAAAGTTACCTCGCGCAGCTGATGGAACCACTCTCTCTGCAGGATTGATTCTTGTGAAGAAGTCGATTCTGCTGCCAACGCTGCTAGCAGGTCTGCTACCCGGTGCGTTGGTGGTGGCGGCTGGCGTGCCCGTCGCAAAGCGAGTGCCGGTGGCGCGTCTCGGATGGTTCTTCCTTAAGGTGGGTGCCGTGCTTTATGGCGGCGGGTATGTGCTCTTCGCATTCGTTGAACAAGGGTTGGTGCGCGATCATCACTGGCTGACGCAGCAGCAGGTGCTGGATGCTATCGCGATTGGCCAGTTCACGCCGGGGCCAGTGCTTTCGACTGCGACCTTCATCGGATATCTTCTCGGCGGGGGCTGGGGGGCGGTGGTGGCGACGGTCGCGATCTTTCTGCCGTCGTTTCTGTACGTCGCGTTGTTGGGACCGATCTTGCCCAGGCTTCGCCGCTCCTCGTGGATGGCTGGTTTTCTCGACTCCGTGAACGTTTGCGCTGTTGCGCTGATGGCGGGCGTCACGGTAAGACTGGCAGGCGATGCTTTGCGCGGATGGCCGATGTGGGTAATTGCCGCTGCGGCGCTGGCGGTCCTGTGGAAGTGGAAAGTGAATCCGGCGTGGGTAGTGTTGGGCGGAGGCCTGGCGGGAATGCTGTCGGCTGTGGCGCGCTGATTTAGGGTCTGCGCACCGAAGAATATTCGAGTTTTGTTCGCCTCCGGATAATTTTGTGATAAACCTATGGAATCATGCGAAGAGCTGTCACCCATCTCAAGAAGTCCGATCCGGTCATGTGCGCAATTATTGAGCGTATTGGGCCGTGCCGCATGCAGTTTGGGCCACCGGAGTTTCACAGCCTGGCCGAAGCCATCGTCTACCAGCAATTGAATGGCAAGGCCGCCGTAACAATTTTCAAGCGATTTGCGGCGCTCGCCGGCGAGCCGCTTACGCCTGAGGGCATCCTCAAACTCAGTGATGAACAGATGCGTGGTGCAGGATTGTCGAAACAGAAGTCCGCATATCTCAAGGATCTCGCAGCAAAGACGGCTGGGGGCTTGCTCGATTTTGCACGCCTGTCGGAGTTACCGGACGCACGAGTAATCGAACATCTGACGCAGGTAAAAGGCATCGGCGTATGGACGGCGCAGATGTTTCTGATGTTCACGCTGAAGCGCGAGAATGTACTGCCGACAGGCGATTTCGGAGTACGCATGGCAATTTACAAGCACTATCTCGACGTACAGCGGGCAAAGACAGCGACGAAGTCCTACACAGGAAAGAAGCCTGCGACGGCGAAGAAAGACCGCAAGCAAAAGATCAAGCTGCCAAGCCCCGAGCAGATGGAAAAGATCGCAAAGTGCTGGGAGCCTTACCGCAGCGTGGCTTGCTGGTATCTGTGGCAGAGCCTGGATACGAAGACGCTATGACCACAGAGAGCGGGCAGCACCCGGCGCTGTGCTCCCCTACGGCGTCTGTGGTTAAATGAATGGCGATGGCTGACCTGAAGATTCGCGTACTGGTGGCAAAGCCGGGACTCGACGGTCACGACCGCGGCGCCAAGGTGATTGCCCGCGCGTTGCGCGATGCCGGCATGGAAGTGATTTACACCGGCCTGCGGCAGACGCCGGAGATGATCGTGAGCGCGGCGCTGCAGGAAGATGTGCAGGTAATCGGGCTGTCGATTCTTTCGGGCGCGCACAATGCCATCGTCCCGCGGGTTATGGACTTACTCAAACAGAACAAAATGGATGATGTTCTGGTACTGGTTGGCGGGATCATTCCCGATCAGGATATTGATGCTCTCAAGAAACTTGGCGTAGCCGCCATCTTCCAGCCGGGCACGGCGATGGATGACATCGTGAAGTTTATCCGCGCGAATGTGAAGGCTGCTGGCGTTACGCTTTGAAGTTGCAGATTGCAACCTCAAAGAAAAATCACGGTCATCGCTGCTCCGCACAAAAGCAACTTCTCTCCGAAAATGCCAACTCCAAATCTCACCAGCATCCGGCAACAACTCGAGCGTACCGTTGGTCCTGCGCCGTGGTATTGGAAGACCTTCCAGGCATTCAATTCCAATTCCGGGCAGCATTTTGTTTGGACGCATCACGGTGACCAAGGACCCGTTGGATACGTGGTTTCACTAGCCTTGCAGCAGGAACCGGATAAGCCTCGACTGGCGTTGAACACGTACTGTCGGCCCTTTGTTGTATCGCCGAGTTGTCTCGGAATTTGGTGTCCGGAAAGCCGCAGTATTCGTTTTGCCGGTTTCGATCCGGACCAGCTCACAGCTTTTGACATCGCCGAGATTGCAGGATGGTTCAAGCAATCTTCCGACCGCATCTACTCCAAGACTCCACCGATTGCGGACTTCGAAGTGCCTCTCGCGCTCGGTCCGGGAATGCACAAGATCGACGTCCCTCCAGAATTGGCAATGGTCGATGAACTGATTGTGCCCACCAGCTACAAGGCGATGTCGAATGACGATCCGGCATTCGCGCTCTTTGTCCTCTATCTGCAGGCAGGATTGGTGGAAGTCTTGCCACAGAAATGGTTCACCGCGGCGCAGTATCAGGTGGGAAAGCAATGGATTTCACGCGCGGCTCGAGATCAGGAGTCGCATCGCATTTTCGGCGAATGCTTCGGCGCCGGAACTTTCCTGCTGGAAGAAGATGGATGCCGTCTGGCGGAGTGGATGCAGAGACGGTCTTAAGGCCTTAGGTCTCCCGCATCTGCAAGCCGCGGTCGTCTGAGAGCAAATAGAACCTGGAGATGGGGCCCGAACACCCAAGATCTAAAGTTCAGTTCTCGCCGCCCATGTCCGAATCTTTTTTTCATCTCGACGAGCAGGACGGCGCGTTCATCCTGCGTCTCCAGTCCCAGGACGGGACAAACCGACTAACACGAGCATGCGTACTCTCCCTAACTGCTACGATTCGTGAACTGGCCAACAAGACTCAGTCGCTCGTAATCACCGGGAACGCAAAGTTTTTCTCCGTGGGCGCCGACCTCAAAGAGATTGCAGCACTCAACGGCCCGGCAGCCTATGAGTTTTCAAGAATCGGCCAGGCGCTCATGTGGTCCATTGAGCAGTTCCCGGCTCCGGTGTATGCCGCCGTCTCGGGATACTGCATGGGTGGAGGCCTGGATTTGGCGCTGGCTTGCCACCGGCGCATAGCTTCCCGCCACGCGCTGTTTGGACACCGCGGCGCAGCTTTGGGCCTGATCACGGGATGGGGTGGAACGCAAAGATTGCCACGGCTTGTGGGCAAAGACATTGCTCTCGAAATGCTTCTAGCCGCGGAAAAGATCAGCGCGGAGCGAGGCCTGGCAATCGGACTCGTGGATGCGCTGGTGGATGATCCGGTAGCCGAAGCTTTGCGCCGGATCAAAGTTTGAAGATCAGTTGTTTGAGCGCCCTTGGGGTCAGAAGAGCCGAAGGCTAATAAGGAGGCTATTTGTCGACCTCGTCTGTTGCGCGTATACCGGAATAGCCCCTGATTGCAGCGTACCGCGTTGCATGGCGCTGCGGGAGTGTTATACCGTAATCAGTCCGCTCTCTTCACCCATGGCCGATCGCAGCGAAACTCCCGCCCTCCCCAAGTCTCAGGCCTCCAGCATCCTGACAACGAAAGTCGACCCTACGTCGGCGAGGTTCGAGGCCAACATGCGCTTTCTGGCTGATCTTATGTCGCAAATCCGCAATGAAGGCGAAAAAATTTGCGAAGGCGGCGGCGCCAAGGCGATCGAAAATCAGCATGCCAAAGGGCGCCTCACCGCGCGCGAGCGGATCGAATTATTGACTGACCCCGGAAGTTTCTTCGAGCTGGGACTTTATGCGGCCTACGGTATGTACGAAGAGTGGGGGGGAGCCGCGGCCGCCGGCGTGATCACAGGTATCGCGCGAGTTCAGACGCGCTTAGTCATGATCATCGCGAACGATGCCACGGTGAAAGCTGGCGCATTTTTCCCCATGACGTCGAAGAAAGTGATTCGTGCTCAAAACATCGCCATCGAGAACCGCATACCAACGATTTATTTGGTGGATTCGGCGGGCGTTTTCTTGCCTCTGCAGGAAGATGTTTTTCCTGACACAGACGACTTCGGGCGCGTCTTCCGCAACAACGCGGTCATGTCTGCGCTGGGCATTCCGCAGATCGCGGCCATCATGGGCATGTGTGTGGCTGGCGGCGGATACCTGCCAGTAATGTGCGATCACGTTTTGATGACCGATGGCAGCGGATTATTTCTAGCCGGTCCGGCGCTGGTACAGGCAGCAATTGGACAGAAAGTTTCGGCGGAAGATTTGGGTGGTGCGGCCATGCACGCAGGCATCAGCGGAACGGTGGATTTCCGCGAACCGGACGATCGCGCTTGTCTCGCGCGTATTCGCTCGATCGTGGAAAAGTGGGGATACCGACGCCAGTCACCCTGGGATCGCAAGAAGCCGACCGAACCGGCAATGACCGCCGAGGAAATTTACGGCATTTACGATTCGTCTCCCGCGCGTCCCTACGACATGAAAGATATCCTGGCGCGCGTGCTCGATGGCAGCTGCTTCGACGAGTACAAGCCCGAGTACGGTAAGACTCTCATCTGCGGCTACGGACGCATCGGCGGCTTTGCCGTGGGCATTGTCGCGAACCAGAAGATGCACGCCCATCAGACCGACCACGAAGGCCACAAGCGCATCGAGTTCGGCGGCGTGATTTATACGGAATCCGCAGAGAAGGCCGCGCTCTTCATCATGGATTGCAATCAAAATCTGATCCCGCTGGTTTTCTTCCACGACGTGAACGGCTTCATGGTCGGCCGCGACGCGGAGTGGAGCGGCATCATCAAGGCCGGCGCGAAGATGGTGAATGCGGTATCGAACTCCGTGGTGCCGAAGATCGCTGTGATCGTGGGCGGATCCTTCGGCGCGGGGCACTATGCTATGTGCGGCAAAGCATTTGATCCACGCTTCGTTTTCGCCTGGCCGACGGCGCGTTATGCCGTAATGAGCGGAGACTCGGCGGCGGGAACTTTGGTCGAGATCAAAGTGAAGCAACTGGAACGCGGCGGCAAGAAGTTGAGCGAGGAAGAGAAGAAAGAACTCTACGAATCGGTAAAACGCACGTATGACGAGCAGACCGATCCGCGCTACGGCGCAGCTCGGCTATGGATCGACAAAATCATCGACCCCATCGAGACGCGCGATGCTATCACTCAAGCTCTGGAAGCTGCAGCGCTGAATCCTGACGTGGCAGAGTTCAAGGTGGGAGTGTTGCAAACATGATTCATGGAAGCTCCTATAATTTCTTGATCTCCGTGTCTCCGCGGTGAGTGAATTGTCCGACACCGTCAAACTGATTGAATGTCCGCGCGACGCCTGGCAGGGGCTGAAGGGTCAGATTCCGTCCGATATCAAGCGCGCTTACTTGCAGGCATTGATCAGTGCGGGATTCAAGCAAATCGATGCAGTCTCCTTCGTCTCGCCGAAAGCTGTGCCCCAGATGGCCGACTCGGAAGAAGTCTTGAAGGAGCTCGATCCGCCCGACGATGTGGAGATCATTGGCATCGTGGTCAACGAAAAAGGCGCGCAGCGGGCGATCGATACGCATGCGCTGCACACTCTGGGATTTCCGTATTCGATCTCGGAAACTTTCTTGCGCAAAAATCAAAATCAATCTGCCGAAGAAGCGCTCGAAGAACTGGAGCAGATCCAGAAAAAAGCCGACGATGCCGCGCTCGACGTTGTGGTCTACATCTCGATGGCATTCGGCAATCCCTACGGCGATTTGTGGAACGTGGACGAAGTGATGGAAGCGATCTCGCTGATGGAGGTCGACAATCTCCGCATGATTTCCCTGGCCGACACTGTGGGCGTGGCCACCCCTGAACAGATCAGTGAACTGGTAAGCGCGGTGATGGCGAAGTACGATTACCTTGAGATCGGCGTGCACCTGCACAGCCGTCCCGAGCAGGCCGCGGCAAAGATTCTTGCCGCGTACGACGCCGGCTGTCGGCGCTTTGATTCGGCCATTGGCGGGTTAGGTGGCTGCCCGTTCGCGCAAGATGCACTGGTCGGCAACATTGCAACCGAGAAAGTGATTGAGGCTCTGAAGCAGCGTGGCGCAGAGTTGCCGCCTCTGAAGCCGCTGGAAGCTTTGCTCCGCGCGACCACTGAGATGGGGGCGAGGTACACAAATTCAGTCAGCGACCAATAATCCAAACATGAACTATAAAACGATCCAACTCACTTACGATTCGGGCGTCGCCACGATCACGCTGAACCGCCCAGAAAAGCGCAACGCCATCAGCTTCGAGTTGATTGACGATCTGCTGGGCGCCTTGAAGGAAGTGGAGAAATCGGAAGCGCTTGTCCTCATATTAACGGGCGCGGGCAAGGCCTTCTCATCGGGCATGGACCTGGACAACTTGAAAGCGCTGATTGGCCGGTCACCCGAGCAAAACCTGAAGGACTCGGACACAATGGTCCGCCTCTTCCGTACGCTTTACGAATTCCACAAAGTTACGATTGCGGCGGTGAATGGGGCCGCCATCGCCGGCGGCACCGGTCTGGCGTTGCTGTGCGACTTCGCTCTGGCTGTGCCGGAAGCCAAGTTCGGCTACACCGAGGTGCGCATCGGCTTTGTACCCGCGATCGTTTCGACATTCCTGCTGCGTCAGGTCGGCGAAAAGCAGGCGCGCGATCTTTTGTTGACTGGACGGATTTTCGGCGCAGAAGAAGCGGCGCGCAT
>Ga0116135_1001743_pt1 | contig 10510 bp, 8 predicted proteins | sample June2015DPH_20_1_FD_89738 | JGI IMG/M metagenome (GOLD analysis project Ga0116135, IMG submission 89738) | Peatland microbial communities from SPRUCE experiment site at the Marcell Experimental Forest, Minnesota, USA - June2015DPH_20_10 | ecosystem: Environmental > Terrestrial > Soil > Wetlands >... | reverse complement strand
GTGCCACCGCGCACCGAACACTGGGTGGAGAATGTTCTGGCCGATCGGGAATTGCATTATCTCTATATCAGCGTTTGGCCGGATGGGATTCCGCCGGAGGAACGAGAGGGCGGATGGAAGAACGTGTATGCCAAGATCATCGACAGCTACGCGAGCCGCGGATATCCGGTGGACGCGAAGTGAACGAGTGAACAGTGTGAGTGCGATTGTTTGAGTGATGAAGTGAATGAGTGAAAGAGTGAATGGGCATGAAGATTACCGACGTTGCGATCAGTGTGATCGCCAATCCGCATTCCGAGATGGTGACGGCGGGCGTGAAAGGCGGCAAGGCCGCGCACGACATCGTCTTTTTGCAGATCAAAACGGATGAGGGGCTGGAGGGCCACGCCTTTGCGTGGGGCGGTCGCTCGGGGCAGGCGACGGCCCATCTGATTGGGTCAATTATCCGCCCGCTGCTCATCGGGCAGGATCCGCTGAACCGCGAGTTGCTATGGCAGCAGGTGCGGCGCATGGATCGCTGGTGGGGATTTTTGCCCATCTACGCGCACGGGCCGGTGGACGTGGCGCTGTGGGACCTGGGCGCGAAGGCTGCCGGGCTGCCTCTCTACCGCTTGCTGGGCGCGTATCGCACGCAACTGCCGGCGTATGCCAGTTCGTTGATCCTGCCCACGATCGATGCTTTCGTGCAGCAGGCGCAGGAGTATCGCGCGATGGGCTACCGGGCGTACAAAATCCATCCCTGGGGTGATCCGGCGCGGGACGTGGAAGCATACCGCGCGTTGCGCTCGGAACTGGGCGAAGCAATGGTGCTGATGAGCGATCCTGTGGCCGGTTACACGCAACAGCAGGCCTTGCGCATAGGGCGGGAACTGGAGCGGCTGAATTACTACTGGTTCGAGGAGCCACTTTCGGATTACGACATCTACGGCTACCAGGAACTGTGCCGGGTGCTGGAGATTCCCATCGCGGGTGTGGAGTCAACGCCGGGAGGATTGTTCGGGACCACGCAGTACCTTACCCAGCGCGCCGTGGACATTGTGCGCAGCGATGTGTCGTGGAAGGGCGGCGTGACGGGATTGATGAAGACGGCGGCGCTGTGCGAGGCCTTCGGCGTGAACTGCGAGGTGCATACCACGACGAATGCTCTGCTGGACGCGGCCAACCTGCACGTGAGCTGCGCCATTCGCAACTGCGAGTATTTCGAAGTGCTGATCCCACAGGAGCCGTTCTGCTTTGGCGTGAAGAACCCGATCAAAATCGATGCCGAGGGGTTTGTGCATGTGCCGGAAGGGCTCGGCCTGGGCGCGGAGATCGATTTCGACTTGTTGGACAATCATTTGATTTGCAAGGTGTAGTGCCGGATGCGTGGGCGTGGACGCCCGCACGACAGCCGGTCTGGAGACCGGCGCTACAACGTCAGCAGTCGCGTCATTTGATTGCGGGATAGGTTCCGTCTGCGACGTCGCGTTCGGCGGCGATGAGGTCATTGGGCCGGCCGAGATCGCGCCAATAAGCGCCGTCGGCGCGGAGGGAGGCAATCTTCTCGCCCTGCGCGACGAGGCGGAGATAGGCGTCGATGATGGAAAAGGCACCCTCCTCCGTCAGCTTTGCGAAGATGCGCGGGGATACGACGTGAATGCAGGAGAACGCGAGCGCATGCTGCGAGGCGACTGGCCGGACAAGCTTGACCGGACCATCGCGTCCGTTGCGGCGGCCGCAGAGAATACCCTGCTCGTCGAAAAGCAGATAGCGCACGGTCTCGCGGTCCTGCACGGCGAAGGTGGAGAGCGCGTTCCCTGCCCTGTGAGCCGCGGCAAGGCGATCGATATCGATAGTGCTGACGATGTCGACGTTGTGGAGGATGAACGGCTGGAGAGTGGGGTCGTCGGGGCTCTTTCCATCCAGGAAGAACCATGCGGCCTTCTTCAATCCGCCTCCCGTGTCGAGGAGAGACTCCTCGCGCGAGACCTCGATTCTCATGCCGAAGTTCCGGTTGGCGGCGAGATAAGCAACGATCTGATCCGCGAAGTGATGGACATTCACGATGACTTCGCGGACGCCGAAGGTGCGCAGGCGGGAGAGCGTGATTTCAAGCAGCGTACGGCCGGCAACGGTGACCAACGCCTTGGGACGGTCGTCGGTGAAGGGGCGCAGGCGCGTGCCCAGGCCCGCCGCGAACACCATGGCCTTCATTGCGGGGGATTCTCCCAGCCGAGTTTCTCGAGTTGCATGTGGCGCACCTTAACATCCACACCATTCGTGCCGCGCAGATGTTCCGCCAGATGCTCGGCGAGATACACCGAGCGGTGCTGGCCGCCCGTACAGCCGAACGAGACGATCAAATTGGAGAAGCCGCGTTGACGATAGTTGGCCACGCTCGAGTCGACAAGAGAGAATGCGTGATCGAGAAACTCATGCACGCCCGGTTGACGGTCAAGATATTCGATGACGGGCTCATCCTTGCCGGTGAGTTGGCGGTATTGCTCTTCGCGTCCGGGGTTAGGCAGGCTGCGCCCGTCAAATACGAAGCCTCCGCCGTTGCCGGATTCGTCGGCGGGGATGCCGTTATGAAACGAAAAGCTGAAGACGCGGACCGTAAGACCGGGAGCGGGCGCGGAGAGGTTGCGTAGCTTTTCCGAAGCCTGCATGGCCTGGAGGGCGTCGAGCAGCGAAGGCAGCGCCACCGGCAGGCGAACATTGTGAGCCAGCCAGCGCAGGTTCTTGAGCGCATAAGGAACGCTTTGCAGAAAATGCGCCTTGCGCTCGTAGAAGCCTCGGAAGCCGTAGGCCCCGAGCGCCTGCAGGATGCGCACGTAAACGTACGCGTAGTAGTGCTCCATGAAAGCGTCGCGGTCCAGATCGATGTAAGCAGAGAGCACGTCAAGATAATGGTCGAGCAGTTCCTGGCGCAGAGCGGGCGGTAGATCGGCTTTGCCGTCGTAGAGCAGCGAGGCGATGTCGTAGTGCAGCGCGCCTTTGCGGCCACCCTGGTAGTCGAGAAACCACGGGCTGCCGTTGCGCAGCATCACGTTGCGCGATTGAAAATCGCGATAGAGAAAATAATCGTGCGGAGCTGCAAGCAGCAGCTTGGTCAAACGACTGAAGTCGAGCTCAAGCGCTTGTTCGTTGAAGGGCACGCCGGCCAGGCGCAGAAAGTAGTACTTGAAATAATTCAGGTCCCAGGCGATGGACTGGCGGTCGAAGCTGGAGCGCGGATAGCAGACCTTGTAATTAAGATCGCGGCCTGCCACAATCTGAAAACGCGGCAACTCTGCGACAACTTTGCGATACGCTGCGACAACCTCAGGCGCGATGGCATCGCCATCGCGATGGGCGCTGAGGAATTCAAAGAGCGTGGTGTCGCCCAGATCCTCTTCAATGTAAGCGCCGTGGGCTAGATCCTCGGCGTAGATCTCGGGGACGGGCAGGCCATGGCGGCGAAAGTGGCGGGAGAACTCAAGGAAGGCAAGGTTCTCTTCGCGCACGGAGTAGAGAATGCCGACGGCGGTGTGGCCCGAGCCGGCCAGACGGATGATATTACGTCCCGAGCCGCCAAGCTGGCCCTGAAGCGGCTGCGCACGTTCAGCCGGCGCATGAAAGTGTTGCTCGAAGAGGCGTTTAAGAGCGTCCATGAACGGCTTCCCTGTTTCTCGTCAAGATACTTGGTCAAAGATAGCGATGCAGGGGAAGGGGACGCAAGGCAAGCGCGCGAACGGCGCGGTTATCCGGCATCATGTTGCGTATCGTGGTGCGTATCCACGCCATCGAAGCGGGTGAAGGATGAGTTCCAATGCATCCTGACAATGCCCGTGGGGCCGTTGCGCTGCTTGGCGACAATGATCTCCGCCTCGGCCTTTTCTTCGGCCGACTGATTCGGGTCGCGGTTGTAATAGGCCTCGCGGTGGATGAAGGCGACCACATCTGCGTCCTGCTCGATAGAACCCGACTCGCGGAGATCGCTGAGCATGGGCCTCTTGTCGTCGCGCTTCTCGTTGCTACGCGAGAGCTGGGAGAGCGCGATGACGGGAACCTGGAGCTCCTTGGCCATGGCTTTGAGACCGCGCGAGATGGCCGAAACCTCCTGGACGCGGTTTTCGAAGCCTCTCTTGCTTGCCCCGGGCATCGTCACCGACATGAGCTGGAGATAGTCGATCATGATCAGGTCGAGGCCGCCGGCATTCTGTTTGAGACGGCGCGCGCGGGCGCGCATTTCGGCCAGCGACGAACCGGCGGAATCATCGATGTAAATGCGCGACTCCACCAGCTGGCCCAACGCAGACTGGAGTTTTTCCTGCTCGGCGCGGCCGAAGAAACCCTTTTGGATTTTTTGCTGGTCAACGCTGGCTTGCGAGGCCAACATGCGGCGCAGGAGGGATTCGCGGCTCATTTCCAGGCTGAAGATGGCCACAGTGGAACCGTAGCGTAGCGCGGCATTCTCCGCGATGTTGATGGCGAGTGCCGTCTTCCCCATCGACGGCCGCGCGGCGATGATGATGAGCTCGCCCTTCTGCAAGCCGCTCGTCATACGGTCGAAATCGGTGAAACCCGTTGCGAGGCCCGTGATGTCGCGGCTGTGAGTGTACAAGTTATCGATCGACCCGAAGGAGTCGCGGACGATGATGTCGATCGGCTGCAGGCCCTGCGTGAGGCCGGCCTGACTGACTTCGAGCAGTTGCGATTCGGTTTCGTCGAGGACGCCGATGGCATCCTGGCTCTGGTCAGCGGCCTTGGCGATGGCGGCCGAACAGATGCCCATGAGCCGGCGCAACAGGCTCTTGTCCTTGACGATGCGGATGTAGTCTTCGATGACGGGACGGCGGGGCAAGCCCTCCGTGAGCGAGGCAAGGTAGGCCACGCCACCGACTGCTTCAACCTCTTTGTAGCGGGAGAGCTCGTTCGAGAGCGTGACGATATCGACAGCTCGACCTGTATCGACTAATTCACTCATCCGCAGGAAGATGCGGCGATGCGAGTCAAGCGAAAAATCGTCCGGATTGATGTGTTCGGCAGCCTCGGCGTGGGCGGCATTATCGAGCAGGATCGCGCCCAGGATGGTCTTCTCCGCGTCTACGTTCGCGGGCAATCCGGCATCGAGTCTGAGGTCGGGGATGGTGGCCATCTCAAAAATGAGTGTAGGACAGAATGCCTCTACAGCGGCCTGTGAAGAATCGCGGCGGTCACTGGAAATCGCGCCAAAAATGTAAATCCCTCAGCATGAATGACCTGCACAGGCGGGCTGGCAAGAACAAGTGCTTGCGATTCAGCCCTTCCTGGCTGGAACCTTCATCCCCGCCCTTCGCGCCTCGGATAGCCCGATCGCGATCGCTTGCTTTCTGCTCGTGACCTTCTTGCCGCTGCGCCCGCTCTTCAATTTCCCTTGCTCCATCGCGCGCATCTCGGTCTCGACCATTTTTCCCGCCGCAGGCGAGTACTTGCGGGATGATTTCCTTTTGCCGGTGGAACTCTGTCTTGGTGTGCTGGACGCCATCGCATCTCCTTGCCTAGTGAGATGGCGTCCGAACATTTCGCGGTTGTTTCGAGCCGCGCCGCGTTTGAGCTTCTCTTACGCCGGACGAATCTCGTACTCCAGCTTGCCGGTGGTGTGTAATTCGACGACGGACAGGGTTTTGCCTGGAACGGGGCCTTCGGTTGCTGGGCAGCCGGCCTCAGGATTGGCGCAGGGAGCGGGCGCGGGTCCGGACCGGCGCGCCGGAGCCGGACCGGCTTTGATTTGCGCGGTGGAGACGACGCAGGCCGGATCGAAGACGGGGACATGCTCTACGATCTCACCCTCACGCTCGATGGTGACGCGAATGTGGTCGTCGAGGAAGGTGACGGTTTTATTTCCGCCGCCGGGGAGCGGGTAGCTGACCGCAGTGTTGCCCTCGCTGTATGCGGCGTCGAGACCAGTCGCCTCAACAGGCAGTGCGCCAGCGGCCGAGGTTCCCCATGCGGTTTCTCTGCCATTGGTCTGCGACTGCAGCAACACGCCTTTTTCGGGCGTCCACACGAAGGTGAGGCCGAGGCGTTGCTGTTCCGAAATGACCTTGGGAGCGGAGGCAAAGGCAGCGTAGTAGGCGGGGCGGCGGATGTAGGTGAAGACGATGGGCTCGCGTGTGTCTTTCATCTGTTCGACAAAGTGAGTCTGGGCGAGCGGCCGCACCAGCTTGCGCGCCTCGGCCATCTGTGCGGCGGTGGGGTGCCAATCATAGAGGGAGCGCAGCAGGAACCGGTACGGCGACAGAGCGCTGAACTCGCCCACGGGGAGCGGATCAACCTGCGGCCAATTCTTTTCCAGCTTTTCGCGGGCGGCGTGGATCTGTTCGGCACGGCGCTCGGGGGGAGTGGCGAAGGCGCGCATGATGAGGCAGTGATCGGCCAGCGGCGTGTCGACGGCGGGGAAGATGGCGTGCTGCTGACGGCACTCGATGCTGCGGTTGGCCACCCAATAAGGCTGGCCGGGCTCGGGCATGATGTTGTACGAAAGCCACTTGCCGAAGCGATTCTCTTCTTCGAGGAGAATGTCGGCCAGCGGCGTGCCGCGCCAGTAGTGATAGGCAACGTGGAGATTCTCGTGGTGCGTGTCCAACGTGTAGCCGAGATCGGGGCCGTCTTTCTCGTACATATAACCGCAGGGGCTTTGCAGGTTGGTGGGGCTGGCCTCGACTTGCTCTTTGAGGCGCGCCCAGAGAGTCGCATCGGCATACATGGAGAGAAAGGCCGCGCCCCCGGCAAAGATGTTGGTGAACTGGTTGGAGTAGCTCTTGCCATGGCTCAGGAGATCCGGATCGTAGAGCGTGGCGTGGACCGCCTTGCGGCAGCAATCGATGGCGCGCGCATGGAGCGCGGGCGAGATGGGCGGGCCGGTCCTGAGCAGGCGCAACGCCTCAGAGATGAATTTGACGGAGAAGGCCGTGGCGGCCAGGTTCCACTGCTGGGGGCCATACTCGCTGAATTTGCCGTCGGGGCTCTGCAGGTTGCACCAGTACTCGAAGGCGAGCTCGAGCCGGGCGCGCAGGGCGGGATTCGCGTAGAACTGGTTCCACTTGCGGCGGCTTGCGTAGAACCAGGCGAGGGTGAGGATGCTCTCCATGATGCGGGTGTTATAGGGATGGAGTTGGGGAGTGCCGCGCCATACGGAGATGTTGATGAAGCCGCGATCGGGGCCTTCGGTTTCGATGCTGTTTGCGATGCGCGGCAGATAGGTGAGGTTGTAGGGCATGTCGAGGTCGGCGTCGGCGAAGTCGGAGGGTTTCAGTTTCGACGGGTCGAACGGGGGGACTTCGGGGACGGCGCCCCCGGTGGCGGCTCTTAGGCCGGAAGAAGCCAAGATTTGCGCGGCAGCTGCAGTAAGAAGAAAATCTCTGCGATTCATCATGATTTGGACCCCTTTTCGTAAACGTTACCGATTCAGCAAATAACCCTATACGAAGGGGTTAGGGGGGTGTCAAGAAACAGGGATCAGGGATTAGGGACCAGGGAATAGAAGACAGCCGCTCACGCGATGTGCATGACGGGAAAAGCAAGTGCAGAAGCAACCGCAGGTCCTTCGGCTCGTTCGCCTGCGGCGAACTCGCTCAGGATGACATCCCATTTTTGATCGCTCGGGATGATAACGGAGCTTGTATTGCGGACACTAGAGTCAGGGCGCTAGTGGATATCTGTCATTGCGGCGTTGAGGCCGTTGAAGATCTGGTCGAATTTTCCGGATTCGGCGGCAAAGCGCAGGCGCTTGACGTTTTCGACGCAGATTTCCGGCGGGGTAGGCTGCTGCTTGAGGATCTCCATGACTTCTGTGAGAAATTTATCGAGCGGCATGGCGCGCGGATCATCGGCGCCGCTCATCAAGTTGGTAGCAACGTAGGGAGGGATCAGCTCCAGAACCTCGATGGCGGTGTTGCGAAGCTGGTAGCGGAGCGTAAGCGTGTAGGAGTGGATGGCGGCCTTGGTGGCGCAATAGGTTGGCGTGATGGCGAGAGGCAAGAATGCCAGGCCGGAGGAGACGTTGATGATGGCCGAGCGCGACTGCTTCAGGAGCTGCGGTAAGAGCGCCGCGGTGAGACGGATGGGGCCAAGGAGATTGGTGGCGACCATGGCCTCGGCATCGGCAAGGTCGGACGGCTGGGCAAGCAACTTTTCAGCGCGCATGATGCCGGCGTTGTTGATGAGGACGTTGAGCGAGGGAAACTCTGCGACCACCTTGGCCCCGAAGTCGTGGATGGCATCGGGGTGTTCGATATCGAGCCGGAGCGACTTCATGCCGGGGTTCGCGGCGGTGGTTTCATCGAGCGCGTGCTGCCGCCGGCCGGCAACAATCACCTGGTTGCCGAGCGCGTGGAGCGATTCCGCCAGACCGCGGCCGATGCCGGAACCACCGCCGGTGATGAGGATGGTATTACCGCTGAAATTCATAGGGTTCATGTCTCCTCAGCGCCATCATAGACCGACTGTGTGAAACGGCGGTTGCTGCAATGGGACCGCGCAAGCTGCAGGTGGACGAACAGGAACGATCGTGCAGATTCGGCATTGTTTTCAGCCGTTTTGAGCTGGAAATCTGCGATGATAGCGAGATGTGCCTTACGGCAAGTTGAAGAGATAGGAACGACCGCTCAAGTGAAACCCCCTATGCGCCGAGTGGCGCTCATCTACAACCCGGTATCCGGCCAATATTCCGCGCGACGGAGAGCTGCCATCGAGAAAGCCCTGGCCGTGTTTCGCGAAGCCGGAGTTACGGCCGATGCGCTGGAAACCACAGAGGCTGGAGAAGCAACGATTCATGCGCGGCAGGCCGCAAGCGATGGCTACGATACGATCCTGGCCTGCGGCGGCGATGGCACGGTGCACGAGATTTTGCAGAGTCTCGTGGGCACCGACGTGGCCCTTGGCGTGATTCCGCTGGGCACGGCGAATGCTCTTGCCGCAGATCTTAAATTGATTGGCGCGCCGGCCAAGATTGCACGCAAGCTGCTCGAGGCGGAGCCGGCGCGCATCTCTGTGGGGCGCATTCACTACCAGGACCTGGCCGGGAATCCCGGCTCGCGCTACTTTATCGTGGCCGCGGGCATTGGAGCCGATGCGCTGCTGATGTCGCGGCTTGACGCGCGGTTGAAGCGGCGGCTGGGCTACGTGCTCTATTTGATTGAAGCTCTCCACATCTGGGCTACATCGTCGTTTCCTCTCTTCGAAGCCTCCCTGCCGGAAAACGGAAACGGTGGCATGCGCGTGGTCGATATATCGCAGCTACTGGCGGTGCGGGTGCACTCGTTTGGTGGGGTCTTGAACAAGCTGGCTCCGGGGGCCAGTTTGCGCAACGGCAACCTGAGCCTGCTGGCCTTCAAGACGCAAAGCCGGTTGCGCTATCTGTCGTTTTTGCTTGCGGCGCTGGCCGGACGGCATACGTTCAACGGTGCAGTGGAGCTGCTGGAAACACCCAGCATCGATTGCCGCGCGCGCAATGGCGCCCTCGAAACCTTGTTTGTGGAAGCGGATGGTGAAGTGCTGGGCAGCTTGCCGGTGCGGCTTGAAGTCGTGCCCCACTCTCTCACGCTGCTGGTTCCTCCCGGCGTTCAGCCGTGAGGTTAGCCGCGCCTGCCAGCCGCGCGTGATGCGGCGACAGCTTCCACGTAAACAGGAGCAGTGCGATGGCAATCACAACCGCGACGACCACTGCATGGAGGGCCACGGCCCAACCATAGTGCTGAACCAGAAAGCCGATGCCCTCGCCTTCGGCGGTGCGCCCGAGATAGCCAAACAATCCTAGAAATCCGGCGGCCGTGCCCACCGCCTTTTTCGACGTGAAGTCGAGCGCGCTCACGACGAGGAGCAGCACCGTGGGATAAACAAAAAATCCAATCACGCCGAAGAGGCTGAGGCTGAGCCATAGCTTGCCCGGCGCCCCGTAGATGATTCCCAGGTAGGACAATAGGACGGGAATCATGCACAGGACGCTGATCATGCCGCGACGGCCGCCCATCTTGTCGGAGAGCCAGCCCATGAGGATGGTGCTGAAGATGGCGGAAAACTCCAGCGCAGCTGTGCTGATGCCACCCTGGCCGAGGCTGGCGTGCTTGACCTCCTTGAGATACGTGGGGCCCCAGTCGAGCATGGCGTACCGGGCGATATAGACGAAGAAGTTGGCGAAGGCGAAGAGCCAGAGATGACGGTTCTTGAAGATGTAGTTTGTGAGCAGGTCGCGGGTGCCCAACTCCTGCTCGCTGTGCTTGCGAGCGCCGGCAGGATGGTCGTTGCGCCACTCCTCGATGGGCGGAAGGCCCACTGATTGCGGAGTGTCTCTGAGCCGGATGAGGAGATAGATGGCGCAGAGAATGGCAAGAACTCCGGGCACGTAGAATGCCGAGCGCCAGCCGAGCAGGACTGTGCTGTAGGCGACCAGGAGTCCGGTTAATCCGCCTCCGACATTCTGGGCGACATTCCAGAAGGCAAACATGGTGCCGCGCTCGTTGACGCTGTACCAGTGGCCCAGTGAGCGTCCGCATGGCGCCCATCCCAT
>Ga0116135_1001741_pt1 | contig 10515 bp, 7 predicted proteins | sample June2015DPH_20_1_FD_89738 | JGI IMG/M metagenome (GOLD analysis project Ga0116135, IMG submission 89738) | Peatland microbial communities from SPRUCE experiment site at the Marcell Experimental Forest, Minnesota, USA - June2015DPH_20_10 | ecosystem: Environmental > Terrestrial > Soil > Wetlands >... | reverse complement strand
GGCTGTGGACGCGACGGGCATTCACGCGATTGAGGTATTTGCAAAACGCTTGCGCGAGTCAGGGCGGACGCTGCTGCTGTGCGGGGCGATGGAGCAGCCGTCGAAGCTGCTGCGCGGGGCGCGGTTCGTGGATACGGTGGGTCGCGAAAACATCATGCCCAACATCCAGGCGGCCCTAGACCGGGCGAAGAAGGTGCAACCTCTAATCTCTGGCTCTTAGCTTCCCGCGAAGTGCCGCTCGAACAATTCGCGGGACAGGCGCTCGCCCTCTTCGCTCTACACGAGAGACTGTGTCAAACGGTCACTGTAAGGTGTTTGGCGGATCCAGCATGGATCGGTCTGGATATGATGTCTTTCCTTTTTTCAATTCCTCTAGCCAGTTTATGAGCATTTCATTACTGCTCCACTCGGGACGGGCCATCATCGCCATGTCCACAATAAATACGATGTCCGTGACGGGAATTTTGGCAAGCCCAAAGATGGCTGAAAGTTGGATCAACTGGTTTGAGTGATTGACCCTGGCGCGCATCTCGTGTTCGAGACCGCTCTTCAGCCAATCTGAAGGCTCCTCCACGCTGTAAAGAACGTCTGCCCACCAATTAACAACTTCATTTTGACCGAACTTGTCAAATGATGCTTCGAGACTCGACCAGATGGCATGTGTTAGTTCGCTCGCTTCTGTAGTCGAAGTACAGTACGACAAGACCCTTCCCGAGTCCTTCTGGATATTCCGCTTCGCAGACGCGAGCATTTCAGGCGTGAACTCGGGAATGTCTTGGAGGAACTGTAGCAGTAGCTCTCGTCGCGTTTTGGGATGTATGTCATCCCGAAGTTGGTTATACGCAAATGTCGTGAGGCGGCCATCCTTGGCCTTCGTGCGCATAGTGTCGAGTGATCGGATGATTTCGGCCCACTGCCTGCTCGGTCCAACCGGAAGTTGCGTCGTTCGATCAACGCCGCCAACCAGGATTTTCCTCCATAGATTGTTCATCGAATCCGGCAGCGGTTCCGAAGGGCCGAAGTCCACCGGGTTTTGACACCGTTCTGAAACGTCCAGCACCGAAGTGCAATCCCAGAATCGACGCCCTCCAACCAGGACGGCGTCGGAGAAAACCAGCATGCCCGAGTCGCCCAGGCTGAAAGAAACGCTCCAGCCCGGGAATCTCGACATCATTGCGCAAAGCGATTCGATCACGACTGCATCAAGGTGTGCTGGTTTGCACTCGACGACGGAGATTTTGTCGTGCTCGTTATACATGTCGTCAACAACGAAGAACGCAGGGTTGTCGACGATCTCGGAACTGAAAGAAGGTTCGTCCTCATCAATGGCGGACAGATCGACCTCTCCCATTGGACCCGCCGTTCCGAAAACCCTGAGCACACGGAGCACATGGTTCCGGAAGTTATAGAACTCTCTCCAGGTGAAAAGGGGCGGATGTTCGTAATCGATTGTGGGCGCTTCGTAGTAACTGCCAATTCGAATCGGATTCATGGTTCCAATGTAAATTCTGATTGCACGAAATGGAGGTTGGCTGATTAAGATCAATAGCGCCAACTGGTCAGGTCGGCCCCTGCCGGCGCGGTTTTCTTGATCTGCTCGATGATCGTGGGCAGGTATTGGGTGTTGTAGTGCAGGCGCGAGTAGGCGTTGGGGAGATTGGGGTCGCCGTTCCAGCAATGTTCGGCGCGGGGGCCGTAGGTCACTTCACCGCCATAGGGTGGGTTCTTCGTCGAGTCGAGAAAATCCTGCATGCGGTAGACGGCGTCGTTGAGCATGTAGGTGTCGTCGGAGCCGACGTAGATGTGGATCTTGCCGGCCAGCTCGGGGCCGATCTTCTGCCAATCGCGTTCGAGCTTGGCTTCGAGATCGAAGTGGTCACGCCAATATTCCGCTACCTTATGGTCGATTTCCCCGGTCTCCTTGTTGAAAATCTGAGCGGGGTAGCCGTCGGGACCGACGGGGCCGTAAACGGCCTGCCAGATGTCGAACTGCTCGCCGCTGCGGCCGTGGTCGCCGAGAGCGAGTTCGTAGGCGTTGTTGTCCTGGGTGGTGATGAGGGTGTGGCCAAGGTAGTCGCGCATCGCGGGCTGCAGGATGCGCTTGTGGGCGCCTTCAAGATAGAAGGCATTCTTGTCGTTGTAGAGGTCGATGTTGGTGAACGCGTGGAAGTCGATGGGGTCAGGGCAGGCGGCGAAGGCTCCGTTGTAGTGGTCGGGATAGAAGACTTGGACGGCGAGAGCTTCCCACCCGCCGGTGGAACCGCCATAGACAAAGCGAGCCCAGCCTTGGCCGATGCCGCGGAACTGCTTTTCGATGGCGGGGATCAGCTCCTTCTCAATGGCGTCGCCGTAGGGGCCGACGTTGGCGGAGTTGACCGCGTAGGAGTCGTCGTAGAAGGGATTGGCGTGCTGGATTTTGATGATGAGCACGCGGGGAAAGCCGGGGGCGATCCATTGCTGATAGAACTTGTAGGCTTCCTGCTGCTGGATGCGGTTGTACCCGGCGAGGTGGAAGCGCTGGCTGTAGTCGGGCTTGAGATCGGGATCGGGCGGGGTGGTGCGGAAGTCGTCGAAATCGGAGACGAAGTGGTCGTGGAAGATGATGAGCGGGAAGCGGGCGTTGGGGTGGTCGTCGAATCCTTCTGGGACCAAGACTACGGCGCTCAGGAACATGGGACGGCCCCAGAACTTGGTGAGCACATCGCTCTGGATTTTGATGTGGCGGACGTATTTGGTGTCGGCGGGCGTGGGGATGGGGGGAATGACTTGCGAGAGCGAGACGGCGATAGGAGAGCGCAGCCATTCTTCTTTGTCGCTTGGGATTATGATCTTTCTCGGCTTTGAGTAGAGATTGCCGGGGGAGATATTCCAGTGTTGGCCTTCACCCTGGTCCATGTGGAGCTTGACGGTTTTGCCATCGCTGCGGTGGAAGGTTTCGTATTTGTTGAGCACGGCCTGAAGGGTGTATTCGCCGGGAGGAACGTCTTTGAGGCTGCGGATTGGATAGCCCCAAGCTGTGGCGTCGACGATCGCAGGCTGACCGGGCTCGAGGCCATCGACGGTGAGGCCGAAGACGAGTTGGGAGCGGGGCGTGTCGTCGATCTGATTGCGCGGCTCGTCGCTGGGGTCGGTGGAGAGAAGCAGAAGGATGCGGCCGTCGAGGGGCTGGGCGCTGATTTCTTTGGGGAACGAGACTGAGAAGGATTGCGCGGACGCGGCGGCGGGAATCAGCAGGGTGAGGGCCAGGGCTGTGCGGATCATGATGGGAAGTCTACAGGCTTTACCTTCTAGCTGCCAGCTCCTGGTATCCCAGGTCCGAGAATCCGGACCTGGGGCACCCGGTTGATGATTTGGATCAATTGCTTTGTACGCTACTTGGAGAGGTTGGAGCTGCTCTTGATGAAGGCGGCTACGCGGTCGTGGAGTTGCTTGAGGCTTTCATCGCGGACGTAGACCATGTGGCCGGATTCGTACCAGTCGTACTCGATGTTCTTGGCCAGCGACTGCGGAATGGGCAGGTGCTTTTCTTCGTATTGTGCGGCGAAGAACGGCGTGGCCAGGTCGTAGTAGCCGCCGTTGACCATGATCTTGAGGCGGGGATTGGTCTTGAGGGCCTCGGCCAGGTCGGGTGCGACGTTGGGGGCGATGGGGTTGCCGTTGTGCTTGAAGTCCCATGGGAATCCGTTGCCGAAGAGCGCCTGAGGCAGGTAGGTCTGACCTTCACCGTACTTGAGATCGTGGCGAACGTAGTCATTGAAGAGCGAGACGTAGGCCGAAGAAATGGCCGAGCTCTGCGGATCGTATTCGGCGCTCTCGCTGAGGGGGTTGAGGTTCGGACCGGAAAAACGCGTGTCGAGACGGCCGGTGGTCAGGTCCTGATCCTGCTGGAGGGTCTTCTCGAATTCACCACCGTTGACGCGGAGATTGGCGCGGAGCAGATAGTCGACGGGCAGGCCGGTGTATTCATGGAGCTTTTCGGCGACGGACTGCTTTTCTTCAGCGGTGATATCCGTGCCTTGAGCAAGGGCATGCGTGTAGGGTCCCATTGCAAAGTCTTCTACTTCTTTGAGGAACGGCTCGAGGGCCGGCGGTTGGGTGGGCAGCTTTTTGTGGTACCAGCCGGTGGCCGCGTAGGTGGGCAGGGCAAGCACGTAGGGCAGGTCGACGCCGGGATTCGCGCCGGGGCCGTCGATGTCGGTGGTGAAGTTGAATATCTGCGAAAGAAGGATCACGCCATTGAGGTCGATATTTTTGCCGTTCTCAAGAATGTCAGCGAGGACAGCGGAGCGAGTGGTGCCGTAGCTTTCACCAAAGATGTACTTGGGCGAGTTCCAGCGGCTGTACTTGGTGATGAAGCGGGCGATGAAGCGGGCGAAGGCGTTGGCGTCTTCGTCGATTCCCCAAAATGCCTTGTCTGGGTCTTTGCCGATGAGGCGGCCGAAGCCGGTGCCTGGCATATCGATGAAGACCACGTCGCTGACGTCAAGCAGGGTATAGGCGTTGTCGACCAGCTTGTAGGGGGCCGCGGGCAGGTGCTGATCCGTGTCGGTAACCACGTGCTTGGGACCGAGCGAACCCATGTGCAGCCAGACGGTGGAGCTACCGGGACCGCCGTTATAGAAGAAGGTGATGGGGCGCTCTTCAGCCTTCGCGTCTTTCTTGAAGTAGGCCACGTAGAACATACGGGCAATGGGGCTCGCGTCCTTGGGCTCTTTGGGCTCGGCGAGGGCAAGCTGGCTGCCCGGGATGGGCTTGCCGTCGAGGCCGAGTTGGGAGTCGTCGGAGTCAGTGCCGCCAACGGTGATCGTGCCGGCGACGGCGGTGTACGCAATGTGCTGGCCGCCTGCGTTGATGGAGCCCTCGGTGGTGACTTCAGTGGGAGGGGTTTTGTCAGGTGCCTTGTCGGCGGTTTTATCCGTTGTGGTTGTCTCAACCTTGGTCTGGGTGGTTGTGTCGTCAGTCGCGCGGGCCGCGGCGGGGAGGATCAGGCAGGTGCCCGCAAGCAGCGCGGCAAGATGTCGTGCATTTGATAGCATTTCTTAGTTCTCCAAAGAAGGAATTCTGTGAAGCTCGGCACTGGGAATGGTACGCAAGATTCGTCGGGGTAGTTCTACTTCTGCGGTTTGTCGAAAGGCTGTTTTTCGGTGATTCTTGGGCGGCTTTCGGCCTGAAGCTCCTTTGAAACCGCTTCGACTTCACGGAAGACGCGGAGCAGGTTGCCTCCCAGGATCTTGCGGCAGTCTTCAGCCGAGTAGCCGCGCGCCATGAGTGCAGCGGTGATCTTGGGCAGATCTGCGGGGGAATCGAGGCCTTCGGGCAGCTGGCCGCTGACGCCGTCGAAGTCTGAGCCGAGGCCTACGTGATCGACGCCGGCAACTTTGGCGATGTGGTCAATGTGGTCGATGAGCATGGAGAGCGGAGGGCGCGGAATGCGGTCGGCATACTGGCGCTGGAGCTTTTCGATATCGGAGTAGGTGATCTCCTTCCCTTCGGCCTTGAATTTGGCTTTGAGATCGGCGACGGCCTTGTCGACTTCAGGCTGCTGGGCCTTTGAGGCATCGCGGTAGGCTTGCGAAATGAAGCCGGAGTAGAAGTTGACCTGGACTACGCCACCCTTGGAGTTGGGTCCGCCGGAGTTGGCGACGGCGCGAAGCATGTCGTCGGTCATGTTGCGGGGGGCGTCACAGAGGGCGCGGGCGCTGGAATGAGATGCGATTACCGGAGCGCGGGTAATAACCAGGGTGCGGTAGAAGGTGCGATCGGCGACGTGGGAGATATCGACCATCATGCCCAGGCGATTCATCTCGTAGACAACGTCTTTGCCGAACTCGGTTAGGCCTTCCTTGGTGTGAGGGACTTTGGCATCGTCGATGTCGCCGGAGCTGTCTGCCCAGTCGAGCGAGTTGGACCAGGTGAGGGTCATATAGCGGACGCCGAGGGCGTAGTACTGGCGGAGCAAGGGGATGGAATTCTCGATGGAGTGGCCCCCTTCAATCCCCATGAGCGCGGCGAACTTGTGATCGCGATGGGCCTGCTCAATGCCTTCGGGCGAGGTGACGAATTCGATCTGGTCAGGATGTTTGGCGACCTGCTGCTTGACCGAGTCGATCAATTCAAGGGTGCGGCGGGCGTAGTGATCCTTATATAAGGTCGGTTCGACCCAGATGGAGAAGAACTCGGCGCCCAGGTTGCCCTTGTGAATGGAGTCAAGGTTGAGATTGCCACCGTCGAGCGGGTCGCCCAGGTCGAAGTGCTCATCGACGAAGCGCTGCGGGGTGTCGGCGTGGGTGTCAATGATGATGGCGGAGCGATGCACTTGTTCGGGGCTTTGTGTTTTGGCAGGCATTTGCTTAGAGGGGGCGCTGTTGGTTTGGGCAAGGCAAAGGGCAGAGACGGAAAGGGCAAGGAAAAGGAGCGATGCGCGGGTGCTCATAGGCTTGGGATGAGTGTATACCGGGGAGGCTTGAATTTGGCGTTATCAGGTGGGCGTGGGGGAGGGAATCCGAACCCGCGTGGATGTAGCTAGAGTTTCAGGAAGTTATCGAGCGCAAGCGCTTCTTCGTCGGTGGAGGTCTTGTCCGGAATGAAGATCTCGGATGACTTGTGCCACTGGCCGGACTGATCAGAGGCGAGGCCGTTCATGGTGACCTTGTAGGCTTTGGAGCCGTCGTCGCCCTGGGCTGTGGCAAGAATGACTGCGTCATACGAGATACCTTTATCCGTAATGACAATGACCTTTTGACCTACCTCAAACATGCGAATCCTCCCCAAAATGTCTGGATGGTAGGAAGTCTAACTCATTTTCATTGGGATGAGGGGGAATTCAGCGGCAAGGTCGAAGAGGCTGCGGAAGAGCGGCTTTGCCCGGTTACCAATGGGTTATTCGCGATGGGGTTTGGTGGGATGAACTGGACTGCCGGTGTGCAGAATGGGTTGTAAAAGAAGGTGCGCACAGAGATTCCGCTTGACAATTGACGGTATTGGTTGTCTTGTTATAAGCAGGTTACCACCGTACCCCATTTCTTTGCACTGAAGTCTTGGGGGATATCCCTGAGTTGTTTCCCTTGGTTGATTGTGCAGTAAACATTTGGCAGTCCCAGCCAACTTTCGAAGGAGCTAACGTGAGTGAATCCATAGCAGTACCGCATAAGTCCGGAGTTTCCGAGAACTTTATCGCAGCACTGGCATACGTTACCTTTGTGCCGGCAGTCTACTTCCTGATCATCCCACGCTACAACAAGAGCTCGTATATCCGTTTCCATGCGTGGCAGTCGCTGATTCTGGATGTATTTGCGTTCCTGGTCAGCGTGGTTTTGAGCATTCTGGTAGCTCCTGCATTTCACACGGCGCCTTCAGCCACGCTGGTGGTGGATTTTATACGGGTCATGTGGGGAGTCTGGTTTGGCCTTTGGGTGGTGACGGCGATTGCCGCGCTCAAGGGTAAGAAGTTCAAGATCTGGATTATCGGCAACCTGGCCGCAAAACAGGCAGGCGAATAGCAGTCCTCGCCACACAGATTATTGCAATGGGCTCCGCAGAGCGGCTTGTGTCTTTCGCCAATATGTATGCGGCAGCCTGGCGTAAATTGGTGGGATTGAAGAACGGCCCAGGGTTTTGTCCACACCGGCGGACGGACTCTGGGCCGTTTTGCGTTTACAGGCGGTCAGAGTTGCTCGGAAAGTCTTCGGGAAGTGCGGGACACTGTGGTATGAAAAAGATTCCGCTCGCACTGGTTCTTGTCATCTGCTTCGCGGCACCGTATGCTGCGCAAGCGCAAGGTGTGGTGGTCGTGCACCGTCATCACCATCATCGTCATTACCGTCATCACCGCCATCCTAACCAGTAGAGGTTGATGGGGCCTGGCAGGAGGAGACGGCTGCTCCCGACGCTGGCGCGCCTGTACAGCAAAAGGTCCGGGAACGGTCTGGCTCCAGCTACGTCCACTAAAGGATTTTCGGGCCACAGAGAATTTACAGCCTACAAACGATTTACAACCGGCGAACCGGCTGTTAGACTCGGCCTCACGAGGGATGGCCATGCGGCGAAAAATCCTGCTCAGCTTGTTTGCGCTGCTTGTTGTGGGTGGAGTTGTGAGTGCGTCGAAGAATGCGTGCGCCCAGCGCCGCGGCGGAGCCAGACCTGCCTACGTCCGGGGAGGATACGGTTTCAGCCGCGGCCGTTACGTCTCTCCCTATGGATTCAGCTATCCATATCTGCCCTACGACTCCGACTTTGGGGGCTCGTACGGCTACGCGCCCCAGCCGGTCTATTTTGTTCAGCAGCCGCCGGCGTTCGATGAGCCGCCTGCAACCCCCGCCGTTCGGGCGCCGTGGCATCCGGTAGTCACGGAATACAAATGGCCTGCCACGGCAGCGGTTCCAGCTCCCTCAAGCTCCGAGACCGAGAACCAGACTCTTGCGATTGTTCTGAAGGACGGCTCAACGCTCTCGGCCGTATCGGTGTTTGCGACGGATGACGGGCTGCACTACGTCGACCCCGACGCGAGACACATGCACATTGCAATGAGCGAGGTGGACCGTGCAGCAACTCTCAAGCTGAACCACGCGAGAAACCTGGATCTGTATCTTCCTGCGGCGCAGTGAGGGTGCGTACCACGCTTCGGCAGGCGGTGAGCTAGTCAGCTTTGGTCTTGTTCAAGCTGCACGAAACCTCACTAATCAGCCATCTTTGAATTCGAGAATGAGCCGCGGGTTTCTGCGGCCAAGATCGCTTTGATTCCCGGCTTGTCGCGCAGAACTCGGTATTTGGGTTGGGGGCCGTCGCAGCCCGGTGAGATCGGTCTCGATTTCCTCAGGCGGGGAGGTTTTCAACTGGAGTTTAGGGTGCGCTCGGGGTTCCCCCGACGACTAGAATCTAGATTATCTATGGCTGAATTTACGCATTTGCATTTGCATACTGAATACTCGCTGCTGGATGGGGCTTGCGACGTTTATAAGCTGGTGGACCGGGTGGCGGCGCTGGGGCAGAAGTCTGTCGCAATGACGGACCACGGCAATATTTATGGCGCGGTGCACTTCTTTGAGGCGGCGAAGAAGAAGGGGATCAAGCCGATCCTGGGATGCGAGCTCTATATATCGAAAAAAGACGATCACCGCGCGCCGGGCGAGGGCGACGAGAACAATCACCTGCTGGTGCTGGCGGAGAACGAAGAGGGCTACCGCAACCTGATCCGGATTACTTCAGAGGCCAGCCTGCATGGATTTTACCGAAAACCGCGGGTGAGCAAGCGGTATTTGGCGGAGCACTCTGAGGGGCTGATCGGATTTTCGGGCTGCCTGAGCGGGGAGCTGTGCGAGGCGCTTCTGGGTGAGTCGCGCTATCAGGGTCTGGGTAGTGAAGAACGATACGCTGCGGCCAGAAACGTGGCACAGCAGTACCAGGACATCTTCGGAAAAGGGAATTTCTTCCTCGAAATTCAGGATCAGGGACTGGAGCAGGAAAAGAGGATTCACGAGGCGCTGTTCAGGCTGGAGAAGGACCTGGGGATTCCGATGGTGGCGACCAACGACTCGCATTATCTGTGCGGCGAGGACCACCATGCGCACGACGTTATGCTGTGCGTGCAGACCGGGTCGAAGGTGCACGACAAGGAGCGGATGCGCTTCGACAGCAACGAGTTTTTTGTGAAGAGCGCGGACGAGATGGGGCAGGTGTTCAAGGAAGCGCCGGACGTGTTGCAGCGGACGATGGAGATTGCCGAGCGGTGCAATTTGAAGCTGCACGCGGTGGACAATCCGTTTCCGGAGTTTGCGGTGCCGGAGGGTCACACGATCGACAGCTACTTTGAAGAAGTTTGCCGGAAGGGGTTGCGCAAGCGGCTGGACACGGCGGTGCGGCAACTTGAACTGCGCGGGGTGCAGCGGTCGGCGGTGCATGAATACGAGTCGCGGCTCAGCTTTGAGATCGGAATCATCAAGCAGATGAAGTATTCGGGGTATTTCCTGATTGTTTGGGACTTCATCAAGTATGCGCGCGACAACGGGATTCCTGTGGGGCCAGGGCGCGGATCGGCGACGGGGTCGCTGGTGGCGTATGCGATGGAGATCACCAATATCGATCCGATGCAGAATGTGCTGCTGTTTGAGCGGTTCCTGAATCCGGAGCGCGTGACCATGCCTGATATCGACGTGGACTTTTGCCAGAACCGGCGCGGCGAGGTGATCGAGTATGTGACGCGGAAGTATGGGCGCGAGCAGGTGGCGCAGATCATCACGTTCAACACCATGGCGGCTAAGGCGGCGATCAAGGATTGCGGACGTGCGCTGGATATGCCATATGGCGATGTGGACAGGATTGCCAAGCTGATTCCTACGACGGTCGGGATGACGATCGACCAGGCTCTTGAGGATGTTCCCGATCTGAGGAAGGCGTACGACAGCGACGCGACGATCAAAGAGCTGATTGATACGGCGAAGAAGCTGGAAGGGTTGGTGCGCGGGGCGGGCGTGCATGCGTCGGCGGTGGTGATTGCGCCGCGGCCGCTGACCGAGCTGG